>C688J18823_10000259_pt1 | contig 30234 bp, 21 predicted proteins | sample HopSoiMetagenom1_FD_18823 | JGI IMG/M metagenome (IMG submission 18823) | reverse complement strand
CGAGGTGGATGCGCGCCCGCTGCTCCTGCGTGAGCGTGAACGCGCCCTGACTGCCGCTCGCCGAATCGGCCGGCCGTGCCGAGCCGTTGCTCGAGCAGGCCGCCAGCACGAGCAGAAGGCCGATCGCACGAAGAGGAGAGATGATCATACGCCTAACGATTGCCGAGCGTGGAGAGGGGAACACCGAGGGCGCGCTCGAGATCGGCGCGGGCGATGTTGGCCGACGCGAGCGCGTCGGCGAGCTGATTTTCCGCGTCGAGCAGCGTCCGACGCGCGTCGAGCACCTCGAGCGCCGACGAGCCGCCTAACGAATAGCTGACCGAGGCGACGCGGAACGCCTCCCGCGCCGCCGGCACAAGCTCGTCGCGGAGGAAGAGCACCTGCCGGAGCGACGTGCTCGCCGTGGCGTACGCGGACCGCACGTCCTGCGTGACCTGCGCCCGGAGATCGCGATATGACGCCGCTAGCTCCCGCTCGCGATAGCGCGACTCCGCGAGCTCGCCCTGGCTGTGCTGCCAGAAAAAGAGCGGAATGGGAAGCGCGATCCCCGTGGAGAAGACGGGCGCGCCAGGCTGGGTATAATCGTGCGACGCGCCGAGCGTGAAGTCGGGAATCCAGAACTGGCGCAGCAGGCTCGACGTCGCGCTCGCGCCCCGTTGCTCGCTCTCGAGCTCCGTCAGCTCCGGCCGGTTCGCGAGTGCCGTCTGTTCGATCGTCTGCGAGTCCGGCAGCGCGGGCGGCACTTCCAGCGAATCGGCGGGCGCGATCGGCGCTCCGATCACGCGCCCGATCACCCGGTTCAGCGCGGCCTGTGCATTCGCGATGTCCAGCTCGTTCGCGATGAGGTCGTTGTCCGCCTGGGCGAGGTCAACCTGCGCCTTGATGACATCGAGCTTCGCCGCAGTGCCGGCGTTGTACCGCGCCTGGGTGCGCTTCAGAAAGTCCGCCGACAGGCTGCGGCCCTCGAGCAGAACGTCGCGATGCTTTCGAGCGACGAGCAGCGAGTCGTAGAACTGCGACGTCTGGGAAGCGATGACCTGCGTCTGCAGCCGATAGTTGGACTCGAACGAGCCGATCTCGGCGCGCGCGACCTTGTTGCGCAGCCAGAACTTCGTCGGAAAGGGGATGAGCATGTCGATGGCGACATTGCGCTCCCCTGCTGTGCCGAAGCTGAAAGGCCGAGTCGATGCGTCGTACGCCGCGGTGAGCGCGGGATCGGGGATGGCGATCGCTTCGACACGTCGCGCCCGCGATTGCGCGGTTTGCTGACGTGCCACTTCGATCTGGGGGTTGTGAGCCAGCGCCTCCGCGATCGCCTGGCGACGCGTGAGACGCAACGAATCAATGGATCGGCCGGCGCCCGGCTGTTGTGCCGACGCGGCCTCGCCGAGCGCGACAAGCGCGCACAGCGTGACGTGAAAGCGCATGTTCTTCCCGAGAGTGAGCTGACGAACAGACCAACGCGAACGAGGTCAGCTCAGAGCGGGAGGAGCGCGCGAGAGGTGTAGAGCGCCGGCGCCTGAGTCGTGATGCGACTCGGGCGCGGTGATCGCCGCCAGCTCACGTCGCGGGGCGAGGACGAGCGGGGGATGGGGAAGCCTGGCGACCCCGTGGAGTGATCGAGCCTGGCAGGCGGCGCAGACAGCTTCGTCATGCGCGTAGTGCGTCGACGTTCCACTCGGATCGATGTGGGACGCGTAGCCGAGCCCCGCGCGCCCTTCGCCGAACGCGGCAACGCCCAAAGCGAGCTGCGCCACCAATGCCAACAGGGCGGCAGCTCGCAAGAAAATCGGGCGTATGCTGGGGGAACGTGACGGGCGCATCAGAGACGTAGCCTATGTCTGAAGACGCCTTCGCGCCAGTGAACGGCACGAAAACACAGATCTCGGCCGGCGCACCAGCGACGCCGCCGGCGATCAGCCGAATTCAACCTTTGGCGTCGCCTGCTCGGCGCCGACGCGTCCGCGGCTGATCTCCGCCTTCGCGTAGTTCTCGCCACGCACCGGCGCGCCCGCAATCCGCCGCAGCATCGTGAGCTGTCCCGTATGCGTCAGCGCGTCGGCGACCGGCCCCTGGAAGAGTCGCTCGACCGTCGTGCCTAACGGCGAGTCGCCCGCCAGATAGTCGTCGAACGCCGTGAGGGCGCCAAAGAAGCGCTCGCAGTCCGCGTCCCACGATTGCGGCGACGAGTCGTGCCACTTCTGCGCGCCCTGCGCCATCGAGAGCGCCCAGTCGAAGAGATCAGCCAGGTGCGCCACGATCTGTCCGGGCGTGCGACTGCCGGGGCTCACCGCGAACGTCGCGAACGATGGCGGCGCGTTTCGGAGCGCCTTGCCCGCTCGATAGGCAAGCGTCGCCACGGTGTGGCGGAGCAGCTCGCGGGTCGGGTCCGTCGACGAAGAATCCATCATTCAGCCTGAAGGGTTCGGCTCGGGCTCACTCGTGAGGCACGCCACGCGGGCATGGCCGAGGCCGCGATCGCCACTGCCGTCAGAACAGCTGCGACGCCTGCGACGACTCCGACGTCGTATGCCGAGGTCTCGAATAGCATTGATTGCATGAGCGGCGCAAGTGCGAACGCGGCGACTGTTCCGAGTACCGCGCCGACCGCGACCAATCGCGTTGCGCCGCCCACCACCAGCCGCGCGACCGATGCCCCGGTGCCGCCGAGCGCGAGCCGGATGCCGATCTCGCGCAGGCGTTGGGTCACCAGATACGAGACGACGGCGAAGAGCCCGACCGCGGCGATCGCCAGCGCGAGCACGCCTAACGCGGAGAAGAGCGACGCGCCGAGCCGCCAGGGCCGGATCTGCGGATCGAGCAGATCTTCGTACGGTGTCACGCGCGCGTAGAGCGGCGTCGCTGCCGTTGCCTGCAGAAAGCGCTGCACCGCCGCGATCATTCGAGAGGGCTCGCCCGCCGTTCCGACCAGCAACGCGTTGACCTGCGACGCGTCAGCCATGAACGGCGCGGGCTGCTGGCCGAACGGTACGTAGTACTGCATCAATCGGCCTTCGTTGCCGGTCGGTTGGATCGAGCGCGCGCGCGAGTCTCGGACGACGCCAACGATCTGGCGGCAGGGCAGCGTCTCCGGCGCGAGCGGCGAAGGCTCGGCCGCGGCGGGATCGAAGCCGACGCGAATGCATTTCCCCACGGCGCTCTGGCCGGGCCAGAGGCTCCGCGCCATCGTCTCGTTCACCAGGACGACGAGCGGCGACCCGCGTCGATCGGCATCGGTGAAGAGCCGCCCCTCGCGCGGCGTCACGCCCATCAGCCGCAGGTAGGTCGGCGTGGCCGCATACAGATAGGGGAGCTGCCCTCCAACGCTTGGCGGCTCCGCGCGCCCTGGCACACTGATCGGCGGCACGTTGAAGTTGCCGAACGGCATCGCCTGCGCGACTGTCGCGCCGCTGATGCCGCGCATCGTCGTCAGGCGGTTCGCCGACTCGAGATACACGCGGTCGCGCTCTGTACCCGGGATCGGCTCGCGAAAATCGAAGCTCACGAGCAAGAGGCGCGACGTCGAGAAGCCGAGATCCTGCGCCTCCACCCGGCGAAGGCTCCGTACGAACAGACCGGCGCCGAAGAGAAGCAGGGTGCAGAGCGCGACCTGGCCGACGATGAGCATTCGCTGAACACCAAGTCGTCCGCTCGAGGCACGCCCGTTGCGCAGCTCGGCCGCGACGTCCCGCCGGCCGGCCTGGATGAGCGGCGCGAGCCCGGCGACAACACCCCCGAGAAACGCGGCGCCGATCGTGAGCGCCAGTGCTCCGGAATCCACGAGTTGCTCCGACGGTGCAAGGTCACGGAGGAGCGTCGCGCGAACGAGGTCGGATGTCCAGCGCGCGACGACGAGCGCCGCCGCCGCGCCCAATCCGGAGAGAAGCCATCCTTCGACGAGCAGCTGTCGCGCGAGTCGCATCCGGTCGGCGCCGAGCGCGAGCCGCACGGCGATCTCCCGCCGTCGCCGCGCCGCCCTCAGGAGGAGCAGCGTGGCGACGTTCGCGAGCGCCACGAGCAGCACCACTCCCGACACACCGGCGAGCCAGCGCGCGATCTCCAACTGTCGGGGCGACACGGCGTCCGATGCACGATACGAGACGAGCCCGGCGGTTACAACTTGCTCATCACTGCCGATTGCGCGGAGTGACGCCGTGAGATGGCCGAGCGCAGCCGGGACCGCTGCCGATCGCCGCACCCGTGCGATCACGGAGATGATGTGCGTCCCCGTTTCAGTCGCCCACCCGGGATCGGCCTTTCGCTGGGCAACGGTGAGCGGCAGGAAGAGATCCACCGGCGCGATGCCGTCGCCAGTGAAGCCGCGCGGCGCCACGCCGACGATCACGTACTCGATGCCGTCGACGACGACGCGGTCGCCGAGCGCCGCCGTGCTTCCGCCATAGCGGTGCTGCCAGAAGGCGTGACTGAGGACGGCGACAGCGTTCCCCGCAGGCAACCGATCGTCGTCTGCATCGAAGAAACGGCCGGCGGCAGGGCGCGCGCCGAGGACGCGGAAGTAGTCGCCGCTCGCGGCGATGACGGACACCTCGGTGAGCTCGCTGCCGCGGCCAATCGTTAGGCGCTGCGGACGCGATGCCGCGACGCCCGCGAATGCGTCGTCGAGCGCGCGCGCCGCCTGGAAGACCGGGTACGACATCGTTTCCATCGCGTACCGATCGCCATCCGCCGTCGTCACGTCGACCCGGAGACGCGCCAGCTCGCTGGGATCCGTGACGCCCGGCGGCGCGACCAACATCAACCGCGCCACCAGACTCACCATCGCGGCGTTGGCGCCGATCGCGAGCGCGAAGGTGGTGACGATTCCGGCGGCGAGACCGGGCTCGCGGCGGAGCGATCTCAGCGCAAACCTGAGATCCTGGCGCGCATCCTCGAGCAGAGCGAGTACTCGCCCGCGGATGTCGGTCACCGCGCGCGCGCCCGCTCGAAGGTCATTGACGTACCATCGCGCGAGACGAGGTACACTGAGCCGTTCGCACCAAACCCCGCGATCGTCCGGCCAGCCGGCACCTGCACGCGATCCACGAGCTTACCGGCGCGGTTGATGACATCGTAAACTGGCCCGCCAGGGATCTGCTTCGTCGGAATCGTACGGATCCAGAGATTCCCCTCGGCGTCAGCGCGCACCGCGTTGGTGAAGAATGGAGGTTTGTAGTCCGGCAGCTCACTTGGCGCGATGAAGTTGAGCTGCGGCTGACCGCCGCCGATTGTCCCGCCGCCGGGGCCGCCGCGGCCGCCGTCGGGCCCCATCTGGATCACGATTCGCTGACCGGCTCCGCCGTCTGGCCCGCCAGCGGGAGCCGTCCCGGCGGCGCCGCCAGCGGGTGCGCCCTGTTGAGTAGACGCTAATCGCTCGCGCGCCGCTTTCACCGAATCGATGAAGGCGACCTTGTCCTCATCCGTGAGTCGCTGCCAGTCGAACGGGATCTTCGGCGCCGACTGCTTCGTACCATCGGCGTTCACGAAGTCGACGTGGTAGTCCTGGCCGCGCACGAAGGCGATGCTCCCGTCCGAGAGTACCGCCCACTCATCGACGGTGGGCAGCGGGTTCACCTCGGACGTGATCCGCATGTTGCCCTTGTCGTCCTGCGACACCTGCATGTTGACCTTCGGGATCTTGATCACACCGACGGTGTCGAGCCGACGCGTCGTGAGATCCACGCGCACGATCATCGCGGATTCCGGTGGTGTCGGCATCATCGGCATGCCGTTGCTCGACGTCGGCGGCGGGCCGTTGCGGATGAAGCGGAAGGGCGCGCGGTAGACGAGCCGTCCATTCGCGTCCAGCGCGGCGTTCGCGCCGAAGAGTCCACCGAGCGCTCCCGCATCCTCGGCACGCGGCAGCGCCATCACGCGGGTCATCCTCCCGTTCGGATCGACGACCATCATCGACATCGACTGCGGATCGACGAAGAGCGTCGAATCGCCGCGATACGGAATGATGCTCGCGATGCGTCCGGAATACGCCGTGGACGTCGCCGGTGTCGTGTCAGCGACGATGCTGATCGGCGCGAGCGTCGAGTCGAGGAGCACGACCTTCCGCCCGACGACGTCGTTGACGAGCACGCGTCCTCCCGGCAGCGCGCGCACGCCGATGATGTTGCTCCATTGCACGGAGCTCTTCGCCGCGACCGCCGGCAGCTGCCGGATCGCCGGCTGCTGCTGTGCTCCGGCGGCACTTGAGATGAGAAGAAGTGAAAGTAGCGTGTGGCGAATCATGATTGGCCGACGTGTGGGGGGAATAGCAAAAGCATCTAGGGTGCTGACACTAATCATGGCCGCGAGATGATCACCTGCGTGCCGCCACCGCCGCCGCCGCCGAATGATGCGCCGGCGCCGGCCATTACTGCGCCGGCCGTGCCGGGGAGCATCGGGGCGCCCGTGAAGGCGGCCGTGCCCGAGCGGATCGACGCGAGATAGCGCGGCTCGAGATAGCCGGCGATGAACGGCGGCAACTTGCGCAGCTGCTCCGCCGTCAGAATCTGCTTAACCTGTGGCGCGAGCTCCACCAGCAGATCCACCGATGCCCGGCGTGCGCTGAGATAGCGGTCGTACGCCGCGCCCTGATCGTACTGACTGGGCAGGTCGCTCAGATACTTCGCCACTGGCGTCCAGATCGAATCGACGCGGACGCTGTACCACCGGTTCAGGGACGCGATGCTGTCTGCCTGCTGCGAAGTGAGGTGCAGGCTGTCCTGCTGACGGAGAATCTGCGCCATCGGATTCGGGAAGCCGCCCGTGCCGTACATCAGACGAAGGAACTGCTCCGGCATCTTCTGCCCATCCGTGCGACGACCGCGGTCGAGCTGCATCGTGAGCGACTGCCGCTCGCGCGTCGGCCCGACGTCGAAGCGCAGCATCGCCGTCAGCGTCACCGGCAGACGGAACGCGCTGAGCGCCGGCAGCGTTGCGCCGAAGCGCTGATTCACCTCGTAGAGGTACCGCCCGCTAGACGCGTCGAACCCGCGCACGTAGAGCAACGACTGATCCGGCGATGCCGGTTGCCCCCAGCCGTGCAGACTGCTCGAGCCGTGCAACAACAGGTCCGCCGCGCCTAACGGGTTCGAGAGATTGAACGAGAGCGTCGCGCGCTGGGGCATCCGCACGCGCATCGGGTTGAAGGTGAAGCTCAGATTTGCCGTCGACATCCACGGCCCTTCGCAGCTGTTGCGCGCCGCCAGGTTGCCGAGCTGCCGCCGCAGACAATCGCGCGCCGCGCCCGACCCGTTCTCCAGTAACTCCTTCATCCCCGAGGCAACCGCCGGCTGGTTGGCCGTTGCCGGATCAAACAGGAACGCGCGGTCGTTCACGTAGCCGTCGCCGTTCATGTCCGCGGCGACGAGTGGGGTGAAGGGCGTGCCCGAGCGGAACTGGCCGTACCAGTTCACATTCACCGTGTTGAAGAAGTTGTAACCGAGCGTGTAGACGATCTGGTGGCGCGAGTCGAACGACGATCGGCCCCATGACAGGTCGAACGGATTGCCCACCGTGCTCGCGAACCCTCGCACCTGGTCGCGCACGTTCCCGTACACGTACGACAGGCTCCACGAGTACGAGGTGTTGAACGTTGCCGGCGAGAGACGCAGGCTCACCTGCCGGCTCTCCGACTGCAGATCCGAGCGTAGCTCGGTGACATGCGAGTAGAGCGGCGTCACCCGCGCGTCGCCAGACGCGATTGCGCCCGTCGATGGCACGATGCTCGACTGCCGTACGTAGACCGGACGGCCACCCTCATTGAGGAGCGCGAACTGCTCCTCAGCCTTGAAGTTCAGGTCGTAAATCCCCGCCTGGTTGAGATTCCGCGAATACGTCCCTTCCAGCGTCGCCATGAACCGGTTGCCGAGCACCGGCCCGTTCCACTGCAGATTCGACCGGACGCTGCGCGGTGCGGTGAAGTCTCTCGCAAAGAGGAACGCGTTAGGCGCGCTGTTGGCAAAGACGCTGCCCGTCGTCCCATCCGCGCACGCCGTCGGAATCATCGATGGGTCGCTGTACGCTGCCCAGCTCGGGAGCGGCGTCGCCGGCCCCACGCAATTCAGCTGCTGCACCGCGCTCGGCAGTCCGGTGTTGTCGAGCGCCTGCCCGAGCATCGTTGTCTGCGGCATGTTCTGGAAGAGACCGATGCCCCCGCGGATGACCGCGCGCGGAACGCGCGCCGCGCCGTCGAAGCTCGCGACCTGTGGCGCCGTGCCGTAAGTCCACGAGAAGCCGAGTCGCGGGCTGAGATAGACGTGATCGGGCGCGCGGTCGTTCCGAACGCCGAAGACATTCTCGAGATCCGGGTTGAAGCGTGGATCGTCGAGGAAGTGATTGCCATCGAGCCGGACGCCGTACTGGATCTGGAGATCGTTCGTCGCGCGCCACGCGTCGCCTAACGAGAGCGCGCCGAGGAGCTGGCTCGCGCCGCTCGTCCGCGGCGAGAGCTGGCGCGTGAACGACGCCGGCTGGTTCGCCGCCAGATCGCCCAGCGACAGATACGAGTACGTGCCGAGGAGGTTCGTGGTCTGGTTCGACGTGTACGCGTCGCGCCGCAGCTCGCTCGTGAGCTTGAGCCGATGCTTGTTGTTCGCGCTGAACCACGACAGCTGATTGAGCAGGCCGATGCTGTTGGTCGACTGCGACGTGTTGAGCCCCTGATTCCCCCCGAAGGAAAGGTTCTGAAGGCCGCTCGAACCATCGTCGAACACCGAGTTCACGATCACCCGCCCGCTCGGCAGGTACAGATAAGGCCTGCCCGAGCTCTGGGAGCCGCTCACGCCTAACGTCGTTTCCTCGAGAATGCCGAAGCCGAAGTAGCTGTTGTGGCGCGCCTGGATTCCGGCGTTCCAGCCCGTGCGCTTGCCGCTGCTCGCCGGGAGCGACGTCGCGCCGCCGCCGATCGGCGCCTGACGATTCCAGCCGCCATTGAAGGTGAGGTTGAACGCCTGCCCCGTCGTCGAGCTCGGCGGGGCGAAATCGATGCTACCGAACATCGATCCCTGATCGTTCGTGCGGTCGCTCGGCACGCGCCCGACCGCTGTCGGCACCTGCTCCTGGCCAAGGATGCCGAGGAAGCGGGAGACGGAATCCGGCGCGACACCCGCCGTTTGCAGGCCGAGCGGCCCGGTGTTGAGCAAGCTCTGATAGTCGTTCGCGCGCCGGCCGAACTGATAGGCGATGCTGTAGAAAGCCTTGTCCATCACCAACGGCCCCGCCGCGAGCCCGCCGAGCGAGACGTTCGTGTACTGCTGGCCAAGCGCCTGCGCGGCGCGGTCGGTCCATTGCAGCTGCGGCGCGTCGAGGTTGAGACTCATGCCGCGCGTGATGAAGTTCGATCCCGGACGTGAGCGAATCGTCAACTGACCGCCGCTGAACCCGCCGCGCGACACGTCGTAGGGCGAGGTCACAAGGGACGACGAGACGCCAGCATCCCGCGGCAGGTTGGAACCGCCGAACGCCATCCCGTTCAACGTCATGTTGTTCTGATCGGCGCCAAGTCCGAGCACTGAGAAGCCGTTCGGGTCGCCGTTCTGGCCAGGCACGAGCTGCACGCCAGGGAGTGTCGCCGCCATCGCCGCGAGATCGCCGAGGTCCGCCGGCGGCAGCGCCGCGGGCGAGACGGGACGCTCCGTGCCGCCGATGTCGGGCTGCGCATCGTTGCGCGACACCTTCTCGCGAGCGGCGGTGACTTTCATGGCGTCGAGATTCACGGCGGCGCGGGTGAGCTTCGCGTCAGCGACGAGTATCTCCTCATCGGCCGTGCGCTTCACCTCGAACCGCTTCACGGCGTATCCGAGCGCCGCGAACGAGACGATGTAATCGCCCTCGCCGTTCGGGAACGTCACCGTGAATCGGCCGCTCCTGTCGGTCTGGGCTTGACGGCTCACCTGACCATTGAGCGACGTGACTGTGACGCGAGCACCCTCGACGGGCGTGCTATCCGGTCCGATGACTCGGCCGCGAACGACGTCAGCTTGTTGGGCATCGAGTCGCCGGGCTCCGGGGAGTGCTGCTCCCAGCAGCGTGGCAACGAAGGCAACGGGCAGGCAAAAGCGCACGGGTGCTTCCGTGGTGGGGGGACGTCATTGGACCCGGCCAACGAGCCGAGGGTTTCCTGACGTCAGCCGACTCCCGTGGCTATCCTGTTTCCGCCAGGCGTGACCCGCCGCCGAGGACGCGCCTGCGGCTCTCGATCCAGGCTACGATTTGCCCGGCTTCTTGAGCTTGATAACGATGATGCCGTTCGCGCCGCGGACGCCGTACAGCGCTGTTTCGTCCGGCTTGGTCAACGCCTTGATGGACTCGATGTCGTACGGATTGATCCCGACGAGTGCCCCACCCGGTCCCGGCTTGTACGGCACGTCGTCGACCAGATAGAGCGGCCCATTGCTCGAGTAGAAAGACGACGGTCCCCTCATTAGCTGGACTGCGATCTCGCCGTTGCCCGTGTGCGTGATGTTGAGTCCGGGCGACGATCCCGCCCGCAACACCTTCACGAGCCCGTCATCCCTCGAATCGTCGGCAGTCGCAGGCGCGCGCTCGACGGCCGAGTGGCCGGTTTGCTTTCCCGAGGCACAGGCAGCGGCTCCAACGAGGAGCAGCGAAAGGCCATTCCGAACGAGCGACGAGGACATAGTGAGCCAGCGGCGCTGCCGCTGCGGAAAACCGCCGGTGACGATCGACGCCCCGGTAGCCCCCGCTCTGAAAGAGACCTCGCGTCGGACGGTCGTGTCCGGCGTGGATCCCAGAGATTTACAGATCTTTACCGCCAAGGCAAGGGAATCTTCGCCGAACTGCTTGCAATGGTCGCGACGCAGATATTCCGCTGTTCGGCAGCGGACCTAACGATATGCGCGGAAATGCTCCGCTGCGCGGATCCGCGCAGCGGAGCATTACCTGACTGCCAATGTCGCGTTCTCCTACCTCGTTGGATCGTCTTCCGGATGGATGTAGGTCAGCTGGAAGGGACCGATCGCGTGCACCTGGACCTCGGTCTCTCCGCGCATGGTCGCGAAATGCGCCATGTGCGCCGGCGCCGAGACGAAACCGTCGTCCTTGAACGCAACGAGCGCGTCGTTCGAGAAGTTCTCGCCGATGCCGATGAGGAAAGTCCCTCGAAGCACCGTCACGTTTTCGTCGGTCGGGTGCGTGTGCGGCGGAAGGACGTATCCGTTCGGAAAGCGGAGCCGCACCGTGAAGAGCGCGCCCGGTACGCTCGGGTCGCCTTGCACTACCGCGAACTGCGCTCCCGGCGGAAAGATCGGCGGTGCCGGCCCCCAGTGAAACTGACTGTCGTGTCCCATCTCGTGCGCGCCGCCGCTCGAGCGGCTCGCGCTCGCGGACGCCGATTGGGAGTTTCTGGCCGTGATCCGGCTGCTATCACCATCAGAGCAGGCGGCAAGCATCAACGCAACGAGCAGCGTCGGTCCTGCATTCGGGACTCGCAACAACATCGTTCCTCCAGAGAGTTGTGGTCGAGAGACGGAAAGCTTGGTCATGGGCTCCGTCCCGGCGATGCGCCAAGTAGCGAACCGCTCCGCGCACTCTAGAGCGAGCCGATCGTCCGGTTATCGTCTGGGCTTGCGTTAGCACTGACGTGCCGACTCGCCTCACGCTGCTCGGAACGGTCTCACTCACGAGCTCCGACTCGCGCCCGCTGCGTCGCGCCTTGCAGCAGCGACGTCTCGCGCTCCTCGCCGTCCTCGCGACAGCGCCAGACCAGTCGGCGAGTCGCGATCGCCTGCTCGGACTCCTCTGGCCCGACCGCGACGAGCGTACCGCTCGACACCTGCTCGCCGATTCCGTCTACGTGTTGCGACGTGCCCTCGGTCACGAGGCGATTTCGGCTGCCGGTGAGACTCTGCGTTTGTCCGCTGACCACGTGTGGACTGACGTCACCGAATTCCAGCGCGCGGTGGCGGATGCGCGATGGTCGGACGCGCTTCGCCTCTATCGCGGCGAATTCCTCGACGGCTTCTTCGTTCGCAACGCGACCGACTTCGATCAGTGGGCTCTGATGGAGCGGTCCCGCCTACACGCGCTCGCGGTGAGAGCCGCCAACGCGTCCGCCTCGCGCCAACGTCGCGCGACGGACATCGATTCCGCGACCGCCGGCATCATCGCGCGAGGGCGCTACCACTGGCATCAGCGCACCCGCGAATCGATCCTCCGCGCGATCGAGTACTTCAACCATGCCGTCGAGCGCGACACACATGCGGTCGAGGGCTGGTGTGGTCTCGCGGACTCCTGGATCGCCATGGCCGGCCGCGGCTACGTGCCGACGGCCGTCGCGATCGCGCGTGCGGCGGCGAGTGCTGAACGGGCGATCACCGCCGACGACACCCTCTCGGCCACCCACACGACAATGGGAGGAGTGCACATCCTGCGACGCCGGTGGCATGACGCCGTCGCCTCGCTACGTCGCGCCATCACGATCGACCCGGCGAACGCGGACGCCCGTCATTGGCTCGCGATGACGATGCTCACCGCTTTTGGTGCGCGAGACGAGGCCTTTCAAGAGCAGGCGATCGCGGCGACGCTGAACCCCACGTCGGCCCTTCAGCTCGGCGCCCTCGGCTGGCTGCAGTACCTTCGTCGAGAATTCGCCCTCTCACGGTCGAGCATGGAGCCCGCGCTCCATCTCAATGCCGACCTCGAGGAAGGTCATGCTGGCCTGGCGCGCGCCGCCGCTCGCCTCGGCGACGACGCTATGGTCGCGAACACCATCGCCGGGGGCCTAACGAGAGGCAAGCACCGTCGCGGCGATCTCCTCGCCGAGCACGCCTCCGCGCTCGCCGTGCTCGGCGACATGCCTCGCGCCCAACGCCTCGCGGAGCAAGCGAGCGCGGAGGGCGCGACGTCCATCAATCTCGCTCTGGCCTGGGCAAGCGTCGGCGACGCGAGCCGCGCGATGGACTGCCTGTCGCGCGACTCATTGCGCGTCTATTGGGCTCCGCAGGCGATCTGGTGGGACCCTCGCCTCGACGCGATTCGCGACGACCGCCGCTTCGGCCGCATTTGGAACCGCGTCGCTGACGTTTGGTCGCCCGAGTGGCGATGATCAGCGACGCCCCGGCTGGCTCCGGGTGACGATCACGAATCGATCGCCCTTCGCGGACACGTCGTACATCGTGTTCACGTTTGCCTGATACGCCGCCGTGAACAGCACCGTCTCGGCACCGAGCTTGGGCGGCGCGCCGTCCCACCCGTCCGACACCGGCACGGCGATGAGCCTGTCCTCGCGCCAGTAGTAAAGCTCCTTTCCGTCGCCGCGCCACACGGGATGGATGCCGCCGCTGTGTGACAGCTGCACCCGGCGAGTGGGACGCGGATACGAATCCAGGTACACCTCGTCGCGCCCGGATGCGTTCGATGTGTACGCAATCCAGCGTCCGTCTGGCGAGACACGAGCTGCTGTCTCGTCCGCGGCTGTCGCGACATAAGGAGTAGGGGCCGAGCCATCGGCGGGCTGCACGAGCACGTCGTAACCGTTTCCACCAGCGTCATCGCTGATGATGAACGCACGTCCGTCGTGCACCCAATCGCTCGTGAATTGCGTCCCGTTGCGCGACGCGATAACTCGGGCGGCCGAATCGGTGAGCCGGCGCGTGGCGATGTCCTTGCCACCGGGCGCATTCACGGAAAACGCCACGACCTTGCCGTCGGGGCTCCACTGCGGATCGTTGCTGTCGGCGGCGTCATCGGTGAGCCGCCGCGTCGCGCTCGTCTCGAGGTCCGTCACCCAGATGTCGCTCGTGCTCCGGCCCGCGCCGAACGCGCCGTACGCCACGCGTCTGCCGTCGGGCGAGAAGCGCGGCGTCCACGGACGATTGGCGTCGATGCCGCGGAGCACTCGCCCCGTGCGGTCGACGACGACGAGTGAGATCGCGTCGTTGGACGCGAGACGCACCGGATCGCTCACGTTCGCATCGGCGTTCGCGATTGCCGGTGGATTCCCGGGCCGGCCGACCAGCAGCCCGGTCACGGTCGATGATTGCGCGAGCCCCCATCCGCTCACGAGTCCGACGGCGACTCCGGCGATTGCCGCATAGACCGCGGCGCGCGGCCTGATGAGAGACTTGGGCGGCGTGGGAGTCACGCGCGGCACGCCCCCGCGCTCGGCAGAATCCGCCACTGCGGCGCGCGCGATGCGATCCGGCGACCCATCGAGTGCCGCCGCGAGCGCCGCGGCGCTCGCATAACGCTCGGCCGGACGCTTGGCGAGCGCGCGCCTAACGGCAGCATCCACCGCGGCGGGAACCTCCGGGCGCAGTGTGGCGAGCGGCGCCGGCGGCTCCCGCAGCATGCGCAGGATCGCCTCGCGCGAGTCGGCGACGAATGGCGGCGCGCCCGCGAGCATCTCGTAGAGCACGGCGCCGAGGGCGTACACGTCCACGCGCGCGTCGAGGGCACGCTCGCCGGCGGCCTGCTCCGGCGCCATGTACTGCGGCGTGCCTAACGTCAGTCCCGTGCGCGTCAGTCGCTCGCCACCCGCATGCTCGAGGGCGAGCGCGATCCCGAAATCGGCGACGAGCGCGTGACCCTCGTGAAGGAGCACGTTCTCCGGTTTGATGTCGCGGTGCACGATGCCATGCCCGTGCGCGTGCTCCAGCGCGTCCGCGATCTCACGTGCGATGCGGACAGCCTCGTCGATCGGGAGCGCTCCGCCCCGGCTCAGCTTCGACCGCAACGTCTCGCCGTCGACGAACGGCATCACGTACCAGAGCCGGCCGCCAACACTTCCCGAGTCGAAGAGCGGCAGGATGTGCGGATGCTGCAAGAGCGCCGTGACGCGGATCTCCTCCAGGAATCGCTCCGCCCCCACGGCGGCGGCCACCTCGTCGCGCATCACCTTCACCGCGACAGTTCGCTCGTGCCGCAGGTCGCGAGCGCGGTACACGGTCGCCATCCCTCCGTGCGCGATCTCGGCCTCGATCGCATATTGGTCGGCGAGAGTGCTCGCGAGCGCCGCGGCCATTCGCTCGTTAGGCACGAACACCGGCGGCGCTCCGGGCTCCTCCACCGCGGGCCGCTCGAGGAAATTGGTCGCCATCGCGTCGTGCGCTCCCAGGAGCGACGCGACCTCCTGCCGGAGCGCGTCGTCGGTGCCGCACGCTTCGCGGATGAAGGCGTCGCGCGTGCCCGGCTCGCGGTCGAGCGCGGCGCGGAGAATGGAATCCACGGCGCGCCACCGCTCCGGTGTCATGCGCGTCGGCTCGGACATCGTCGTTAGGCTCCGAGCTCGCGGCGAAGCCAGGCACGCGCCACGGCCCATTCGCGACCGACCGTCGCCTGCGAGACGCCCAGCGCCACCGCGCATTCGGGAATGCTCAACCCCCCGAAGTAGCGGAGCTCCACGAGCCGCGACTTCCGCGGGTCGAGCTCCGCGAGCCGCGCGAGCGCGTCATCGAGCGCCAGCAGGTCCACGGCGTCTGCGGCCGACTCTGCGTCTGGCGCGGCACCTACGCGGTCGACTTCGCCGAGCGTGACCTGCACCGGCGCCCCACCTCGCTTGATCGCGCGGCGCGTCCGCGCATGATCGACGAGCACGCGTCGCATCATCTGCGCGGCGACGGCGAAGAACTGCGTCCGGCTCTCCCAGCGCGCGCCGCGCTGGCCGTCGAGCCGCATCCATGCCTCGTGCACGAGCGCCGTGGGCTGCAGGGTATGACCATCCGCCTCGCGCCTGAGAGCGCTCGCCGCCCGCCGCCGCAGCTCCGCATAGACGAGCCGCGCGAGCGCTTCCGGCGCCGCCGCGTCACCCCGCTCCCACGCGTGGAGAAGCTCGGTGATGGCAGGCTGGCGCTCGGGCGGAGTCAGGACGGACATGATCACACGAGATCGAAAGAGACGGCGAAGCAGCAGGCTACGTGTCGGACACCGCGGGTCGTGAGTGGGTTTGGTCGCGTTCTCCGCGCTACTGGATAGGGCGCCGTGGGCGCCCGTTTCCGAGCAAGGAGGACACGATGCTTACGCCCGCAGGTCGACTCACTGTTTCAACTCTCTCGTTCGCGGTGCTGATGGCCACGCTCGGTGCGTGCGCCCGAGGCCCGGCGCCAGTGGCCTGGGAAGGAGCCCCCATCGTGGCGGGAGACCAGACGACGATCCGCTTCGAGAACGAGGCCCGGACTTACGTCGACGTCTATCTGATCGGTGAGACGCGACAATGGTGGCTCGGTCGGGTCGCGCCGGGAGCGAACACGACACTCCGGATCAAGGACGAGGCGCTCGAGCTGACGTCGGGCTACGTGCGACTCGCCGTGCTGCCGGGCGGACGGTTGACGGGGCAGGCCGCGCGCGATCCGCGGGCGACGTTGACGATCGCGCAGCCGGGCGCCTCGCTTCTCTCACAGCGCTGGACCTTCCGTCAATTGCAGCTCGCGGCTCCCGAGATCTTCGGAGCACCGGTGTCCGTCAGCCGTCGCTAGCGAAGTTCGTCAGCGGGGGAGCGGGATTCCGAGGAGCATGGGAGCCGTTAGGCGGCGCGCGGGAATCCGCGCGCCGCGCTCCGTGTATTTCTCCCACTGGCTGTTCGCGACGTACACGAACTCATCGCCAACGAGCGTTCCGATCGTCGGCTCGTCGGCGACGGCGGTGTTGCGATCGAGCAGCTCGGCGCCCTCGATGCGCGTTCCCGTTCGATCGAGCACGTAGCGCATGATCCGCGCTGGCGCGACGCCGTTCTGCACCGCGATGATCGCGCCGCGATACCACACCAGTCCGTCGCAGCCGAGTGAAGTGCTGGAGGGCGTGTCGTCGAGGCGCGTCACCGCGCGTGTGCCGAGCTCGACGCGGAGCAGCCCGTGCGAGTAGTCCGCGACGTACAGCACGTTCGCGTTAGGCGGCGCTGCCATTCCCTGCAGCGATCGGAAGAGCGGATGGCGGATCGCCTCGAGCGTGTCGGCGCCAGCACGCAATCGATAGAGGACGGGATCGTACGAGTCGGTCACGAAGACGTCGCCCGCGGGGCCCAGCATGACATCGCCGAGCGCATGACCGCGCGGTGAAGCCGGCAGATCCCAGCGGCGCTCGATCACTCCGTCCGCGATCCGCACGCGAATGATCGCCGCGATGATGGAGTCGCCGGGCGTGTAGCCGTCCATCTGCGGGATGCCAGCGAGCGTCGCCCAGAGCACGCCGCGCATCGTATCGACGCGAACTCCGAGCACGGCACCCATCCCGGCCATGGCACGAGGCCACAGCTCACGCGCCACCTTCCCATTCACGACTTCGGCGATCGTACGATGCCTGACGCTTGCGACGTAGTAGCGATGCGACCGTGCATCGTAGTCGACGCCTTCGGGCCAGAACGTCGAGTCGGTGAGCGTCGCGACGACACGGCTCCGCACGTTCGGAACGAGATTACTGTCCAGGCGCGCGACGACGGACGCGAATCCTGGCTGGATTGCCAGGCCCGCAAAGCGCCCGTCTGCACGGAGATCTCGGCCGAGGCCGAGCGCCGCGTACGCGTTCAGGGCATCGAGCACGCCGGCGGTATCGGCAGCGAGAAGTCCGGCCACCGCGCGTCCCCAGAGATACGCCGGCTGGGTGGGCCAGGCGGCCGCGGCATGGTCGACTTCCCGGTGCGCGGCAGCATAGTCGTGGATTCCGAGCGCCGCGGCGGCGCGCGACCAAGCCGCCCTCGCCACGCCCGCCGAGTCGACGGAAGCGATTCCGCTCATCGCCTGGGCTAAAACCAGGCGCGATCCGAGGAGCCACGAGAGCGCGAGCACGACCGGTCGCGCGCGACGCAAGAGTACGGCGGCCATGCATGAAGAATGTGCCGCGCGACCGCCGAGTTACAGCGACCCGGGACGAAGCGCTCGCGGGCGTGATGAATCGACGGAAGTCGTGGATGCGCGACGAACGTTCGGGGCTCCGTCCGAACTATCCGCGTCGGTCGCTCTGGATGCCGCGATCACATCACGCCGGTGCCCGGGCACAGCGTCCAACGGCCGTTTCGCATCTTCGTAACTCGTTAGGCGCTGTGCGATCACGGTCGCAAGTGACGCCGAGATGCACGCTTCCGCGCCGCGGTCATCGACTGCGCCAGGCACCCCGTTCGGTCCGCTCACCACCCACGCGACACAATTCGTCACTTTCGACTGGCCGCGCCAAGTCCCCTCCTTACCTTCGCCGCCGCGTGCGCCGGCTCGCCCGGCGCCGTTTCGCGTTTGTGCATCGCGGGCGCCGTCATCGCTCCATCGGGCCGCGCCCACCACGCTCGCACCTGGAGGAGGAATGACATCGCTGCGGCAGATCCTCGGCTCCGCCGTCGTCGTGCTGGTAACCCTCGCCGTCACACCGCCGATCGCGGCGGCCCAGACACCCATCACCATCACGGGACACGTGACCGCCGAACATGGCGCCACGCTCAGCAACGTCACCGTGTCGCTCGCCGAGCTGGGCCTGGGGGCGATCACCCGCGACGACGGGAGCTATTCACTTCGCGTCCCCGCGGCGCGCGTCGTCGGACAGACGGTGACGCTCTCGGCGCGTCGCGTCGGCTACAAGCCGAAGACCGCGCGCGTCACCTTGAGCGGCGGCGACCTCGTGCAGGATTTCGACCTCGAGTCGAATCCGCTTCAGCTCGGCGAAGTGGTCATCACCGGCGCCGGCACGTCGACCGAAGTCGAGAAGCTCGGCAACGTGCGCAACTCCGTGTCGCCCGAGCTCATCGTCAAGTCGAACGAGTCGAACTTCGTACAGGCGCTCGCGGGCAAGGCGCCTAACGTGCAGGTGCAGCAGACGTCGGGCGACCCCGGCGCCGGATCGGCAATCCAGATTCGTGGCCTGCGCACGATCAATGGCTCGAGCCAGCCGCTCTTCATCGTCGACGGCGTGCCGATGAACAACACGACGTTCTCGAGCACGAACTTCAATCCCATCGACGTCGCCGGGGTCAATCTTCCTGGTCAGGTGAATGGCGGTGAGCTCGAGGGCACGTCGGCTCCAAACTCGCTCGTCTCGCTCAACCCGGACGACATCGAGAACGTCGAGATCCTCAAGGGCGCCTCGGCCGCGGCGATCTATGGATCGCGTGCGGCGAACGGCGTCATCCTCATCACGACGAAGCGCGGCCATTCCGGCGCGACGCGGTACTCGTTCCGCAGCTCCATGTCCTCCGATCAGGTGACGAAGAAGTGGCCGCTGCAGCGCCAATACGGCCAGGGCCTGTTCGGGCAGTCGACGCTCGTCACACGTAGCTGGGGTCCGGCGCTATCGGGCGTGCAGACCTACGATCACGCCAGCGAGGCGTTCGACACGGGACACATCATGGACAACGTGATCTCGGTGAGCGGCGGGACGGATCGAACGACGTTCTATCTCTCCGGCAACTACAACCATAACGAGGGCGTGTTCGTCGGACCGAACAACTACTTCAATCGCGCGACCTTCCGACTCAACGCGTCGCACCGATTGACGGACGGTCTCACCGTCGGCGGCAACTTCTCATATGCCGACACCCGCGGGAACTTCACGCAGCGCGGCAACAACACCAATGGCCTGCTGCTCGGACTCTTCCGCACGCCGCCCGAGTTCAACAACAAGCCATTTCTCGATCCGGTGACAGGCCTGCACCGGAGCTACATGGTGCCCGATGCCAATCTCTCGACCGTCGGTGTGGATCGCATCTTCAGCAATCCGTTCTTCACGCTGTACCAGGAAGTGAACGACCAGCAGGCCAACCGCTCGCTCGGGGACGTGAACGCGTCATACGTCGCGACGAGCTGGCTCAAGTTCGACTATACGTTAGGCGCCGATGTCACCAACGACGCGCGGCTCGAGGGGTGCCCGATCGATTGTACCGGCGCCGCGCTCGGTGGTCGCATTACCGAGGGCCGGATCAGCGACTACCAGATCGACCACAACCTCACCGGCACTGCGACCTGGCACCTGACCAACCGCCTCGGCGGCACGTTCACCGCCGGCCAGAACCTCAACGCGCGGAACTTCCGCACCTTCTCCGACATCGGCCGCGGACTGATCGCACCCCAGCCGTTCAGCATTCTCAACACGCTCGCCCGCGATCCGGCGTCGGATTACCAGTACGAGATCCATAACGAGTCGTACTTCGCGCAGGAGACGTTCGACATCTTCGATCAGCTGTATCTCACCGCCGCGCTTCGCAACGACGGCTCGACGACCTTCGGCACCCAGAATCGCCGCAGCTGGTTCCCGAAGGCGAGCGCCGCCTGGACATTCACGAATGCTCACAGCGTTCCTTACCTCACCTTCGGCAAGGCGCGCATCTCGTACGGCGAGGCGGGACAGGAGCCGCAGCCGTATCTCACGTCGCAGACCTTCAGCGGCACAGCGCTCACCGGAACGATCTCGCAGGGCACGGGCCTCACGCCAACGCAGAGTGGCAACGGTGGCCTCGTGCCGACGGTCACGAAGCCGGCGTCAGCGCTCAATCCCGAGCGCACCAAGGAGCTCGAGGGCGGCTTCGACATTGGCTTTCTCGGCGAGAAGGCCGACTTCAGCGCGACCTGGTATCGCGCTCAGACCTCGGACGTCATCCTCATCACGCCGACACCGCCGTCCAGCGGATATTCGTCGGAGGCGAAGAACGCCGGCGTCTTCCGCAACTCTGGAACGGAGCTGTCGCTCAACCTGCGACCGCTCACTCGGCCGGCGTACAGCTGGGATGTCGGGATCGGCTGGGCACGGAATCAGTCGCTCGCCGTTTCGATCGCCGGCGCCGAGTTCCTGCCCATCGACAACTTCTCGGGACACACCGAGAACGTCGCGATGGTTGGGCGGCAGTTGGGCGTCATGCGCGGACTGGGCTGGGTGCGCTGCGGCATCACCAACTACGCCGACTATCCGGCGCTCAATCTGGCGCAGGTTTGTGCGGGTGCCCCAAAGGGCGCGCTCTACATCGACGACGGCACGCACTGCGTCACGAAGGAGCCCGACATGCCATGTGCGGATACACGCGATCGCATCATCGGCGATCCGAATCCCAAGTGGACAGGCAACCTGCACAGCACGTTCCGCTACCGGAAGCTCGAGCTCTCCGGACTTCTCGACATCAAGAAGGGCGGTGACGTGATCAACGGAACACGCGGCGCGCTGCTCTCCTATGGAACCGATATCGAGACGGCCAACAGAGCGACGTGCACCACGACGCATAACGCCGATTGCACGGGCAACCTGCACGCGTTCGGCGAGTCGAACTTCTATCCGGGCCCAGTCGTTGGACCGGGTGCGGGGAAACAGATCCCCATCGGTCAGAACTGGTATCAGGCGAGCGGTCTCGCTGCCTGTCCGTTCACGAACATGGACGAGCCATGCGTCGAAGACGGCGGCTACGTGAAGCTCCGCGAGCTCTCCGTCGCGTACACCTTCGATGGCGCATGGGTCGGCCGCTATCTCGGTCTCTCGACGCTCGATGTTCGCGTCGCCGGTCGCAACCTGAAGACCTGGACGAAGTACCGCGGTCTCGATCCCGAGACGAATCTCGGTGGCGCCACCGCACGCAGCTTCGGCGGGCAAGACTATTTCAATCTGCCGCTCACTCGCTCGTTCGTGTTCACCGTCGGGCTCAACCGCTAACGCGAGGTAACAGACATGAGACGCATCTGGAACATCGCGACGGCTTTGCTCGTGGCGTCGACGGCTGCCTGCAGCTTTCTCGACTCACCGAAGGCGGTCGCAGACCCGAATAACCCGACCGTCGCATCACGCAACCAACTCTTCGTCGGCGTACAGGCGAACACCTTCGGCTACTACGAAGGCTACGTGCCGATGCTGGTCTGCATGTGGATGCAGCAGTGCGCCGGCGTGAACAGCCGCTTCGTGCAGACCGAAGGTGAATACGGCATCACCCACGGCTCACTCGACTTCACGATGTCCGGCGTGTACGTCGGCGGTGGGCTCGTCGGCATTCGCGCCGTGGAGGCGAGTGCGGACGCCGCCGGTGACAAGTTGTACAAGGGCGTCGCGGAAGTGCACGAGGCGATGGTCATGATGCTCACCGCCGACACGTGGGGCGATGTGCCGTATCGCGAGGCAATCAGCACTAAGACGACTGCCGCGTTCGATCCCCAGCTGCAGATCTACGACGATCTGCTCGCCCTCCTCGACAAGGCGATCGCCGATCTCAATGGCGGCGGCGATGGTCCGGGAGCGGCGGATCTCGTCTACGGCGGCGACAAGACGAAATGGACCGAGGCGGCGCACACCCTCAAGGCACGTATCTATCTCCATCGTGTGGAGAAGCTGGGCACCGGCGAGTACGCGAAGGCGCTCGCTGAAGCGCGACTCGGCATCAGCAAGCCCGCGAACGACTGGCTTACGCAGCACTCGGCGGCCAACGCCGAGCGCAACGTCTGGAATCAATTCCAGACGACGTCGGGATTCGGCCAGGACCTCGTGGCCGGCGCGCGACTCGTGAACATCATGAAGGCCCAGAACGACCCGCGGCTCGCCGATTACTTCGCGCAGTCGACTAGCGGCGGCTACATCGGCTTCGACGTCACTGTCGGCACGACGGATGTGAAAACGGTGTCGCTGCTACGTGGCGCGCGCGAAACGGATCCGACCTTCCGGCAGCCGATCATCACCTATGATGAGAATCAACTCATCATCGCCGAGGCGCTCCTTCAGGCCGCCGACGTGACTGGGGCGGCGACGGCACTGAACACGGTGCGGGCGCGTTACAGCAAGCCGGCGATCACGACGCCGACGCTGAACGACATCATGACGGAGAAGTACATCGCGCTCTTCCAGAATCCCGAGGTGTGGAACGACTACAAGCGCACGTGTCTCCCGGCGCTGCAGCCGGCGGTGGGCAAGGCGGTGATTCCCGGCCGCTTCCTCTACGGTCAGACGCAGGTCCAGACGGATCCGCAGCCGGCGACGGAGAACGACAACATCACGACGCGTCGGAACGCGAACGATCCGGCGGCATGCCAGTGATCGGAGTTGGGTACCGGCGACGACTCGCGGCGACGGTCGCCGCGAGCGTCGTTGGGCTGTGCGGTTGCTACGGCTATGTCCCTCCGCCGTCGGGTTCCTCACTCGCCGGCACCGAGGCGCAGCTGCAGCTCAGCGACTCGGGCGCTGTCGTCTTGGCGTCGAAGATCGGCCCCGCCGCCGAATCGATCACGGGGCGCATCGTCACCGACTCGGCGCCGGGCTACGTCGTGTCGATTCTCAGCGTCAAGCAGCGCGACGGGAACGAGACGTTCTGGCACGGCGAACGTGTCGTCGTTGATAGAACGCTCATCACAGGTGCCGGCACTCGCCGCTTCTCACCATCGCGCACCGCCCTCTTCAGCGGCATTATCAGCGCCGGCCTCGTTGCCGCGCGCCTCGCGTTTCAGGGGCATGGGAGCGGCGGTGGGGGCGGGGGAATCGGGGGCCACACCGGCTCTCAGTAGCACTCTCGCTTGGTTGAAATCGCGACCAGCGGAGTCTCAAAAAACCTGATCACGAATTACGCGAATGAAACGAATTACACGAATCGCTCCATGCGAATGAAAGCTCCTCGCGTCACGAGCCCGGATTTTTTGTGACGACCTCGGGACGTTTCTACCGCGGATTCGACCCCTGTGCCGTTTGAGAAAGATCCCGTACTCCACGGGGGCCGCAGGAGTATTGTGCGCTATCGGAGTCATTCGGCAGTTCATTCGCGTAATTCGTGATCAGGTTTTCAAGACTCTGCTGATCGAGATTTCAAGTAGGCGAGAAAGAGCGAATCCCTCGCTACTTGCTCCACGGCGGCGTCACCCCATTCATCCGCGCATACGCGATCAACTGCCCGAGATGCTCGTGCAGGTCATCAGTCATCGCGAACGACGTCTCGATGATGTTGTGATCGCCGCCGAAGAGCTTGCGTGAGCCCGTGAGCTGGCCGTCGTCGATACCGGCGATGGATTGCTTCGTGTACGCGAAGCCCTCCTTGAGGTGCTTCAGTACGTCTTCCTTCGTCGATGCCGATTCGAACTTCTTGAACGAATCCTGACCGCGCGGAATCACCGGCGAACGCGCAGCGCCGTAGGCCATTGGGGCGAAGACATAGAACTCGCTCGCGACGTGCATGAATGCCTCGCCCACCGAGCGCACACCCTGCGCCGGCCGCCACGAGTACTTGTTCGCCGGAAATGCCTCGGCGAGCGCGAGAAACTTGCTCTGCAACGTGTCGAGATCGGCGAGGAACTGCTTTCGCACTTCGACGGCGGACTCGCGGTTGGGCGCTCCATCCTGAGCGCGCAGCGCGTGGTGCGGCAGGGCGAGCAGCATCAACGCCGCCGCGGCGATGGGGGCGATTCGGGCGGTCGTGTGGCGGGACATCGTGATCTCCTCGTAAGGGGCGGCGTCATTATAGGCGCCGCTGCCGAGGTCGCGAATCTCTCGTGACGACTCGCTGATCGTCGGGGACGAAGCGGCGCGTGCTACCAGCCGCCTCGCCCGTTCAACCGGTCGTGCGCATACGCCACGGCGAACGCGTGCGCGTCGACGACGTCGTCGGGCACCGCCATCCACTCGCCAAGCGCCTCAGCGTACTCGAAGCTCGCCTGCTCGAGCGCTTCCTCTGGCGTCTTGTGATACGTGTCGCCGCCGAAATCCCCGTGCGCGGTGTAACGGAACAGCATGACCCCCGGCTCGTTGCCCGCAACGAGCAGCACGACGTCGGCGATCGGGAGCATCTTCGCCGGATCCATCGGGAAGCCGCTCGTCTGTGCCGCCTGCCGCTCGCCGGCCAGTGGACCGATGAGGGCGATCCGTCTCATGAGCGATTGCTGAATCATCGGCGAGTGGCGAGTGACGGGTGGCGAGTGGCGAGCAGCGCGGCGGATTTCATCAAGTTACTCTCGCGCATTGCGGGCGCTAGAAGCGCTCACTCGCGATGAATGGCGTCGATCGGCGCCATCCGGGCCGCCTGGAGCGCTGGATAGATCCCGAAGGCGAGTCCCACCGCGACCGACGCGAGGACCGCCACCAGGATCGTGCTCGGCGAGACCCACGCGTAGATGGGCGCGTTGGTCTGCGCGCGCATGACGGCCGAGACGCCGAAGGAGGTCGCGAGACCGAGCGCCACGCCAAGGAAACTGCCGGCGGCGGAAATCGCCACAGACTCGCAGAGGAACTGAACGAGGATGTGGCGCTGCTGCGCTCCCGTCGCCTTGCGGATCCCGATCTCGCGGGTGCGCTCGACGACCGAGGCGAGCAGGACGTTCATGATGCCGATGCCGCCGACGAGGAGCGAGACGCCGGTGATCGCGCCCATGAGCAGCTTGAAGACGAGCATCCCCTGCTCGACCTGCTCGACGCGTGCCCGGTTGGTGCTCACGTCGACGCGGCCCTGCCACGCGCCGAAACGACGCGTGAGCCACTCCTCCACGCGCATTCGAGTCATCGTCGCGTCCTCGACCTTCGCCGCCTTCACGATCATCGTCGGCGCGCGATCGCCGAATCCGGCAACGCGTGCTCCCTCGGCGGCGCCGACGGGCATGTACGCGAGTCGCAGGCGGTCGTCTTCGTCGGCAGCGAGAATTCCGATCACCACGCGCGGCTTGCCCTGGAAGAAGACTGTGTCGCCAACGAGCGCCGCGGCGGCGGGTGTGAGCGGCCCGACGGGCGGCAGGATGCGTCGTGGATTCGCTTCCCTGGACGCAGCGGCGGGCCTAACGAGCCAGTTGGCCGCGGCCCGGGAGAGCACGACTACGGGCGCGCCGGAGCGACTCTCGGCCTCGGTGAAGAGTCGTCCCTTGTCGATCGTGAGGCCACGGATCTTCCAGATGGCATCGGTGACGCCGGCGAGCTGCAGCCCGCGAGGCAGCGTATCCGCGCGGCCCCGTGCCAGCGTGGCACCGAAGGTGTAGAGCGCGACGTCGCTGCCGGTGCCGACCGCGTGCTGCAGCGAGTCCGCCTCCGCAACCGTGAACGTCGGCACGTTGCTGTTCTCGACCTGAATGCCGTCGACGTCGTGAAAGCGTTGGGGTGCGACCGAGATGGTCTGCAGGTCGGTCGTGCGCTCGATCTGACGTCGCGCGTAGTGCTCGACGCCGTCGCCTAACGAAAGCACCGACACGAGCGCGCCCGCCCCCATGATCACGCCGAGCGTGGAGAGAATGGTGCGGAGCGGGTTGGCGCGGAGTGTGTCAACGCCGACGCGAAGCGAGGCGAGAAAGACTGGACTGAGCATGGTCCTCGGAAAGGAAAGAGCCCGGCGCGCAGGCGCCGGGCTCTCTACCAACGTTCGCGCGCTGGAGTTTCGCGCCGCGCCGATCGGGTGGGCTATTGCACGCCGAGGGCGCGCGCGACGTTGATGCGACCGGCGCCGAACTTCTGTTCATTGCCGATGTCATCCGACGTGCTGAGAATGCGGTCGCGAATCTGCGCCGCCGTCAGCGCGTTGCCGCCCGGCTGCGAGGCGATCAATGCCGCGAGGCCGGTGACATGCGGCGCCGATGCGCTCGTGCCATCGGCGGGAATGTACGAGAAGCCGATCGTCCTGCCCGGAACGAAACAGATCGAGGTCGGCTTCGCACCGCTGCACGCGCTGACGATCAGGTACGGGAGCGCATCGAAGAACGTCACGCCGCGGGGAAGGTGCTTGTCGTCACCGCCCGGTGCGGCCACATCGATTCCGGCCCAGCCGAAGTTGGAGTAGCGTGCGATCATGTCGCGCGGATCCGTCGCCGAGACGCAGATCTGCTTATCTCCCGCCTCGCAGGGCAGTGAGAGATGCGGATGCGGGTTGCCGAGATTGAGATCATCGTTACCCGCCGAGGTCACGACGACCGTGCCCTTCGAGTCCGCGTAATCGATCACGCTCGTAAGCGCCTGCTGCAGCTCGAGGAGGCCACTCTCGTTACCCTTGAATGTGTGACCGAGACTCATGTTGATCACTCGCGCGTGCAGGACGTCTACGGCGTACACGATGCCGCTCAGAATCGCGCTGAAGCTGCCGCTGCCCTGGGAGTTGAGCACCTTCACAGCAACCAGTCGCACCTTAGGAGCGACGCCCGCAGTGACGAAGTTGTTCGCCGTCACGATGCTGCCAACGTAGGTGCCGTGGAAATAATCGTCGTACCAGTTGGTCGCGCCGGGCACGCACGTGCCGGTGAGACAATTGACGCCGACGTTGTCGACGACACCGAACAACTCCTGGTGATTCGGATCCAGCCCCGTATCCAGGATGGCGACGCGAACCGAGGAGCTGCCCGTCTTTCCCGCCGCCCACGCTTCGGTCGCGTGGATCTGCTGCATGTTCCACTGGAACGACAGCCAAGCCGCGGTGAGAGGCGGCTGGGTGAATGCACCAGTCGCCGTCACATCCGAGCTCGCGCCCACGTTCATCTCCTGAGCGGTCGGTACCCAGCGCGCGCTCATGTCACCGCCGACCACGCCGCCCACTGCCTTAGCAAGCGCGCCGGCATCGCTGTCGCTCAGGCCGGACGTGATCGCCACCTTGCTCTGAGGCTGCACGAGCTGAACCTGACCGCCCTTCGCCGCGACGAGCGCCGCGAAATCGTTAGGCACGCCCTTCTTCAGGACGAAGATGTGGGTTCCGGCGACAGGCACGGCGGCGTCTCGTGACGCCGAAGCACTGGCCGAGAACGAACGTGATGCCGGAGCAGTCATTGCTTGCTGATCTGCGCAACCGGCCGCAACAGCGAGAACGACCGCGCCCAGCACCGGGCGCGAGCGGGTGAAACTGAACATTGGCAACCTCGAGTGTGGTGGAGGGGGCCTGTCTCGCCTGTGGCCGAGTGGGGGCGCGTGCCTGACGAGCGGCGGGGGACATTACTAACAACCAAACGTTTGCGCCAGATTTTCCTTGCCTCCACGCCAAAAGGCCCGATTCGCTGTTCGCGAACCGGGCCTCCGATCAATTCTCGACGGGCTGAGCTGCTACCGCTCGACGATGATCAGATACTTCGACGGCGCCCAGAACTTGTCCGAGTCCTTGATCTTGAGATTTCCTCGGAAGCTCGGCCCGTCTCGTTGCAGCGCGTCGGCGTCGTCCAGGCTCTGCCGCGACACGATCTGATACCGTCTGGTCGAGTCCGGCACCTCGATCTCGTGGATCTGGCGCGTGTCGATCGCGGTGAAGAGGTCGCGATCGAGAGTACGGGCCGGCACCAGCGTCCTGCCCACGCGCGCGATCAGCAGATTCGCGCCGCCCTCCTTCACGATGATCCCCTTCTTTATGAGAACGTCTTCATTTCCGATGACGTAGTAGGCCTTGCTCTGCGACGCGCGGAGGTCGTTCACCATCATGTCGAGGGTGTCGACCTTCGCCTGCATCGTCGCGATCGTCTGCGCCTGCTGGTCGATCTGCGACGACAGCTCGGCAATCCGCAGCGCGTCCGCGTCGACCTGAGACTTGAGCCGCTCGTTGTCGGCCTTCAGAGCCTCCTCGCGCTGCTTCGCGTCGGCCAATTCCTTCGCTGTTTCCTGCGCGCGCTGCACGAGGGCGCTAACGCGCTTCAGCATCTCCTTCCGCGCGTTGAGCTGATCCTCGATCGGGCTCTCGGAGTTCTTCTTCCGCTTGGACTTCGGCAGCCCCTTCACCTTGGAGACGGTGCTGTCGACCTTGGCGATGAAGTTGTCCGCGTCGTTCACGACCTGGGACAAGGAATCCTTCTGCGCCTCGAGCTTCGCCATCAGCACTTTCTGCGTGGTGGCGAGTGCCTGCGCACTGTCAGCGCGCGCCTTCTCCTTCGCGGAGGTGCACGCAAGGGCGAGCGGAAGAGCAATGATGGCCGCGGGCCGGAGACGCTTCATAGATCGAAACCTCGAGGGTGATGACGTGAGTCAGCCGCGGGCCGAGCCCGCTACTCGGGGATGACGATCAGAAGCGCGCGAAGGTCATTGGGCGCCATCGTGACGTGGAACACGTCTCGGGCGATAACCCTCTTCTTAGGCTGGCTAGGGAAAACAGCCGAACCCAGTGCCGGGCGGCGCCGCGAGATCGACGGTGCAGCTGCTGCTTCCCAGGGGACCTGAGAAGGTGAGTGTCACCTTGCTCGTGCCGCTGAAGGTGATCGTCGTGCGGTACGTCGCGCTGGGAGCGAACGGGTCGAAATTGTTTGTCGTCTCCTCGACGGTGATCGAGCCCGAGAGAGGCCACTTCTGCCCTTTCCGGGCGCTCGGGAGAACGAGATTCGACGTCGTCTCCTTCAGATGCTCGTCGAGCGGGAGCGTCTCGGCGCCCAGCTGCAACGTTCCCTCAATCGCCGTCGTCGTCAGGCCGTTGAGGGTGTGATTCTCGGCGCGTAGGTCGCTCAGCGTCTGATCGGAATTGCTATTGATCGTGTAGCTGCTCGTCGACGCGCGCGGTTCGGTCGTCGTCGTCGTGACCTTGCCGGTCACCGACGTCTTCATCTCGAACGCCGACGTCTGCGCGTCGGCCTTTGGCTGCGAGTTTCCAGCTGCATCGATGAAGCGGTACATCCGCGACACGGTGAGGCTGCCCGTTGTCACCGTGGGACAGACGAAGAAGCCAGTCGCTTCAGTGTAGGTGCACGCGCTGGGATCGGAGCTGGACGCGAGCATCACACCCACGCTCGGCGATCCAGCCAATGCCTCCGCCGTGCCAATGCTCGACGAGGACATCTCCGCGAGAAGCGCGGTGACGTCAGGTACTGTGGAGGGTGTTGGACCGCTCGGCGAGTCCGAGCACGCGAGGATCGAGAGAGCGACAACGGCGAGGGCGACACGACGCTCGAGGGGCATAGCGACTCCGCGAAGGCTACCCCTTCATTCTTACGCCGTGCGTCGAATTAGGGAATGGGGGCTATCCCGCGTCCCGCACCCCGCGTCCCGCGACCCGCAGCCCTATTCCTTCCCTTCCCTGAGCAGCTCGGCCATCACCTTCGGCATCTCCCCCGATCGCATGCTCACCGCCTCCGACCAGGCGCGGGCCCGATCGCGGCCAGTGCGCTTGGCGGCATAGAGCGCCTCGTCGGCGCGCACCCGCATTTCTTCGGCGAGGTTCTTCCCACGTTCCGCGGCGAGGGGCCGATCGCCATCGGTGGAGACGACGCCGATCGAGATCGTCAGTCGAATCTCCTTGTTGTTCACGTGGAAGACATGCTCGCGGAAGGTGTCGCAGAGGCGGTTCGCGAAGTGGAATGCGCCATTGCCCGGCGTGTCGGGCAGGAGGATCGAGAACTCCTCGCCGCCCGTGCGCGCCACGATATCGCCGGCACGTGCCGTTTGCATCAGCAAACGGCCGGCCTCTCTAAGCACCGCGTCGCCGGCGACATGTCCGCG
>C688J18823_10000258_pt1 | contig 30335 bp, 26 predicted proteins | sample HopSoiMetagenom1_FD_18823 | JGI IMG/M metagenome (IMG submission 18823) | reverse complement strand
CGCGGCCTTGTCATGCCGGGCGCCCGCCGTGGCTCGCGCACGCTCCGCCCCCCGGATGCCCGGAGCACCGGTCGCGCGCGGTTTGGCCGGTACCGGTTGCCGGCAGACGGGGCACGGTTCGCCGGCAACGAGGCTGCGGCGGAGCGTCGTGGCCATCTCGGCGTGCTGTGCGGCGTGCAGTGCCTCGTCGGCGGCGATGACCGCATCGGCCGCTCCGGCGAGCACCGTCGCCGCGCTGCTCGCGGCCGCGGCGGCGGTGTCGCTCGCGCTTGCCGTGCGCGTCGCGACCTGGTCGGCCGTCTTCAGGGCATCGGTTGCGCGGCTGAACGCGGCGCCGGCGGCCGTCACGGCCGACGCCTGGACGTTCATCTGGGCCACGAGATCGGCGAACGCCCGCAGGTCGCCGATCCGTTCCGCCGCGGCGTCGCGCGCGGCGTCCGCACCTTGGCGTTCGTGCGAAGCCGTGTCCGCTTCGTCGGTCGCGGTGCCGACGTCCCGCTCGGCCGCCGAGACCGCGACGAGCACCGCCGCGACCGCGTCGTCGTCCGGGACGCCGGCACTGACCTTCTTCATCAGGGTGAGCTCTTCCTCGGCGCGCTGCGCACGATCGGCGGCCGCCGCTGCTTCGGCGTCGAGGCCGTCGATGGTCGGCACGAGCGCCGCGACCGCGTCGCGCCGGGCGGTGGCATCGCGGGCGGCCGTCCGGGCCGCGTCGAGGTCTGCCCGCGCTTGCAGCAGCCGGGCACCGTCGGCGTCGAGCACCGCGACCGACGTCTCGGCGCGCGCGACGTGCTCGCGCGTCGCGCCGAGGGCTGCGTCGAACCGCTCGTAGCCGAAGACACCCTTGAGCACGGCGTTGCGCGGCGCGTCCGAGGCGAGCAGGAACTCGGCGAACCGGTTCTGTGCGAGCAGCACGGACCGCCCGAACGTATCGAAGTCCATGCCGAGGAGCTGTTCGATCCGCTCGCGCACCGGCCGTTCGAGGAGCACGACCTCCTCATGCCCGGCCTCGGGGTCGTCGGTCGCGAGCCGGACGAGCTGGACCTGACCCTGGCCCTTGCGCTTGAGCACGCGGGTCACGCGCCAGACCGCGCCGTCGACCTCGAACGTCAGCTGGATGTGGGCCGCGTCGGCGAGTTGGTTGATCAGCGTGCGCGTTTCCCGCTGGACCCGCGGCGTCTTGCCGAACAACGCGAAGGCGATCGCGTCCAGGATCGTCGACTTGCCCGATCCGATCGGGCCCACCACGCCCACGAGGCGACGGTCGCGTAGGTCGAACGTGACCTCGTCGCGGTAGGAGCGGAACCCGCGGATCGTCAGCTCACGGGGCCGCATCGGCGACCGCCTCCATCGTGTCGCGGAACAGCTGAACGAGCGCTGCGGGCGGGTCCTCGCCGGTGGTCGCCCGGACGAACGATGCGTAGAGCTCGTCGTCGGCGGGTCGCGTCTCGATCGACCGTTCGCGCCGGGCCTGGGCCGGCCGTTCGGCGCGCACGCGCACGAGGAACGGGAACCGGGCGGCGGCCCGGCGACCGAGCTCGGGGTCGGGGCCGCCGACGGCGATCGTCAGGTCGAGATAGCGATCGGCGAGCTCGTCGGCCCGGGCGGCGACCTCATCCCACGTTCCGTGAACCTGCTCCAGCGGGCGGCCGGCCGTGATGGCGACGGATCGCACCGTTGCGAGCCGGCCCGGCTCGACGTCGACGATGACGACGCGCTTGGCCTCGCCGGCCTCGCCGAAGTCCATCGGGAGGAGCGAGCCCGCGTACGCGGCCGGCACCGGAGCGCCGGGGACGGGCTGCGGCGCGTGGATGTGGCCGAGCGCCACGTACTGCGGGCCGGCGGGGATCGCCTGCGAGGTGGCGGTGTACGCGTCGCCGATGTGCAGCTCGCGTTCGCTCCGCGAGACCCGTACGCCGCTGACCATGAAGTGTGCGACGAGGACCGGCACGAGGTCGGTGCCCGCGCGCTGGACGAGCGCCGTGTTGTACGCGTCGGTGATCGCCGCGATCTTCTGCGCGTACACGCCGTACCACTTCCCGGTCTCGGCCATGAAGTCGATCACGCGGCCCTCGCGCAGGAACGGGAAGCCCGCGACGACCGCGGGCACACCGAGCTCGTCGGGTCCGAGCAGTGCGCCGGCGTCCGGCGCCTTGATCCTGCCGATCAGGTGGACCCCGCGGTCGCGGAGCAGCGGCGAGAGCGCATCGAACAGCTCGGGCGCGTCGTGGTTGCCGGCCACGACGATCACGGGGCGGCTGCGCGCCAGCCGGAGGAGCGCCGTCAGGCCGAGCGACAGCGACTCGACGGACGGCGCGGCACGGTCGAACACGTCGCCGGCCACAAGCACCAGGTCGACCCGTTCGTCGTCGGCGATCCGGGCGACCTCGTCGAGCGCGTCGCGCATCTCGTCGGTGCGGTCGTGCCGGCCCAGCCGGCGTCCGATGTGCCAGTCGGCGGTGTGGAGGATGCGCATGCCGCGACGCTACAGACCGGCGAAGGGGTCCTCGCCGTCGGCCGCGACCTCTTCGCGACGTGTCGCCCACGGCGGGAAGGGGAACGTGACCACGAGCGGGACGGGGACTGCCGGCTGGCTGACCACCATCGTGCCGGGTTTGAGCAGGCGCGCGCGGGCCCGCGTCGACGGCAGCATCCAGCCGTACTCCGCGCGCTCGGCCTCTGCCGCGTCCAGCCGGCCGGTGATGCGGATGGACGCGTTCTCGAGCACCTCCGGCGCGACCCGGCTCGCGCTCTGCTGCGCGCCGACGAGGAGCACTCCGAGCGACCGGCCGCGCTGCGCGATGTCGATCAGCATGTCCTTCAACGGGCTCGTGCCCTCGCGCGGCGCGTATTTGTTCAGCTCGTCGAGCACGATCACCGAAAGCGGCAGGCGCTGGCCGGTCGCCTCCTTGTGCTGGAAGGTCTCCTTCAGGAGGGCGCCGACCACGAAGCGCTGCGCCTGCTCGTGCAGCGACTGGATCGCGACGACGGTGACGTTGGCGGCATCGCGGTCGATCCGGGTGGAGTCACCGGCGCGCACGAGGTGGCCGAGGCGCGACGAGGCCGCGTGGAGCCGGCGCAGGAACGCGGAGACCGTCGACAGCTGCACGCGCCCGGTCCACGCCGTATCGGGCTCGCCGTCGTCGGGGTCAAGGATCGTCTCGAGCTCGGCGACGAGTGACGGCAGGTCCGTGACGATCGGTCCGGCCTGTCCGGCGGGGATCGGGCCGTGCCAGCGGCCGTCCGGCTGATCGCGCGGGTCGCGGAGCGCGATCGCGCCCGGCCGGCCCTCGACGTCGACCGCGAACCGCTGCAGCTGCTGCTGCACGCGCTCGCGGATGAACGGAAGCTGGTTCTTGGCGTCGTTCGCGTCGGTGAAGCAGAACTCGAGCAACCCGAGGTCGACGAACTCCCGCGGCGTCCACGCGAACACGTCGATGCCCTCGAGCCGGCCGCCGGTATCGGGGACGAGGTCGGCGATCCCACGCCGCGGCGGCGCCCAGAACCGTACGCTGGGGAACGGCGCCGGCGCGACGCCGATCGCGGCCCACCCCTCGGCGGCGTCGTCGGCCACCGCGAAGCGCGCGTTCGGCTTGTCGAGCCAGAGAAGGTCTTCGCCCTTGACGTTGAACACGAGGACCCGGAGGTTGGCCGCGCCCTCGCCGACGACCTCGGGTGATGCGGTGAGCACCCGCAAGAAGAACAGCGCGAACGACGTCTTGGTGGCGACGCCCGAGATGCCGGCGATCGACATATGGCCGCCCTTGCGACCGTCGAAGAAGTCGAGGTCGATGTGCACCGGAGCACCGTCGCGGCCGAGTCCCACCGGCAGCGGCCGTTCCATCTGATCGGTGTAGAGCGCGCGACTGCGTTCGTCGCCGGTCGCACGCTCGACCGGTTCGCCGGGGTCGGCCGACACCCAGATCTCGGGGTCGACGCGCGTGACGGCCACCGTTGCCGACCGCACCTTCTGCGCCGGCATGATCCCGAGCTCCGCGATCCGATGCGTGTCGGACTCGTACCGCGCTCCCTCGTAGATCGCCTCGGCCTCGGTGACGACGCCGTAGGTGCGCACCTCGCCCACCTTCGGGACCTCGGTCCGCACGACCACGAGGTCGTCGAGCTGCAGGAACTGATCGTCGTCGACGACCACGCGGAATGTCGCGGTGCTGGTGTGTTCCGAGCCGAGGACGCGCCCGACCTGGTCGTCGCTCACGATGCCCTCCGTTCTGCGACCGCCGCGCGCAAGGCGCGATACACGAGCCCGGGGTCGCCCATCCGGTGGCGGAGGTCGCGCTCGAGCGCCCCGATCGGCACGAGGTTCTGCGGCGCGCGGGGATCCATGTGCGGCTGGGACGCAACGAGGGGCAGCAGTGCGGCGGCACGATCGGCGATCGTGCGCACCGTCGCGAGCGGCAGATGCGCGGACGCCTCGCACCGCACCAGCCCGCTCCACGCGTGGCCGTCCTCGACGCGAGCCAGGCGGACGTACCACGAGTACCGGCCGTAGTCCTTGATCGCGAACAGCGGCGTGCGCTGGCCTGCGTCGAGCGCGGCGATCACCGCGTTGCGCGGCGCGTCGAGGTACGTGACGCGGTGACTCTTGACGACGCCGACGACCTCGTGCGGGCCGAGCTCGTGCAGCGGGCCGTCGGCGAACACGCACCGGTCGGCCGCCAGCGACGTCGCGAGCGCGGCCTCGGCCGCGCGCATCGTCGACTGCAGCGCATGCACGAGCGCGTCGCCGTCGCGCGTCGCGATCGCCATCGTTTCGTACGGCGGCGTCAGGTCGACCACGGGGAAGCGCTCCGCACGGCCCCCGGCGAGCACCGCCCACCGTTGGACCCGCTCGTTCGCGACCTCGGACCGCACGGCCGCGCGGTCCCACAGCACCGCCCCGATCGCGAGCGTGCCGCAGAGGCCCGGGATCGGCCCGGCGAGCTGATCGTCGACCGTGAGACGCGCGTCGATGCGACGGACGCCGTCGACGAACGCGATGCGCGCACATCCGTCGTCGTGGCCGTCGAGCGGCGCCCAGTCGACGCCTTCGACGCCGTCGTCGACCGTCCCTTCCGCGGGCGCGAGCTCGGCCGCGTCGAGCGGTGCGCCGTACTCGGGCGACCAGCCCTCGACGAAGATGCGCGCCATACCGGCCGGATACTACGCCTGGCCCCCGACACCTCCGGACAGGCGAGCGTCAGGGGGTGGTCGTCCGCTCGCTCGCCGTCTCCCAGGTGCCGCCGTCGTCGACCAGCAGGATCGTGCGCACCTTGCTGGGACAGCAATGGGCGTCGCCGGGCCGGTAGACCGCCTCGCGCACAACGAGCCCGGGCGGATCGGCGCTCGGGTCGACCGTGCGGTCGCAGCCGGTCGAGCGATAGACGACCGAGCCCGTCGCGAGGTCGACGACCGACGTCGTGCCGCAGGCGCCGGAGCCGCCGGTCTCGGCGAGGATCACCGCGTCGTCCGACCCATCGCCCGTCACATCGGCGATCTGGGCGCTGAGGTTCTGGATCGGTGCGCGACCGGAGGGGTACGCGCGTCCCCAGACCGGCCGCCAGGGCGCACCCTCGTCCTGGAACCGCCGCCAGGCGGCGATGCCTCGATCGGTCCGGAAGGGGTCGCCGCCCGGCAGCTCCCAGGCAACGAGGATCACGTCACCTGCTGCCGTCGAGGCGCCCCATGAGCCCGTGACGTCGGCCTTCAGCGGCACGAGCGCCGCCACGGGCACATCGCCCGGCCCGACGGCGTCGCCGAACGACGGAGGTACCCCCGCCGGCAACCCACTCGGGAACGGCGAGGGCGATGGGGTGCCGGAAGGACCGGAGGACACCGTTGCCGCTCCACCGCACGCGGTCGCAAGGACGAGGACGGCTGCCAGGAAACGCGGGCGCATCGGCGCGATGGTAGCGGTGCGTGGCGCCCCAGCCGGAACCGTGATGAGCGCGGCCAGGGGCGGGAGGGTACCGGGAGAACTGCACAGGGGGGTTTTCCGGTGGGTGCCCCGGACCGCGCTCAAAACGTTTTTCCCGGCCACGGTACCGTGAGCCGCAAGCGGTGACACCCGACGCGTAGGATGCCCGGATGACGGCCGGCGAGCCCAAGCCGGTCAGCGCGTCCCACGTCACGCTGACCCAGCTGATGGAGGTCACCGACGCCAACGTCGCGGGCAACGTGCACGGCGGCGTGATCATGCGACTCGCGGACACCGCCGCGGCGCTGGCCGCGATCCGCCACGCCGAGGGTCTCTGCGTCACGGTCAGCGTCGACGAGATCTCGTTCCTGGAGCCGGTGCACGTCGGCGACGTCGTGCAGCTCCGCGCGTCGGTGAACGACGTGGGGACCACCTCGCTCGAGTGCGGCGTCCGCGTCGAGGCAGAGAACCCGATCACCGGCCGGACCGTGCATGCGGCGACCGCGTACTTCGTGTTCGTGGCGCTCGACGAGGAGGGTCGCCCGCGGCCCGTGCCGCCGATCGGCATCGAGACGGAGATCGAACGCCGCCGCCAGCGCGCCGCGAAGCTCCGCCGCGCCGCGCGGATGCAGCACAAGGAAGCGCTCCGCGAGGAGCACGAACCCTCCTCTGCGTCGCCCGCCTGACGGGTCCCCGCGACCCCGTGGGAGGATGGATGCGACGACACCGGGGAAGGACGATCATGACGACCACGTTCGACGGCGCGCGAGGACGCCTGACCGTCGCCGACGGTGAGCTGGGGTTCGCGCGGCTCGCCTGGCTCACGGAACAGGGGATCGGCAACGTCGACCGGCTGCCGCACACCGTTCGGATCCTCCTCGAGAACCTGCTGCGGCGGGCAGGAACTCGCGACGTCGACGACGAGGACGTCGCCGCGCTCGCCGCGTGGCCGGGTCCGGCGAAGGACATCGCGTTCATGCCCGGGCGCGTGCTGATGCAGGACTTCACCGGCGTGCCGGCGGTCGTCGACCTCGCCGCGATGCGCAGCGCCGTCGAGCGCGCCGGCGGCGACCCCGCACGCGTGAACCCCCTCGTGCCCGTCGACCTGATCATCGATCATTCGGTGCAGGTCGATCTCTTCCGCACCGCCGAGGCGTATGAGGCCAACATCGACTTCGAGTACCGCCGCAACGGCGAGCGATACCGGTTCCTTCGGTGGGCGCAGCAGGCGTTCGACAACGTTCGCGTCGTCCCGCCCGGCGCCGGGATCTGCCATCAGGTGAACCTTGAGCATCTCGGGCAGGTCGTCACGGTCCGCGACGGCGTCGCGGTGCCCGACACGATCGTCGGCACCGACTCACACACGACCATGATCAACGGGCTCGGCGTGCTCGGCTGGGGGGTGGGCGGCATCGAGGCTGAGGCGGCGATGCTCGGGCAGCCGATCGCCCTGCCCCAGCCGATCGTGGTCGGTGTCCGGATGACCGGCGCGATGCCCGCGGGGACGACCGCCACCGACCTCGTGCTCACGCTGACGCAGATGCTTCGCGCGCACGGCGTGGTCGGCAGGTTCGTCGAGTTCACCGGCGACGGGCTGTCGACGCTGCCGATCGCCGACCGAGCGACGCTGTCCAACATGTGCCCTGAGTACGGCGCGACCAGCGCGTACTTCCCGATCGACGAGCAGACGCTCGGGTACCTGCGGTTCACCGGACGCGGTGACGCGGCCGACCGGACGGAGCGCTACGCGAAGGAGCAGGGTCTGTTCCGGGTGGACGGGGCGCCCGAGGCGACGTTCAGCGAGCTGCTCGAGCTCGACCTCGGCACGATCGAGCCGTCGCTCGCCGGACCCAAGCGCCCGCAGGACCGGGTCGCGCTGCCGGAAGTGTGGCACTCGTTCGTGGCCGCCTTCCACGAGCACGCGATCCCCGACCCCAAGGGCAAGGAGATCGGCGCCTTCGTCGCGGAAGGCGGTCCGGTGCGCCAAGACCGTCTGCCGGGCGGCGACGACCTGACGCACCATCCGATCGAGACCGACGGGATGACGCTTCGCGACGGATCGGTCGTGATCGCCGCGATCACGTCGTGCACGAACACGTCGAATCCGTCGGTGATGCTCGCCGCCGGGCTGCTTGCGAAGAAGGCCGTCGAGGCGGGGATCACCGTCCGGCCCTGGGTCAAGACCTCGCTCGCTCCGGGCTCGCGCGTCGTGACCGACTACCTCGACCGTGCCGCTCTGACGCCCTACCTCGAGAAGCTTGGGTTCGGGCTCGTGGGCTACGGGTGCACCACGTGCATCGGCAACTCCGGTCCGTTGATCGACGAGGTCGCCGCGGCCGTCGACGAAGGGGACCTGAACGTCGTCGCCGTGTTGTCGGGCAACCGGAATTTCGAGGGACGCGTCCACCCGCAGGTACGCGCGTCGTATCTGGCGTCGCCGCCGCTCGTGGTCGCGTACGGCCTCGCCGGACGGGTCGACGTCGATCTCACAACCGAGCCGATCGGCGAAGGCCCCGACGGGCCGGTGTACCTGCGTGATCTCTGGCCAGCCCCCGAGGAGGTCGCCGAGGCGGTGGGGCTGGCGATCACGTCGGACCAGTTCTCGGAGGAGTACGCGCGGATCTTCGACGGCGACGAGCGCTGGCAGGCGCTCGACACGCCGACGGGGTCGGCGTACGCCTGGGAGTCGACATCGACGTACGTGCAAGAGCCGCCGTTCTTCGCGGATCTCGCGCCGCGCCGCTACGCCGACATCGAAGGCGCACGGGTCCTGGTGAAGGTCGGCGATTCGATCACGACCGATCACATCTCGCCGGCCGGCTCCATCAAGAAGGACTCGCCGGCGGGGGAGTACCTCTCGGAGCACGGCGTCGACCCGCGCGACTTCAACTCCTACGGGTCACGCCGCGGGAACCACCACGTGATGATGCGCGGCACGTTCGCGAACATCCGGCTCCGCAACGAGCTCGCGCCGGGAACCGAGGGTTCATGGACCACGCACCTGCCCGACGGCGAGGTGCTGTCGGTCTTCGATGCCGCCGAGCGCTACCGCGCCGAGGGCGTGCCGCTGGCCGTGATCGCCGGCAGGGAGTACGGCAGCGGCTCCAGCCGCGACTGGGCCGCCAAGGGCCCGGACCTGCTCGGTGTTCGCTTCGTGTTGGCCGAGACGTACGAGCGGATCCACCGGTCGAACCTGGTCGGGATGGGCATCGTGCCGCTGCAGTTCGCCGACGGCCAGACGCCGGCGTCGCTCGGCATCGACGGCACCGAGACCTACGCCGTGCGTGGATTCACGGGCGACATCGTCCCGGGGCAAACGGTCACGGTGGAGGCGCGGCGCGACGACGCAACCGCGGTGACGTTCCCGGCCATGGTGCGCGTGGACGGACCGGCCGAGGTGGCCTACATGCGGGCCGGCGGCGTGCTGAACCTCGTGCTGACGCAGATGCTCGGCGCCTGATCGCACACACAGGGCGGGCCCGGCCTTCGGCCGGGCCCGCGTGGGGCGAGTCGTCGCGGGGGACCTCAGTAGAGGTAGCGACGGTCCCGCACCCAGGTCTGGCGCTGCCAGACCTTGCCGAGGCCCCAGTACCGTCCGGCGTTGGCGAGGAACAGCGCCACCAGCACGACCGCGTCGACGATGTGCTCGTCGACGAACGGGTTGTGCTCGGGCCACACGGCGGTGCCCAGGTAGAAGACCGCGAGCCACACGATCCCGCCGGCCGCAGCCAGCCGGGTCATGACGCCGGTCATGAGGCCGAGCCCGATCAGCAGCAGGGACACCATGTACACCCAGTCGATCCACGGGTTCACCGCGGGGCCGGCCTGGGTCATGTGGTAGCCGGTCACGGTCTGGACGAGGTCCGCGAAGGGCCCCTTCAGCCCGAAGCCGATCGCCCCTGCTGTCGGGGACGCTCCGTGGATCCATGCCGCGTCACCGAAGAACGCGATCTTCACGGTTTCGCCGGCGTCGTTCACGACACGGCCGGTGCTGAATCCCAGCGCCAGCGCCTTGTCGAGGAACGCCCACAGGAACGTGAACCCCAGTAGCATCCGGAGCACTCCGAAGGTCCGTTGCAGCCCGGGTGTGTGGATCGGCTCGAGCCGCTCGATCTCGGGCATCTGCTCGACGATCGTCGTGTCCATCTCCTCCACCTCCTTGGTTCCTTGCCGCCAGCATGCGCGTGGGTTCCGGAGCCAAGCAGGGGCCAAGGGCCCGGTCCGGAAGGGACCTTCGGCGAGCGGTGGCGTCAGCCGACCGAGCCGGGGGTCGTGGTGTGGCGGGCCAGGTACGCGGCCGCTTCGGCGCGGCGGGCGACCTCGAGCTTGGACAGGATGCTCGAGACGTAGTTCTTGACGGTCTTCTCCGCCAGGCGCAGGTCGTCGCCGATCTCCTTGTTGGTCTTGCCGTCGGCGATCCGCTGCAGGATCCGCTCCTCCTGCGGGGATAGGCGCGCGAGCTTCTCGTCGGTGAGCAGCTGCTTGCCCTTCCGGAGGCGATCGAGCACGGCGTTCGTGACGCCGGGATCCAGCAGGGAATCGCCGCCGCCGACGGCGCGGATTGCGCGCAGCAAGTCGTCGGACTTCACCTGCTTGAGGACGTACCCGGAGGCGCCGGCCATGATCGAGGCGAACAATGCCTCGTCGTCGGCGAACGACGTCAGCATCAGGACCTTCGTGGCCGGACGGGCCGCGCGGATCTCGCGGGTCGCCTCGATCCCGCTGCCGTCGGTCAGGCGCACGTCCATCACGACGACATCCGGACGCGTGCGGGCGGCTTCGTCGACCGCGTCGCGAACGGTGCCGGCCTCGGACGCGACCACGATGTCGTCCTGGGCCTCGAGCATGGCGCGGATCCCGTCGCGCACGATCTCGTGGTCGTCGACGAGCATCACCCGAAGGGGAGGGGATGCCGGACTCATCGCTCGCATCCTAGCCGGGCGCTGCGAGCGGGAGATCGGCGAGCCGCCGTGCGATCCCCTCGCGAACCCGGTCGAGGAAATCCTTCAGCGTCGCCTCCGCGACGCGTGACAGAAGGGCTCGGTCGATCGCGCGGCCGACGGCGCCCAGCGGGGGCTCGTAGCGCGCGCTGATCGCGAGCTGACACCGGCCATCCTCGAGCTCGGCGACCTCGAGGTCGGCGTCAAGTGCGGGGAACACGCCGGCGGGGCCGGAGGCCGACCACGCGATGGGGATCGTCGTCTTGCCCGGCACGTGGATCGGCTCGCCGACCTGGAGCGCCACCGTGCGGGCGATCCGGACGTCGTCACCGAACCCCACCTCGGCCAACAACCGGTCCCCCCGCAGGTTGGCGGGCGTCGCCAGCGTCGGCAGCCATGTCTCGGGCGTGTCGAGCAAAACGCGCTCGATCCGGTGCCGATCGCCGGCGATCTCGACGAAGTACCGAGCGAACATGCGCGCCAGTGTGCGGCCCGGCGGCTGTGTTCCCCAGGGACGAAGGTCCCGCTCGCGCAGGGACCGGCGGCCCCACCGGGGCGGTGGGCGCGTCCACAGACTTCGGTGCAACGACCCGAAGGAGATGGACACGATGCGACCCATCGGTTGGTCGATCGCGGCTGCCGCGATCGGCATCGTTCTCGTGGCAACGGCGTGCACCGCTTCGAGCGGTTCGCCGAGCGCGGCGACCGTGGACGCGGCGTCGGCGTCCACGTACGCCGTCTCGTTGAGCGATGAGCTGAAGATCACGCCGGCCATGATCGATGCGCCGGCGAGCACGCCGCTCACGTTCACCGTCACGAACGACGGGAAGGGGCAGCACTCGTTCGCGGTGCAGGCGCCCGGCCAGACCTACGAGACCGCGATGCTGGACGGCGGCGCGACGGCCACGCTCGAGGTTCCCGGCCTCGCGGCCGGTAGCTACACCTATCTGTGCACGGTCCCCGGGCATGCCGACGCCGGGATGAAGGGGATGCTGATGGTCGCGGACGCGGCGGGCGGCGCAGGCACGGTCCAGACGGCCGGAACCGAGGCGGGGGCGGGCGCGACGCCGATGGCGTCGATGACCGCGCAACAGATGGCCGACGCCCACCAGGCCGGCGTCGACGCCTTCGTGAAGCAGCTCACCGACGGCCCGAACACCGACGGCGTCGGCATGCAGCCGCTCAAGCCGAAGATCGTCGACGGCGCGGAAGAGTTCGATCTCACGGTGTCGCGGGTGAAGTGGGAAACCGCGCCGGGCACCTTCGTGGACGCGATGGCATTCAACGGCCAGGTGCCGGGCCCGCTGATCACGGTGCGTCCGGGCGATCGCGTGCGCTTCTTCGTCCAGAACCAGCTGGATCAGCCGTTCGCCCTGCACTTCCACGGGCTGACGTTGCCGAACGCGATGGACGGCGTGCCGTTCATCACGCAGGACCCGATCATGCCGGGCCACTCGTGGACCTATCACTTCACCGTCAAGGACCCGCCCGGCATGTACGTGTACCACTCGCACTTCAACTCGGCGGAGCAGGTCGGGTCGGGACTGTACGGGCCGCTGATCGTCGCGCCGAAGAGCGGCTGGAAGAGCGTCTACGGTGTGAACCCGCAGGTCGAGACGTCGCTGTTCCTCGGCGACGGCCAGCTGGGCTACAACTTGAACGGCAAGGGCTTCCCCGCGACGCAGCCGATCATCGCCAAGCGCGGCGACTGGGTGCTGATCCACATCGCCAACGACGGCGAGCTGCTGCACCCGATGCATCTGCACGGGATGCACTTCGAGGTGGTCGGTGAGGACGGGTTCCCGTTGTCGCCGTCCAACCGGTACATGGCCGACACGCTCGTTATCGCGCCGGGGTCACGCTTCGACATCCTCGTACACGCGACGAACCCGGGGGTGTGGGCGTTCCACTGCCACATCCTCAATCACGTGGAAGGGCCCGAGGGCATGTTCGGGATGGTGACGGCCCTGATCGTGCAATGACGCCGCTTCAGGTGATGCGCGGGTCGCCGTTGCCGGCGGCCCGCGCCACGTCACTGAGGATGCCCGCGAGCTCACGCGGCCGTGACCACATCGGCCAGTGGCTCGTCGGCAGGTCGATCCATGTCACGTTGCGCAGCTCGGTGAACCCACCGAGCCACGCGTAGCCTTCTTCGACCGCCTCCTTCACCTGCTCGGAGGAGAAGCCGGTGCAGATCGACGTCGTCGGCACGTCCAGGCGGGCGTCGTTGGTGAGCACGGGCGCGTCGCGGAGTACGCCGGCCGGTTCCGCGACGGCGCGCTCGCGGAACGTCGCGAGCTGCTCCTCGCTCAGACCGTCGAGGTTCTCCTCCTCGGCGAGCGCCTCGGGGCTCGGCATCGGGAGGTCGTCGCCGCCGAGATCCGGGTCCATCGCGCCGGTTGCCGGACCGGAGTCGACGTAGACCATCGCGGCGATCCGTTCGGGGATACGGTCCGTCGCGGCGTAGCCTGCGCCGCCCGCTCCGCTGTGGACGGCGAGGACCACGGGCGCCGGCGCCGTCTCGACCGCGGCGCAGATCGCCTCGACGTGGTCCGCGAGCCGGATCGGTGACCGATCGGCGCCGGGTGACTCGAGGCCGGGCAGGGTGAGCGCGGTGACGTCGTAGCCGTCGGCCCGCAGGATGGCGGCCACCTCGTCCCACGCCCAGGCGCCGAGCCAGAACCCGGGAACGAGCACGATCGATGCGGCGGTCATCCGTGCACCCTACGGAAGGTTGCGAACGTCCGCGGCTACGCCGGCCAGCGGGCCGTCACGGTGGTGCCGGTCGACGGGTCGCTGACGATCGTCAACGTGCCGCCCATCGCCTCGACGCGGTGCTCGAGATTGGCCAGGCCCATCCCGTCGCGCGGCGCCTCGACGTCGAAGCCGTGCCCGTCGTCGTCGACCTCGAGCTCGGCGCCGCCGTCGGCCGCCCGGCGGAGCCGGACGCCGACGGTCGCCGCGTCGGCGTGCTTGCCCACGTTGGACAGCGCCTCCCGCACCAGTTGGATCACGTCGCCCGCCCGCGATGCGAGCTCTGCGGCGACCGCGTCGTCGACCTCGACGACGGTCAGCACGCCGGTGCGTTCGCTGGTCTCGGCGGCGAGCTCGCGGATCGCCTCGTCGAGGTGCCGGTCGGCGAGGATCCCGGGTCGGAGCCCGAAGATGTAGTTGCGGATATCGCGGATCACGCGGTCGATGTCCTCGACCGCGTTCTCAAGGCGCGTGCCGATCGCGGGATCGTCCGCGAGCGCCGCAGCGCCTTGCAGCGCCATCCCGACCGCGAACAGCGATTGCACGACGCCGTCGTGGAGTTCGGTCGCGATCCGTTCCCGGTCGTCGAGGACCTCGAGCCGGCGGAGCTGCTGTTGTGCGTCCTCGATGTCGTGCCACAGCCGCGCGTTCTCGATCGCGACGCCGGCCTGGGTCGCGAGAACCACGAGCGCCGCCTCGTCGTCCTCGGTGAACTCGTCGCCGTTCTGGGTGTCCGTCAGATAGATGTTGCCGAACACGCGACCGAGCGCGCGGACGGGCGCGCCGAGGAGCGACCGCATCGGTGGGTGGTTCGGCGGGAACCCGACGGAGCGCGGGTCCTCCGTCAGGTCGGGGAGGCGGAGCGGCTGCGCCTGCTCGATCAACACGCCGAGGATGCCGTGGCCGGTGGGTGGATCGCCGATCGCGGCGCGTTGCTCCTCGGAGATGCCGATGGTGATGAACCGTTCGATCCGCCGGTCTTCGCCGAGAACGCCGAGCGCGCCGTAGCGGGCGCCGGTGATATCGCACGCAAGCTCGACGATCCGCTGCAGGACCGCGTCGAGGTCGAGCTCCGCAGAAAGCGTGAGCCCGGCCTCGATCAGCATGCGATCGCGCGCGCGTGCATCGGGCGCCGGCGTCATGGTTGCGGAGCGTAGCTCGGGCCGGTTCAGCCCGTGCGGTTGCCGGTCAGCCCGCGGACGGCGCCGCTCAGGATCTCGGCGAGCGTCGTCCCAGACCCGGCCTCGTAGCGGGCGGTTCCCACGCCGAGCGAGAGCGCTCGCGGTGTGTCGCTGCGCGCATCGTGGGTGGCGATCGCCTCGACCAGCCGAGACAGGACGAGGCTCTCGGCGCCATCGGCGGCGCCGGTCAACAGGATGCAGATCGTGTCCGGCGAGATGCGCGCCGGCAGGTCCGAGTCCCGCACCGCCTCGAGGATCACCGCAGAGGCGTCGCGGGCCAACGTGTCGGCCGCGTCTGCGCCTTCTTCGCGCAGGATCCGATCGTGATCGTCCAGCCGGACGAACACGAACACGACCGGCTCGTTCAGACGATCAGCCATCCGGACGTGGTGCTCGGCGATCGCCGCGAACCCACGGAGGTTCGGCAGCTCGGTCGCCTCGTCCTTCGTGGCGAGCTCGCGGCGCACACGACGCATGCCGACCGCGTAGCGGACGGCGCGGGGAAGCAGCGTGGGAAGCGTGGCGTCGCGGGGCAGCTGGTCCTCGGCGCCGGCGTGGAGCGCGACGGTGCCGTCGGCCGCGTGCGCATCGTCGCTCACGACGACGATCGCCGCGTCGGGCGCGACGTCGCGGGCGCGTCGCAAGGCGTCGAGCGGTCCGTCGCCCTCGAGCGCCAGCACGACGGCTCCCGCGTCGGGCGCGCTGGGCGCCTCGTCCAGTGAGCCCGCGCGCGTCGCGGTGAACCCGTCGTCGTATTCGAGCGCGGCGGCCTCGTGGTCCGTCAGGCCGACCAAAAGGACGTCGATAGGCTCGGTGATCATCTGTTGGAGTCTCTCCTGGGTCGTTGGACCGCGGTGGGCGCGGCGCGGCGGGCATCATCCCACGAGGAAGCGGGCGGCGCCACGGAACCGCAACGGGAACGCAACAGCCCCTCCGCCCCTGCGGTGCAGCGCGCCCCGTAGGCTTGCGACGTGGCCATCACCCATGGACAGAACCGCGTTATCCGAGTCACCGTCGCCGTGACCGCTTCGTTCGCGATCCTGATCGGGCTCGGGATGGGCGCGTTCGCGGCGCGCTGGTACACGTTGCGAAATGTTGGGGTGGTGAGCTTCCCCCCCGTTGGTCCGACGAATAAGCCCAGGCCATCGGGCGCATGCCTCTCGCAGCCGTGCAACGTTCTGCTGCTCGGCTCAGATTCGCGGACCGGCTTGTCCGAGAGTCAGCAAGGGGAGTTCGGGAACAATACGGACATCGGCGGGACCTCGCGGGCCGACACGATCATGTTGGTGCATCTCGACCCGGACACCAGCAAGACCGTCGTCCTGTCGTTCCCGCGCGACCTGTGGGTGAAGATCCCGGGTCATGCCACGGACAAGATCAACTCAGCGTTCGAGGGTGGCGTCGAGAGCGGCGGCCCCGAGCTGATGGCGAAGACGGTTTTTGGCCTGACGCACATCCCGATCGATCACTTCCTCTATGTCGATCTCAACGGGTTCCAGCAGGCCGTCGACAAGCTGGGCGGCGTTGACATGTGCATCCCGTCGTACTACGTGAACACGCCGGGAGATCTCGAAGCGGTCGACCCGTCTGGGAACATCGTGTACATCCACTACGCCGAGGTTGGCCACGTCGCCGACCCGTACACGGGACTCGACGTCCTTCCGGGGTGCCAGCACCTGGACGGCATCCAGGCGTTGGCGTATGTCCGATCGCGGCACAACCTCCCGTGTAGCCCGATCCCGGACTTCGCAAGGATCGGCCGGCAGCAGCAGTTCATGCGCGCGCTGATCAACCAGATGCTGAGGCCGACGGAGATCGCGAAGGCGCCCGCGCTCGTCGGTCCCGTGTTGTCGAGCTTGCATCGCGATTCCGGTATGCACCCGGCCGATCTTGCGTATCTGGTCGGACAGATGCGAGGCATCAGTACTGGCGCGGTGCAGTTCCGCTCGGTCTCGGGGACGGACGCGGTCGTCGACGGCCTCGACGTCGTCAAGATGGACCCAGTCGACAAGAAGTTATTCAAGGCGATCCGCACCGACGCCCCGCTGCCCGACATCGGGACGAACCTGCCGATCACGCCGCCGTCGCCCGCGAACACTACCGTCGAGGTGATCGATGCGGGCAACAGCGGTGCGGCCGACGAGGTCGAGAGCATCCTCTCGGAGGCCGGCTTCAACGTCGCTCCAGGCATCGTCCAGGCGGCCATGCCGAAGGGCGTCACGAAGGCGGCGGTCGTCTACGCGCCGCACAAATTGCCCTACGCGCAGGTTGCGCACTCATACTTCCCGGGATTGCCGATGATCGAGGTGAAGACCCTCGACGCGCCGGTCGCGATCGTCGTGCCGCACGGGTACGAGCTCTCGTCGCCGAGTCCGTCGGGCGGCCAAGCGTCGCCTCCCCCAACGGGAACGGAATGCCCCAGCCCGACGACATAGACTCGCGCGCATGCGCGCGCTGGTGCTCGCCGGCGGGGAGGGGTCGCGGCTCCGGCCGCTGACCCATACCCAAGCGAAGCAACTCATCCCGATCGCGGGCCAGCCCATCCTGTTCCACGCGCTCGACGCGATCCGCGACGCAGGCATCCACGACGTCGGCATCGTCATCGGGCAAACCGGAACCGAGGTGCGCGCCGCGGTCGGCGACGGCAGCGCGTGGGGCTTGCGGATCACCTACATCGAGCAGGAGGCGCCGCTCGGCCTCGCACATGCTGTCCTGACGGCAGCCGACTTCGTTCGCGGGGAGCCCTTCCTGATGTACCTCGGCGACAACGTGCTGCTCGAGGGTGTGAAGCGGTTCGTCCGCGCGTTCGAGGACGCGGCGCCGGACGCGCAGATCCTGCTCGCGCGCGTGCCGGACCCGTCGCAGTTCGGGGTCGTGGTGCTCGAGGGCGAGCACGTGACCACGCTCGTGGAGAAGCCGCGGGAGTTCGTCTCGGATCTCGGCCTCGTCGGGGTGTACCTGTTCGACGACTCGATCCTCGAGGCGTGCGCGACGCTCGAGCCGAGCTGGCGCGGGGAGTACGAGATCACCGAGGCGATCCAATGGCTCGTCGATACGGGGAAGGTGGTGCGCGCCGACATGGTCGACGGCTACTGGAAGGACACCGGCCGGCCCGAAGACCTCCTCGACGCGAACCGGATGCTCCTCGCGACCCTGGCGTCCGACGTCCAGGGGTCCGTCGACGCCGAGACGGCCGTTGACGGCGTCGTGGTGGTCGCGCCCGGCGCGAAGGTCACGACGTCGAAACTGCTCGGGCCCGTGTGGATCGGTGCGGACTGTGTGATCGATGCCTCGACGATCGGTCCGGATGTCTCGATCGAACCGGGCTCGACGGTCCACGCGAGCACGATCCGCGACAGCATCGTGATGGCGGGCTGCACGGTCGACGGAGTTGACGCGCTCGAGTCCTCGATCCTCGGTCGCAACGCCGATGTGCGCCATGCCGGTGGTGGGGGAGCGCATCGGCTCGTCGTCGGGGATCAGAGCCGCGTCGAGGTCGACTGAGTGCGCGTCACGATCGACGCCCGGCCGGCCGTCGACCCGCATCGCACCGGGGTCGGGATGTACGCAGAGGCGCTGCTCCACCATCTGCCCGCGGCGATGCCAGACGACCGGTTCGTCGGGTGGTACCTCGACGTGCGCGGCATCGGGCGGCGCCCACGCCGCTTCGCGGCGTGGGCGCCCAACCTGCGAGAGCGGGCCTCCCGCATACCCTCGCGACTCTTCGGTCCGTTCGCGTCGCGAACGGGCCTGCCCAAGGTGGAGTGGCTCGCCGGTACGGCCGACGTCGTCGTCGCGACCAACTATCTGCCGCCGCCGACGACGTCGGACGGCGTGGTGCTCGTCGTCCACGATCTCGCGTTCGCCGCGATGCCCGAGACCGCACCCCACCACGACGCACGGTGGCGCCGCGCGTTCACGCGCAGGCTGCGCGACGCCGCCGCGGTCATCGTCCCGAGCAAGGCGACGTACGACGACCTCTTGGCGACCCACGACGTCGAGCCGAGCAAGGTCCATGTGGTGCTGCACGGCACCGATGCGGACCGCTTCGCGCCGGTCACGCCGGCGGAGGTCGACGCGATGCGGGCGCGCCTCGGCATCGCCGGCCCCTATATCGCGTTCCTGGGCGGGCTCGAGCCCCGCAAGAACCTCGAGCACCTCGTGGAGGCGTACGGCATGCTGGCCGACAGGGAGGTTTCCCTTGTCATCGCGGGCGGCGCGGTCCGCTGGGCGCCCGACTATGCCGATCAGGTCGACGAGGCGATCGCCGCGCTCGCGCCCGAGATCCGCGACCGGGTGATCCGCGTCGGATACGTGGAGCACGAGGAGCGCCGCGCGTTGCTGTCCGGGGCGGAGATCCTGGCGTACCCGTCGCGCGCCGAGGGATTCGGGTTCCCCGTGCTCGAGGGGTTCGCGGCGAATGTGCCGGTCCTCACGTCGAACACGTCGTCGCTCCCGGAGGTCGCAGGCGAGGCTGCCGTGCTGGTCGNCCCCGACGATCCGGCCGCGATCGCGGCGGGGTTGCGCGAGCTCCTCGGCGACGAGGACCTCCGCAACGTGCTGCGCGCGGCGGGGACGGCACGCGTGGCGTCGTTCACGTGGCAGCGCTCGGCGCGCGAGACCGCGGCCGTGTTGCGCCATGCGGCGCAACACGGCCGCTAGACTGCTCGCCGCCGGCGTCCGCCGGCGCCTATGACCGCCGACCACGTCCTCGTCACCGGTGGCGCCGGCTTCATCGGGTCGCACTTGGTGGATACGTTGCTCGCCGAGGAGCACGTGCGTGTCACGGTGCTCGACCGGCTGTCGATCGGCGGGTCGCGCGCCAACCTCGAGCACCACGACGGCGACCCGCGGTTCACCTTCGTGCAGGGCGACGTCAACGACGAGGCGCTGGTGCGTCAGCTCATCCGCGGCGCGGACGCAGTGATCCACGCCGCCGCGGAGTCACACGTCGACCGGTCGATCGACGCGGCGCGCGGGTTCCTCGAGTCCAACGTGATGGGTACACAGTCCGTGCTCGAGGCAGTACGCGGTTCGGCGACACGGATGTTGATGATCTCGACCGATGAGGTGTATGGCGAGGGCGCGCGCGAGGGGGGCCGCTTCACCGAGGACGCGCCGATCGCCCCACGGTCGCCCTACGCCGCGAGCAAGGCGGCGGCGGACCTGCTCTGCGCGGCGTACCGCACGACGTACGGCGTCGACGTCACCGTCGTTCGTGGCACGAACGCGTACGGGCCGCGCCAGATCGAGCGGGTGGTCCCGACGTTCACCATCAGCGCCCTCGAAGGCTTGCCCATCCCCGTGTATTCCGACGGCGCCGAGCGGCGCGAGTTCCTCCACGTGCACGACTGGGCGCGCGCGGCCGTCACGGTGCTGGACCGGGGGGAGCCCGGTGTGCTTTACAACATCGGCGCGGGGACCGAGCTGTCCAACCGCGAGCTCGCCGAGAAGATCGTCGCGTTGGTCGGCGTGTCCGACGACCTGATCGCGTTCGTGCCCGACCGGCCGGGCCACGACTTCCGGTACGGCGTGACGGCCGATCGGTTGCTCGGGCTCGGCTGGTCGCCGGCGATCGGCTTCGACGACGGCCTCGCCGACACTGTGGCGTGGTATCGCGACCATCGCGAGTGGCTCTACCGTGCGCACGAGCACGACATCGTCACCGCGCCCCGGCCACCGCAGGGGGTCGCGTGAGGATCGTCGTCACCGGCGCGGGCGGCGGCCTCGGCCGAGCGTTCGTCGCCGCGGCGGGGGCCCACCACGATGTTGTCGCGTTGACGCACGCAGACCTCGACATCGGTGATCACCATGCGGTCCTCGGCGGCGTTCCGGAACTTGGCGCCGAGCTGATCGTCAACTGTGCCGCGTTCACGCACGTCGACGCGAACGAGACCGAGCGGTCGCGCGCCTTCCGCGACAACGCGCAGGGACCGCAGTCGCTCGCCCTCGCCGCGAGGATGTCCGGCGCGACGCTGCTGCATGTCTCGACCGACTACGTCTTCGACGGCGCCAAGCCCGACGCGTACGACGAAACCGACGACCCGCGGCCGATCAGCGTGTACGGCCGCGCGAAGCTCGCGGGGGAGCGGTTCGTTGCGGCAACGGTGCCCGAGCACTTCGTCGTGCGCACCGGCTACGTGTTCGGCGGCGGCACCGACTACCTCTCCGGCCAGCTCGCACGGCTGCGCGCCGGTGAGGACGCGGCCGGGATCGAGGACCGGGTTGGATCGCCGACGTTCGTCGAGCACCTGGCCGAGCGACTCCTGCCGCTCGCGCTCACCGGCCGTTACGGGACGTATCACCTGGCCGGTCCCGAGGCGGCGAGCTGGTTCGAGGTGCTGCAGCGTTTGCGTGACCTCGGCGGCTTCACCGGCAAGGTGCGAGCGCAGACGGCCGGCGAACTCGATCTTCCGGCTCCGCGCCCCGAGCGGTCGGCGCTCACGAGTGTGTTCGTGAAGAACCTGTCGCTTCCCCGGTTCGCACCGCTGGACGACGCATTGCGCGCGATGCTCGGCCGATAGGCTGAGCGGCGCATGGCCCGCCGTTCTCCCGTCCGGCTCGCCGCCGCAGCGATCGTCCTCATCCTCGTGGCGCTCGCGTGCGCGTCGGCATCCCCGTCTGCGCAGCAGGCCGCCTCGCCGACCCCGACCACGGCGCCGACGAACGCACCGAAGGGGACGGTCGACCCGGAGACCGGTCAGCAGCTCAACGCGCCGCCAGACCCCATCACGGCGGCACTGCCGGCCGCGGTAGATGCCGGTCAGTACACGACACGCACGCCGATCAAGCACGTCGTGTTCCTGCTCCTCGAGAACCGGAGCTTCGACAACATCTTCGGGACCTACCCGGGTGCGAACGGCGCGACCACCGCCGACGACCGTGGCGTGACGCGGCCGCTCACGCACGCGCCGCTCCAGCGCGCGCACGACCTGCCGCACTGCTACAACTGCAACGTCGCATCGATCGACGGCGGCTTGATGGACGGGTTCAACCAGACCGACGCGGCCGATCAGTACGCGTTCACGCAGTTCCACCGATCCGACGTCGAGGCCTATTGGTCCTGGGCGAAGCACTACGTGCTGGCAGACAGGTTCTTCGCGTCGGCGATCGGCCCGTCGTTCCCCAATCACATGTATTCGATCGCGGCCACCTCCGGCGGCGCGCTCGACAACCCGTGGCAACCGCCACCGACCCTGGCGGAGATGCAGCAGCAGGGCTACGCGAAGTCCTGGGGCTGCGACATCGCGCGCGACGGGTACGTCGAGATCGTCGACCCCGAGGGCTACATGGTGAAGGTCGCGCCGTGCTTCGACTTCCAGACCGAGGGCGACCTCCTCAACGCCAAGCACATCCCGTGGGCGTATTACGCGGCGACCAACGCGCAACTCGGATACATCTGGTCGGCGTACTCGGCGATCGACCGGTACCGCAACGATCCCGACCTCTGGGCCAAGCACATCCGTCCGGTCGACGATGTGATCCGCGACATCACGTCGGACCGTCTGCCACCGGTGACGTGGATCACGCCTCGATTCCAGCTATCGCAGCATCCGGAATACAACTTCTGCTGGGGGCAGAACTGGACGATCGAGGTTGTGAACGCGCTGATGCGCTCCGCCGCGTGGAAGGACACGCTGCTCGTCGTGTCGTGGGACGACTTCGGCGGCTTCTACGATCACGTGCCGCCCGTGCGGCTCGACGACAACGGCCTCGGGATCCGGGTGCCGGCGATGGTGATCAGCCCGTACGCGAAGCCGGGATCCGTCGACCACACCACGTACGAATTCTCGAGCGTGCTTCGGTTCATCGAGGACAACTGGTCGCTCCGGCCGTTCCTGACGCGGCGCGACCGGATCGCCGACGGCCTGCGCAACGCGATGGACTTCTCACAGCAGCCGTCTGCGCCCGATCCGCAGCCGCTGCGCACGGACTGTCACGGGTCGATCTGGGACGCGCCACCACCGGAGAGCTGAGCCGCGCGTGCGTCGCGCTCCCACGCTCGCCGTCGCCGTCGCCCTCGTCCTCGGTGGCGCGTGCACGGATCGCTCGACCCCTGGAGCCCCGACCACGCCACCGGACATCTCCGCGACGCCCACCACGTCGTCGAACCCCGCGACGACCATCGACGCGTCGTCGTTCATCACCACCACGCCGATCAAGCACGTCGTGTTCCTCGTGAAGGAGAACCGCACGTTCGACAACCTGTTCGGGACGTTCCCGGGCGCGAACGGCGTACGCGTCGGGATGGACCACGGCGTGAAGCGGACGCTCGAGCGCGGAACGGACGGCCGCGTGCCCCGCGACATCCCGCACTGCTACGCCTGTTCGCGGGTCGCGTGGAACGGCGGCGCGATGGATGGCTTCGATCAGGGACCGACGGGCGACTGGGCCTACACGCAGCTCCATCGGGAGCAGCTGCCCAACTACTGGCACTGGGCGAGCCACAACGCGCTGTTCGACGACTTCTTCGCCTCGGCGTGGGGACCCTCGTTCCCCAACCACCTGTACTCGATCGCCGGTCAGTCGGGGGGCGCCCGCGACAACCCGCGGCGCACCGGGTTCTTCTCGAACACGTTCGGGTGCGACGCGCCGCCGCAGCAGGTGGTCGAGGTCTACGACTCAGAGGGCAACGTGGTGAAGGTGCCGCCGTGCTTCGACTTCGAGACCGAGGGCGATCTGCTCGAGCGACACGACATCCCGTGGGCGTACTACGCGGCCACCGAGCGTCAGCGCGGTTACATCTGGTCTGCGTTCTCGGCGATCAAGCGCTACCGGAACCACCCGGGGCGGTGGGCGAAGTACGTGCGGCCCGTCGACCGCCTCGTGCGCGATATCCGCAGTGACGCGCTGCCGCCGGTGACGTGGATCACGCCGCGGTTCGAACTCTCCGAGCACCCGGAGTATTCGTTCTGTCACGGCGAGAACTGGTCGACCGAGGTGATCGACGCGATCATGCGAGGCCCGATGTGGAAGGACACCGCGATCTTCCTCACGTGGGACGACTACGGCGGGTTCTACGACCACGTGCCGCCGCCCGACGTCGACCGCATGGGGTTGGGGTTCCGGGTGCCGCTGCTGGCGATCAGCCCGTACGCGCTCGACGGCGCGGTTAGCGACGAGCAGGGCGAGTTCTCGAGCGTGATCCGGTTCATCGAGGACAACTGGTCGCTTCGGCCCTATCTCACCCACCGTGATCGGGAGGCGACCCCGATGCTGTCCGCGTTCGACTTCGAGCAGGAACCGCGCCCGCCCGATCCGCTGCCGCTCCGCAAGGATTGCGCGGGACCGGTGTTCCCCGAGGACTGATGCGACCTGCATCGACCGGCCCGAGACCCACTGCTACGCTTCGCGCCATGACCACCCCCGAGGCTGGGCAGGAGCCTGAGGACGAGGGTTACCTGTCGCTCGTGCGGCACCTCTACTGGAGCCAGGAGGCCGGCGCCCGGCCGCAGGCCGGCACGCGACAGGTGCGCGAGCAGATGCTCGAGTTCGTCGCGAAGATGCGGACCGACGAACGCGCGGCGACGCCGCTGGGGGAGCCGCACCTCGCCGCGCCCACGCCGCTTCGCCGCAAGGTGAAGTACGCGATGTTCCGTGGCGGACGGTTCGCGACTCGGCGCTACGATCGGCTGCTCGGCGACGCGATGGACCTGTCGGTCGCGCTGTCGGAGCGGGTGCTCGAGCTCGAGCATCAGGTGGAGGAGCTGCAGCAGCAGGTCGGCGATCTCCGGCATGGCGGGGGCGACACCACGTGAGGATCGCGGTCCTCAATCCGCAGACGGCGTTCGTGCGCGGCGGCGCCGAGATCCACACCGAGGCGCTGACACAGGCGCTCCGCGACGCCGGCCACGAAGCCGAGATCGTGACGATCGCCGGCAAGTGGTACCTGGCGACCGAGATCGTGCACCAGATGGCGGTCTGGCGCTCGTTCGACATCACCGAATCCAACGGCATGCGCATCGACGCCGTGATCGCGCTGAAGTTCCCCGCGTACCTCGCGTCCCACGACCGCAAGATCGTGTGGCTGATCCACCAGCATCGCTCCGCGTACGAGCTCTGGGACCACCCGGACTTCGGCGACCTCTCGGTGCAGGACGACGGCGCGACGGTCCGCGACCTGATCCACACCGGGGACCGGCTCGCCCTGGGCGAGGCGAAGCGGATATTCGCGAACTCGAAGAACGTGGCCAAGCGCCTGTGGGACGGCCTGCAGATCCCCGCGGAGCCGCTCTACCACCCGTCGCCCGCGACCACGGCGATGCTGGCGATGGAGCCGGGGGACTACGGCGACTACCTCTTCTACCCGAGCCGGCTGGAGCCGCTGAAGCGCCAGTCGCTCGTGATCGACGCGATGCAGCACACGAAGAGCGGCGTGAAGCTCGTCCTCGTCGGCCGCGGCCCCGACGAGCGCGCGCTGCGCGATCAGATCCATCGGCTCGGGCTCGGCGACAAGGTCCGCATCGAGATCGGCGTGTCGGACGAGCGGCTGCACGAGCTGTACCTGGGCGCACGCGGCGTCTACTTCGGCCCGTACGACGAGGACTATGGCTATGTGACGATCGAGGGGTTCGCGGCCGCGCGAGCGGTCGTCACCACCACCGACGCGGGCGGACCGCTCGAGTTCGTGCAGGACGGCGTCACCGGCCTGGTCGCTGAGCCCGACCCGCGAGCGATCGCCGCGCGGTTCGACGAGCTCGGCCGCGACGCGGACGGCGCCCGGCGGATGGGCACGGCGGGCAACGAGTTGGTGCGCGAGGTCGTGCCCACCTGGCCGCAGATCGTCGCCCGCCTGCTGGACTGATGCGCTCGCCGTTCGGGCGCGCGCGCCGGGCCGTCAACGATCGGTTGACCGCGCCCCACGCGATCGAACGGGTGGCATCGCTCGGACCGTTGCCACCCGCGCCGACCGGGATCGCGACCTACCACCAGGCCGTCCTCGACGGGCTCGCGCGCATCGGGTTCACCGAGCGCGTCCCCGTCGACCCCGTGTGGCCGGTGCGCGACGCCGACTTCGCGACCGTGCCGGCGTACCGGCTGGCGATCGACCACCTCGGGAACAACGCGGACTTCCACCTGCCGATCTACCGAATGGTCTGGGAGACACCGGGGCTGATCGTGCTACACGATCTCTCGCTCGACGACTTCGTCCGCGGATTGATGACGAGCGGCGACAAGCTCGGGTTCGTGGCGATGCGCGAGGCGCTCGAGGCGCGCGAGCAGATGTCGCTTCCCGAGGCGCTCGCGAACAAGCCGCTCCGGATCCCATGGATCGCTGCGGTCGCGCGCCGCGCCCGCGGCATCGTCGTGCACGCCGACTTCTGTCGGCGCTACCTCGAGGACCTCGGGTGCCGGACCCCGGTGTTCGTGATCCCGCACCCGCCGGTCGAATCGGCCCAGGCACTCGCAGCGGCCGAATCAGACGGTGCACGGCTCCGTCAGAAGATCGGCGCCGGCACGCTCGTCGTCGCGCCCGGCGACATCAACGAGGCCAAGCAGCTCGACGCGCTGCTCGCGGCGGCGAAGACGCTGCCCGACGACGTCCACGTCGCGATCGTGGGCCGGACGGTCGAGACGTACGACTTCGCGCCCATCGCTCGGGCGTCCGGACTCGGCGAACGACTGCATCTCGAGACCGACGTCACCGACGCCGCGTTCCTGGCGTGGCTCGCCGCAGCCGACATCGTCGTTGACCTTCGCCATCCGCATCGAGGGGAGGTGTCGGGATCGCTTGCGCGCGCGATGCAGGTGGGCCGTCCGACCATCGTGTCGGCGACCGGGACCTATCTGGATAGCGCCGACGGCACCGTGCTGGCCGTGGCGCCGGGAGAGACGGATCCCGCCGAGCTGGCCGCGCGGATCGCCGAGCTCGTCGCCGACCGCGAGCGACGCGAGCGGATGGGGACGGCGGCGCGCGCGTACATGGGCGATCTGGCGGCGCGCGAGGCGACGGCGCACGGGTACGCCGACGCGATCACCGCGACCATGCGGGTGGTCGACGACCCGGTCGGCCAGAACATGCGACGCTGGGCCGGCGCCCTCGCGGACCTCGGCGTGACCGAGCCCGACCTGATCGACGGGTACGGCCTAAACTTCGCACGGGCGTTGGAAAGCTTCACGCATCCGTCATGACGCTTGCCGGGGAACGGGAAAGCGCCTTGCTAGACTCGCCCTGAGCAGCGGCTTTACGCTGCGCCCGTCCTTCGCAAGGAGTCTCCCGATCGCCGCCGCGACCGACGTCACCGAGCGCACCTCCGAGCCGCCCCGGCTGCGCGTCGGCATGCGCCTGCGCGAGCTGGCCGGTTACAGCGAGGTCCTTTGGAACCTCGTCCGCAAGGAGCTCAAGGTCAAGTACACGGCCTCGGTGCTCGGTGCCATCTGGTCCCTGCTGAACCCGGTCGTGTTCCTCGTCGTCTTCAGCTTCGTGTCGAAGATGCTCGGCGGCGCCGTGGACCCGTATGCGCCGTTCCTGCTCGCCGGCCTCCTCGCGTGGAACCTGTTCAACGTCTCGGTGCTGAACGGCGCGCAGTCCGTGATCGCGAACGCGAACCTCGTGAAGAAGGTCTACTTCCCGCGCGAGATCCTGCCGCTCGCGACGGTCGGGGTCGGCCTCGTGGACTTCGTCCTGCAGTCTGCGGTGTTCTTCGTGTTCCTGATCGTCTTCGGGTACGGGTTCCAGCTCGACGTCGTGTGGCTCTACCCGTTCGCGTTCGTTGATCTGTTCCTGTTCTCGGTCGCGCTCACGATGTTCGTGTCGTCGCTCAACGTCCGATACCGGGATGTTCAGCACCTGATCGGGCTTGCGCTGCTGGTCTGGTTCTGGTTGACGCCGATCGTCTATCCGATCGGCCGCGTGTACGAAAAGCTCTCGACATCGAAGAACCCTCTCGGGGAGACCGCCTGGTACGTGTACCTCGCCAACCCGATGACCTGGGTGGTGAACGGCTTCCAGAAGGCCTTGTTCCATCCAGCGGATCCGAACGTGACGCCGCCGCCGCTCGCGCCGTTCACCGCCGGACAGCTCGGCATCGCCCTCACCATCGGCGCGCTCGTCTTGCTCGTCCTGGTGTACCTGGCGTGGCGGCTGTACTTCTCGATGTCAGGCGACTTCGCGGAGGAGCTGTGAGCACGGCAGCGATCGAGGTCGTCGACGTCTCGAAGCGCTTCCGCGTCTACCGCGAGAAGCCGACGTCCCTCAAGCAGCGCTTGCTGAGCAGCCGTACCCGCGCCGAGGACTTCTGGGCGCTGACCGACGTGTCCTTCGAGGTCGCACAGGGGGGCACCCTGGGGCTGATCGGGCACAACGGGTCGGGCAAGACGACGATGCTGAAGGTGATCGCCGGCATCCTTCGGCCGACGAAGGGGGTCGTGCGCGAGCGGGGGCGGATCGCGGGGCTCCTCGAGCTCGGCGCCGGGTTCCATCCGGAGCTCACCGGCCGCGAGAACGTCTACCTGAACGCCTCGTTCCTGGGGCTCTCGCGCGCCGAGACCGATCGCGTCTACGACGAGATCGTGGCGTTCGCAGAGCTCGAGGAGTTCATGGACACCGCCGTGAAGTTCTATTCCTCCGGCATGCTCGTTCGGCTGGGGTTCGCCGTCGCGGTGCACGTCGAGCCGGAGATCATCTTGATCGACGAGGTGCTCGCGGTGGGCGACGAGGCGTTCCAGGCGCGCTGCATCGACAGGGTTCGGTCGTTCCAGCGCGACGGNCGGACGATCGTGTTCGTCACACACGCGCTGGACCAGGTGCGACACCTNTGCGACCACGCGGTGATGCTCGATCACGGACGGATCCACGCNACCGGCTCGCCCGACGACGTGGTGCGCGAGATGCGACTCACGATCTTGCACAACGACCTCGAGTTCGCCCGGGAAGAGGGTTCGAAGGAGGTCGAGATCGTGGGCGTCGAACTGCTCCACGGCGGGACGCCGCTCACCGGTGCGATCCCGTCGGGACAGACGCTGACGATCCAGATCGACGTGCGCGCGATCGAGCCCGTGGACGACCCGGTCGTCTCGTTCGCGCTGCACGATGCCACGAACGCGTTCGTGTTCGGCCATGACACGGCGAGCAACGGCCTGGAGCTCGGTCGGCTGCAGGGCACGCGCCGGATCCGCTTCGAGCTCGGCCCGATCCCGGTNACCGGCGGCAAGTACTGGCTGACGCTCGGCGTGCACTCACGCGACAACGCGCGCGTGTATCACGTCCAGGACGAGCGGTATTCGTTCGACGTCCAGCAGGCCGACGGCCGCCGCGACCAGCTGACCTTCCCCGTGACCGCCGAGATGGAGGCTCTGTGACCGATCCGGCTCCGACGACCGCTCCCGCGCTGCAAGAGAAAGGTTCCCGACGCATGACCATCGGTCTGATTCTGGCGTCCGTGACGCTCGCCGCCGTGGCGCAGGTCACCCTGAAGGCGGGCATCAACCACGTCACCGACGCGAACGGCGGCCAGCTCGCGCTGAGCGGCGATTCGCTGAAGCAGATCGCCTCGCAGATATGGGTCTGGGCCGGGCTGGCGATCTTCGCCGTGTCGGCGGTGCTGTGGCTGTTCGCGTTGTCGCGCGCGGACCTGTCGTTCGCCTACCCGTTCGCCGCACTCGGGTACGTGATTATCGTGATCGCCTCGATCCTGTTCCTCGACGAGCACGTGCAGCCGATCACGTGGGTCGGCGTCGTGCTGATCATCTCCGGGATCGTGCTGATCGCGCAGGGCTCGCCGAACGGATGACGGCCGTCCCGGCGGCGGACCTCGCCGTCGTCATCGTCAACTTCAACACCGGCGATTGGCTCGCACGGTGCTTGGCGTCGATCGACGCCGCCCGAGGCGACATCACGACCGACGTCGTCGTCGTCGACAACGCATCGCATGACGGCAGCGCCGACGCGGCCGCCGCCGCCGGTGTGCGCCTGATCCGGAACCCGACGAACCGCTACCTCTCGCCGGCATGGAACCAGGGGGCGGCCGAGACCGACGCGCCGTTCCTGCTGTTCCTCAACCCGGACACCGAATGGTTCCACGGAACGCTTGCCGACCTCGTGGCGGTGGCGCGGCGGCACTCGCGTGCCGGGATCGTCGGTCCGTTGCTCCGCGATCCCGACGGGACGGTCTACCCGTCCGGCAGGCGGTTCCCGAGCCTCGCCAATGCCGTCGGACATGCGTTCGTGTCGCCGATCACGCGGCAGAACCGGTTCACTCGGCGTTACGAGCTGGACGGCTGGGACCGGACCACCGAGCGCGAGGTCGACTGGGTGAGCGGCGCCTGCATGTTGTTCCCGCGGAGTGCCTTCGACGCCGTCGGCGGCTTCGACGACGGCTTCCTGCTCTACGCCGAGGAGCTCGACATCGCGACGCGGCTGCGCGACGCGGGCTGGCAGGTCGTCTTCACGCCGGAGGTCGAGGTGATCCATGCGGTCGGGGTCTCGACCGGAGGCGAGGGCCGGCCGCACCGACTGGTCGTGATGCATTCCGCGAGCCTCTACCGGTACTACCGCCTGCATCGAGCGGCGGGCTGGCGTGGCGTAACCTTGCCGCTGGCGTGGCT
>C688J18823_10000257_pt1 | contig 30369 bp, 22 predicted proteins | sample HopSoiMetagenom1_FD_18823 | JGI IMG/M metagenome (IMG submission 18823) | reverse complement strand
CGCCGATTCGTCGAGATGCATCCGCATTTTCGAGTCACAATCGCCGGTGGTTTAACTGCGGAAAACGTCGGGGAAGCGATTAGTGTGGTTCGTCCTGCCGGCGTCGATGTTACCAGCGGTGTAGAAGCCAGTTATGGGCGTAAAGATCCTGCTCGTTTGCAGGCTTTCGTTGAAGCTGTAGCCGCAGCTTGATTTCGTCCACCTCACGAGGCGTAGCAGACGTCCTCGGTGGCTAAAGATATGCTGGTCTGCTTTCTGCTTTACACCACCCCGCGATAGCGCGGAACCCCACAAATATATGGCTAACCTCTTAAAACCAATGAGCTGCGCGGCGGCAGCGTTGCTCGGTACCCTCACAATTTCGTCCGCCCAGACGACTTCACCTGCCCCCGCCGTTTCACCCGCAACGGCTTTACCGACCGCGCCCGTGGCGCCGGGTTCGGCCAAATCAGGAGCGGACAGTCTACTCGTTGTGCAAGCTTCGGCGCCGGCGACAACAGCGGTGGCAAAACCGGCTCAACCGGGTGCGCCCACGGCTGCGACCACCGCCGCTACGACGACGACCGACCAGGACGCCAGCACGGAAAGCGGCGGCGTCGGAATCCGTGAATTTCAGGGTGACGATATCGGCCAGGTGCTGCGGCTCCTCGCTCGTCAATCCAAAGTGAACATGGTGGTAAGCGATGCTGTGACCGGCACCGTGACGATGCGTTTGGAAGACGTCACCGCTCTTCAGGCGATCGCGATCATCGTTAAGGCCAAAGGCCTGTTCATGGATAAGATCGACAACGTCTACTATATTAAGACCGGCGCGGAAAAGACGGCTGAGCCTACCGAAAGCGATAGCTTTCAATTCAGCTATGCTCGCGCAAAAGACATCGCTCCGTTGATGTCGTCGCAGCTCGCCAGCAAAGATCCACCGCAGGTGGATGAGCGCACCAACACGATCTTCTTCCGGGAGACGCGCAGCAATCTGGAAAATATCCGCAAGCTCCTCGCGGAGATCGATAAGCCAACCAAGCAGGTCATGATCGAGGCCCGCTTGGTGGAAGTAACCGCCAATCCGAAGCAGTCCTACGGAATCAACTGGGCCGGTGTGGTGGGCAGTTCGACCAATGCCCAGACCGTTACCTACGGTGGGTTCAACACCACAACGCAGCCGAAACCCGGTGAAAACATTCCGACTAACGGACTCGCCATCGGGAACACCGGCAGCAAACAATTCTTCGGTAACCTGGGCAGCCTTGCGCAGGTCGCGAACTCCGGGTTCGCCATCCTAAGTATACCCCAGATGACCGCGACCTTGCGGTTATTAAACGAGGACAGCGACGCCGAATTCCTGGCTAACCCGCGAATCGTCACTGCCGATAATCAACAGGCGAAAATCGAGATCAGCCGGAATCAGCCGGTTCCTCAGCTGAACTTTAACGAACAGACCGCCACCGCAGTATTCGGCGGATTCCAGGACAAGAAATTTGGTAACACGCTACTCGTTAGACCATCAGTCAATAAGGACAACTTTGTCACCCTCAGTGTGAAGCCTGAGATCAGCAATAAGGTGGGCGACGCAACATTCGTGTTCGCCGGAGCAACCGTTGCCAGTCCGGTGATCGACACCAGATCGCTGGATTCAAACGTTTTAATCAAGAGCGGTGACACGCTCGCAATCGGCGGCTTGTTGCAGGATGAGCAGACGAAAGCGCGGAATAAGGTGCCGGTGCTCGGCGACCTTCCGGTGGTTGGTTATCTTTTCGGTGAGCGGCTGAATGCCCGCACCAAGCGCAATCTGCTGGTGTTTGTCACGCCTACTATTGTCGATCCGCATTACGGCACCGGCCTGGAAGATCAGGTTAACGGTATGCACCACACCGGCGAAGAATACGCCGATCCAAACGGCTGGAGGAATAATGCCAAAGGAGCGGTTCGCCTCGTCCCGACGGCGCACCGGCCTTTGGCTTCGGAATATCCGAAGCCTGGCATACCACCAGCTCCAGCAGTGACCAGCGAAGAGTCGAGCCAGGTCGACTTCAAGAGTTCGGCGACAACACGGGACGAATAAAAATTTCTGAGTGTGGGGTTGAGAGGGGGCGGATGCTTCGGTGTCCGCCCTCTTTGTTTTTCCCCGGCCTCCGTTAGCTTTTAAGATAATTTGCCAGCCGGGCTCGGAGCTCGGTTCGGGCGCGGAATAGGACGCTCTTAACCGCCGGTACTGACAGGTCCAGGATGTCCCCGATTTCTTCGTAGCTGCGATCTTCGTAGCGGCGGAGAATTAGTGCCATTCGCTGGGTCTCCGGCAGCTCCAGAATGGCCTGCTCAATGGCTTGCTGGAGCTCGTGCTCGAGCAGTGATTCAGAAGGGGACTGGACGGACTCATCTTTGACGGGCAGGTCCTCGCCGGGCGCCTCCGACTGGATCGGGACATGCGCCTGCCGCTTGGTTCGGCGCATTTCGTTAAACACCAGGTTGCGGGTGATCTTTAACAACCAGGTAGTGAATTTGGCCCGTGGAACGTAACGGCCGGCACTTCGCCACACACGTAAAAACACTTGCTGGGCGAGGTCCTCGACGTCCGAATTGCTGCCGAGCATGCGAGCGATGGTGCCGACAACGAGGCCCTGATGGCGTTGGACGAGTTCTTCGAAGGCAGCGGTGTCTCCAGACGCTGTAAGAGCCATCAGCCGAACGTCCTCGGCGTCATCTTCCGTTCCCCCTGACGGTGGTCGATCAGTACGAGACATCGTGAGGGGCGAACGTTCAGCACGGCGGCTGGCCGTTTGTCTCCATAAGTTGGCTTAACACCTAATTCAAATGGTTTAAATTAAACCCGGAACTCTCCTGCTTTTTGTTGCAACGCCAGACGCGGCCGTGCATCTTGAACGACCCGAAATTACCCGGTTTTGACGCGTTGAATTACCAGCTAATCCCTCACGAACTCAGACCGATCGCCGAGAAAATCGAAGGGCGTCAGCGGATTTCCGAAGCTGAAGCTTTGGCGCTCTACCGCTCGACCGATCTAAACGCGCTCGGAATCATGGCCACGGCGGTCCGGCAGCAGAAGAACGGCGATTTCGCCACCTACATTCACAACCGGTACATTAATTACTCGAACATCTGCATTCTTTCGTGCCAGTTCTGTGCGTTCGCAGCCAAGAAACGCGACGCGCACGCGTTCGAGCAGGCCGCGGAAGAGATTGTGACGGTCGTGCAGGATGCTCTTCGGCAAGGTGTGACCGAGGTCCACATGGTCGGCGGTTTGCACCCGACGCTGAAAAAGGAATGGTACATCAACCTGCTCAGCGAATTGCGGGCGCTCGATCCGGCTCTTCATATTAAAGCGTTTACTGCGATTGAGATTCGGCATTTGGCTCATCGCGTGTTTCGAATGCCGATTGACGAGACGCTCGATGTTTTGCGCAACGCGGGCCTGGGTTCAATCACGGGCGGGGGCGCCGAGATATTTGACGCTGGGGTTCGCGACCAGATCTGTCGCGGCAAAGAGACTGCCGACGAATGGCTGGATACCCATAGGACATGGCACGCAATGGGTGGCCGAAGCACGTGCACCATGCTTTACGGACATATCGAAACGCTCGAGCAACGGGTTGATCATTTACGTCAGCTGCGCCAGCTCCAGGACGAAACCCGCGGGTTCACTGGGTTCGTGCCCTTCGCGTTTGAGCCTCAGACAACGGTGCTGGCTCACATCAAACAGGCATCCGCGGTCGAACAGCTGAAGAACCTCGCGGTTAGCCGCATCTATTTGGATAACATCGATCACCTCACCGCCTACTGGGTGAGCATGGGGCTTCCGCTTGCGCAGCTTTCGCTGAGCTACGGTGTCGACGACCTTCACGGCACGATTCTGGAGGAGAAGATTTTCCACATGGCTGGAGCCACTACGCCACAGCAGCAATCGATCGCGACTCTCGAGCATGCTATTAGAGAAGCCGGTCGGGAACCGGTGCAACGAGATAGCCATTATCGGCATATCACGCGCAAATCCTCAAATGGTGCGCACCTGCCTCCGGTCGAAACCGAGGCCGCCTGCGCCTAACGAGGCCCGTTGCGGATCGGTTGTGTTAAATACCTTAATGCCAGACCGCTGATTGCCGGCTGGCCCGGCCCGGTGGTTCTGGACCATCCCGCGGCTTTGTGCCGGCGGCTGGCAGCAGGCGAACTGGATGCAGCCCTGGTATCCAGCTTCGAGTTTCTCCGCAATCCCATTTACCGGGTCGTCGACGGGGTGTCGATTGCGTCAGACGGCACGGTCTACAGCGTCATCGTAGTACACCGCCATGACGCATCAGTCTGGCCCGAAGTTGAGCTCGATCCCGCTTCTGAAACATCGGTTGCCTTACTCCGGCACCTTCTATTCATGGCCGGCAAGCGATCTACTGTTGTGCCAATGACCGATGATCCGTTGTCGCCGCCGTTGCCGGCCCGGGCGCGTCTGCTCATCGGTGACCAGGCGATCCGATTTCGTAAACATTTCGGCGAGGCCTACGCCTACTGGGATTTGGGCGAGGCGTGGAAAGGCCTAACCAATCTTCCATTCGTGTACGCCCTTTGGCTGGTGCGGCCCGAGGTAGACCAGGCAGGGCATTTGGGTGAACAGTTGCGGAGCGTGCGAGACTCGAATCTGGCGAACCTTGCCCGACTCGTGGATCAGCAACCGAAGGTCGATCGTGAGTTTTGTCGTCGATATTACACCGAACATCTCAGATTTAACTTCGGCGATCCGGAGAAGCAGGGTCTCCGCGAGTTTGCCCGAGCCTGCCGCAATCTCGGTTTGATCTCATCGCAGGAAGTATCCCTGCAATTGGCATAACCAATGGGATGACCGGAAAGGCGCAGCGTCGAAGCCGGACAACAGAGCTGCGCATTGGCATCTCCGGTTGGCGTTACGCAGGCTGGCGCGGCAAGTTTTATCCGAGCGATCTCGCGCAACGTCGCGAGCTCGAGTTCGCCAGCCGATCGTTTAATTCGGTAGAGATCAACGGCTCATTCTATTCACTGCAATTGCCGTCCAGTTATGTCCGCTGGCACGCGGAAACCCCTTCGGGATTCGTTTTTAGTGTGAAAGGTCCGCGCTTTATCACTCATATGAAAAAGCTGCGGGACGCCGAGCGGCCGCTGGCTAACTTTTTCGCCTCTGGCGTGCTCGCGCTGCGGGAGAAGCTTGGCCCCATTTTGTGGCAGTTGCCGCCTAACCTGGGATGGAATGAACAACGTCTGGGAGAGTTTTTTGATTTGTTGCCGCGAGATACGGCGACGGCGGCGCGGTTAGGCAGGAAGCACGACGAAAAACTCAAAACGAAAGCATGGCTCAAGGTCGATGAATCTCGCCCGATCAGTTATGCACTGGAAGTGCGGCATCCGACATTTCTGGTGCCGGAGTTCTTTGAGCAGCTTCGGCATCACAACATTGCGTTCGTGTTTGCGGACACGGCGCAGAAATGGCCCTATGCAGAAGATCTGACCGGGAATTTTGTCTACATCCGTTTGCATGGTTCGGAGCAACTCTACGTAAGTGGTTATTCGGACACCGAGATCGAATGGTGGGCGCGCCGGATCGAGCACTGGCGACGTGGCCAGCAGCCCGAGGATGCGAAGTTGGTCGGATCGGCGAAGCCTGACAGGAAAGCGCGATCGGTGTTCGTGTACTTTGATAATGACGCGAAGGTTCACGCGCCGTTCGATGCCATTCGCCTGGCGAAGCGGCTCGGGTTGTAAATTACGAATTCGCTCGCCGCGTCCATCTTGTCACCGAAGTCGCGTGCGCGTAGAAGTGATTCGTGCAAAGCCGCTGGATTTTATCTGAGCCCGAAGAGATCAACGGCGGGGCTATTTCCTGGGCCGAGATTTGTGGCTCTGATTGCATCGCGAGGCTTCTGTCGAGAAAAGGATTCACCTGCCGGGATGAAGTGGACGGCTTTTTGCGACCGCGCCTCAAGCTTTTGAGCGACCCTTTTTTGTTGCCGCAGATGGAAGCTGCGGTCATGCGAATTTTTGATGCAATCGACCGATCTGAACGGGTAGTCCTGTTCGGCGATTACGACGTCGACGGAGTGACGTCGCTCGCGCTGCTTGCCGAGATATTACGAGCCTTCGGTGCGTCACCCGGCTTGTTTCTGCCGCTTCGGATGGAGGAAGGATACGGGCTCAGCCGGGAGAGTGTGGAGCGTTGCCTTGCTTCGCATCAGCCGCAGCTACTCATCGCAATTGATTGCGGCACTTCTTCGGTGGCTGAAATCGCGCAGCTGTCCCAGGTTGGCGTGGATGTCGTCGTCATTGATCACCATGAGCCGAAAGGAACGTTGCCGAAGTGTGCGGCTATTGTTAACCCCAAAACGGATAGCGATTGTCGTTTCGATTATCTGTGCAGCGCGGGGGTGGTGTTCAAGCTGTGCCACGCGCTGCTGAAGAGGCGGCCACTTGCCGATTACGATCTTCGGCGGGCGCTCGACCTCGTCGCTCTCGCTACTGTCGCTGACATCGTGCCTTTACGTGGAGAAAACCGACTGTTTGTTCAGCGGGGTTCGGCCGAGCTGGCTCACACAAATCGGATCGGTCTGCGAAAGCTCCTCCACGTCGCCGCCGTCCGGACGCCAGTGGCCACCGAGGACATCGGGTTCCGGCTTGGGCCGAGACTGAATGCCGCTGGTCGACTGAGCACGGCGGAGAGGGCCTTGCGTCTGTTAACGACTGATGATGACGGCGAAGCAGCCGGGTTGGCCGATTGTCTCGATAAAGAGAACCGCGAACGCCAGGAGGTCGAAAGACAAACCCTAATCGCGGCCGAGGACCAGATCCGCTCCACATTCGATCCAGTCCGGGACGCTGCCATCGTCGTTAGCCAGCGCGGATGGCATCAAGGCGTTGTCGGAATCGTAGCGTCGCGGATCGCTCGAAAATATCACCGACCCACGGTGGTCATCGCATTCGATGACAATGGAATTGGGAAGGGAAGCGGTCGGAGTATTGCCGGTTTGCACCTTGTTAGGGCCCTTGAAGCGTGTTCGAGTCACCTCGAAAAATTTGGCGGTCACGAGATGGCAGCGGGTTTGGCGATTCGCGAACAGAGTCTGTCTGATTTTCAGGAAGCCTTCCGTGCCACCGCTCGCGACATGTTATCGGACGAGCAATTAGAGCCTCACCTGCGCCTCGATCATGAGCTCGGGCTGTCCGACCTCAACCTGGATTTTCTGCATTGGCACGAAATGCTTCAGCCATTCGGTAATGCTAATCCTCAGCCGCTGTTTCTGGCTCGCGATGTGGCGCCAGCGACGCCACCGCGCGTGATCAAGGACAAACATCTGTCGCTGCAGTTGCGCCAGCGCGATGCCCGCCGTCGTGCCGTTTATTTCGACGGGGCAACGCGACCATTGCCGCCGGCGCCGTGGGATGTCGCTTTTCGGGTGCGGCCTGACGATTACGAAGGCGAGCGGTTAGTCCAGATCCAAATCGAGGCGCTGCGTCCAGCGGTTTCCGGTTGATGATCGATATCGCGCAACCTGTCGGTGAGCTGGAGTGGATTCCACGGCCGCGGCAATTGGCCTTGCAACGGCTGGGCGTCGAAACCGTCGAAGATTTGCTGACGCATTTCCCGCGCCGATATGAAGATCGGCACGAGTTCGCCGACTTCCCGGCCGACGAGAGCGACTCTCCAATGTGTCTGTGCGGCGAAGTGATCAACACTCAGGTGCGACGCTTTGGTGGATGGAAGAAGATTTTCGAAGCGACCCTCCAGCAGTGTAACTCCACGGCCTTGAGCCAACCTCTGGTCTGCCGGTGGTTCAATCTGCATTACGTCCAGAAGATGATCGCGACCGGCCAGCAGTTAGTCGTATTCGGCAAACCGCGTCTACGCGGCAAGCGGATGTGCATGGATCATCCGGAATTCGAAATCGTGGACGATGATGAAGCCGAGCGGTCAATTCATTTTCGGCCGATCACGCCGATCTATCCGGCGACCGAAGGACTTTCACAGCGAATTTTGCGCGCGATGATTTACCGGATTCTGCAGGACTTGTCCGGCGCGCCGCTCCCGACATTGTTGCCGAAGAACCTAACAAGCTCCGATCAGCGCGAGGCGATTCTGGCGATTCATTTCCCCGAAAGCTGGAGTCAGCGGGACGCCGCGCGGCAGCATCTGGTGCTGTCGGAGTTTTTTGGGATGCAAATGCTGATCGGTTCGCGCAAAGCCCGATCTGCGGCACGACTGGGGGATGCTCATTGCGGGCCAGGAAAACTATTGGATCGGTTTTTAAAAGCGCTGCCGTTCGGTCTAACGACGGCACAGGTCAAAGTTCTCGAAGAAATCCGTAAGGATCTCACAGCCGACCAACCGATGAACCGGCTTCTGCAGGGAGACGTAGGATCCGGCAAAACGGTAGTTGCGATTGCGGCGATGCTGCTGGCGGTTGAAGCCGGTTATCAAACGGCGTTGATGGCGCCGACGCAGGTCCTGGCCGAGCAGCATTACGCAGTCCTGCGTCAATGGCTTGAGCCACTCGGGATTCGCCTGGCGCTTAGGACGGGGGCCCGGCACGAGGAAACGACGTCGCTGCCACTATTCGAACAGGCAGACCGCGTCAGCGGAGCTTCGGTTAGCGCAGATCGGTCGCGTCCCGGCAAGGGCGTTGCATCGGTGCAGGAACGTTTTCCGGTAAATGGTGGCTTTTCAGAAGATGGTGCCGACCCTAACATCATGATCGGCACGCATGCCTTGCTCTACGACTCTGTTTCGTTTTCAAATCTTGGTCTCGTGGTGATTGATGAACAGCATAAGTTCGGAGTCGCCCAACGTGCTCGCCTAACGTCACGCGAGCCCGCTCCCGACGTGCTGGTGATGACCGCTACGCCCATTCCGCGCACGCTCACCATGACGGCTTACGGCGATCTCGATGTTTCGGTGATCGACGAGATGCCGCGGAACCGTGGAAAAATCATAACGGCCGTGCGCGACCAAACGAAGCTCGGCGAAGTGCTCGCTTTCATTCGCACACAACTCGAGGCAGGTCGTCAGCTTTACGTGGTTTACCCATTGATCGAGGAAAGTGAAAAGCTCGACGTCAAAGCGGCTACGGTGGAGTTCGAGCAGTGGCAGGAACGGCTTCGCCCTTTTTCGTGCGAGCTCTTGCACGGCCGGATTGCTGCGGCTGATAAACAGAACATCATGGAACGATTCCGATTGGGTCGGACCCGGGGACTCATCAGCACGACCGTGATCGAAGTGGGCATCGATGTACCCAATGCGACAGTGATGCTTGTGGAAAATGCCGAACGCTTCGGTCTGGCTCAACTTCATCAGTTGCGCGGCCGAATCGGCCGGGGCGAGCACAAGTCGTATTGTATCTTGTTGTCCTCAGACAAGAGCGAGGACGCGACCGCAAAATTGAAGGTGCTGGAACAAACAAGCAATGGGTTTGAAATAGCGGATGCGGATTGGGAGCTGCGAGGCCCGGGAGATTTGCTCGGCACGGCCCAAAGCGGATTGCCGCCGCTCAAAATTGGAGATCTCCGTCGGGATGCCGAGCTGATGAAGGCCGCGCGGAAGGAAGCGTTGAAGCTTTTAGCTGCTGACCCGAACCTGGAGCTGCCTCAAAATCAACGTTTCCGGCCGTTAACTGTCGAACAGGGTAGAACTTTTTCGAACGTCAGCTGATGAAGAATCTATTTAAGTTTTTCTTATTCGTCGCGGTCCTATGTACCGGAATAGCAGTGCTTTACGATTATCAGATGCGCCGCGGCAGTCTCGGGGGCCTAAGCGGGACCAAGCGCACCCCGGAAAAATACACGCTGCCGACCGAATCGAATATCAATCCCAAACAGATTGCCTCCCTCGACGAACTAAATCGAGAACGCCGCGAACTCGTTAACAGCGTTGTCCCGGCGGTCGTTTCGGTAAAGACGTCCAAGAAGGTGAGCATGCGGCGGCAAACTCAGCTCGACCCGTTCGAGTTCTTCTTCCCAAACTCTCGCCGCTTCGGGGGCTCTCGCGATGAAGCCATGGTGCAAAACTCATTGGGCTCGGGGGTCATTGTTAGCGAAGAAGGTCACATTATTACCAACAATCACGTCGTCGATCAGGTCGACGAAATCGAAGTCCAGCTCAGCGACGGCCAAACCAAGAAAGCAAGGCTGGTCGGAGCGGATTCGGAAGCCGATCTGGCGGTGTTGAAGATCGATAACCCCGGCGTCAAACCACTAAAACTGGCGGACTCCGATTCGATACAGGTCGGCGACTTCGTTCTGGCAATCGGGAACCCGTTCGGCTTCGAAGAGACCGTTACTGACGGAATCATCAGCTCGAAAGGACGGCCTAACCGCGCCGACGCATTCAGTGATCTCATTCAGACGAACGCTGCCATCAATCCGGGCAACAGCGGTGGTCCGCTGATCAATCTCCGCGGCGAAGTCGTTGGCATCAATACTGCCATCATTTCACGGAGCGGTGGATCGCAGGGAATCGGATTTGCCATTCCATCGAACACGGTCCGTATGGCGCTGGAGAGCCTTCTGAAACAAGGCCGAATTATCCGTGGATATTTGGGGATTCAGTCACGGCCACCATCTCCGAATCAACCGTCGGCGACGACGAGCGACGGTGTAGTAGTGGATGATGTTATTCCCGGATCACCGGCGGCTGAGGCGCGTCTCCAAAAGGGCGACGTCATTCGAAAGTTCGATGGCCGTGACGTTAGAAATATGCTGCAGCTGCGCTCGTTAGTCTCGCAAGTTGCCTTGAACAAAAAGGTCGACGTGGAGGTTCTCCGGGACGGGAAACCGATGAAAGTGACGGCCGAGATCAAGGAGCAACCCGTCGATTACCTAACTCGTGCTCCGCAGCAGGTGCAGCCCGGCCCGCAGCTGCAACCCGGTCCTCAGGGGCAGCCTCAGTTGCGGCCGCCGAATGCCGCGCCGCAACCGGACCAGGATAATGACAATCAGCAAGCCGGCGCGTTCTCGTCGGTCCGCGTGGGCGAGCTGAGTCCGGATCTCGCGCGCCAGCTCGACCTGCCGAATGGAGTCCACGGGGTGGTTGTTACCGATGTCGATCCGGACAGCGGAATCGCGGAGTTGCAGAAAGGGGACGTGATCGAAGAAGTCAATCAACAGCCAGTCTCCTCTGTGGCCGAATACAACAAGGTGATTTCGTCCCTGGATGCGAATCAGCCACAGGTGTTGTCTGTTTGCCGCCATCGGGTTCGCTCTTTTCTGGTCGTGCGTCCGCGCTGAGTTGCGTCCAATTCCGCGCTCATCCTCGAATCTTAGCGCCGACCAGGCTGCCTTGTTTGTGGCGCCCAGGCTCCCCCTGAATAAAGGGCCACAGGCGCCAGTCCAAAGCTCTGAAACGAAAGCAGATAGCATATGAAGAAAACACTATTCTCTTTGGCGTTGGGAACGTTGCTCCTGGTGGCACCTCGAGTCGCAAAAAGCGACGTCTCGGTCGATTTTTTCTATAACAACCTTTCCGGGGGCAGTTGGATTGACGTTGGCGATTACGGCTACTGCTGGCAACCAGACGTGGCCGTGAGCAACAACACCTGGCGGCCTTACGCGGATGGCTACTGGGCCTACACCGATCTCGGCTGGACGTGGGTTTCTTATGAAGACTTCGGCTGGGCAACTTATCACTACGGCCGATGGGCGAGATTGAGCGACGTCGGTTGGGTATGGGTGCCCGGACGAGATGCAGATCTGGAATGGGGTCCAGCGTGGGTTTCGTGGCGGACGGGCGGCGAGTACATCGGCTGGGCGCCATTGCCGCCGGAGACGCTTGCGATGGTTGAAAGCCGTCCCCTAACCGGCCATTTGGACGTGGAGTTCAACATTGGCCCCGAATACTACAATTTCGTCGATGTTCGTTATATCGGTGAACCGGTGCTTCGCGAACGAATCGTGGCTCCTACCCGGAATATTACCTACATCCAGCAAACGGTTAACGTGACTAACATCACCTACAGAAATAAAACCGTTTATAACTATGGACCCGACGTGAACGTCATTAACCGCACCGCAGCGCGTCCCATCCAGCGTCTTCGCCTCGATCGTGAACAAAATGTCGATGTTGCCACGGCTGCACGAACTGGCGGCCTAACGAAAGTGCAGGGTGACCGGCTGGTGGTGGCAGCGCCAATGCGTGTTAATCGCGCGGCCCAACAGGTGGCTCCGCAGAATGTGAAAACGAAGGTGGCTGCCGCGAGAATTGATCGTGGTTGGTCCTCGGTTGGCGATGAAAAAGCGCAGACTGAATTCAAACAGAGAATTCGCAGTCAGAATTTGAAGAACGTTCCTCCGCCGGCCGCCGGCGACGCGGCGCAGACCAATGCCGCAGCTCAAACGAATGCGAACCCGGTTGTTGGACCGAGCGCGAGTCCAGCAGTGCGCGGTTCGAACGCAGCGGCCTTTGGAGCCGCCGCGGGAGCAGCGGGTAACGCAGCGGCTACGCACAGTGCGAATGATGAAACTCACGGGGGCCAACAAATGAGACGTCAGCCTGGTCAACGGCGCGGTAGCGACGCCGTCACGGCCCCGGTGTCAGCCAACCCGCCCGCGAATGCTTCTTCTATGGAGGGGAGCGACTCTGAAGCAGCCGGGCAGGGCCGGAGCGGCCGTGGCCAGGCGGGACAGCGGAATCGCTCCCCCCAAGCCGGTGGCGAGAATGCCGCCGGGGCGAATGAAACGGCACCTACGGACGATAATTCAGCAAGCACAGCTGCTTCTGCAACAGGGACAAGTGCGGGGCCGGTCCAACAGGGCGGCGGACGGCAGGGTCGCCGCGGCCAGAACGACCCCAGTGTTAGCATGGGGCAGTCTGGCACCGCCGAGGGAGCTTCGGCTCCGCCGATGCAAGGGCGGCGTGGCCGGCAAATTCAGAACGCCCCGGCCGAAACAGCGCCAGGCGATCTCGCGGGGCAAGGTGGCGGTCCTCGCCGACAGCAGGGCAAAGGTGCGGTCCAAGGCACAGATTCGGAAATGCGCCCGGGGCAAGGACAAGGAGCGGCGCGTGGTCAGGGCCAGGCGCAGCGCGAGAACCGGGAGCAAGGGGAGGGCAGAGGCCAAGGACAAGGACGAGGCGGCAAGCGTAGCCAAGGGGAAGTCACTCCATCTCCAACGCCCTGATCCAGCTCATCATCTTCAGCGGCCGCGGTTCCAAATCGGGGCCGTTTTTGCGTACTGGATAACGCGCTTCAGAGCAGTTCCGCAATCTGAACCGCGTTCAAAGCAGCACCCTTGAGGAGTTGATCGCCGCAAACCCAGAAAGACAATCCATTGTCAAACGCGCAGTCGCGCCTGATCCGCCCAACGGCGCAATTATCTTTCCCGGCCATTAAAATCGGCATGGGATAGGAGTTGTTAGGCGAATCGTCGATTAACTCCAGCCCCGGTGCTTTCGCCAGAACCTCGCGAGCCTGATCAAGCGAAGCGTGTCGTTCAAACTCAGCAGACACAGCGACCGAATGTGCCCGGTAGACCGGCACGCGGACGCATGTCATGGATGCGCGGAAAGCCGGCAGGTGCATGATCTTGCGTCCTTCGCTCTGAAATTTTTCCTCTTCGCTGGTATAACCGCTCGAAAGGGACGAACCGATTTGCGGCAGGACATTGAACGCAATGGGATGCGGATAGACTTCCGTGCGGATCGGCTCTTTTCTGACGGTCGCTTCAACCTGCTGCGTCAGTTCGGTTATGGCACGCGCGCCGGTTCCCGAAACTGCCTGATAACTCGATCCAATCACACGCTGAACGCCGAACGCGCGGTGCAATGGATAAATGGCCATGAGACTAACCGCTGCCGTACAATTCGGGTTGGCGATGATGCCACTGTGATTCTCGACGTCGTTCCCGTTTATTTCCGGTATTACCAGCGGCACGGTCGGGTCCGCCCGGAATGCGGGTGAATTGTCGATCACCACAGCTCCGGAATCGCGCGCGGCGGGCACACTTTTCCGGGAGATTTCGCTGCCGGCGCTGAAGAATGCGATATCGACTCCTTTGAAGGATGCGCTCGTTAGCTGATCAATCGGGATCTCGTCATCCCGAAACAGGATTGTTTTGCCAGCGGATCGCTGCGAACCAATCGCCCGTAAACTCGCGACCGGAAAGGCGCGCCGGTCCAAAACGCGCAACAGTTCAGAGCCAACTGCGCCGGTCGCGCCAACCACAGCAATATGATAGTTTTTCAACGTCCGCTAAACGTAACGTGCCTGGGCATTGATGCAAAAACGCTCCACCAAAACTGTCCAGCAGCCGTCTTCGGGCGCGAAATCTTTGGCGAATCTCGCGTGCGACATCGAGGTTTCGATTCGCGATCAAATTCTTACCTTGTGCCGCGGCCAGGAGATCATTCGCTCGTATCCGATCTCGACTTCGCGGTTCGGATTGGGAACTGAAGAAGGCAGCAAAAAAACACCAGTTGGGCGGTTCCGAATTGCCGAAAAATTTGGAGCGGACATGCCTGCCGGGACGGTGTTTCGCGCTCGTGTTCCGTTAACAACGGAAGATGAATTGCCGGACACCGAGGATCTGATCACGTCACGAATTCTATGGCTGGACGGGATCGACCAACATAATGCCAATACCAAACAGCGGTACATATATATTCACGGCACAAAACACGAGGACCGGATTGGGCGTCCAGACAGCCACGGTTGCATCCGGATGCGGAATGCGGACGTGATTGAGTTATTCGACCTCGTCCAGGAAGGCACTCACGTGCGAATTATCGGCTAACTGCGTGTTTAGCCGGGACCCCAAAAAAAACGAGAAAAGCGTTGCGTGGAGGGGCTTCCTTGCCTAAACAGGCGGAGCAACCGGCAGGGAAAGGAGGCGATATACATTGAAATTTGTCAAAGTGATCATGATCGTGGCCGTAGCGGCCAGTGCTTTAACCTTGGGAGCTTGTGCGCAGCACAAAGAGGCTGCGACGACTACCACAGCATCGACAGGCTACCACAAATAACTGTTTTGAAATTGTCCGACAAAGGACAATTGCGAACACGAGAGGCCAGGTCATTACGACCTGGCCTTTTCCCTTCCGCGACGCCGCGGTTCCTGACTTCTTTGATTTCCTCCAGTTCTCATTAACATTCGACGATGGAACTAAGAGGCCAGCCGTTGCCGTTGAAGGAGATCGCGGCCGTTGCCATTGGTTCCGAGCCGGTCGGGATTTCACCCTCGGTTCATGAGCGCATCCGCGCTTCACGCGCGGTCATTGAACGGATTGTGGCTAACGACAGCCTCGCCTACGGAGTCACAACCGGGTTTGGCAAGCTTGCGGATGTTCGGATTCCGCGGTCGGATTTACGGGACCTTCAGTTGAATCTGGTGCGAAGTCACGCTTGTGGTATCGGAACTCCCCTGCCGGAACCGGAGGTCCGAGCGATGATGTTGCTCCGCGCAAATGTCCTTACACTCGGCTTTAGCGGAATCCGTTTGGAAGTCATCGAGCTGCTTTGCCAGATGCTGAACCGGCGCATCCATCCGGTTATACCGGAGAAAGGATCAGTCGGAGCAAGCGGCGATCTCGCGCCATTGGCGCATCTGTCGCTCAGTTTGATCGGAGAAGGCGAAGCGTTCGTCAATGGAGCAAGGATNCCGAGTGCGGAGGCGCTCCGGCAGGCGGGACTGCAACCGGTCGAGCTGGCAGCCAAGGAAGGACTGGCCTTGCTGAATGGCACACAAGGAATGCATGCGGTTGGCGGCTTGGCGTTGTTTCGCGCCAAACGACTAGCCCGAATTGCCGACGTTGCGGGCGCGATGACGTTGGAAGCCTTGAAAGATACCCCCGCTGCTTTTGATAGTCGTTTGCAGGATGCGCGACCGCATCCCGGACAAAAAGCAGCAGCGGCTCATCTCTTGCAGCTAATGGAGGGAAGTGAGATCCGGGAATCACATTTGGAAGACGATCCACGAGTGCAGGATGCCTACAGCATCCGGTGTATGCCCCAGGTTCACGGAGCGGTGCGAGGCGCCTTGGCGCATTGCGAAGAGATTCTGCTGATTGAGTCCGCTTCCGCTACCGACAATCCACTGGTGTTTCCCGAAACCGGTGACGTTGTGTCCGGCGGAAACTTCCACGGCGCGCCACTGGCCCTTGCCCTTGATTATGCCGCGGTGGCCATGACGGATCTGATGACCATCAGCGAGCGCCGTATCGATCGACTCGTTAACCCCGACAAGAGCGAAGGGTTGCCGGCGTTCCTCGCTCGGAATCCCGGCCTGGAATCCGGTTTCATGATTCCACATGTCGCGGCTGCGTCGCTGTTGAACGAAGCGAGGGTCCTGGCGCATCCCGCCAGTATCGACAACGTCTCGACGTCGGGCGGGAAAGAAGATCATGTGTCGATGGGAATGACGTGTGCCACAAAATTGCGTTCCATCGTCCTGCTCGCGGAGAATGTGTTCGCTATCGAATTGTTAGCCGGGGCCGAAGGTCTGGAGCATCGTCGTCCACTTAAGGGCGGCGTGGGAGTTGAGCGAGCCTATGCAACGGTCAGGCAAATGGCCGCACCTTTGACTAGGGATCGCGCCTTATCTGACGACATCGCGAGGATAGCCGAGGCGATAAAAGATGGTCAGTTTGACAGTACGCACGAGGAGATATGAGCGGTCAGCGACACATCAGAGCACCGCGCGGCCTGGAGCTGAGCTGTAAAGGCTGGCACCAGGAAGCCGCACTTCGGATGCTCATGAACAACCTCGATCCGGAGGTTGCGGAGGCGCCGGATCGGCTCGTGGTTTACGGCGGCACCGGCCGCGCCGCTCGAAGTTGGGAAGCATTCGATGCTTTGGTGCGTTGCCTGCGGGAACTTGGGAATGACGAAAGCCTGCTCGTCCAATCCGGCAAACCAGTTGGCAAATTCAAAACGCACGACGAAGCGCCGCGGGTGCTGATTGCTAATTCGAATCTGGTTGGGCAGTGGTCTAACTATTCCGAATTCAACCGGCTCGAGCGTCTCGGCCTAACGATGTACGGCCAGATGACGGCCGGTTCATGGATCTATATCGGCAGCCAGGGAATCGTGCAGGGCACTTTTGAGACGTTCGCCGCGGCCGGCGAAAAACATTTTGGCGGATCGTTGGAAGGAAGACTGGTGGTGACCGGCGGTCTGGGAGGGATGGGCGGCGCGCAACCGTTGGCTGCAACCATGAACGGCGCTGTTTTTCTCGGAATCGACGTCGACCCGCAGCGGATTGAGAAGCGTCTTCAAAGCGGATACTGCGACAAGATTGCATGGTCGCTGGACGAGGCGCTGAAGCTGATCGAGGAGGCGCGGCAAGAACGCAAGGCGCTGTCAGTTGGACTGGTCGGCAATTGCGCCGATGTCCTGCCCGAACTGGTCAAGCGCGGCATCGCTCCGGATGTGCTCACAGATCAGACCAGCGCACATGATGCCTTGAACGGTTATGTGCCTAACGGGATGACGTTGGGCGAAGCGATCAAACTTCGGGCTGACAAACCTGATGAATATATCGAGCGGTCCATGCAATCCATGGCCGTTCATGTGGAGGCGATGCTCGCGTTGCAAAAAGGCGGAGCGGTTACCTTCGATTATGGGAACAACATCCGTGCGCAGGCCAAGAAAGCGGGAGTGACGAATGCCTTCGATATCCCCGGATTCGTTCCGGAATATATCCGGCCGCTGTTCTGCGAGGGCAAAGGTCCGTTCCGATGGGTTGCTCTGAGCGGCGATCCACGAGATATCGCCCGCACCGATCGATTAGCGCTCGAGGTGTTTCCGCAGAACGAGACGCTGGCCCGGTGGATGAAACTCGCCAAGGAGCGGATTCATTTCCAAGGTTTGCCGGCGCGCATCTGCTGGCTCGGGTACGGCGAACGCGCCGAATTCGGACTCGCGATGAATGACCTGGTCAAGCGTGGTGAGATTCAGGCGCCGATTGTGATCGGGCGCGACCATCTTGACGCGGGTTCAGTCGCCTCGCCTAACCGCGAAACCGAGGGAATGATTGACGGCAGCGATGCCATCGCTGATTGGCCGCTGCTAAATGCACTGGTCAACACCGCCGCCGGCGCCTCCTGGGTTTCGATTCACAACGGAGGCGGAGTAGGGATTGGTTACTCTCAACATTCCGGCATGGTTGTGGTCGCGGACGGCACCGAGAATTCCAGACGACGGCTCGAGCGAGTGCTGACGAGCGATCCAGGTATGGGCGTGCTTCGGCATGTCGACGCTGGATATTCCCGGGCAATTGCGTTTTCTCGCGACACTGACCTCAACATTCCATTGGAGGCCCACCGCCGGGATTAGGTCCCTGTCTATCTCGTTATGCAAAAGCTGATTGAATGCGTTCCGAATTTTTCGGAAGGACGGGACCAGCAAATCATACGGCAAATCACGTCGGCGATCGAATCGGTCGAGGGCGTTGTTCTGCTGGATGTCGATCCAGGCGCCACCACCAACCGGACGGTTGTCACCTTTGTAGGAACTCCCGAAGCCGCGGTGGAAGCTGCATTCCGCGGCATCGCGAAAGCCGCAGAATTGATCGACATGCGAAAGCACACCGGGGCGCACCCGCGAATGGGCGCCACCGATGTTTGTCCCTTCGTTCCCATTAGCAATGTGACTTGGGAAGAAGCGGTCAAATGTGCGCGGACGCTCGGAGAACGGGTCGGCAAGGAGTTACAGATACCGGTTTATCTTTACGAGAAGGCGGCGCGAGACTCTTCCCGCTCAAATCTTGCCGTGATCCGGGCCGGCGAATACGAAGGATTCGCGGAGAAGATTAAAGAGCCAAAGTGGAAGCCGGATTTCGGCCCGGCGGTGTTCAACCAGAAATCCGGCGCAACGGCGATTGGGGCCAGGCAGTTCCTTGTCGCTTACAACGTCAACCTAAATACGAAATCGGTGCGACGGGCGAACTCGGTGGCCTTCGACATTCGGGAAAACGGCCGCGTGAAGACCGAGGATGGCACGCCGACGGGCAAGCCGGTGGTCGACGAAAAGGGCGAACCGGTGCGGATCCCGGGAATGCTGAAACACGTCAAGGCAATCGGATGGTATGTGGAGGAATACGGCACCACTCAGGTCTCGATTAATCTGACCGACATCGACGAGACACCATTGCACGCCGCCTTCGAAGCGTGCGTGGAATCGGCTAACAACCGCGGAATGCGAGTTACCGGTTCCGAAATTGTCGGAATGCTGCCGAAGAAATCGTTATTAGATGCCGGCCGTTATTTCCTGCGAAAGCAGCGGTGGTCGGAAGGCGCTTCCGACGAAGAATTACTGGACCTGGCGGTTCGTTCTTTGGGACTGAGTGAGCTGAAGCCATTCAGGCCCGAGGAGAAAATCATCGAGACCAAAATCGAGTCGGCGTCGACCAAAAAGTCGCTGATCACGATGAACCTTCGTCAATTTTGTAATGAGACGCTCAGCGATTCGCCTGCGCCTGGCGGGGGCTCGGTTGCCGCGTTGATGGGCGCCCTGGGCGCTTCGTTAGGCGGCATGGTCGCTAACCTGTCCGCGGGCAAGCGTGGTTGGGATGATAAGCTCGATTATTTCAGCGACTGGGCAGTCAAGGCGCAGCGACTCAAGGACGAGTTACTGTTTCTGGTGGACGAGGACACGGCCGCGTTCAACCGCGTCATGGCGACGTTTGGCTTGCCCAAACAATCCCCCGAACAGAAAGCCGCGCGCTCAGCGGCAATCCAAAGCGCGACTCAATACGCCGCCGAGATCCCTCTGCGGGTGATGGAGACAGCATCGCGATCTTATGAGCTGCTTCAGCAAATGGCGGAGCAGGGCAATCCCGCCTCTTTGTCGGACGTCGGCGTCGGGTTATTGGCCACTCGCGCGTGCATTGAAGGCGCAGGGCTCAACGTGCGAATCAATCTTGGCAGTCTGAAAGACGAGAAGGTGAAGAACGAGCTTGTGAAAAAGATGGAAGCAGTTGTTGGTCATTCGAACGACCAGTTCTCCGGTGCGATGCAGCAGCTGAATAAGAAACTCGGTTAAGCTTGCACGTCAGATTCGCTCCCGCCCGTTCTTTGTCATTTCGAGCCCAGTCGAGAAATCTCTCGATCCAAACAGTTTCAGAGTAAAAGATGTTTCGAGTGCGTTTGACCTCACAAACTGGTCAACGTCCGGCTAACGAAATGCCCGACAATTCATGAGCACGCTTGCCATCCTTCATGCATCAGAATTAGTGACGCTGGCCGGATCGCCACGTCCACGAACAGGCGGTGAACTGAACGAGTTGTCCATCATAAAGGATGGCGGAATACTGATCCGCGAGGGCAAGATTGCGTCGATCGACAAAACACCGGCGATCGAAGCCGATCTGCCAGCCGATGCCGAAGTCATCGATGCTGCCGGAAGGACAGTTTTGCCGGGCTTTGTCGATGCTCACACTCATCTCGTGTTTGGCGGTGATCGTCTCGACGATTACGAGCGACGCGCTCGCGGTGAAACCTACGAACAGATCGCCGCAGCCGGCGGTGGAATTTGGTCAACGGTCGAGAAGACGAGGAATGGTTCCGACGAAGATCTTTTCAGCCAGTCAAAGCGGCATGCCGATTGGTTGCTCAGTTGCGGTACGACCACCGCCGAGGCGAAGTCGGGTTACGGCCTAACCACGGAATCTGAGCTCAGGATCCTGCGCACGATCCGGCGCGTCGGCCGGGAAACCGCGCTGGATTGTGTGCCGACATTTCTTGGGGCGCATGCCGTGCCTAAAGAACATCGCTCTCGGCCTAACGACTACATTCGATGCGTGATCGAGGAAATGCTGCCCAGGGTTGCCGAGGAGCGGCTGGCCGATTTTTGCGATGTGTTCTGCGAACGGGGCTATTTCACGATTGAGCAATCGCGGGAAATCCTCAGCGCTGCTCAGCGCGCCGGTCTGAAACTTCGTATCCACGCGGATCAGTTGACTAACGGCGGCGGTGCCGCGCTGGCCGCGGAACTCCACGCCACAACCGCCGACCACCTCGAGAAAACAGATGAGACAGGCATCGCCGCGATGAAAGCGGCGAATGTTCAGCCGGTACTGCTGCCGGCGTCGGTCTACGCGCTCGGCCTAAGTGTATATCCGCGAGCCCGAGATATGATCAATGCCGGACTCGCGGTTGTTCTTGCCACCGATTTTAATCCGGGATCCTCGCCGACCCCTTCGATGCCGATGGTATTGTCGCTGGGCTGCACTCAAATGAAGATGTCCCCGGCGGAAGCGATTACCGCGAGTACTATCAACGCCGCGCACAGCCTCTGCCGCGGAGATTCCATTGGGTCCCTGGAACCAGGGAAGCTGGCCAATCTTGCGATCTTCGACTGCGACGATCATCGCGAAATTCCGTACTGGTTCGGAATGCCGCAGGTTCACGCGGTCTATGTGCGAGGCAAGCGGGTCGCGGGCGTGGGCAGCAGTGATGTGTAGCAATTGTCGGAGGGACGAGTTTGTGTCGTCGTAATTGTGTCACTGCGTCTGAAGGCACAGTGGGAACTTTCTCGCTCTAAGCATTGTCATCCCAAGCGAAGTCGAGGGACCTCACAGTCGCTGTGGCGTCACGCTGATGACGTTTGAGTGCCAACAGCGTGCACGGAAGGTCCTTCGACTCCGCTGCGCTTCGCTCAGGATGACCGACCTGAGGGTGCTTAGGTTACCGACTGTTGTTTTAGCCCGCTGGTGGATGAAAAGAGCAATCCATTTGGACGAGACAAGCTCGTCCCTCCGCCGCAAACCGTCGGGCCACCGATTTGGTCAATGGCCGCCGTCCATTTGCGGAAGGGTGGCCTCGCCAGTAACGTGATCGTTTCATGAAAGTTGAAGTGGAGAATATGCCGGAGTCAGTGTCGACATTGCGGATCGAGCTGCCGCCGGAAGAGGTCACGAAAGAATGGGATGAAATCGCGAACAGTTTTGCCCGGTTCGCGAAGATTCCCGGCTATCGGCCGGGGAAAGCGCCCCGGAAAGTGATCGAGGCCAAGTTTAGGAAAGAGATTCAGGACGAATTGACCCGGAAACTGGTGTCCAAGAGCTATCGAGACGCGATTGAGCAAAAGCAGCTGCGAGTGGTCTCCCTAACAAACGTCGAAGACGTCGAATTTGGAGACGATAAATCGATTCGGTTTCGGGCGACGGTCATCACCGCGCCAGAATTTCAATTGCCCGATTACAAAAACATCAAGGTGGAAGTGCCGCCGACTGAGGTGACCGACGCCGAAGTCGACGCCGCGATCGAACGGTTGCGCGACCAGGCCGCCGACTTCGCCGATGTTACCGATCGCGCCCTTCAGATGGGCGATTTCGCGGTCATCGATTTCGATGGCACGATGGACGGCAAACCCCTCGCTGAGGTAGCGCCTAACGCCAGCAAAACCTTGCATGGCGGCAAGAAGTTCTGGTTGCGCATGGCCGAAGACAATTTTCTGCCGCGATTTTGCGAACAACTCACCGGTTCAAAGCCTAACGAATCCAAAGTGGTAACGGTTGATTTCCCGGCAGATTTTCCCGTAACCGAGCTGGCAGGCAAACAAGCCGTTTATAGTGTGACCGTCATCGAGATTAAGGAAAAGGTGTTACCGGCTATCGACGAAAATTTCGCGACCAAATTATTGCCGGGCAAAACCCTCGAAGACGTGCGGCATCTGATTACTCACGATATCGAGCATGAAAAGGAGCACGAGGTTGAGCGCGCCAAAGAGGCGCAAATCGTGAAGTATTTGCACGAGCGAGTGCAGTTCGATTTGCCACCCCCTTTGCTGCGTAACGAAACCCGGCGCGCACTCGGCGAGCTGGTTCAGAGGAACCGTGAACGCGGCATCACTGATGAAGTGTTAAAGGGTAAGGAGAAAGAGCTGGTTGAAGGCGCCGGCGGCCTGGCGGCGCATCGGCTCAAAACGAACTTCATTTTGAGCCGGATCGCCGAGCAAGAGAAGATCGAAGTAACGCGCGAAGATCTGGAAGAACGGATCCGAGCGGAAGCCGTCCGGTATAACATGCCGGTCGAAAAAATGCGCAAAGAACTGGAGCAACACGATGGGCTGGACTCGCTTGCGGAACAGATCGTGCTCGGTAAGACTCTTGATTTCCTAAAGGCAAATGTTAGCGTCGAACGAGCGGTCGAACCGTCCGTTTCTTCCGAAAAACCATGACTTTACCGCACAAAAATCTGTCTCAATCCGTGCTCGTGCCGATGGTGGTCGAGCAAACCGGCCGCGGCGAACGCAGCTATGATATTTACTCGCGTCTGCTAAAAGACCGCATCGTTTTCATTGGCACACCAATCGACGATCACATCGCCAATTTGGTCATCGCACAGCTGCTGTTTCTGCAGATGGAGGACGGCAAGAAGGACATCAACATCTATATAAACTCGCCCGGTGGATCGGTTACGGCCGGTCTGGCGATTTACGATACGATGCAGTTTTTGACCTGTGACGTGACAACGTACTGCCTCGGGATGGCTGCGAGCATGGCGGCGGTGCTGCTTTGCGCCGGCAGCAAGGGTAAGCGTTTCGCGCTTCCGAACTCCGACATCATGATCCATCAAGTGCACGGCGGTGCCCAGGGCCAGGCCAGCGATGTCGAGCGACAGGTCGATTACATGTTCAAGCTGAAGAAGCGCCTGATAAAAATTATTTCCCAGCACACCGGTAAATCGGAGGACCAGGTACGACTCGATTCCGATCGCGATTACTACATGTCGGCGGCTGAGGCGAAGGGTTACGGCCTTGTCGACGAGGTCATCAAATCTCGCAAAGAAGTGAAGCTGTTGGATGGGGCAGCTTCACCTGCAACGGAGCGTTCTACGGCTGTCGCCGAGGCCGCTTTACCGCGCAAAGTTGGGGAATAGAAGCTGCTTTTTCCCAGGGGATTATGGCCCGCGCTTCCAACCTCACGATGTGCTCTTTCTGCGGCAAGAGCCATGCCGAAGTTCGCAAGCTGATCGCCGGTCCCGGCGTTTACATTTGCGACAGCTGCATCAACGTCTGCAAGAGCATCCTCGATAAGGAGCTAAACGAAGACGCGCGCCGCCAGTCATCGAACATTCGAGTGCCGAAACCGGTGGAAATTCGCCGCGCACTCGATCAATACGTGATTGGCCAGGACGTTGCCAAAAAGACACTTTCGGTTGCGGTTCATAACCATTTCAAACGCGTCCTCCAGCCACCAGTTCCAAGCGGAGACGGATCGGCTGCTTTCCAACCCGACCCGCTCGCTGAAGTTGAAATTGAAAAGAGCAACATTCTGCTGATCGGCCCGACTGGTTCCGGCAAGACGCTGCTGGCGAAAACGCTCGCGAAAATTTTAGATGTCCCGTTCTGCATCGCCGACGCGACGACATTAACCGAAGCAGGCTACGTGGGTGAAGATGTTGAGAACATCATTCTCCGGTTGCTGCAAAATGCGGATTATGACGTGAAGCGAGCGGAGATCGGAATCGTCTACATCGACGAAATCGACAAGATCGGCCGCAAAACGGACAACGTGAGCATCACTCGTGACGTTTCGGGCGAAGGCGTTCAACAGGCGCTGCTGAAGATCCTTGAAGGCAGTACGTGCAACGTGCCACCGCAAGGCGGCCGCAAGCATCCTCACCAGGAATACATTCAGGTTAATACGGAGAAGATTTTGTTCATTTGCGGCGGTGCATTCATCGGCCTCGACAAGATTGTGCAGAAGCGGATTGGTAACAAAGTGATGGGCTTCGGAGGTCCGACGCTCGAGGCCGAGGAAGCCATGCGCAAAGAGGCGGTCCGTCACGTCGAACCGGAAGATTTGCTGTCGTTCGGGATGATCCCGGAATTCATCGGACGTCTGCCGGTAGTGAGCTCGCTGGACGCTCTGACTGAAGACGAGATGGTTTCGATTCTGACCGAAACGAAGAATGCGATGGTGAAGCAATACACCAAACTGTTCTCGATGGAAGGCGTGCGTCTGACCGTAACGAAAGATGCGTTGCGCGCTCTTGCTGCGCAGGCTGTCACCAAAGGAACTGGTGCGCGTGCTCTCCGTTCGATGCTGGAGCGAGTGATGCTCGACATCATGTATGATGTGCCGAGCCGCGAAGACATCGCCGAAGTGACGATCAATCGGGCAGTGGTCGAAGGCAAAAAGGTCCCGCTGATTCGCAAAAAGCAGGACAAGGACGCGGCTTAGGCTCACGTTGCGGCTGGAGGCATTTCGGCAGCGGTGCGCCTGCCCTACAACGGGTGTATCCCTCTGTGTTGTTTTCTGCTGTAGGGCAAGCGCATCGCTTGCCAGCTAACTCCGTTCGCTCGCGCTTGTGATTTGCGCGTTCCTGTGAAACGAATGGGCGGTGAGAATCTCGCTCCTTTCCGTTCTCCTTAGCGTTGTCAGTTCCGCTCTGGCCGCCGATCCCGCGGCTACAGCGACGCGCACGCGCGATTGGCGGGTGAAACACGAGAAGGAAATTCTGAGGGAATTCGTAGATCTGCTGGCGATTCCGAATCTCGCCAGTGATCGCCCGAACATCCAACGGAACGCTGAAGCAATCCGTGGGATGCTGGAGAAGCGCGGCCTAACCGTGCAAGTTCTCACGCTCGACGACGCGCCACCGATCGTGGTTGGCGACTTGCTCGTGCCGGGCGCCAAACGAACCGTCGCATTTTATGCGCATTACGACGGACAGCCGGTGGATGTGACCCGTTGGAAGAGCGATCCATGGAAACCCGTGGTTCGGGACGAAGCGGGAAAGGACGTTGACTGGCAAAACGCGAAGTCGATAGATCCCGAGTGGCGTATTTATGCCCGATCGGCGGGCGACGACAAAACGCCGATCATCGCGATGCCTGCTGCCCTTGATTCACTTCAAAGTGCGGGGGCTAAGCCGGCGGTGAATCTGCGGTTTGTATTCGAAGGCGAAGAAGAAGCTGGCTCGCCGCACCTCGCGCAGTTTCTGGAAAAGTATCCTAAGATACTGCGGCCAGACGCCTGGGTACTTTGCGATGGCCCGGTCCACCAGAGCCGTAAGATGGAATTGTTTTTCGGCGCGCGCGGTACGGTCGATCTGGAACTGACGGTTTACGGCCCGGTGAAAGGCCTGCACGATGGGCATTACGGCAATTGGGTGCCGAATCCGATCGTCAGATTAACGCACCTTATCGATTCCATGCGGGACGAAAACGGTCGGATCCTCATCAAAGGGTTTTATGACGATGTGAAGGCGCCAACCGAGGCCGAGCGAGCAGCATTGGCGAAAGTTCCAGATGTTGAAAATGATCTGCGGAAGGAATTCCAGATCGGAGCGACCGAAGGCGAGGGGGAACACCTCAACGAAAGGATTCTTATACCGGCGTTGAATGTCAGAGGCATTGAAGCCGGCCATGTGGGGCCGAAGGCATCAAACACGATCCAGACTGAAGCGCGGGCATCCATCGACTTTCGGCTCGTGCCTAACGAAGCTCCGGAATCGATCAAGCCCTTGGTTGAGCAGCACATCAAGGCTCAGGGTTACACGATCGTGCAGGACGCTCCTGATCCGGCCACCAGGTCGCGCTATCCCAAAATCGTCCGCTTACAATGGGGTGCTGGATATCCGCCGGCGCGAACCTCTCTTGATCTACCACTTTCGCAGAACGTCGCCGGGATCATGACAGCCGCGGGGCATCCGCCTGTCCTGCTGCCTACGGTTGGTGGCAGCATCCCAATGTATCTGTTTCAGCAGCCCGCGAACACTCCAGTTATCGGTTTGCCGATCGCCAACCATGATGACAATCAACACTCGTCCGACGAAAATCTGCGACTACAGAATTTGTGGGACGGCATTGAAGTGTACGCGGCCCTGTTCGCTCAGCTGAATTGACGTCCAGCTATGCATCTCAATACGAACGAAAGCGATGTAGTTGGCGACATGGATGGCCGGTGCTGATCGTTCAATCAAATGCGAGCAGCTCTTCTTACCACCGGCACTGAGATCTTGTTAGGCGACGTTAGAGACTCGCATCTGTCATTCATTGCCCAGCAGGTGCTGCCGCTCGGTTTGCGGATCCTGGAACAGAGAACCGTTCCCGATGGACCAGTGATTCAGGACGCACTAACCGATTTGTTTCCCAAAGCCGATCTATTGTTCGTTACCGGCGGGTTGGGCCCGACCACTGACGACATCACGCGCGAGGTTGTCGCTTCTCTCCTGGGGCTGGAGCTGATTCACGATGACGCGGTCATGACGGCGATTCGCGAGAGATTGAAAACCCGCCGGATACCGATCACTGACCGGATTGGGCGGCAGGCCATGGTGCCACGAGGTGCTACAGTTTTGCCTAACCAAAATGGCACTGCTCCCGGATTTTATTTGGAGCGCAACGCGAATCCAAATATTTCCTCGCCGGCATTGTTCATTTTGCCCGGTCCGCCTCGGGAGTTGCAACCAATGTTCCGCGATTCAGTGCTGCCGATATTGCAAAAGATCACGCCGGCTCGGAACTTCGAGCGCCGGCTCTACCGCCTCGCCAATATGGGCGAATCGTTAGTTGAGCGCGCCATTGGTGCCGACGTTCTGGCCATCGGCGGGATTGAGCTTGGCTACTGTGCCCGACCCAGTGAAGTGGACCTGCGGGTCATCGGAGACAAGGCGGCAGTCGAGAAGGCGGATGCGATCATCATTGCGAAACTCGGCGACTTTATTTTTTCAGCAACGGACGAAAGCCTGGAAGAAGTTTTGGTTAAAATGCTTTCCAGCAATCATGCGACGTTGGTGATCGCTGAATCGTGCACTGGCGGTTTGCTCGCTCATCGAATCACCAATGTCCCAGGCGCGTCCGAGGTGCTCCTGGCCGGTTATGTCGTTTATTCGAACGAAGCGAAAACGGACCTGCTTGGAGTCGCACCGGACCTGATTGCCGAGCACGGCGCGGTCAGCGAGCCCGTCGCCCGAGCGATGGCAGAGGGCGCGCGACAGCGCTCTGGCGCCCAGTATGCGCTGTCCACCACTGGAATTGCCGGACCGGGCGGAGGCAGCGTGGAAAAGCCGGTCGGCACCGTCTTTATCGGCATGGCGGGACCTACGGGCGAAACTGCCGTTCAGAAATTATTTTTTCCTAACGACCGCGAGACGTTCAAGCAGCAAACGTCGCAATCAGCATTCGAAATGCTACGGAAGAGGTTGAACGCGCACCGTTAGGGGCGAGCCAAAATCGAGAATGGTTGTACGCTGGTCCCAAGGAGCGGCGGTTTGCAACCGCCGTTCCTTGTTACGCTCGCCGCGACATCGCCGCTCCGTCGTTGTGCAAACGACGGCCGGACGATTACGTTTCGCCAGAGACACGGACGGGCGTCCCGATCTTCACATGGTCGTAAAACAGTTTTGCGCCTTCTTCCGGCATTCTGATGCAACCGTGTGACGCTGGGTAACCCGGCAAAATTCCGACATGCATGCCGACACCTTCGTCGGTAAGACGCATGAACCACTTCATGGTTGCACCGTCGAAGTGTGTTCCGCTAGGCGCCGAATCGATTTTTGCGCTTACCCCGGCGCGAACGACCCGCCCCGATGCGTCCACGAAATCACCGTAAATCGAGGAATGATGATTAGGATCTTTTTCCAACACCGAAAACGAACCAGATGGCGACGTGTGACCCCGTTTGCCGGACGAAATGGGTGAATCGATCACCACGTCTTCACCAATCAACAGATAGGCTCGCTGTTTCGCCAACGAGACAACCACGCGCACCCGGTCTGGCGTCGCGCCTTTAAGCAACGCCTGATTAACTTTAATTGGGTCCTGCCGGCGAATCAGCTCGGTGGCTTTCCGCATTTGCACGACCGGCGCAACCACTGTCCGAACCGGTGTCTGCCCAGTACGAGGACGCCCGCCGCTCGGGAAGCCACCAAGTTGCCCGAACGCGCTATAGACTGTTATGAAGAATGCGAACCCAAAGACGATTCGCGGAGGGTTAAGAGACATTTATCAATCGCGACTGTAGCTATTTACACGTTTGAGCCAACCTGCAAGCCAGCGTTGCTCATTTCTCTCGCGTGGAGCGTTTTGCACACGTTGTTCAAGAACCGCCGCGGCTGCCCGCGAGAACTCCCGTTCCGGAGGCGTGGAGTCCGCCTTCATCTCTATCAGAACCTGCAGCAGTCCCCAGCCCCGGCCTTGGTAGCGCTCGGAATGGAGGACGCCTTCGCCTTTAAAATTGACGTAATCGACTAATCCATAACAGCCGAGTGATGTCTTCGAAAGCCGGTCGAAGTTCGTCTGAATTTTGGTTCGATCAGCCGGCGGCGCTTCTTCCATCATCTTCGGCAGCGATCGCGTCAGTCGATCCACCAAGAACTCGCTCTGGAGGTCAACCGTGTCGGCGAGAAACTGCCGAAGCTGTTTCATCTGTTCACTTTGTTGCGAGGCCTGGAAGTCACGCCGATTTTTCCATGGACACTCGAGCGATGCGTTTTTCTGCAAAAGTGACGGCAGTTTGGCGCCTCGCCCCGAAATAAACCTTACCAGAGGAGGAAAGCTTTCCTCGAACGGGCCCTTCTCGCCGGCCGGATACCAGATGAAATGACCGATTCCCAAAGAGGCAAAGTTTTCTCCGGCGTTCCAAGAGGTAAGGCCCGCGACGGTGCCGTTGCATTCATTTTGCCAAATTTTTCTACCAATCTGTTTTGCTTGAGCCGGTGACAACTCGCTGCCGCTGACGTCACCGAAGTGAAAGAACAGGGCGGCTGCGACCACGAATAATCCGTGGTTAGCCATCGATCTCTGCCACCTTGACGCGTGCTCTTTATCCATTAGCGTGCCACTCCTTGCGTTGGCAAATTTGAAGCCACGCGCCAAGGAAAATCGATACTATGAAACATTTATTGATCGCGGCCGCTATTTTTGCGGCGTTAACAGCACACAGCTTTGCGCAAGCACCGGCACCGCAATTAAAAGATCCGAAGGACAAGGCGAGCTACAGCATCGGGCTGAACATCGGAAGAAATTTCAAGAGACAGAACGTCGACCTCAATCCGGATGCACTCGTTGCCGGAGTGAAAGACGCGCTCAGCGGAGCGAAACCGGCGCTGAATGAAACCGAAGAGCGCGACGCGATGATGAGTTTGCAGAAAGACGCAATGGAGAAGCAAAAAGCCATGGGTGAAAAGAATGCAGCGGAAGGAAAGAAGTTTCTGGACGAAAACAAGAAGAAGGACGGTGTGAAAACCACCGCCAGCGGTTTGCAGTATAAAATGGTGAAAGACGGTAATGGACCGCAGCCCAAAGCGTCCGACACCGTCACGGTCGATTACAAAGGAACGTTGATTGACGGAACTGAATTCGACAGCTCATACAAACGCGGCCAGCCGGCTACCTTCCCCCTTAACGGCGTAATCAAAGGCTGGACCGAAGGTCTTCAGCTGATGAAGACCGGTGCGAAATATCAATTCTTTAT
>C688J18823_10000256_pt1 | contig 30370 bp, 29 predicted proteins | sample HopSoiMetagenom1_FD_18823 | JGI IMG/M metagenome (IMG submission 18823) | reverse complement strand
CACCAGGGCTCCGCTCACGACGTGCCGCCGGCTGGCCCCGATCGCCTGCCGCACGGCGAGCTCCTTCACCCGGCCGCTGGCGCGGATGAGCAGCAGGTTGACCAGGTTGACGCCGCCGATGAGGAGCAGGAAGAGCGCTCCGGCCTGGATCAGCAGCAGGGTGGGACGGACCGCGGCCACGTGGTCCGCCCGCAGGGGCACCACGAGCGAGCGGAAGCCGGCGTCGGCCATCGTCCTCGCCTCCGGGCCGTTCACCTCCACGGCGGCGTTGCGGGCGTCGATCTGCGCCTGGGCCTCCGCCAGCGTGGCCCCGGGCGCGAGCCGGGCGATCATGTGCGCGGTCCCGGAATGCCGCTGCTGGGGAGCACGCTCTTCGGGTCTCGACGCGAGCGGGAGGTAGATCTGCGTCTGGGACGAGAGGAAGCTGAAGGTGGGCGGCAGGATCCCGACCACGGTCCTGGAGATGGCGTTGACGCGGATGCTGCGGCCGATCACGCCAGGATCGGCGCCCAGGCGCTGCCGCCAGTAGCCGTCCGTGAGGATGGCCGCGTCGTTTTTCCCGTTCAGGGTCTCCGCCTCCGTGAAGACGCGGCCCCTCACCGGGCCGAGCCCCAGGGTGGAGAAGAAGTCCGGAGAGACCCGCGTGACCGGCACCTGCTCCGTCGTGCCCGCCTCACCCACGACCGCCGTGGCGTCGCGGTAGACCGCCACCCCCGAGAAGGCCGGGATCTGCCCCCGGCGCTCGTAATAGTTCGCCAGCGAGCAGCCGTCGTTGGGCACGCCGGCTTTGGGGTAGGTGTTGTAGACGCTCACCAGCCGGCCGGCGGCGGGGAAGGGCAGCGGCCGGAGCAGCACCGCGTCCACCACCGCGAAGATGGTCAGGTTGGCGCCCAGGCAGAGCGCCAGGGTGGCCAGCGCGGTGGCCGTGAAGCCCGGCGTCTTGCGCAGCAGGCGGGCGGCGTAGCGCAGGTCCTGGCGGAGCTCGTCGAACAGGCGCAGGCCGCTCGCCTCGCGGCAGTCCTCCTTGACGTTGTCGAGGCTGCCGAATTCCTGGCGGGCGCGGCGCGCCGCCTCCGCCGGCGGCACGCCGGAGAGCACGAGGTCCTCCGTGTAGCGCTCGACGTGGAAACGCACCTCTTCGGCCATGGCGTCCTCGAAGCGGCCGCGGCGGCGGAGCGTCTGAAAGGTGGCGAGCAGGCCTTTGGCCATCTCACGCCTCCTCGGGCTCGGCGCTCAGGGCCGCGGCGATCGCCAACGCCAGCCGGTTCCAGCCCGCCGTCTCCTCCTCCAGGCGGCCCCGCCCGGCCTCGGACAGGGTGTAGTACTTCGCCTTGCGGTTGTTCTCGCTCTGACCCCATGCGGCCACGATCAGCCCCTGGTGCTCCAGCCGGTACAGCGCCGGATACAGAGACCCCTGGGGGATGTCCAGCGCGTCGCCCGAGATCTGGCGGATGCGCAGCAGCACTCCGTATCCGTGCAGCGGTTTCAGCGATACCGCCTTGAGGGTCAGCATGTCGAGGGTGCCGGGAAGCAGGTTCGCGGTCTTGGTCATGGCGTCTCTCCTAGCTTAACCAGGAGTGTGCTGCGGTCTCTCCTAGTTTGTCAAGGGGAGAGGTGCTCCACGATCTTCCCGACAACCGCAACAGGGCACTCCTCAGAAACTGTCTATGCATGCCAAATGGTAATTTAATTTGGCATCGTTCCGAGGACGGGCGTGTTGACCTCCAGCCTGGGTGGACATCGAGGAGTGCCGGTTGCCGCTCGACTCCCTCTTCCGTGCCGACCAACCGTTCCCGGATTGCGGTGCGCCGCGGTGGGCGGTCAAGGACCGACGAACCGGCGGAGCTTGCCGCCGGGTTCGGTGATGGTGTCGACGCGTGACAGGGTGAAGGCGTCGCCGACGACCGCGCGCAGGCCACCGTCCAAGGCGCGGGCGACCGCCTCCTCGTCGGCGCGGCGAGCCGGGATCCAGCGGACTGCGAGGGTCCCGCCCTCCTCTTGGCGCACCTCGTACTGCTTCACGTCGGGGCGCGTCAGCACGGGCTCCAGCGCACTCGTCTCGACCAGGCCGATGCCCCTCACCCGCAGATGGGTCGCGTCCCGCCCGGACAGCTTGACGATCGTGGGGCCGTCGAAGCCACACCCGCACCGGCCGTGGCGCACCGTCACCTGGTCCTCTTGCCGGTAGCGCACGAACGCTTGGGCCCAGTTCACGAAATTGGTGATCACGAGTTCGCCGCTCCCCTCCGGGGAAAGCGCACCGCCGGGGGTGAGGACCTCGACGAGGAGACGGTCGGTCTGAACGTGGAAGCCGGGGCCGTGTGGACAGTCGACCGCGATCAGCCCGCCCTCCGAGGAGGTATAGGCGTTCAGGACGTCACATCCGAACACGCCGACGAGGCGGGCGCGGTCGCTGTCGTACAGGTTCTCGCCGACGGTCAGAAGAGCACGTGGCCGAATGGGCGGCCCTCCCGGCTCCTCGGCGTCGAGCTCAGCGATCTGGAGCAGGGCGCGGGGCTTACCATAGAGGATCGACGCCGGCCGCTCGCGCACCAGGCGAAGGGTGGTACGGTCCTCCGCGTCGCCGCGGCCGAGCGGGAGGCGCCGCATCAACGCGCCGCGCAACGCGACCATGCAGGCCGTGATGCGGAGCTGCTGCGGGTCGTCGCTGATGAGATAGATCGCGAGGCCCTCGGGCGTGAGCGCGTCCCAGAGCGCCGGGCGCGTGTCGAGGATCCTCGAGAACGCGAAGTGGTTGACATCGAAATGCGCGGCCAGGTCGAACGCGACCCGGAGCTGCGTCGAAAGCGTGCCGTTGGTCCTGACAGACAGGGCCTCGCCGATCTCGCGGTACGGCGCGGAGAGAAACAGGCTCCTCTTCGCCTGCATCACCGAGCGGTCGATGGTTTCAAAGGCCTGCAGAGAAGGTGGGTATTCCTGATAATAGGGTACTGTGGAGGTGACGTGCGCGAGCAAGCGCTCGAGCGGCCGGCCACCGAGTGCGGCCAGCCGTTCGCGGAAGGCCTCCCGCCCTTTCAGCGCGACCGCGAGGTTCCGTTCAAACGAGCCCTGGGGGGTCTCGTCCTCGAGCCCTTGCTCGCCCAAGCGCCAGGTCACTTCAACATCAGGTCATTGTAAAGGACGCCGCCGAGGATGTAAGTGAGGTCCGCGTCCGAGATCTCGGAGATCGTCTTACGGAGCTCGGCCGGCATAGCTGCTCCGCCGACCTTGGCTTTGGTGCTTCTCGTCTTCTTGGTCGTTCCACCGGTGATCGTTGCCATTGCGTTAACCTCCTCGTGCTCGTGAAGTTTCTAGTACGTAGCGGTCCTCGTACCTATGGAATCCTAGGCGGTTCTCTTTCGAGAGTCAAGGCTTTTCGGTGCCGCCCTATTTTGAAATTCGGAGGGCTTCCCCCGGTGGCGCCCACGGTGTAGGCTTTTCGTGAGGCGGGGACGCTCCCCGCCAGAGATGCAACGGCCCCGACCCGCCAGGGCCACCGCCGCCGCCCCCTCCTGACGCCGCCCCGGCCGCCGCGAAGTGGGAGCCTTACGAGGGATTCCGGTTCACGTTCCTGTTGCACTTCACCCTGGAGAAGCAGGCCGCCCTCCAGAAGGAGGCGCAAATGCTCTTCGACGCCGCCCTCGAACACCCCCGGCCGGCCGACTGCCCCAACAGGACGCCCCGTGGATGCTCTGGGAGATGCGCACCGCTCTCGCCGAGCTGCACTACCTGGAAGGGTATCTCGGGACGATCTTCGATGCCCGGCGACCAACCTGGGGGCCGAGACCTTGTCGGTCCGGCTTCCCGAGCGGCAGCCAATACTGTAGAATCAGGGCAAAACAGAAGCTTCGACGCCAGTGAACCCATCGAAGCAGGAGTCGCGACAGCCGATGTCGGAAACCGAACGGCTCAGGCTCAGCGTCCTCCGGCACAACAAAGTACGTTACTTGTTTGGTTCCAGCCAGTTAGAGAGTGGCCGCTCGTACATGTGGGGCGACGAGGCTTTCGCGCGATCCGCCGGACGCGGGTGCAAGAGCCTGCAGGTACTTGAACAGGCGCTGCGCGTCTTGGGATCAACGTCATGAAACTTGAGGACAGCACAGGTTATCGGGCCGGACTGGACAGAATCCAAGAGTCGGTCATCAGCTCTCATTTCATGCATGAGCTGTGCAGGGACTACCGCCTCGAGCTTTACGATGACGAACAGTTTTCAACGAAATTGCTGACCATCCCGGCAAGTGCCGTGAGTGGCAGTCTCCTTCCAGGGCTGCTGCGCGCCTCGGAGGCCTTCGCCCGGAACCGGGCGAGTGCCGCCAAACGCCGAGCTGTGGGAAATTCAGCAAAATATGGGCTCGATTCGCCGCGCAACCTTGGACCGGCGGAGCTCATCACCGAGTTGATGTTTGACCGGCAATTCCGCCGCGGCCCGAGGCAGACCTGTTCCCGGCGAGCCCTCTGCGGCAAGGTGGCGCGGCAGATCGCGACGGGCTCCCCGATCGAGATGGTGATCCCGGCACTGCCCTACAAATTTTCCTGCCCGCTCAAGACCCGCGGCCAGCTTCCGGATCTGGCCGAAGTGAACTTCATACTCGGACTCTACGAGATCGCGGCAGCCATCGAAGTACTTTACGGCGAGGCACGACCCGACCTACAGGGACCGCTGGCGAAGTTCACGGTGATTTCCGACGGCAGCCGCTTCAACCGTCTCGTGAACGAACCTGACGCGGTGGTCGAGGCCTACAGAGGAGAGCTGGCCCGCTGGGTCAGACGGCTGCAACTGGACGGATATATCGAGCTGCTCGACTATCAAGCTCTCTTGCGCAGTCGCTTGCCAAAGGTTGTCCGCGATGCCAAGGAGGCCGTCCGGCAACGGGCGCTTCATCAATATAACCAAGCCATGTGGCCGATCTTCGACCCCTGCAACATGCCCGAGACCCTCAGGGCCGCCGCTCAGATCGACCCCGATCCGGAGCAGGACAATCCCGAGGGGCGGTTTGTCTCGCTGCTGAAGTCGCTGGTCTTCACCGTCAAATACCCGAGCCTCGACCGGTTCAGATCACTGCCGGCGGAACGGTTTCGCGCTCTTTATCGGGAGCTGACCGGACACATCTTCGAGCCTTTCGTCATGCTTTCTGCCCCAGAGTTGCGGCGCCTTGCCGAGGAAGCGATGGGATGCGGCGGTTTCCCCTGCACCCCCGGCGCGAAGGAGCATCTGCGGCAGGCAATGCTCAGGGAGGTATGGAGCGCCACGATCGACTACATTGCGGAGATCAAGAGCGACCGGGAGCTCGACAGCGACCCCATCACCACCTGCCTGCCGGATCACGTGCGCTGGACCATCCATGCGAAGCCCGGGCAACTGGGTTTGCTCACGCCCGCCGCTTTGGGGAGACCCGTTCAGGCCTGGGCCGGCGCAGCGGTGTTCAAGCGCGCAGGGCAGGGCGGGATCAGGCTGTGCACCCTTCCCGTGCTGGCGCTGGAAGGGGCAGGCGCAATACCGGTCCAGAGCGACGACAGCAGCGGTGCGCCAAGGCTGGCCGGACAGCCGCTGTTCTACATCTATCCGGATATCGCCTTCGCTGACGTCGACGATTTCCTGGCCAACCTCGAGAGCCGGCTTGTACGCAAGCGGGCAAGCTAGTGTACTGCGTCAAACAGATGAGCCCTTATGCAGGGACTGACGGGCCCGGGTCACCTTCTCCAGGATATCCCGGGCCGACTTCGTCCAGATAAAGGGAGCCGGATCTGCGTTGTGCTGAGCCAAGTATTCTTCGACCGCTGAGATCAACTCCTCAACGCTGTCGAAACTCCCGCGTCGCAGTTGGTTGTGCGTCAGGTCCCGGAAGAAGCGCTCCACCATATTCAACCAGGAGGCGCTCGTCGGCGTGAAGTGCACATGGAAGCGGGGATGGCGGGCCAGCCACTCCCGGACCTTGGGGTGCTTGTGCGTCGCATAGTTGTCCGCAATCAAGTGAATCTCTTTCTCCTTCGGGGTTTGCCGATCCAGCAGAGCCAGAAACCGGATCCACTCCTGGTGGCGGTGCTTCGGCATACAGGTCCCAATCACCGTTCCGTCCAGCGTGTTCAAGGCCGCAAACAAGGTCGTCGTCCCATGGCGTTTGTAGTCGTGGGTCATCGTCCCGCAGCGGCCTCGCTTGAGGGGCAAACCCGGCTGCGTCCGGTCCAAAGCTTGGATCTGACTCTTTTCGTCCACCGACAACACCAGCGCATGCTCCGGCGGGTTGAGATACAGCCCGATGACATCCTCCAACTTGGCGACGAAGTCCGGATCGTTGCTGAGCTTGAAGGTGCGGGTCAGGTGCGGCTTCAGACCGTGACGGTGCCAGATGCGGCGAATGGTGCTTGCGCTCACCCCCACCGCCTTGGCCAGGCTCCGGGTGCTCCAATGAGTCGCCTTGGCCGGTTTGTCTTGAGTGGTCTTGCGCACCACCTCTTCGACAAAGTCTTCGGCCAGCGAACGACGACGCCCGGGGCGGGGAGCGTCCTTCTCAATGCCCGCCATCCCCTGCGCCGCAAAACGACTCCGCCAACGACCGACGGTGCGGCGCGTGACCCCAAGAAGTTCGGCAATCTCGCGGTTCTGCTTGCCTTCAAAGGCCAGCAAGATGATCTGCGCCCTTTCCACTAACCGTTGGGGTTGGCTCCGACCGCGGGAGAGCTTCTCAAGCTGTTCCCGTTGCACTTCTGTCAGCTCGATCCGGGGCGCTAAACGCATTCTGTTCTCTCCAGGAAGTACATCGCACCCCAGAGCATAACAGAAGTTCCCAGATTTCAGGTGCACTACACTAGCGAGCCAGGAACCTGGTACGCGCCCGCCTCCGGGCTGCCCGGTATTGTCAAGCTCCCGCATGCTTCAATTACGAGCTTTCTGGATGCCGGCGGCCAAGGCTCAGAGCCCTGACCGCAGATAGGACAAGAATTCTGGCCGCGGCTCATTTCCCCAGTATGAGGTCGTTGTCACGTCAATAACAAAGAACTCGCTGGCGTCCGAGCGCACCAGCTCAAAGGTTCCAAAATCAAGGCCGAAGGACCGGATAAAAACCTCGCCTGCATGGATAAGATCGGGATTGATTGCATAGGTATCCACCAATCGCCCATTCTCGAGCCGCAGGTAATAGTCACGCCTTCTAAGCCCGATCTCCATCTTCTTGATGACGGCGGCATTAAAGGCCTCGGTTAATATCACCGCTGAGCCCAACACATAAAACCTGTAGAAGCAGTCGTCTGCGTTGGCAACAAATCTCTCAATAAAAATCGACTGGTCGGCCCACCATGCTTGGGGTATCTCTCGTCTGCGAAGAACTTTGTAGTCTAGCGAGTGAGATATGATCAGAGATCTTGCGGGTAATCCCAGGTACTCACGCTCACCATCGGAGAGGCGAGCCTCCATTTCGCCCCCGTAATTCAGGTTAGACTTGACGAATAGATGCTCCCCAGGATCACCTTCTTCTGTCGATACCGTGGTGCGCAGCCCAAAATCACCCAGTCTTGATTGAAGATATTGCTTGGTTATATTTGTGATGCTGCCGTTTAGAATGCGGACGCCAGAGCCCCTCAAGTAATCCAGGAGCTTGTCTCGATCCTTGGGCATCCTGGCTGTCAAGCTGACATCGAGATGAAAAATGAAGTGCGTCATATCGGCCGGCAGTCGCCGGCAAATGGCATCCGAGCTCTCGCCGATGATTGCTTCTATTATGATAGCTTCCGGCAGGATACATCTAAGAAGAAAGTCTCGATTGGTTTGAAAATTATAGATGACAACCTGCTCGGCGGTCTCCATTATATCCATCTCCTGTTTACGCGCAGCAGCTCGCGAGCTTGCCTGGTTTATGGTTAAGCTGGCTCCTGGGGTTTCCAGCCAAGCCTGCGACAAAGCCCCTGAGTTATTTTACTGACGTGCGGGAAGCAGGTTTTGATGTAGACCGACACATCGTCCTGCCAACCTGCGGCAAAGGTGCCAGCCACAAAAACGCCCTCGGCCGAAGTTGCTTCCATTGTTTCCGGATCATAACTTGGCGCTCCGACATTCGAACAGCGTATGCCAGTTGCCACAGCCAGCTTCGTCTCAGGTCTGTAACCGGTCAGAATAAGGACAAGATCGGCCGCTTCCAGATACTCGCGCCCCGTGATGTGGCGCAGAGTGATTGACCCGTCATTGATTTCAGTCGGCACGACATCGTATGCTACCTCCAAGCGCCGCCGCTCTACGAGATCCTCGGCAATGTCGACGAGCCAAGACTTTGCGCGCCTGCGATCCAAAGCACTGCGGCGATATGCGAGCAAGACATGAGCCCCGCTTGAGCAGAAATGTATTGCCGCTTCCAATGCCGAGTTGCGTCCGCCTATTATAACAACTCTGGCGCCTCGGGCTCCAGCAGGATCAGGTGCGATATGAAATACGTTGGGGCGATCTTCTCCTGGAATCTCGAGTCGATGTGGTACGGCAAACGAGCCTGAGGCGAAGACTACAGATTTTGCTGTATACAAGGAGTGCGATGCAGCTTGGCCGATCCCATCGACAGCTTCCAGATGAAACGCAGAGTTATTCCTTTTGACCGAAATTACACGCTGCTTTATCCGGACGGGCAGGCCTTCGGATTCGACGATAGCCTCTAAATAGTTGACGTATTCGTCTCGCGAGAATGCGCTCTTCGTAAACGGTATCTTCCCGTTCGGGATCAGCAGCTCCGATGGTTTGCTGAACAGGACAGTGTGGGCGGGATAACCCCGAATTGAGCTCGCGATCTCCCTTGCTTCCAGGACCAAGCACGATCGAGCTTGTCGTTGCAGCTCAACTGCGAGGGCCAAGCCAATCGGCCCAGCTCCTATGATTGCTACGTCCGTCTCGTCTGCCCATACCATCAAGATAGCTCGTCCAGGCAAAGAAAGTTGCAAACACCGGTAGACACCCGGCCTGCGGGCAGCCTACCATATTTCAAGGTCAAGATTACTCTAACCACGCTGCGATTCCAAGCGTAAGCTCGATGCTTACTCTGGTTGGCCGAGCACACAAGCAGGTATAATGACCCTTGAGGCCGTTAGAACGAGCAACGGGAGGACGGCCGCCTAACGCGTGAGCGCACCATAATTTTATCAGCCGACGCTACCTGCTGCTCATACACCCGGAACGAGCCGCGGGATGTCTCGCCCGGCAAAAGGAGCATCGTAATGAAGTTTGCCCGTCCCGGCCGCCTTTCCGGCCCCTGCGTGATCCTCGAGCCTCTGCGCCCGCAGCACCGCGAGCCGTTGCGCGCCGCCGCAGCCGAGGACCAGAGCATCTGGACCTACTTCCCGATCAACTTCAATGGCGCGGGCGAGGACTTCGATCCGTGGTTCGACTACACGATGGAGCGCTACGCGAAGGACGAGCATTTCCCCTTCGCCGTGCGACGGCGGGCGGACGACCGGATCATCGGCACCACCCGGTTCTACGACATGGTGCCGGACCACCTGCGCCTCGCCATCGGCTCGACCTGGTATACGCCGGACGCCCAGGGGACTCTGATCAACCCGGAGGTCAGGTTGCTGTCGCTGACCTACGCCTTCACCCGGCTGGGAGTGAATCGCGTCGAGCTGATCACCGATCCCCTCAACCTGAATTCGCGGACGGCGATGAAGATCCTCGGCGCCGTCGAGGAAGGTGTGATCCGCAACCACATGATCTACAAGGACGGGCGGATCAGGAATTCGATCCTGTTCAGCATCATCAGGAGCGAGTGGCCCGCCATCCAGCACCGGCTGCTGACGAGGCTGGGATATACACAAGAAATGGTGTTCGTCGATTAGCATTTCACCCCGAGATTCGGCGAATTTGTCACGCGCCAAACCCCAGGTCCTCTGCCACGATCCGCTCGATGTTGACCGCGCCGGCGAGATTCAGCTCCGCGCGCCGGTCGCCGCGCCGAGGCAGCCCCAGCCCATCGATCGCCCGGTCGAATAGCACGGGCAGGTCGCGAAGGTCAGTAGAAACGTCAATGGTAACGAATTTTTTTAATCGCATGGCGTGCTGGTATTGCTCATCACGTTGATCCTTGCGCAACGGGAAACAGAGGATTTCGGCCCTGCCCTGCAGCGCCTCGACCAGGGTGTTGTAGCCGCCCGACGAGATAACCAGGTCCGCGCTGGCGTTGAGATATGGCATATGCGGGACCTCCTTGTGGAGGCGCAGCCGGTTGTGGGCGATGACTGTCTGGTACCGGTCCTCCCAGGCTAAGCTCGAGCGTGGGCCCATGACGATGTCGAAGGCGATGTCCGGATATTTGCCGGCCAGCTCCAGGCAGCGCTCGATGAGCTGCTCGCCCCATTGCCCGCCCCCCGCAGACGCAACGACCCAGATGTCCTCTTCTGCCAGGCCCCTGCTGGCGCGGGTGCGGGAGATCGCCTCGGGCGGGATATGCTGCGCGACATAGCCTGTGTGGAGCGTCTTCTCGCGAATCTCGGGAGCAATGTTATATTGCCGGGGAAAGTCGAACACCTTCCGGTCCGAAGCCACGAAGATTCTGTCGTAGTGGGTCCTGAGGTAGTCGCGCGCCTTCCCGCCGAGGATCAGTTGGCGAAGGTCCTCCGTCTCGTTGAGCACACCCCGGGTTACGAGGTACTTGTTGCAACGTGTTTCTTCCAAGATCGTCGCAAGCTCCTCTTCAGCGCCCAGGGGGAGATGGTCGACGAAGATCGCATCGGGCTGGAAACCTCGGACGATCCCATTGAGGATCTCCATACGCAGGCGAACCGCGTCCCGCTTGTCGAGTGCGATGAAGGGCTTGCGGCCCCAGTAGTGGGCCTTGGCCGCGAGCAGGCTGTCCCAGCTCGGCAGGTGGACGTACTCGCATTCCTCGGGAATGAACCAATGCGCGGCCGCGCGGTGGCCGGTGACGATCAGACAGGCGAACCGACCCTGCATCTGCCGGGCGATGCAGGCGAGACGCCGCAAGTGGCCCACGCCGGTGCCGCCGTCGAACACGTAGAACAGCGCCCTTTTTTGCAAGGCCTCAGACATGTCGCCGGTCATCGGGTTGGTCCCAGTAGCGGAGGACGCAGGCCGGCTGGGGACTCCAGACCGGAGGTGCCTCGGCACCTCCGGCGGCTTTCGTGACCGGCCGTGCAGTCTAACCACAAAGCAGGCGGAACCGCAAGGTCCCGACGCCCTGCCGCATCGCGACGGTCGGCTTTGCTCGGTAAACAGCGCTCCCCCTCATGTCGGCAGACCGACCTTTTGTCGATGTGCTTGCATGGGTGCCGAGGCGGCGCTACCATCGGCCGCATTGTGCTGGTCCCATTGGATGATGTCCCTGTGTTGGTTACCGGAGGCGTCGGGCTATCGGCGCGCACCTCGTCGTCCACGACCGGCAGGCACGGAGGTTGAGCCATGCCGATTAGCGAGCAGGCATCTGCGGATACGGTCGGCGAGGAGCCGCATCGCCGGCTCTCCCGCCTTCTCGAAGAGGGTACCGCCACGGTGGCGGTGATGGGCCTCGGCTACGTCGGATTGCCGCTGGCGCTCACCGCTGCTGAGCGCGGCTTTCAAGTGCTCGGCTTCGATACCGACGAGAACAAGGTCGAGGCCCTCAACGCTGGTCGCCCCTACCTCCGCCACGTCGCCGCGCAGCGCCTATGCGGGCTGCTTGCGGAACGGCGATTCAGCGCCAGCGCTGACCTNGATCGTCTCGCCGAGGCCGACCTAATAGCCATTTGCGTGCCCACGCCTCTGACGCCGCAACGCGAGCCCGACCTCCGCTATGTGGCGAGCACCGCCCAGGCCATCAGCGATCGACTATGCCGCGGGCAGCTGGTGGTTCTCGAGTCGACCACTTATCCCGGCACCACTGAGGAGCTGGTACAGCCCCTCCTCGAACGCTCCGGGCTCGTCTGTGGCGCTGATTTCTTTCTCGCTTACTCGCCAGAGCGCGAGAACCCGGGCGACCCCACCGGCAGCATCGGCTACGTCCCAAGGGTGGTCGGTGCCGACGACGCCAGATCATCTGAGCTCGCTGAGGTCTTCTACAAGCGGCTAGCCCCTTCCGTGGTGCGCCTCTCCACCTCGCGCGCGGCGGAGGCGACCAAGCTGCTCGAGAACATCTTTCGCGGGGTGAATATCGCACTGGTCAACGAGCTCAAGATCATCTACGAACGGATGGGTATCGACATCTGGGAAGTGCTCGCCGCCGCGGCCACCAAGCCATTTGGCTTCATGCGCTTCGATCCCGGTCCCGGGTGGGGCGGGCATTGCATCCCCATTGACCCCTTCTACCTCGCCTGGAAGGCCCGCGAGTATGGCCTCACGGCGCAATTTGTCGAGCTCGCCGGCGAGGTCAACGCGCGCATGCCGGAGTACGTCGTCGAACGTCTCAGCCGCGCCCTCAATGCGCGCGGCAAGCCGGTAAACGGCGCCCGCATTCTCCTTCTCGGTATGGCATACAAAAGCAACGTCGATGATGTGCGAGAGAGCCCGGGGTTCGTTATTCTCGAGCTCCTCACCCGCCTCGGAGCCAAAGTCTCCTACCATGACCCTCTGGTTCCCCGCACGCCCGCGATGCGCCACTTCGCGGCTTTCGCCGGGATGGTCAGCGTGACTCTCGAGCGCGCGACCCTGGAGGCCCAAGACGCGGTGATTGTTGTCACTGCTCACACCGATGTCGATTACGACCTGGTCCGCCGTCACTCCGCGCTCATCATCGACACCCGCGGGGTCTATCGCGGCGACACCTCCAATGTTGTACGTGCTTGAGCTGGCGGCTGGAGGCGCCGAACGCTGATGACGGCTCTGCCTCGCCGGGCGACCTGTTGCGTTTTCCCATCCACTGCTCTAGGCTCGGATACGGGAGGATGGAGGCAAGGTCGCGGTCCGTCGGGATCGATCTCCGCAGCGGGGGCCCGGACCGGGAATAGCGGCACCAGCAGCACGTGCGGGGCTCCCGCCTCTCGATCCTCCAGACTGGATTTGTCGGAATGGCCAGCGATACCTGGATAGTGACCGCATACTTCAATCCCTGCCACTACTTCACCAAGAAGCGCAACTTCGACATGTTCGCGGCGCGGCTGGCGTCGATCGGAGCAAGGCTGCTCGTCGTCGAAATGGCGCTCGACGACAGCGAGTTCGAGTTGGGCGACGATCACGAGGTGATCCGGGTGAGGGGAAACGGGGTGATGTGGCAGAAAGAGCGACTGCTCAACATCGCCATCGCCAACCTGCCCGCCTCCTGCACCAAAGTCGTCTGGCTCGACTGCGACATCTTGTTCGAGGACGACGAGTGGCTGCATAAGACCTCCGACGCGCTCGAGCGTTTCATGGTCGTCCAGCCCTTTAGCAGCTGCGTCCTCCTGCCACGCGGCAACCTTGATTTCCGCGGCCACGGGGAAGAGCAGATCACCGAATCCTTTGCGGCCGCCTTCGCGCGTGACCGGTCGCTTGCGCATAACGCGGTTTACCAGGAGCATGGCCGCACCGGCTTCGCTTGGGCGACGCGACGCGAGCTGCTCGATGCCTTCAGCCTTTACGACGCTTGCCTGACCGGCAGCGGCGACCATTTGATGGCACATGTCTTCGCCGGGGCGCTGGACTCGCCCTGCATCCCGGCGATGATCGGCTGCGGTCACAAATACGCGGAGCATTTCGCGCGTTGGGCGGCCGAGCTCGATCGCATCGTCAGGGGCCGTCTTGGTCATGTGGAGGGCCGCATCCTCCATCTGTGGCATGGGGAGAGGGTAGACCGCCGTTATCGCCAACGTAACCAGGAGTTCAAGACCTTCGCCTTCGACCCGGACCGCCACATTCGCCGGGGCGAAAATGGTCCGTGGGAGTGGGCCGAAGCTCCGGCGGTGATGAGGGCTTGGGCGAACGAGATGCTCGTCTCGCGCAACGAGGACGGTGACCGCGGCCTGCACGGGCAGGGTGGCTGAGAGCAGCAATGGCCTACCTCCTTCTCCCGCTCAATGGGACCGGCCGAGGGCACCTGACTCGTGCCCTCATCTTCGCGGAGTGGCTCCGGGAGGCGGGGCGGCAGCCGATGATCGCCTTGCAGGGGTCCTCGCGCTATTCGGCCGCGCCCTCGGTCCCCACCACCAATATCCCGACGCTCCATGGCATGACGGAGGAGAAGTGGCAGCGCGTCGCCGACGACCTGGCCCGGACCGCGCTGCTGTCCGGGCCCTCGGTAATCATCGAGGACACCCATCTTCGGAGGGTGCGCTGGCCGGAGGGAATCCGGCACGTCATCGTCGTGCGGCCTACGATCATCGACCATATGCGCCGGCTCAACCGGCTGTACGGGGAAAAGGCTGCCAGGCTGCTGATCTGCGACCACCCGGCCTCCCCCACCTGGTTGTATGACGCGGCAGAGACCGCAGAGATCCTGTCTTGGCCGAGTTGGGACTTCCTCGGCCCAATATTCCGTACCGCGACTGCCGAAGGTGTCGACCGTGTACGCGAAAAATACCGGCTGCGGACAGACGAGGAGCTCTTCGTCTTCTCAATGGGTGGCGGCGGAGAGGTGGAGGGCAGCGGCGATCGGCTCGCTTTCATCATCGAGACGGCCAGCGCCATGGCCGGGCAGCTGCGCAAGCTGGTCTCCAAGCCACGCTTTGTCTTTGTCCGCGGCCCGCTGTTTCCGGCGCAGATCGCGCTGCCCGGAATCTTCGAGGAGGTGCCCGATGAGCCGGACCTGCCCTCGCTATTCGCGCTCGCAAAAGGAGCGGTGGTCAGACCCGGCTACAACGTGACCTGGGAGTGCATCGCCGCGGGCACGCCTTTCATCTCGCTCCGCGGCACCACGTACAGTGAGCCGGTCCAGGCCCGCCTCGATGCGCTGACCGAGCGCGGAATCGAGACCTCGCCGGACCTCAGCCGACTGGTGGACCCAACCGCCCGCGCGCGCTTCTCCGCCGTGTGCGCCGAGGTGCTGGGACGCTTTAGTGGCTCGCCGCGCGAGCTGTTCCTCGCCTACACGGATCTGCCGCGGATGCCAGTGGAGCAGGCCGTACCGCCGCCCTCATCGCCGCGGAGAGGCTTGGCCGCCGGGCAGCTGGACCGTCTGACGCATGCGATTCGCGAAGCGGGCGCGCCCGTGTCGCTGCGTATTCGACTCGACGACGTGACGCGGCTCGACGGCGAGGTGCGCTGGCTGATGTCCCTGTGCCTTGAGCTTGGGGCGAAGCTCTCGCTCGAGGTCGTGCCCTACCACAATACCGTCACCGGAGTCGAGCTCGATGACCTCGAACCGGACGGCGATGTCGATATCGGACAGCACGGTTATGCGCACCTCCCGGAGTATTGCGACGGAGTCGAGGTCCGCGGCGAGTTCATCCAATGTCCCGCGGAAGGCAAGGCCAGCGAACAGCTCCGGATCGGCGCGCGGCTGTTGGAGAGCGCCTTTGGCGGGCGGTTCCGCGGGGGCTATTCCGCCCCCTACGACGTGCCGCCACCCTGGCTTGCCGCAGCCTGGCGGGCGGTGGGGGGCCGATACTTGTCATGGATCTGGAATCGCCCGGATGGAGACGAGCTGCCTTGCGTCAGGCTAGGGGTCGATCCCTGGGATTGGAAGGTGGGCAAGCCGCACGGGGCGGAGCATCTGGTCGAGCGGATTCTCTCGACCATGGCACGCGACGCCGGCGTTGGCCTTGTGTTCCATCCCCAGTGCCTCCGCGACGGAGGGCACAGACAGATGACGGCCGACTTGTTGCGCTGCCTGGTGGAGGCGGGCTGCGTACCAGCCCGGATCGCCCCGCAACCGGAGAATTAGGCCCCGGCCTGTCATCCCCGACGGAGTAGATATGGCGCATCCCGCCGCGCTTGGGCGATCCCGGGGCAGCCGGCGAGTTGCATCGCGACTCGCAATTCCTCCAGCAGGAGGTTTGCCGCGGCGACCACGCCCGGCTCCCCGCCAGCCGCGAGGGCCCACATAACCGGCCTACCGAGGAAGACGCCGTCCGCGCCCAGGGCGAGCGCCTTCAATACGTCCGTTCCCCTGCGGAAGCCGCTGTCTACAAACAGGGGGACGCGGCCTGCAACGGCCTCGGCGATCTCCGGCAGGACGCTGATCGTTGAAGCGGTGGTGTCGAGCTGCCTGCCGCCGTGGTTGGAAACCATGATCGCGGACAGTTGCAGCTCTAAGGCGGGGGGCACGTCGAGGGGGCTCATCAGCCCCTTGGCAATGATTGGCAGCGCCGTGACCCCGCGCAACCAAGCGATGTCCCGCCAAGTCAGGGACGGATCGAGCTCGGCGCCGGCAACCGAGTGGATGGGGTTGTTGAAGTCGATCCGGTCGCTGCGCTCGAAATTCGCTGCTGTGACCTCGTCGGGCAAACGGAAGCCAACGCGGATGTTGCGGTCCCTCTTACCGGGCACCGGGCATCCGAGGCTCACCACGATCGCCTTGAAGCCCGCTTGCTCGGCGCGCTCCACCAACTGCCTGGTCAACTGGCGATTTCGGAAGATGTAGGTCTGCATCCAGAGATTGTCGTTGCCGGATCGTTCGGCGACCTCTTCAAGCGCGATACTGGACATGACGCTGACGATCATCGGGATGCCGAGCGTCTTCGCGGCACGCGCGGTCGCGACCTCCCCCTCCGGATGGACCAGCCGGTGAAAAGCCGTTGGGCTGAACCCGATCGGGAAACGGAACGACCAGCCTAGCACGTCCATTGCCAGCTTCGGCTCGGATACGTCCCGCAGGCACAGGGGTAGCACCGCAAGGCCGTCCAAGTCCCGCCGGTTAGCTTGAGATGTGATCTCGTCGCCGGCGCCACTGTCGATGTAGGTGAACACCTCGGACGGGATCGAAGCGCGCGCCAGGGTACGGTAATCCTCGAGCACCACGGGCGTAATGCAGCCACCGCTGGGTTCTGACTCGCAACATTCCATTGTTAGCTCCCGAGATGTCGGGCTTTAGGGAACGTAATGCTCCCATGGTTGGAGTCCCGGGCCCGACAACACTAGTCGCAGAGTCATGGGTCAGTCCGGTACACGGTCTGCGGTGGGCTCGAGTGGACCTACGCGAGCTGGTAGTCTGGGGTCCAGGTCGAGGGCACGGAGACGGGCGGCGGGCCAGGTCATCCTTCGCTGTCGCCGAAGGCGCCCCAGCTGGGCTTCGTAGTGTTCGCGGAAGCGACCCTCCAAGTAAGCCTCATAGGCCGCCTTCCAGTGTCGTGAGTACTGATGCGTCTTCCAATAGTTGGTGTATGCGGCGGCGTTCAAGATCTTCTTCTCGAACTGCCGAAGGCTCCGCAACGAGTAGTGGTAAAGCCAAAGCGACGTGTACTGGACGCTCGGATTACTGCTTTCCCCATAGTGGTTGCCGTTGTCCGACCGGATGAAAGGCTCGGCGGAGTAGAAAACTTTCGCGAAGTCCTTGTACGTATCGCCGAAGAACTCGTAGCTCGTCACGGAGAAGTCGTTTAATGATCGCACTGGAAAGTTGTCTTCGTCGACGGCGGCGATGGCATCGTAGTCAAGCGTAAACTTGAATCTACCGTATTGCCTGAGATCGAGCCGCTCAAACTCCGCGATTATAGCGTCACGATCCCAGCTGTTTTGCAAGCCGATGAACTCATCGCCATCGAGCGGAACGAGAATGTCGCATTCGTCTTTGTGTTCGTGCATCAGGGACGTGATGAGTTGCCCCTTCGCCGGCCCTTCGACGCTGGCCTTGACGGATTCCGACCAGACGTGGGGCCGATAATGCCGAAGTATGGACTCCGTTCCGTCGGTCGACTCGTTGTCGAGGACATAGACGTTACCCGAGCCGAACAGGTCGAGCGTATGTCGAAGCCAGTCTTCGACAATGTCGACCTCGTCTTTGATCATCGCGAAGCACTTGATGAGCCTTTGCAGAGCTTACCCCCATTCGAGCGCGACTGGTCCTAAGGGAGGGTGGTCGTCTCATCCCAGGCCAGCGAGAGCCCTCCTGAGCTCTCGATACTCTCCCAACTACCTGTTACCCATGTACCCGGTCTGTACCGAGTCGGCCCCCCACAGGCCGATGCCCTAAACCCCGCTTCGGTGCCTTCACTCGAAGTTGGGGGCCCAGTGGTTTATACTACCACCATGCGAGACTTGAAAGCCACCAACGACTTGCTCGGCGATGACTTGTTCAGGAGCGGCACGACACTCGACCACCTGCTGCAAGCCAACGGATACTTATTCTTCCGCGGTGTTCTTGATCCTGCGGTCATCCAGGCAGTGCGGGCCGAATACTTGATCGCCCTCCAAGAGGCAGGCGTCGTCGATCCGGAGTCGGTGGAACCGGTCTGGAACGGCGCGGACGCTCGCCGCGTCGCAGCCGCCATGGAGGGCCTCAAGGCCCGGGACCCTTGGAAAATTCTATGGGCTGATCCCACGCTCGCGCGAATTCTCCGCGTGGTCATGGGTGGAGAATATACTTGGCTGCCACTTGTCACCTATCGAGCCTCGCCCCCGCTTGAGCATCCGGCGCTTTGTCGCGACGCGACGTGTCGGTTCGTACGTGTGCACCAGGACGGCTATAACAATCCCAGCCTGACGTTCGTCATTTTCTGGCTGCCACTGATGCTCATCGACGAGGACGTGGGCGGGCTGGCAATTGCGGAGGGGTTCCACAAAGCGGTCCTCCCCCACGACACCTCAGGGCCGACGAAGTTCGGGATCGGGAAAGGGGTGATACCGGACGAGGCGTGGGCGACAACGACTTTTCGGCCGGGAGACATGGTCGTCATGGACGCATTGACGCCGCACACCGGCCTTACGAATCACTCCGATCGCTTCCGACTGTCGATTGACTTTCGTCTATCGCCGCAGTGCCGCCGCCCCATACTTGGCAGGCTCCTCGCGATCGACAGCAACGAGATCTCGATTCGTACGGACGAAGGCGAAACGATCGACTTGAGAATCAACGACGCAACAGCCTTTCCCTACCGGCGCGGCAGCGCGCTTGACAACGGTGGGCGAATCCCACGCGCGGAGGTCGCGGACTACCTAACCGTAGGCCAACGAATCCTCGCCACCCACGAGGCGGGCCATGCACAACTAGTCCGAGGCTTCGACGCCGGGCCCCGCGGGTAGGGGCTCCGCCAAGCAGGCCCTCGTGGACGAACAAGCCCCCGGAGCGTGACCTTGAGTTTGAACGTCAGCCTGAGCCATCACTTGCCTCCGGACTGGGACACGCTCAGTGGCTCAACAGACATGTACGCTTCGGCTGCATGGTTCGACTTACAGGCATCGCGATTCACCGAGCTCGGTGGTGTCGCGGCAACCATCAGAGCGCCCGACGGGAGGCTGATCGCCGACCAAGGTCGATCTGGCGCGGCGCCTAGCGGGTATAACGCGGACTCTGCGCCGCCGACGGAAGTCACAGTATTGGCGGTCGGCGCCCTCCACAGACAGGGCGGAATCGGTAAATCGACGCTTGCCAGGTCGGAGCCGAGCTTCTGCTCCTCAGGGTCATACACTCCGATCAGGCTCTTGCGCTTTTCGCCTCCTCCCTAGGACGGGAACTGGCCCCGTCAGAGGCGAAGGACGCCTTCGCTGTGGTGGACGCGGTCGGCTTTTCACCGCTGGCGCTCGAACTCGCGGCTGCTCGGGTCCGCCGTGGCGTCCCCTGGCGACTATTGCGCGATGTCCTAAAACAGGAGATCGCACGGCTCGAAGAACTCGAGAGCCCACGCCGCAGGCGCGGCGGCCCAGCACGCCTGGAGACCTTGGCGACGAGGGCCAGCGTAATCACCCGGGTTGGCCCAGCGGCAAGGTGGTGACCCTCTCGGACTCCGAGGGGTTCGTGCACGACCCGGAAGGGATGGCCCGGGAGAAGAGCGACTGGGTGAAGGACCTCAAGACCCGCCGGCGCGGCAGCATCTCGGAATACGCCAAGGCGTTCAAAGGCGCGCCACTTCCACGCCGACAAGCTTCCCTGGAGCGTCCCCTGCGCATGGCCCTGCCGTGCGCAACCCAGAACGAGCTCGATGACGAGGAGACCAGGACCCTGGTCGCCAACGGAGAGGAGGATCGCTCCCGTGGGGAGGCGGTCGAGGACGGGCGTGTTGACCTCCAGCCTTACATCGAGGAGTGCCGGTTGCCGCTCGACTCCCTTTTCCGTGCCGACCAACCGTTCCCGGGGATTGCGGTGCGCCGCGGTGGGCGGCCAAGGACCGACGAACCGGCGGAGCTTGCCGCCGGGTTCGTGATGGTGTCGACGAGTGATAGGGTGAAGGCGTCGCCGACGACCGCGCGCAGGCCACCGTCCAAGGCGCGGGCGACCGCCTCCTCGTCGGCGCGGCCGGCCGGGATCCAGCGGACTGCGAGGGTCCCGTCCTCTTCGCACCTCGTACTGCTTCACGTCGGGGCGGGTCAGCACGGGCTCCAGCGCACTCGTCTCGACCGGGCCGATGCCCTTCACCCGCAGATGGGTCGCGTCCCGCCCGGACAGCTTGACGATCGTGGGGCCGTCGAAGCCACACCTGCACCGGCCGTGGCGTATCGTCACCTGGTCCCCCCGCCGGTAGCGCACGAACGCGTGGGCCCAGTTCACGAAATTGGTGATCACGAGCTCGCCGCTCCCCTCCGGGGAGAGCGCACCGCCGGGGGTGAGGACCTCGGCGAGGAGACGGTCGGTCTGAACGTGGAAGCCGGGGCCTTGTGGACAGTCGGCCGCGATCAGCCCGGTCTCCGAGGAGGTATAGGCGTTCAGGACGTCACATCCGAACGCGCCAACGAGGCGGGCGCGGTCGCTGTCGTACAGGTTCTCGCCGGCGGCAAGGAGCGCACGTGGCCGAATGGGCGGCCCTCCCGGCTCCTCGGCATCGAGCTCGGCGATCCGGAGCAGGGCGCGGGGCTTACCATAGAGGATCGACGCCGGTCGCTCGCGTACCTGGCGAACGGTGGTACGGTCCTCCGCGTCGCCGCGACCGAGCGGGAGGCGCCGCATCAACGCGCCGCCCAACGCGACCATGCAGATCGTGAAGCGGAGCTGCTCCGGGTCGTCGCTGATGAGATAGATCGCGAGGCCCTCGGGCGTGAGCGCGTCCAAGAGCGCCGGGCGTGTGTCGAGGATTCATCCTCGAGAACGCGAAGTGGTTGACATCGAAATACGCGGCCAGGTCGAACGCGACCCGGAGCTGCGTCGAAAGCGTGCCATTGGTCTTGACAAACAGGGCCTCGCCGATCTCGCGGTACGGCGCGGAGAGGAACCGGCCCCTCTTCGCCTGCATCACCGAGCGGTCGATGGTTTCAAAGGCCTGCAGAGGAGGTGGGTATTTCTGATAGTAGGGCACTGTGGAGGTGACGTGGGCGAGCAAGCGCTCAAGCGGCAGGCCACCGAGCGCGGCGAGCCGTTCGCGGAAGGCCTCCCGCCCTTTCAGCGCGACCGCGAGGTTCCAGGCATGCGAGCCCTGGGGGGCCTCGTCCTCCAGCCCTTGCTCGCCCAAGGCCGGGTCACATCAACAGCAGGATGTGAATGCCGCGGACGAAATTGAAGTCCGCGTCCGGGATCTCGGAGATCGTCTTACGGAGCGCCGCCTTGGCCTGCCGGACGCTCATTGAGCGATCGAGAAGCCTGACCGTCCGCGTCCGCACGAACTCGCCTAGCTCGGCCGACCTGGCTGCTCCGCCGACTTTGGCTTTGGCACCTGAGGCTTTGGTGCCTCTCGTCTTCTTGGCCGTTCCGCCGGTGGTCGTTGCCATTGCGTCACCCTCCTTGTGTCGTGAAGTTTCTAGAGCTTAGCGATACTATACAATCTTAGATGGCTCTCTTTCGAGAGTCAAGGCCTTTCGAGAGTCAGGGCACGGAGACCCGTATCACGCCTCTCAGCGATGTCGTAACGATATTGTGCAGCGGAGAATCGATATACGCTCAGACTACGACTTATGCTAGGCTAGAAAGATATCCTCCATTTCTTTAGCTTTGCCCGCCCGAACGGAGGGAAGGTGCCCGGGCGAGCGAGGCGCGATCGCGCACGCGTGCTACCGCGAGATGGCAAGGAGGCAACCGCGACGATTGAGCGCTGTTGTCGAGTAAGATGCAGCTCTGACCCTCGGCGGGGCGAAGCGCCGGCCGTTCTCTGCGAGCGCCCGTGCCTGCGCGGGTTGGGCCCTGAGCCATGCATAACGCTCAAGAATATCCGAGATGTCGGGCTTCAGGGGAACGAAATGCTCCCATGGTTGGAGTCCCGGGTAGAAGAACTGGCTCTAGCGATGTTGCAGAGCATGACCGAGCCGGAGGCGAGGATCGTCGGAACACGCTTCCACGCAGATACGGCGCCATCCAGCGAAACGAAGCCAGCGGCGACCAACCGGCCGCCGGGCTGCCGAACAGAGCCTCCAGCCGCCGTTTCAGCACCTCGGCCGAATCGCTTCCGGCCAAGTTCGCATAATGGGTCAGGCGTGCGTCAATCACCTCGGGGTGCTGCTGATCCAGGCCCACCTTCAGGATCGAGGCGACACTGCGATAGGAAGCGGCCCCGATCTGCAAGGCGCGCCGGCACGCCGCCTCCAGCCGTTCGAAGCCGTACCGCTCCCCCAGGCGCAAGATGCCCAGGCACGAGCGGAAACCATGCTGCGGGTGCACCCGCGTCGCCATCACCGTCTCGACCAGGCCCGAAACCGACGGGCCTGCCTTTGAGCCCAGCGCACCAACGCCGAGAGATCAGTCCAGCCCGATCCCTTGCTCACGCTCCAGGCACTGCGCCACCGTCGTCTTGCTGATCCCGCAGCAGTTGGCGACGATGTGATGCATGGCCCCAAGGCCAGTACAACTGACCCAGGTCCAGCTTGTCCCCCCGGTTCTCATCGCTGCAAGCAGTCCTGCTGCAAGGAATAGTCATGATCGAAAGTGACCTGGAACCAGAAGGAGAGGACACCCGTCAATGGCTGTACCGTTTACGACTCGGCCTGCCAGGCTTCCTGTCGATCGGAGTTGCGCGGTACCTCGGAGATTTGAGGGAATTCGGTGACTTTGAACTCACTACGTACAGTTGGCATTCAGCCTCTTGATATTCCTATCCGCGGCGATCATTTACGGGCTTCTGCGCAAAAATTAGCCGCCACCACCGTCGCGAACCGTTACAACTGCTGCCCACCTTCTCAATCGGTTTCGCAATCACCCTACTCGCACTCAGTCTTTTGTTCGGAGTCTCTCTAGCCATATGTCTCATGGCGACACCGGGTTTACTATCGCGAGGCACGTGCCGGGTTTAGGCTGGCTATCAAAGCTGAGCTCGGCGCGTCCCTTTGCGTATCTCCTTACCCTGGACGGCGCAGGAGAGCTCTAGAGGATAGATGGAACTCCATCTCGTGAGACTATGGCCTGGGTTGAGGTAACCGTCGAGGGCGGGGATTCCGAGATTCTCTAAGCAGAGTCGGAACCCTCTGAGATCTTCCTCATGCCCGCTTGCTCCTTCCAAGGTACTACGCCAAAGGAAGTTACGGGACCTGGAGTCCTTATACCTGAAGACAAGATCGTATCTATGGAGTTCGTCGATCGAATCAAGAGTGCCTGTCAGTGCCTCTGGTACCCAAATAAACTATGCCCGAGCAGTTCGGGCAAGGGAACGGACAAGAAGTTCCCTAGTGAACACCAAGATGCCTGTTTCAAGCGGTCAAACTCTGAGAAAAAAAGTGACTATGGAATCCTCAAGGGTTGCCGCAGGATCATCTCCACTCCTTCTGAGCCACGCGGGGCTCACCGATACCACCTATCTCAAGCGGCTCCCTGGTAGGACGCCTTTCCGTCAGCCGTGAGCGAGTCCTCCGGAAAGCCGGACGGCTGGCCTTCCGGAGGAGCTCTCCTCTTTAGGTGAGGGAAGGACCCGAAGCAGAGGTTACCAGTCCTGCACCCTCTCAGGTTTTAAATCCGGATCCTCGACAAGTAGCAAGCTGGGAGAGCCTCCAAAGGCCACGGCCAGCTCAATACTCGTCAACTCCCGGAAGCATTTCGTTGGCTCGGACTTCCGAATCCGAATCGACCTACACCACTGAGAGGGTGTTTGGGAAGGGTCATTTCGGGACCAACCGTCCGAGCATTAGCCGTATCATAGCTATTCTGATCATTGCTTCGCTGGTCTCGGTAAAAGCTTCATAGTCTTTGCTCAGCCTGCGATAGCGTCCAAGCCATGCAAAAGTTCGCTCAACGATCCAGCGATGCGGAAGAAGCTCAAACCCCTTGGCTTTATCCGACCGCTTTACGATCTCCAACACCCATTTGCCCCAGTCCTTCGCCTTCTCAAGCAACTGGCCGGCGTAACCTCCATCGGCCCATACTTTTCTCAACCTGGGAAACCGATCCGCCAGATCTTCCAGAACCAACTGTGCCCCGTCACGGTCTTGGACGTCAGCAGGGTGAACGGCACAACTCAGAATCAGGCCCAGCGTATCTACGACGATGTGACGCTTGCGTCCCTTTATTTTCTTGCCGGCGTCGTAGCCACAAGAGCCCCCTTTTCTGTCGTCTTCACGCTCTGGCTATCGACAATCGCTGCACTGGGGCTCTTCTTGCGCCCCTCCTTATCTCGGATGCGATTGCGGAGGGTGTCATGGACCTTCTCCCAGGTCCCATCGTCTCGCCACTGCTTGAAGTACATATAGACCGTCGAGTACGGGGGAAAGTCGTGCGGGAGCATGCGCCAAGCACAGCCGCTACGCAAAATGTAGAAGATGGCATTGACCACCAACCGGAGATCTGTCGCACGAGGCCTACCTCCAGGCTTGGGTGCCGGAAGCAAGCGACCGATGATCCGCCATTCCGTGTCACTGACATCACTCGGGTATCCCATAGGCGTATTTTATCACGACTTCTGGGACTTCCCAAACACCCTCTGAGCAAGCTTCCTCACTCTCTTTAACTCCTTTCATTTGTGAGCCCTCAGCACAGAAGAATCCCTTCAGCTCTCCCACTTAACCCTAAAGCCTATCTTGACCCTCTCGCCGCTCTCGGATCGGTAAGTGACTCACCGGCCGAGCAAGCCTGGCAAGCCGCGCTCCCAGGTTCTCCAGAAGGGCCGGAAGCTCCCATGAGTTGACCCTGCCGTCTTTTAGGTCGCCAACCAGGTGCTCTACAAAGTCCGCCTCCCTTCCGACTCGCCGAAGCCCCATTCGTACGGCCGTCTCGGTGTCCGCCAGATCCTCCTCCAGCTCATCCTCGAGCTCCCAGATCGCTGCCATCACGCACTCTCCTTATGGAACAGGCAAGTAAAAGGTCCGCTGGAGGAAGACAGCGCACTCGGCCCGCGTCGCCGTGCCATCGGGACAAAAGCGTTGTGGCGAGGTACCACAACCCGCCGTGATGCCATCTCGGTAGAGCTGCTCGATATACCGTGCCGCCCAATTCGTGGATGGAACATCGGCAAACACACCGCTCGGAGCCGCAGGCACGTAGGTTGCTCCCCGCTTCATGCGTTCCAAGAGGAACGCCATCTCCGCCCGGGTGGCCAGTGCGCCGGGACAAAAGAGGCCCACTCCGCAGGGGACGGGAAGCCCAGCCGTTATCCCGTCCCGATAAAGCTGCTCGATGTAGGCTGCCGCCCAGAAGCTCGCTGGGACGTCTGGGAAGACTCCCCGGGCCGCGGGGGGCACGTAGCTCGGCCCCCGCTTGGCCCGGACCAGGAAGACGGCGAGCTCGGCGCGGCTGATCCGCGACTCGGGACAGAACTGCGGAGGCGAAACCGCACAACCGGAGGTCACCTGGGCCACCGCCAGGGCTTCGATCGAGGGCCAGGCCCAGTACGAGGGCGGCACGTCGACAAACGTCGCAACCCCGATCTTCGTGCTGATCGAGTTGCATCCCAGGCCGTTGCACGCTGTGTGGGTGACCCCCTTCAAGCCGGGCCGGCTCCACCGGGTGCTGACGGATGCCCCGGTTGGCGCGGACGGCAGACCTCCTGAGAAGCTCCACCGGTACGATGTCGGAGATCCGCTCGCCGTGCTATGAAATTGCACCGTCTGGCCGGGAGCAGGAATTCCCGGCGAATACTGGAAGGAAGCGATTGGCGGGGCCGCCGGCGTCCACTGATGGATGTCGAAGATCGAGCGGGCGGCCCGATAGAAGTACGATCCGTAGAACTTCCCCGCGTGGGGAGCCACGAGGTTGAATCCCGTCGGGCTGCCGCGATAGTAGTAGCTCCAATAATTGACCGTCTTCGTCTGTGGCACGCCGTTGTAGATACCGACGACCGGAACGGTGACGGCCGGCGTCACGTCGCGAGGCGCCGCCGGATTGGTGACGTCGAACAGCCACTCCCGCTGGAGCCCGTCCGCGCCGGCGCAATAATTGTCCGATCCCGCGTAGAGAAAAGGCGTGACCCCATTGGCGCGAGAAAACGTCAGATAGTTGCTCCCGCCGCCTTCGGTGGCGATCAGCGCCAGGGGAGCGCCGAGAGCCCCGCATCCAGCGGCGCTGGCGATACAGCTCACGTCATAGATCGCCGTCTGCGACTGCCGCTCGGTCGCCGTGGTGCCCAGGCGGACGCCCAGGTAGTAGGATGTCCCTTGCTTCCATATCGCGATTCCCTGCGCAGGCCGGTCGAGCAGGCTCGTGAGCTTCGCGACCGGGCTCAGCGGATTGCTCATGTCGAACACCTGAAAGCCTCCCGAGAAAAAGCTCACCGCGACGTAGCTCTCGACGCCATGGACGAAGAACGCTCCCCTGGCGGTTGCAACCTGCTTGACCAGGACGCCGGGACAGCTCCCGGGAAGAGAGGCATCCTCCACGCAACCGTTGAAGGTTCGGGCCCGGTCGAGGTTGTAAACGTAGAGACCGTTGGCGGCCAGGAAGGCATACCGGGTGCCGTTGATCTTCGCCGCGTAGACGGAGTCGCTGCTGCTCCTGCCGGTGTTCTGATAGACCGGGCGAGGATTGGCCTTGTCGGTGAGGTCGAAAACCAGGATGCCGGCGCCGTTATAGCCGGCGAGCGCAGCCACGGTGTCGTCCGGAGCGGCGATGCCGCCGAAGACGATCTTCGACGACTCTCCTGCGGGGATCGCCGGGAAAGCCTGCCCGGGGCCATAGAGGCGCATTGAAACGAGGGACGGGCTTGCCGGGTTGGTGCGGGCGTCCCAGATTCCGATCCCGTGGGCCAGGCCGGCTAGGATCCAGCCGTTCTCAACCTCTACCCCGAAGAACCAGGGACGGGAGTAGTAGTACTCGGTAACCTCGTTGAAATTGGTCGTGTCCCGCTCGGGAGGGAGCGGGCTCGGATCGACCGCCCGGAGCTCGCCCGAAAGCGACACCGGCCGGGCCGGCGTGAAACAGACGATCGCGTTGCCCTGTCGGACGGTTCCACATCCCGCGCGGTCGCAGATCACCGCCTGCAGCGAGAAGGAGATGGTAAAAAAGAGGATCATGGCAAGCCCGGCGTGTCTCCACACCCTGCTTCTTCCCGGTTTCGGCCGCCGCCGGGCGCTGCCCGGTCTCGGTCTCGGCCGCCGATGGACACGCCATCTACGAGCTTCGTTCTGTGTGACCGTCGCGGCGACCCGCGACGCTCGGCGTCTCTCCTCCTCGGTTCCATCGATCACTCCCAAGGAGATCGCTTCGAGGGAAGCCAGAAGGTTGGCTGCGAAGAGGTTCGGATTGAGATCTGCTGAGCAAGGGTCCGGAGGGCGGTAGCGCATTGTCTTGTTCTCCCGATGCGTTGGTCTGCCCCAAATTGTACAGCCGCTTTGATAGCGGCGCAATAGGGAAAACGTTCTCTACTGGGCTACCGGCCGCGCTCCCTCTCGCCATAGAGGAGCTCCTTGGCGAGGTCCCGGCCGATTCCGAAGACCTGCCGCATGACCAGTCGAGATGCCAGGGTCAGAGCGGCTCCGGCCACCACGCTCCCCAGCACCACGGGGCCGACCTCGGCAACCACCCGGACAGCGGTCCCCACGGACAGCCCTGCCGACCGGCAGCTCTGCGCGAATCGCGCGAGGACCTCAGCCGTCTCTTTCGAGGTCCCGGAGAGCATCCGGATACTTGGGATTCCGAGCCTTTGAAGGCTCGCGTTGACCACCTGCTCTCGGGCTGCGAGGACCGCCGCGGCCCGTTGCGCGGCGCCTCGCGCGGTATCGCGGGCCGGCCTGCCCTCCCGGACCGAAGCTCGCGCGAAGCGGACGAGCTCGGCGCGACTTCGCCGGTAGTCGTGGATTGCGTCCTTGAGCTCCCGAGGCGGTCCCTGCGGAGCCTGGAAACGAGCGACAGCCCTGGGATGGCCACTCGTCAGCCGCAGCAGGCGATACGTGGAGATGTCGCCTGCTGCGACATGCTCCAGGTGGCTCGCACCTCGGCGGGACGCCCGCCGGACCTCGCGGCGCACCGCCGCCTCGATCACAAAGACCGCCTGGCCCAGCTCGGAAGCGAAGCCCACCCCAGTCTCGATCGCTCGGCCCATCGACCTTGCCGTCCTCAACAGGCTCATCCCGGGCAGGCGATGGAGGGGAGGCCGTGGCACGAGCGACTTTGCCGAGCTCACGACTCCTCGTGCGAGGCCCCTTTCCGTGCGGCGCAGATAGCCGGCGAGCCGGCGCGACACGTATCGCCGGACGGCCACCGCGTTTTCTACCCTCGCCGGAGGTCGTACCGTGCGGCCACTCGCCCTGCCCCCCCAAGAGACGGCGGCCCGTTCGACCTCGGCGAGCCGGCTTTCCAGGCGGCTTCTCAAGCGGTGCTCCTCCCGCGTCCGCCCGAGGTGGTCCGCCACGCGAAGGAGGGCCACCGATTCCCGCTCCAGAAGGATCTGGTTGGCGTTGCGGTTGTAATCGCGATGCGCAGGACCGCGCTCGGTGGCGAGAAGATGCGGAGGAAAGTAGGTGAGCTCCCCGGCTACCGCGGGCATCGAGACATACCCGCGCGCGCGTCTTTCCAGCCGCGAGCGGATCGCGTGCGGCGTCTGGGCGATGCTCCCCAGGCTGGCGAGCTGTTGCGCCAAGCCGCGCTGGCCGAGGGCCTCCGGACGCACGCCCCGGACTCCCGTCCAGCGCAGGATCTCGAGCCAGGTGGCCGAGAGCCGTTCCGCGCTCTCGCCGGAGCGCAGATCCCGGGAGTACCTTTCGAGCAGCGCCTCGACCTGCTGGCTCGCATCCCGCAAGCTCTGCGATCCTTCCCCGAGATGGGGCACCGGCGGCGAGGACCTTCCACGCTCTGCGAGCGCGGTCTCGATCTGCTGCTGCCGGGCTTCGAGCACCGCGGCTGGGACCTCGCGGCTCCAGTCCGTGGCTTCCCCGCGTTCGCAGAGGCGCCCGGGGATCGCCGTCTGAACCCACTGCTGGTATGCGTCCTGTTCCCGGGGACCGCCCACCAGGGCCCAAGTGACGGTGAACCGGCCTCCTTCCGAGCTTTCCACCCGGTCCGGCGCCAAGCCCGCCGAACGCAGATGAGCGAGCTCGCGAGGGCGAAGCTCGCAGGCGCGAAGCACGTCTCCCTCCTGAGCGAGCTCGTACCGCTGGACCAGGCGGCCGATCGAGTAGGCCCGGCCCAGGTCCGAGCCCTTCCAGATCCGGTCGCTGCCGGCGAGCTCAAAGCTCGCTCCCTGCAAGTGCCCGTTGACGGAGATCTTGAGGTGGACCCGGACCCCGGCCGCTTCCAGGCGCTCGATGAAGCCGGAGAGAGTACGGGCGTTCGCGCCCGCGGCATCGATGTGCGCGCGCAGCATGATGAGCTCCCGTTCCCTCTCCCGCCCCACGGCGCTATGCGGGTAGAGACGCGGCTGGTTCCGGTCACGCGAGAGGACTGGTTCGAGACCCAGGTCCCGCTCGAGCCCCCGCATGACCTCCATGACCCGATAGCGCTCGAACTTGTCGGAGACGATCTTGCCGTCGAAGGTGACGCGGGAGAGCACGAGGTGAATGTGCTGTCCTTCCCTCCCCCCCTCGTTGTTGTGGAGGTAAGCGGCCCATGGGCAATTCTCGTAGCCCATCTCGGTCCGGACGCGCTCGGCGACTTGAAGCCATTGCTCTTCGGTCAGGTGCTCTCCGTCCCGCGTTCTTACCGGAATGTGGACGACGGGACGGGCGGCTTCCTTGGCCTCGTTGACCAGGAGAAACTCACGGATGACCTGCCGCTCAGCCGGTCCCTTTGGATCGTTTGTCAGGACCGAAGAGCCCAGAGCCCGTCCTTCAACCGCCTTTCCCTGGCAGTACTGGACGGCGTTCGCGAACGAGCCGCTCCGGTAGACGCGTGCGATCATCCGGGCGGCCCTCAAGCCTCAGCAGACCGGCGCCAAGCCCAGGTCGCGTTCCAGCCTTCGCGTCACCTTGAGGAGCCGGTACTGATCGGAAACGATCTTGCCGTCGAAGGTGACCCGAGAGATCACCAGTTGCAGATACTCACCGCTCCGGCCGTTCTCGTGCTTGTGAAGATAGGCCGCCCACGGACACTCTTCGTAGCCCAATTCGTACCTGACACGTTCGGCGGCCTGG
>C688J18823_10000254_pt1 | contig 30417 bp, 22 predicted proteins | sample HopSoiMetagenom1_FD_18823 | JGI IMG/M metagenome (IMG submission 18823) | reverse complement strand
CTCTGACCCCAAACCATGCTGCAGGCGTCAGTCCCGAATTGGCCCCATACCACCGAGTTGCCCCAGACTGACGAGTCCAGATCAACCGTGAATTGTCCCCAGACAACTGAGTTTGCGAAGACCGCCGATTGTCCCCAGACCATCGACTGTCCCCAAACCACTGAGAGACCATTCACCAACTTCGCCGTTTTCGTAGTCGCATTGAAGACTACGGTTGGCGAAGCTGCTCCTCCGTTGATGACTGTATTGTCGGCAAGACTGGCCTGGATGTCGACATAACCAGAACCGATCGTGAAGGCGTCGTATTGAGCCTCGTAGGATCGCTGCTTGATGTCATGGGCCCAGCTCTTGCCGTGAGATGGATAGCCCTTCCAGGCGTCCTTCATCAGGCGCGCCTTGATGGTGTCCGGCGTCAGCTTCGAGTCTTTTTGGAACATCAGCGCGGCTGCACCGGAAACAACCGGAGTCGCCATGCTGGTGCCGCTCAACTGGAGGTATTGCGTACCGACCGACGCATTACAGCTAGTCGCGTCGGTAGCAACGTCGCAGATGGTCGTTGGTCTCGAAGTGACCATCGCATTACTCGGAGCCATCGCAGCAAGCCGCGATCCAGGTACCAGCAACGAGGTGATCTTGTTGCCCGGCGCCATGATGTCTGGCTTCAGGATGTGGTCGAGTAGTGTGGGTCCCTTCGAGCTATAGCTGGAGACGATGTCGTCGGTTCGCGTCCAAGTGCCCAGAGGGCTCATGGCGCCAACAGTGATCACGTTGGGATCATTGCCGGGCGCCTGAATGGTTGCGTAACCCTGTTCACCCCAGCTGTTGTCGCGGCCAAGGTTTCCAGCAGCCGTTACCACTACAATGCCTGCCTTCCAAGCTGCTTCCGCGGCCTGGCAGAGAGGATCGAGAGTGTAGGACTCATAGACGTTGCGTCCGAGCGAAAGATTGATCACTCGGATGTTGTACTGACCCTTGAGCTGAACCGCACGATTGATCGCTGCGATGACAGCACTGTCAGAACCACCCCCATTCTGGTCGAGAACGCGCAGATTGATGATGTTCGCGTTCGGCGCGATTCCGACATATTGGTTCGCGTAGCCGCTGCCGTAACCTGAATCGTGACCGTTACCGGCCAGAATTCCAGCTACGTGCGTGCCGTGACCATATGCGTCATTCGTGCTTAGATCGCCGGGCACAAAGCTCTCGCTGTAAACAATGCGGGAAGCCTTCATGTCCGCGGTCATCAGGTCATCGTGCGGATACACACCGCTGTCGATGACTGCGATCCCGATTCCGGTGCCATTCACGCCATAGTTCTGGCGTGCAACTTCAGCATTCACCGGAGGCGGAGCATCGTCCCAAGATGGTTTGTTCGGACGGTCAGGAGAAACGTAGGTGACCCAGCCGTTCGAAAGAAGTTTTTCTAGCATTTTTACCGGGACGTTCGCGGCAACAGCACCGATACCCGTGAGGTTTTGATTGATGCTGCGGGCGAACTGCTTAACTTGTCCCGGCGGTGTGCCCGGCGCCAACTGGACGATCACGCTTACCGTGCCGTCCGGGTTGACCGGGAACTTGTCGAGATCAGGCGCAGCATGGGGTCCGTACTTGCCTTTACCTGATACTGCGAAGGCTGCAGTTGCAAACATCAGCAGCGTCGCAGTGACCAGGTGCAAGCGCCAGAACCTGGCCACCGCACCTTTCGTTGTCATAGTCGGTTTCATTTGGGTTTCTTTCTTAACTCCCTGCAAAAATTTTGTGGACTGCCTGGGGAGGCTCAATTTCCTTTGGCCGCATTTACATGCGGGCTAAAGCGAAGAACCTGCTTAGGAGCCCCAAACAGCTGAGGCGATGCTGCTAAGCACCTGCTTCACTTGCGGGGAGGAAAGGTTGAACCCAGCCGTGACCGCAAGAGTCAGGCTGAGCACTACGGCAACGATTCTGCTGTTCTTGGACATAGTGGTGACGATTACCTCGCAGCCGATAAGTGCAAGCGGACAACCAGAGCTCAATTCACGCGTAAGCTTCCCATTTGCAATAACTTATCTACATCCTGATGATTTGGAAAGTTGAGACACTTCGTCTGACTGGACATGGTGCAAAGCCGACCAATTGAGCTGCAAGTGATTGAAATGCAAAGGCGTGGTCGTACGAGACCTGGAAAGGGACAATTTGTCGTACCTCTGGCGCAGCTTGTGTCTACTGGCGCAGCTTCAGAGTCACATCAGGCGGGATGCTCCAGCCAAAGCGGCAAAGTCGAGGGCATTTCCATCCCATGTTCGTTTCCGGACATTTGCATTCGGGCTCGAACACAGCGCTATTTGTTAACCTTCACCGTCGGGCTCGTTAAACCTTATGTTTCAGAAGTTTAGGTCCCGGATTGCTTTGGCAAGTCAAGCGCATTATGAAGGTCACTCATGGATATTCAGAGACCATCGAATGCCGCCGCCAAGCGCCGTCGGCGAATCATTTTTTCCGCNCTCGCGATCCTCCTTATTGCTGGCGTAACGCTCGGCCTTTCGCGGCTTAAACCTGCAGCTCCCACCGTGGAGCGGTCGACTATTTGGACCGATACGGTCAAGCGCGGCCCGATGCTGCGCCAAGTTCGTGGTCTTGGAACGCTGATTCCGGTCGATATTCGCTGGATTCCTGCACTTACTGACGGCACTGTTGAGCGCCTACGCATCCTCGCTGGCACTCCCGTAAAGGCCGACACCATCATTATGGATCTCAGCAATCCGCAGACGGAGCAGGAGGCGCAAGACGCTGAGCTGCAACTTAGAGCTGCCCAAGCTGAGTACAAGAACCTTGAAGTGAAGGTCCAGAGCGACCTTATGACCCAGCGTGCTAACGCCGCAACGGTCGGAGCCGATTACAGTGACGCCAAGACCAAGGCAGAGATCGATCAGGAATTGAACAAGTTAGGCGTCATCTCCGGACAGGCGCTGAAGAGTTCGAAGGGTAAAGCCGACGAGCTTTCCACAAGAAATCAGATTGAGGAAGAAAGAGTTGCTATCAATACCAAGTCTGTAGCGTCTCAATTGGCGGTGCAACAGGCAAAGATTGATCAATTGAAGGCTCTATACGAGCTCAAGAAGAAGCAACTTGACTCACTCCACGTGCGCGCCGGTATCGATGGAGTGCTGCAAGAGTTGCCAGTTCAGGTCGGTCAGCGTGTCGTTGCAGGCACAACGTTGGCCAAAGTAGCGCAACCAACGCACTTAAAAGCGGAGCTTAAGATCGCAGAAACGCAGGCTAAGGACATAACTTTCGGTCAACCAGCGTCAGTGGACACGCATAACGGCGTCATTCAGGGGACTGTAATGCGCATTGATCCGGCAGTTCTGAACGGAACTGTGACCGTTGACGTCAAGCTTGAGGGCGAGTTACCGCAGGGAGCGCGGCCTGATCTGAGCGTTGACGGGACTATCGATCTCGACCGCCTGGCAAACGTCGAGTACGTCGGACGTCCAGCTTTCGGCCAGGAGAACAGCACCGTAAGCATGTTCAAGCTTGACCCAGATGGCAAAGGCGCAACGCGCATCACGGTCAAATTGGGACGCAGTTCCGTAAATGCAGTTGAAATTCTGGGCGGACTGAATGAGGGCGACCAGGTGATCCTCTCGGACATGTCGCGGTGGGACAACGTGGATCGCATCCGGCTGGAATAAGGAAAAGGATGTAAATAGCGAGGCACAGGCTGAGCTAAAGGAACATTCCATTGTTTCCGTAACCTGTGGTGGGTCGCCAAGTATTCATCAATTTAGGAGAAAAAATGGCATCGAACGGCAGGTCGCTGATCACGCTGGAGAACGTAACTAAGATCTTTTACACCGACGAAGTCGAAACGCACGCGTTATCAGGCATTCATCTCGAGATTCGCGAAGGCGAATACGTCTCCATGGCGGGGCCATCCGGCTGCGGAAAGTCGACGTTGCTGTCGATCATCGGCCTGCTCGATACGCCGACTGACGGCACGTACGTGTTGAACAACAAGCCAGTGCAGAGCCTTGACTTTGCCGATCGAGCCCGCATTCGCAACCAGGAGATCGGGTTCATCTTTCAGAGCTTCAACCTGATCGGCGATCTAACCGTTTACGAAAATGTTGAACTCCCACTCACCTATCGCAAGATGGGGGCAGCCGAGCGCAAGCAGCGCGTCCATGAAGCTCTCGAAAAGGTGGGCATGTCGCACCGCATGCGGCACTATCCGTCACAACTCTCCGGCGGTCAGCAGCAGCGTGTAGCGGTAGCCCGCGCACTCGCGGGGAAGCCGTCGATCCTCCTAGCCGACGAGCCTACCGGAAACCTCGATTCCCGAAATGGTGAAGCGGTTATGGAACTCCTCCAGCAGCTCCATCGTGAAGGCGCAACCATATGCATGGTGACGCACGATGAGCGCTTTGCTCGTCATGCTGAGAGAACCATCCATCTGTTCGACGGCAAGGTCGTCGAAGAGAGCGTTGGCGTAGCGTAAGTTCCTGGTACTTCGCCGGCAAAACACGCCCAGTAAGAGCCGGGAGTAGATGTGTCTTTTGACCTGTCATTCCGAACGAAGTGAGGAATACTTCGTCGCCGGATTTCTGCCCGCTCGCCGGGCAATGAAGGTCCACCCATGGCGCTCAGATATGAATGAGCAAGGAGCATAAAGCTTACGCATGGAGACTCTTGCTCAGGACCTTCGCTATGCTCTTCGCAGTCTCGCTAAGTCTCCGGCCTTTGCGACTGTGGCGATCGTTACATTGGCGCTCGGGATCGGTGCGAATACAGCCATCTTCAGCATTGTGCATGGCACGCTGCTGCGCGCGCTTCCTTACAATGATGCCGAGCGGCTAGTGACGTTCAGCTCTTCGGTTCCCGATTATCGGGATATCCGGGACAGTGTTCGGTCATTCGATCAGACCGCGCTATGGGCTTCCAATCAGTACACCGTTCCGGGCATAGACAATGCCGAACAAGTACTGGGAGCTACTGTTTCTCCGGAGTTCTTTCCACTGCTTGGTGGCGCATCGTTAGGTCGCACGTTTGCTGCAGATGAGGACCGCGCACTGGTGGCTGTAATAAGTCATGACTACTGGGCGAGCCACTTTTCTTCCGATCCAGCAGTGCTGGGCAAGAGCCTCAAGCTGAACGACGAGCTCTACACAATTGTCGGCGTGATGCCGCCGCACTTCACTTATCCGAGCGGACAATTCAAGGTGTGGGTGCCCTTTGAGTCAGCGATGCAAAAAGCACCACAACAGGCCCAGAATCGCCAGCTCCGGATTTTCAGGGTGGTGGCGCATCTCGCTCCAGGTGTCTCTATCTCTCAAGCACAGGCGGAGCTGGATTCAATTAGTTCTCGCCTGGCCAAGCAGTACCCGGCGACGAATGAGGGGGTTAGTTATCGAATCAGGTCCCTTCAGGAGGCGATTGTCGGCGAATTACGCCCTGTCCTATTTGCGCTACTGGGAACAGTCGCTCTGATCCTCCTGATTGCTTGCGTGAATGTTGCCAACCTGCTGCTGGCGCGCACAACCAGCAGACTTCGTGAGGTTTCATTGCGGGCTGCCCTTGGTGCGAGTACGGGACGCATTATCCGCCAGTTCCTTGCCGAAAGCTTGCTGCTCTCCGCGTTCGGAAGTGTTTTAGGGGTAGTTCTTGCCTATGTCGGATTGCGCGTGCTGCGCAGTTTTAATCCCGGCAATCTTCCCAGAATGGAATCGATCGGCATTGACCTGAACGTCCTGTTGTTTACAGCTTCCGTGGCAATGGCGACTGGAATTCTTTTTGGACTTGCTCCGGCTTGGCAGGCCGGCAAAGTCAATTTGTTAAATGGGCTGAAAGACTCAGCCCGCAGCTCTTCTTCGGGAACGTCAGGGAAGAGAGTGCGGGAGGGACTGGTCGTCTCGGAAATAGCCTTTTCTCTGGTGGTGCTGATCGCGGCCGGATTGCTACTGAAGAGTTTCGATCGACTTCTGCACGTCGAAACAGGATTCCTCTCACAACACCTGCTGTCGGTTCCGGTGTTGCTCGCTAATGTTGAGAAATCACAGCGAGCGGAAGTCTTGCAGCAAGTGATGGATCGAGTGGGGGCTCTGCCGGGCATCGCGGCCACAGGTGGCGGGAGCGGATTGCCTCCCATCAGCGCGCAGCGTGGAACAAGATTCGAAGTGCATGGAGCCGACAATTCCAACCCCGATCAGCGCTTCGCGTATTTCCTGGTGATTACTCCTGACTATTTTCGCGCATTGGGAACCAGAATGATGCAAGGGCGCGCCTTCACCGAACGGGATGATCCGGGTGGCGCAAAGGTGGTGATCGTTAATCGCGAACTGGCGCAACGATTGTTCCCGCAGCAGGATCCTATCGGAAAACAGATCCGCCTGATCAATCCCGACCAATCGCCGGAATGGCGGACAGTTGTGGGCGTGGTGCAGAAAGTGCGCTACAGCGGACTTGAGGATAGGTCCGACGCGCAAATCTACACTCCATTTGCTCAAACACCATTTTTATGGACGTATCTCATGGTGCGCACCGGGGTTGCGAGTCCCACGATTGCCCAGATTCGTCACGCAATTGAATCCACAAATGGCGCGATCACAGCAGGCCAAGTTCAAGCCATGGACGAGTTGGTCTCAAGCTCGGTCGCTCAGCCGCGCTTTCAAGCCATATTGGTTGCAAGCTTCGCCGGCCTTGGCATGACTCTCGCCATAATCGGAATCTATGGCGTGGTTTCTTACTCGGTAGCGCAACGTACGCATGAGATCGGCGTCCGTATGGCAATTGGAGCGCAGCGCTTTCACGTGCTCCGTATGGTGCTTAACCAAGGATGGCGGCTTGCGCTGCTTGGGATTGTGGCGGGAATACTCGGTGCACTACTTGCCGGCCGCGTACTTGCGAGCATGCTGTTCGAGACCAAGACCAACGATTCGGCTACTTTTGTTTCCGTGTCGATGTTACTCGCAGCGGTAGCGTTGCTTGCAAGCTACATCCCAGCGCGTCGAGCCACCAAGGTGGATCCAATAGTGGCGCTGAGATATGAATGATGGACCAGGACGCTTAAATTATGGAAACCCTATACCAAGATCTTCGCTACTCGCTCCGCAACCTCGNCAAGGCGCCTGCATTTACTGCCATTGCGCTCATCACCCTGGCGCTGGGAATCGGCGCGAATACTGCGATTTTCAGTGTTGTGAATGCTGTCCTACTGCGCGCGTTGCCTTACGCCGAGCCAGATCGGTTGGTCATCGTTGGGCAAAACGGGTTTACCTCCGCTCCTCCGGCGAACTTCTTTGACTGGAAGCGTGAGAACCACGTCTTTGAGAACATGGGAGCGGCCGAGGCTTGGACTCCCAACCTCACCGGCGTCAATAATCCCGAGCAAGTCATCGGACTCCACGTGACTTCGGATATTTTTCCTGTTCTGGGAGTACGGCCTTTACTCGGCCGAGTATTCGTGGCTGCCGAGGATCGGGCCGGCAATGACCACGAGGTAGTAATTAGTTACGGTTTCTGGCAACGCCACTTCTCAGGGGCGCGCGATGCGATCGGTAAAGCAATTAGCCTTAATGGAACGCCTTACACGATCATCGGCGTCATGCCCAAAGGATTTCGCTTTGCTCCGTTCTGGGTTACCAAGGCTGAAATCTGGTCGCCGCTTCCGCTGAACGCGAACGACCGCGTGCGCAACAGCTTGCGCACGTTCGCCCGGCTCAAGGCCGGCGTCTCTGTCGATCAGGCGCGAGCCGAGATGGCAACCATCTCGGCGGCACTGGAAGCCCAATTCCCAGGTTCGAACAAAAATGTGACGGTGATACCGCTAAAAGACAAGGTTGTGGGAGACGTTCGCCCGGCACTGCTGGTTTTGCTCGGTGCCGTAGGCTTCGTTCTCCTCATTGCGTGTGCGAATGTGGCACACATGTTGCTCGCGAGAGCCTCAGCGCGGCAGCGGGAACTTGCTATACGAGCGGCCTTGGGAGCAAGCCGTGTGCGGCTGGTCCGCCAGTTCCTCACTGAAAGCGCGTTACTCGCACTGGTTGGTGGCACGCTGGGCGTCCTCATGACGATGTGGGGATTGCGTGCTCTACTGGCATCCGCGCCTTCGGAGATTACCCGTTTCGGAACCATTCAGATTGATCGCAGCGTGCTCGCCTTCGCACTTGTTGTTTCGGTCATCACAGGCCTGACATTCGGACTCGCGCCTGCTCTCCAAGGTTTCGCAATGAATCTGGTCGAGACATTGAAAGAAGGCTCGAGCGGTACGAGCGCGGGCAGGCGCCGCGGCGGTCTACGCCGGCTGCTCGTGACTTCTGAATTTGCACTTGCCGTTGTTCTCCTTGCCGGAGCGGGACTGATGATCCGCACCTTCGCTGCGCTCCAATCCGTCGATCCGGGCTTCAATCCAAGGCACCTGCTCACAATGGTTGTGTCCGTGGCTGGTGCGAAGGATGCCAATACAGATCGAGCATCCTTCTATCTGCAATCGCTCGCACGCATCCGAGCACTACCGGGAATCACTCATGCCAGCGCGATCAATCACCTGCCGCTCGCGGGAGATCTGTGGGGCATTCCTTTCTTCATCGAAGGACATCCGGAACCAAAACCCGGCACGGAACCGCATGGGGCTTATCGCGTAATCCTGCCGCAATACCTTCAAACCATGAACATCGCGCTGCTCGAAGGCCGCGACTTCAGCGAAAACGAGAACGCTCGTGCGCCTAGCGTGGCGATCGTCAACCAATACCTGGCGAGTCATTACTGGCCCGGCGAGAGCGCGATAGGAAAGCGCCTCTCGATCGGCATTGGCGGCGAGAAGAAGTGGCTCACGGTGATTGGCGTCACAGCAAATACGGTCCGCCACGAGTGGACTGATGAACCCGATTCGGAGTACTACGTCCCATTGCTCCAAACTACGTGGTATCTGGATGCTCAGTCTGGCGGATTCGCCGCATATATGAGTTTCGTGGTGCGCACAACGGGCGATGCTGCAGACCAGACATCAGCAGTTACGAACGCCATTCGCTCTCTGGACAAGACAGTCACGCTCTCCGAAATCGAGACGATGGAAGAAGTGGTTGCGGACACCAACGCGCAGCCTCGCTTCTATCTCTATTTGCTGGCGGCATTCGCCGGGATAGCTTTGATACTCGCTGCTGTAGGGATTTACGGTGTGATGAGTCACTCGGTGTCGCGGCGTACTCGTGAAATGGCCGTGCGCATGGCTCTTGGCGCCCAACGCGAAGAGGTGATGCGTCTGGTAGTGGGCGAAAGCATGTTGTTGGCCGTCATTGGCGGCGCAGTTGGATTGGCCGGTGCCTTGGCTCTGACTCCGTTGATGAAGACATTGCTCTACGGAGTGCGCGCCAGCGATCCCCTTACCTTTACAGTCGTCGCCGTGGTTCTGGGAATTGTTGCTGCACTGGCGAGCTACATACCAGCGCGGCGCGCGACGAAGGTGGATGCGATTGTGGCTTTGAGATATGAGTGATGGAATCGGGTGATCGGGCCATCGGGTGATCGGGTGAAGTGAAAATCAGAGTTCAGTTCGAGTCGCTCATCGCTGCCAATCGCGAAGTCACAAGACTGCGAAATCATAAAGTCGTAATGTTTGGATTCTTGCTTCACCCGATCACCCGATGCCGATGAGGTCATACATGGACATGCTTCTGCAAGATCTCCGTTATGCGGTACGCATCCTCTTCAAGAATCCTGCATTCACGCTGATCGCGGTACTCACTTTAGCTCTCGGGATTGGGGCTAACACTGCATTGTTCAGTGTTGTCAACGCAGTGCTGCTGCGGCCAATTCCATATGCGCATCCTGAGCAGCTGATTTCGCTGCGTGGCGGGCAATCCTGGCCTGACCTCTACGATATCCAGCAGCAGGCGCATTCTCTGGACAAGATCGGCGCGTTTTCCACCTGGCAATTCGATCTGATCGGCAAAGCTGAGCCGAGGATCGTAGACGCGGCGTTGATATCCCTGGATCTCTTCCCCGCGCTCGGCGTGCAGGCCGGGAATGGCCGCACGTTTGGTACGCCTGACGATCTCATCAATGGCCCGCACATCGCGGTCGTGAGCGACCACTTCTGGAAGGAGACGCTCAGCGCCCGTCCTGATGCGATTGGAGCCGCGGTCACTTTGAGCGGGACCAGCTACACGATTGTTGGCATCATGCCGCCGGACTTCCGGCTGCCGGTCGGCAATCCCGAAGTATTCGTCCCATTTCGGGTTGGATATCCTGAAGCCGCTCCTTATCGCGGAGTGCACATGCATTATGCCGTGGCGAGGCTTCGTTCCGGCGCGTCCCTGGCTCACGCCCAAGCTGAATTGGAGATCATTTCGAAGATTCTCGCAGCGGCGCATCCGGATGAGAACCGCGACCGCAAGTTCATCGCTGTCTCTCTGCAAAGCCGGCTGACCGGCAACATTCGACCTGCACTGCTCATGCTGTTCGGAGCGACTGCCGTGGTGCTGCTGATCGCAAGCGCGAACTTCGCCAACCTCTTGCTGTCGAAGACCGCCCGGCGCCGGCAGGAGATTGCGATTCGTATGGCTCTCGGAGCAGCGCGCATTCGGCTCGTGCGTCAATTAGTGACGGAGAGCGCCTTGCTCGCTCTGCTTGGCGGCATGGCCGGCCTTCTGCTTGCTTATTGGGGACAGCATGCGATGGTGCTGCTGAAGCCAAAAGATCTAGCGAACCTCCCGCCGTTTGGCATCGACCAGTCGGTGCTGGGCTTCGGCATCGCCATGTCACTCCTTACAGGGTGTGTCTTCGGATTGTTACCTGCGATCGAACTCAACTCAGCAAAGATCCACGGGGATTCGCTGCGCGGGCGAATCGCGGGAGGACAGGGGCGCCTTGCCACGCGAATCCGTCAGGCGCTCATCGTCGGCGAACTCGCGCTTTCTCTCGTGCTGGTGTGTGGCGCCGGGCTGCTCTTGCGCAGCTTATGGCGGGTGCAGGGCGTAGATCCTGGATTCAACCCAAACGGGCTAGCCACCGCTCATGTTTGGCTGCAGCAGAACCAGTACGACTCGGCCGAGAGCCAGAACCGCTTCTTCTCGCAACTGCTCGACAACCTGCAAGCGATTCCCGGGATGGAATCAGCAAGTCTGGTCACAGAACTTCCCTTGAGCGGAAATTACATTTCGCATAGTTTCCTGATTAACGGAAAGCCTCGTCCGCCGGAAGGTAGCGAGCCGGAGGCGGGGACGAACCTCATCACCCCAGATTACTTCAATACCATGCAGATTCCTGTGCTCGCCGGCCGCACCTTCACTGGCAGCGATCGTGAAGGCGCGCCGCCGGTTGCGATCATCAACGACAGCATGGCGCGTCAGTTTTTCGCTGGCGAGAATCCGATCGGCAAACAGGTCCGCTACGCCCGGGCTAAGGGAGCTTACTGGATGACTGTTGTCGGCGTCGTTGCTGACACAAAAGATCGGCCTTGATCAGGACGAGGGTCCGGCCATTTACACGCCGATGATGCAGAAGCAGGAACAATGGCGCCGCTATGCCTCCATCGTTGTACGGGCCAAGAACGGAAATCCGTTAGCGCTAGCTCCACAGATCAAGCAGGCCGTCTGGAGCCTGAACAGCCGCATCCCGGTCACCTCAGCTTTCCTCGAATCGCGCTTGGTCGAGCAGTCGATTGGGCCGCGACGCATCAACACCCTTCTGCTGCTGACCTTTGCCGCGACGGCTTTGGTGCTGGCAGTTGTCGGTCTCTACGGGGTAATTTCTTATGCGATGGCGCAGCGTACTCGCGAGATAGGAATCCGTATGGCGTTAGGCGCGCGACGCGAGGACGTGGTGCTGATGGTCTTTCGTGAAGGGCTGCGCATGGCTTTGATCGGCATCGCACTTGGATGCGTAGCCGCTCTGTTCAGCACAAAGTTGATTTCATCGATGCTCTTCAATGTGAGACCCCTTGATGCCGTGAGCTTCGCGGGCGCCAGTGCCGTGCTCGTTGTAACCGCGCTGCTTGCCGCACTGGTCCCGGCGGCGCGGGCAGCCGGCGTGGATCCAGTAGTGGCGCTCAGATACGAATGAATTTAGGAAGTGGCTTCAGGGCCGCGAAGCTCGGGCGGCTTGCTGCCTTCGGGGCGTAAATCCGAAGATCTGGTGACGGTGCTCGCGCAAAAGCCACAAGCCGCAAGAACTCGCAAACCAGAGTGCGCCTGCGGCCAGCAAGACGAACCACGCTGAGTGCTCGGGCAAGAGCAACCAGACGATTAGCGCAAATAAAAGCAGGCCAATGCTTCCCATCGATGCGCCGGCGGCGTCGAGAGCCGCGGCATCTCGGCCACGCTCCTGACCATGCATCCCTTTTTGCGCCTTCTTCTCTTTCTCGTGCTTCTCCACCAAGGTCGCACTGGCGGGGAAGATTGCGGGAAAAGCAAGGAACAGTCCTCCGACAGCCGGACCGAACTTCTTCGCCAGCAGTCCAGCAACAACCGTGATAGCGCCGCCCAGGAAGAAACGAATGGCGCATTCATACCATTTCGTCTGCTTGAGCGATTTCGGATCGACCTTGATGCGCATTCCTGCTTACCTCAACCAGGCATACCACGCGCCGAAGGCAATGACGAACCATACAACTCCGGCGGAAGTAGTAGCAGCGAGCGCGCGCATGTGGTCTCGCTTGAGCAGCCACGTAACCAGCACACAGTAGGCAAACAGAGCTGCAGCTCCAGCCAGCATCGAGCGCGCCTCGAGCGAAGCATAAGTGCTTCCATTCTTCGAGAGGGTCAGGGCCAGGGTAGCCAACGCGACAGAAGGAGCAGCTCCGAAAATTCCGGCAAAGCTCTTGGGCTTGAACAGATCGCCGATCATTGCGAACGCGGTGACGAACAGACCGCCAATCAGAAAACGAATGATGATGTCGCCCAACTACTCTCCTTCATTCTTAACGCGTCGGTAAGAGTGAGATGCGGGAAGACAAATCGGTGTAGCCGACGTTTGTAGTTTCGCAGCGGAGCTGCCGCCCGCGGCTGCGCGACTATGCCGTCCGGTAATCGTGCACGTCAGCCGTGATGACCACAGCAGAGTTGCCTGCCGCATCTCACTCAACGAGGAGAACGTTCATGGCAAAAACAGCAGCAGAGATCCTCGTTGACCGACTGATCGAGTGGGGTGTCGACACAATCTTTGGCCTACCCGGCGATGGTATCAACGGCATCATGGAAGCACTGCGGCAGCGGCAGGAGCGCGTTCGTTTTATCCAGGTGCGGCATGAAGAGTCCGCAGCATTCATGGCCTGCGGCTATGCGAAGTTCACTGGCAGACTTGGCGTGTGCCTAGCCACGTCTGGACCTGGCGGCATTCACCTCCTGAATGGTTTGTACGACGCCAAGCTCGATGGTCAGCCGGTGCTCGCGATCACCGGACTGGCGTATCACGATCTAATCAACACACACACCCAGCAGGACGTTGAACTCGACAAGCTGTTCATCGATGTTTGCGTGTACAACAACCGCATCATGGGTCCCGCGCATGTGGTGAGTACAGTGGATCTCGCTTGTCGCACGGCGCTGGCGTACCGCGGCGTTTCCCACATCACCATTCCCTCGGACATTCAGGACATAAAACACGACGAGCGCTCCAAGCGGAACGTGCCACATCATTCCGCTGAAATATTTAGCAAGAGTGCGCGGCTGCCGAACGAAGCGGATGTGCAACGGGCCGCAGAGATACTGAACAAGGGTAAGAAGGTCGTGATCCTTGCCGGACAGGGTGCGCTGCAGGCGACTGACGAACTTGAGGAAGCAGCCGAACTGCTCGCTGCCCCCATTGTGAAGCCGCTGCTTGGGAAAGCGTGCGTGCCCGACGAGAGTCCCTATACGACGGGGGGTATCGGGCTACTAGGTACGCGGCCTTCGCAGGAAGTCCTGGAGAACTGCGACACTCTGCTGATAGTCGGCACCTCCTTCCCGTACATAGAGTTCTATCCCAAACCGGGAGAAGTGAAAGCCATTCAGATCGACCTCGATCCTAAGCGCATTGGACTGCGATATCCAATTGATATTGGACTCATTGGTGACAGTGCCCGCTCGCTCGCGGAGATAAACAAGCTGCTCAAACGCAAGTCGGATCGCGGGTTCCTGCAAAAAGCGCAGAAGGCCATGAAGGAATGGAACAAGATGATGCAGGAGCAAGGCACGGTGAAGGAGCAGCCAATGCGGCCGCAGGTAATCGCGCACGAGCTTGGCAAACGACTGCCTTCAAATGCAATCGTGACCTGCGACAGCGGCACTATCACTACGTGGTGGGCGCGCCACATTCCTGCGAAACGAGGGCAAATGCACTCCTGCTCGGGAAACCTAGCCAGCATGGCTTGCGGGCTGCCATACGCCATCGGCGCCGCTGCGGCTCATCCGGACCGTCCGGTGTTTGCTTTTGTCGGCGACGGCGGCTTCTCGATGTTGATGGCAGACTTTGTTACCGCGGTGAAGTATCAGTTGCCGGTGCGCGTAGTTGTAATCAAAAACAACACACTGGGCCAAATCAAGTGGGAGCAGATGGTGTTCCTGGGCAATCCCGAATACGGAGTCGACTTGCACCCCATTGACTTTGCCGCGTTCGCTCGCGCCTGCGGTGGAGCTGGATTCACCATCGAAGATCCCAAGCGCTGCGGTGGAACTCTCGACGAAGCGCTCAAAATCGACGGACCTGTGCTGATCGAAGCTGTAGTCGATCCGTTTACTGCACCCATGCCGGCGAAGATCAAAGCAGAGCAAGCGGCCAAATTTGCAGAGTCCCTACTACGTGGCGAACCCAACCGCGGCAAGATCGCGTGGGAGAACATCGTCGAAGACCGGGTGAGAGAACTGGTCTAAGAACATCGGATGATCGAGCGATCGGGTGACCGGGTGAAGTGAACTTGCCCGATGAGCGGCAATTCTTTGTTGTCCGTGCCTCCGTGGTTTGAAGGTGAAACGTAGAATTATCGACGCGTGCTTGTTTCTGAGTTTGATTTCCATCTTCCACAAGAACTCATTGCGCAGGAGCCGCTTGCAGAACGGGCGGCTTCGCGCATGCTTGTATTGAACCGGCAAACCGGCGCGTTCAGAGACGATCAATTCCGGAACCTATCGAAACTTCTTCGCTCAGGCGATGTGCTGGTGCTGAACAACAGCCGCGTGTTTCCGGCGCGTCTGTACGGACGTCGTTCGGCCAAACGCGCTCAGCCGCTAAGCCCACGCAATCGCGCATCGCGTGAGTTCTTGAAAGGGCGCGTCGAGGTTCTTCTTACTCGGCAATTGGGCAACAACCAATGGGAGGCGCTGGTTCGACCTGGGCGCAAGCTTGGCGTGGGAGAAGTTCTACGCTTCGAAGAAGACGAAACTGGCGCTGTGCTGCTCGAAGCCGAGATCGTGGAACGCGGAGAGTTCGGAGAGCGGAGAGTACGGTTCCGTGAAGTTCCAGATTTCTTCGAGCGACTCGAACGCGTAGGTCATATCCCGTTGCCACCATACATTAACCGCGAAGATCGGCCCTCTGATCGCGAACGATATCAAACGGTGTTCGCGAGCGAACGCGGATCGGCGGCTGCTCCCACTGCTGGTCTGCATTTCACACCGGAACTTCTCGACGAATTGCGCGGCATGGGAGTAGGAATCGTCGAAGTCGCTCTGCATGTCGGGCTGGGAACCTTTCAGCCCCTGCGCGTGGAGAGTGTGGAAGCCAATAAGCTGCATCTCGAGATGTATGAAATCAGAGCATCGAGCGCTGAGGCGATCAACCGCGCCCTTTTAGAGGATCGCCGAATCATCGCGGTCGGGACTACGGTGGTTCGCACTCTCGAGAATGCCGCACAACAGGGCGGAGGCAAGATCATCGCGGGCAAAGCTGAGACAAACATCTTCATTTATCCGGGATTTCAATTCCGAGTTGTTAATGCATTGCTCACCAACTTTCATCTGCCCCGTTCGTCGTTACTCATGCTGGTGGCGGCATTTGCTGGACGTGAGCGGACATTGCGGGCCTACGAGCATGCCGTCGCGGAACGATACCGATTTTTCTCGTACGGCGATTGTCTGTTGGTGGAATGAGGGAGCCAGCCGGCACTTACTTAGCCAACAACGTGAATGGAATGTGCGAGAGCTCCAGAACATCAGATAGACACATTGCTGAATGTTAAGCCCCCTCTGTATTCTGATCTCCATGAAGGAACAAGTTCGGACGCAGGCTGCTCCGCAGGCAATTGGCCCTTACTCTCAAGCCGTGAAGATCGCCGGCCTGCTCTTCGCTTCGGGACAGGTGGCGATAGATCCCGCCACAGGCAGCCTTGTTTCCGGTGGAATCGTCGAGCAGACGGAACGCGTCATGAAGAACATTTCCGCTGTGCTTGAGGCGTCCGGAACAGGTTTCGACAATGTGGTCAAATCCACCGTCTTTCTCAAAGACATCGGCGATTTTGCCAAGATGAACGATATCTATGGCCGCTATGTCTCCGGAAATGGGAAAGTTGCTCCAGCGCGCTCAACCGTTGAGGTTGCGCGGCTTCCCAAAGATGCGTTGGTGGAGATTGAAGTCATCGCTCTTCTTTGAACATGACCAAACCCCCAAAGGGAGTGTCGCTATCGCTGGCCGGCAAAGTGGCCTTGATCACCGGTGGGTCCCGTGGCATTGGCGCGGCGACCGTCAAAATGTTTTCCGCCGCCGCAGCAAAGGTAGCGTTCAGTTATCAAAAAGCCCGCCAAGCCGCTGAGCGAGTAATTGCTGAATGTGGAACCGAGGTCTGTGGAGTGCAAGCAGAGCTGTCTTCTGCTCAGGATGCGCAGGATCTGGTGAAAACCGTTGTCGGGAAGTTCGGACGCATTGATTGCCTGGTTGCTAATCATGGCATCTGGCCGCCGAATGACGTCCCTATCGACGAAATGAGCGAGCAGCAATGGCGCCAGACGATTGCCACTAATCTCGAGAGCGTCTTCGGTCTTGTCAAACACTGCGTAGCACAGATGAAGAAGCAAGGCCGTCCAGCGCCTGGAGAGACCGCCGGAAGGATCGTGATCATCAGCTCCACTGCCGGACAGCGTGGCGAGGCATTCCATTGCGACTACGCCGCCACCAAGGGCGCGGTTATCAGCATGGTGAAAGGTCTGAGCACCGAACTAGCCCGTGACGGAATCTACGTAAACTGTGTGGCGCCGGGATGGGTTGCCACCGACATGGCTGCTCCGGCTTTGGAGGATCCCAAAACCCGTGACAAGGTTTTCGCTACCATCCCCCTCGGGCGCGTGGGAAAGCCGGAGGAGATTGCTGCCACAATTCTCTTCTTGTGTACCGAACATGCAGGATTCATAACCGGCGAGGTCCTCAACGTGAATGGTGGGGCAGTGCTGGTGGGGTAAGCACAACTTCGCGAGGGTCGCTTGTCGTAACATTGTTGTCAGGTATGAAACCCTTGTTGATTTGTGTTTGCCTGACCGCAGCCGCGGCGCTTGGGCAGACATCTACACCTTCTCCGTCCACAACTTCCGCCAGTTCGCAGGCGAACCAAAGCGCACAGCCGTCAGATCCGGCTGCTGTAAAAGGCCGGCAGCTGATCGCGCAGATGATCCAGGCGCTAGGCGGTGATGCTTATCTGCACTTCACCGATATCGAGCAGGATGGCCGTACAAACGGCTTTTACCACGGCCAGCCAACCGGTGGCACCGCTCCATTTTGGCGCTTCTATAAGTTTCCCGATAGGGAGCGAGTGGAACTCACCAAACAGAGAGACTGGATCGTCATTCACAATGGCGATCGCGGAACGGAAACCACGTTTCATGGCACACGTCCGGAGGACGACGAAGCTCATCGTGAATATCTGCTGCGTGAGCAGTATTCAATGGACAACGTGCTGCGCAACTGGGTGAATGCACCGGGCACGACGTTCTTTTACGAAGGTACCGGATTCACCGATAACCATCAGGTAGAGAACGTGACAGTAGCGAACGCCAACAATCAACAAGTCACGTTCAGTATCGACGAGTTTAGCCATCTTCCCGTGCGTAAGAGCTTTACAGTCCGCGACCCCAAGTACAAAGAGAAAGACACCTATGCGGACATCTACTCCGAATACCGCGCGGTGCAGGGCATTCAAACTGCGCATGTGATCACTCGCATGAAAAACGACGAAATGGTAGCGCAGCGCTTCCTCACCAAGGTNGTTTACAACCAAGGCTTGGCAGACAACCTTTTTGTGCCCCCCACTTCGGTTCAGGCACGGAATTCAAAGAAGAAATAGCCGCACCCACTTTGAGGCATCAGGGGGCCAACAGTGCGGCAAATGCACCAAGCACCTGTCTCCTGTTTGCCACAGTCGGATCTCTGCGTTCCGAGGTATGCTGCTAATTACCAGCATCTTACGGGCACGCCGTTGGTCCAAGAGCAGACAATTCGTGAATCCGTCAGCTTCAGCGGTGTCGGCCTGCACAGCGGCGCTGCGGTCAACATGCGCATGCTCCCTGCGCCAGTAGGGACAGGGATCCGCTTCCGCCGCGTAGATCTCGATGGTTTCGAGATTGAGGCGGTTGGACGCAATGTTGCCAAGGTCAGCTACGCTACCAGCCTAATGAAGCGTGGAGTGCTTATCTCCACCACAGAGCACGCGCTATCCGCGCTTATGGGCGCCGGTATTGATAATGCGATTATTGAGCTCGATCAGCTCGAATTGCCCATTCTCGATGGCAGCGCCAAACCCTTTCTCGACGCTATTCATCGCGTAGGCATCAAGCGCCAACGGCGCCAGCGGGTGTACTGGAGGATCACGAAGCCGATTGAGATCGCAGAAGGCGAAAAATTCTTAGGTGTCTATCCTGCCGACCGTTACTCCATCTCCTACACCATCGATTTTGCGCGTCCTATAGGACTGCAGACGTTTGATCTCGACCTAATCGGTGATGCCTACGAGCGAGATATCGCTCCTGCCCGGACGTTCGGTTTTCTGCGAGACGAACGTGCTCTGCGCAATATGGGATTGATCCGCGGTGCGTCGGAAGAGAATGCAATTGTGCTCAGCGACACCGGCGTGAAGAATGGGCCGTTACGTTTCCGCGATGAATTCGTACGCCATAAGATCCTCGACCTCATCGGCGATCTCGCGCTGCTCGGACATCGCGTCTTGGGCAAAGTCGTAGCGAACCGGGCCGGACACGCCATGCACACCGCGCTGGTGTCACGTCTGCTGCGCGACCATTCTCTTTGGGACGAGACTTACATAAGTCACGAAGAGCCGAGCCGAATCGACCAAGCCGAGGAAATAACTCCAGCGTTGCTACAAAACTGATCGGCACGATGCCGAAACTGTCATACAATCTGCGGAACTCCTGAGCAGAACTCGAGCGTACATCCTTAAATGCACACTCAAGTGCACCGGCCACATCTGCCGGCACTTACCTCGCTGCGTTTTCTTGCTGCATTGCACGTGTTGTTGTTCCACGTGCAAGCGATGGGAGCCGTCTTTGGGCCGGCTTGGTTCCGAAACTTATCCTCGATCGGCTACGTGGGTGTGAGCTTCTTCTTCGTGCTCTCCGGATTTATTTTGGTTTACACCTACGCAGGAAAAGAAGTAAATACCGGCGACTTCTGGCGTGCGCGCTTCGCCAGAGTNTATCCGGCGTACGCGTTTGCGCTTCTGATCTCAATGCCCTTCTTTCTNTTCGCGGTGCGCCACTTTAACGAGATCAANCTTCCNTTCATGGCTTTCGAGGCCGCNCACGTCAAGCTGACTGCCGCATTGGAGATCTTGCTGTTGCAGGCATGGATTCCACCGGCAGCGCTCTCGTGGAATCCCGTGGGCTGGAGCCTCTCCGTAGAGGCATTCTTTTACCTGCTCTTCCCACAGCTGCTGTTCCGCTACAGCCGTCTCTCTCGCAAACAGCTCTTTGCGACCATCGCTGCATGCTGGATTGCGAGCACCGTCATGTCAGGCGCGTACATCGTACTCAGGCCCGAGGGATCGTCAGTCCTGACTCGAATGTTTACACCTCCTGGATGCATGTCGTGAAGTTCTTCCCGCTCGTACGGCTGCCGGAGTTTCTGATGGGAATGGCTGCGGGTTTTGTATTCCTGCGCTCGCGGCGTAACCACCGTCTAGCGCTCCCTTTGATCGTCGGCGGTTTATTCGCAATTGCCGTTGTGTCAGCTCTGTCCAACAAAATTCCTTATGCCATGATCCACACCGCGCTGCTCTCGCCGGCATTCGCGGTGGTCATCTACGGCGTCGCTCTCCGCTCCCGTTGGACATCGATGCTCGAGAATCGAGTGCTTGTTCTGTTTGGCGGCGCCAGCTACAGCATGTATCTGATTCACGCGAANATCGTTTTTAGCTTCTTTCATACGGCAAAGGGCGAGGTGCGCAACGCCAGCTTCATGGGNGTGGCCTTGTGTGTAGCGATTGTGCTCGCGTTCTCAATACTGATCTACTTACTNATTGAACAGCCGGCGCGAAGAAGGTTGCGACCGAAGGCGAGAGTGAAGACCGCAATGGNAGTATCCGCCGCAGCGGGNGCCTAATCATTCAGAGTGTGCGAGCGAGCTGAACGCACGCCCTGCTTTGTTCTCAAACCGTTCTTGTAGAGAAGGAATATCTCCNTTGCGAGCATCNCTCTCGATCCGCTCAATGCGGTGCATGGGAAAGAAAACAACGTTGGCGTCGACCTGATCGCCATCTCGCACCTGCCGGGCAAAATCCTCCAGCGAATTCAAATCGATACCGCGCAGGCTCGCGCCGGCAGGAGTGAGCGCCAGCAACGTTCCCCAGAATTTTTCGCGCGGCATATTCAAGGTGACGACGACTACATTTCCTGCAGTAAACGGATCATTCATAAATCTTGCGTCCCGTTCCCAAGCAGCTTAGCCAATCCTGTTAACGAGGAAGTGAAAGACTGTCGAACAACCTGGGAGCAATTCATTCCGAGTCTATCAGCACAAAAGGCGTCGCGAAGCCCGTTGTGCTTAAATGGGCCATCAGTCAGCAAGGAGATCTCTTCATGAAGGTTTATGTCACCCTAGGTTCTACCGCTCTCGTATTTGTTCTCCTTACCACAATTCTTACCGCCGAAGCGGACACCAAATGTGACTGCCCGAAGGATGACCCGGCGACGCACGGCCGTGTCGAAACGCTCATCGATAAGGAGCTCTCGTCGGCGGAGCGGATACCGACCAGCAGCTCCCTTGGATTCCCGAAGTCGCTTACGGTGTGCATGTTCTACGACCCCACCAACAAAGGCTACCCGCAAGATCTGAAGCTCGTGGTGGAGGGATCTATCGACGGACGCGCGTGGTATCCCGCGAGCGCTTTGGGCAGAGACACGCAGGCGACGTCAGCGAACGGATGTGTGCAAGTGGCTCCCACACGTTTCGTGCGCGTTGGATGGCCACCCGCAGCCAACATTCTGTCGCCAGGACCGCATGTCACCGCGCAAGTGCAGGTAAGCTACTGAATCCCGGACCGCATGGCCATGCATTCAATGCCTGCTTAGAGAACTTTCCTTTTACGTGGAGATCACGTACGTAAATCCAGGTGGAATCGGGCGAGTCAGCTCTCCATTTGTTTGTATCCCAGGCACACTTGTCCGTGTGTTTGCCTGAATGCTATTGCGGCTTTGCACCGCCTAACGCGGCGGTCGCGAGCGTTCCGCCCAGACCCATCGTCTCCACCACCGATGAGGGTACTATCACCATCGAGCCGCGTTCCTTTATCGCCTCGTAAAGCATGTTCATGGCGCGCAGGTGCAGTGCAACGGGATTGTGTTGATAGACCTGCGCCGCTTGTGAGAACTTGTCGGCAATTTCGGTTTCTGCCTGGCCGAGGATGTTGCGCGCCTGGCGCTCGCGTTCAGCCTGTGCCTGCCGCGACATCGCGTCTTCGAGTGCCTGTGGGATTCGCACATCCCGAATCTCCACTGACTGCACAGTAATGCCCCACGGATTGGTCTTTTCATCAAGAATGCGCTGCAACTCGCGTCCCAGCATCTCGCGTTCGGTGATCATTTGCGCCAGTTCATGGCGTCCGATCGATTCGCGCAACCCAGTCTGTGCACTCGTGGTGATTGCCTGGACGAAATCCTCAACCTCCAGGATGGATTTTTCCGCGTTCCACACCAGCCAAAAGACGATCGCATCCACGTTCACCGGAACGGTGTCGCGGGTGAGGGTGGATTCAGCCGTCACGCTGGCGACGCGAACTCTCTGGTCCACATAGCGGCTCAGGCGATCAAAGATGGGAATAACGTGAAACAGGCCAGGCCCACGCAGCCCGATATAACGTCCCAGCCTTAGAACTGCGACCTTCTCCCACTGGTCCGCCACTTTGATTGAAAACAGCAGATAAACGCCGAGCACCAATCCTGCGAAGGATGGCAAACGATTGCCTATAAGCGCCGAAATACCGAAGCCAATTGCGACGGAGAGGACAAACAGCGCCACTGCCGCACTACTTACCTTGCTTCTGTTACGGTCCCACATGACTCATCTCCTCTTTCTTCCGAAATCGTGAACCTCATGCAACTGCTCGAGCAGTTCCTCAACAGTGAAGCCCGCCGAACCAGCGCGCGCGACGAACTCGCCCACTAGTTGGTCTAGTCGTCGGTGGCGCTCAGCATCATCACGTGGCGGCTTCTTATGACTAATGAACGTGCCCGTGCCCTGCTGCGTTTCAAGCACGCCGCGAATTTCCAGCTCGCGATAAGCGCGGATCACCGTATTAGGATTGATGGACAAATCCACTGCTAGCTGGCGGACTGTCGGGAGCTGGTCTCCCGCAGTCAGCGCGCCCGTCGCTATTCCTCCCATGACCTGATCGATGATCTGCCGGTACACGGGTACCCCGCTGTGCAGATCGAGGCGGAACTGGAATGGTTTCTGGTTAGTGGTGACGCGCATGACGGTAGGCTAGTGTACTAATATTATAGATCAATACAACTAGTACTGAGAAGATCAGAAATACGGCAGGGTTGCCCGCGCAGACGCGCATGCACCATCGTGCCTAGGGGTCAATCGAGCGCCGGGCTAAACTCGACCGGAAGCCCATCAACCAGAATTCCGGGAGCCGTGATGAAGCGGATAGGACAGGCTGCAGCTTTCGCAGCAATGTTATGCGGCCAGTGTGTTGCGCAATCACCTCTGGACCAAATTCTCCAGAAAGCAAAAAGTGCACGCACCGCCAATAGCAACCGAGGCCTTTCAAACGACAAGATTATTGCCGGGCTCAAAGAGGCTCTAACCGTCAGCACGCGAAATGCAGTCGCGTCCACGGGCCGGACTGACGGCTTTCTCAAGAACGCGGCCATTAAGATTCTGCTACCAGAAAAGCTGCGCAAAATGGGTAGCGGCATGCGTGTGATTGGCATGGGCGCGCAGGTGGATGCGTTGGAGGTCGGCATGAATCGTGCCGCTGAGCAGGCCGCCCCGGCTGCGAAGCAGATATTCATCCATGCAGTTGCGCAAATGAGTTTTGACGACGCTCGCCAAATCCTCTCCAGCAACGACACCGCCGCAACCGACTACTTCCGACGGCAGAGCGCAGAGGAACTCAGTGCAGTTTTTGCGCCGATCGTGCATCAGGCGATGGAGGATGTGGGAGTCGTGAGGCAGTACAACCAGCTCATGCGCAACCCGATGGCAGTTCGCGTGGCTGCCACCAAGAATTTTAACTTAGATGAATATGTTGTCGCCAAGACGATGGATGGGCTGTTCTACGTCATGGCAGAAGAAGAAAAGAAAATCCGTAAGGATCCACTCGCCCGGACCACCTCAGTGCTCAGGGAAGTGTTCGGCCGCAAGTAAAGCGAAGATTCACACCTCACCGCGGCTGAGCATTAATAAGACTTTCAAGGTCATTTACCAAGCGAAGAACCGCCTGCCTCAATGCCGCACAAGCAGCAGAGCAGCCGCTTTCCTGCGAGGGATGAACGACCCGCGTGACAACAGCGCTCCTCGGCACCGCCATCTTACAGTTCACAAAAGCCGAGGGGCGCTCAAAGAACGTGGTGAACCGCAGATCTATATTCCTGTTTGTTGCAGCATGCATCCTGCTCCTTTTGGCCGGGTGTACGCGGGGCTTAGTCGACGGACAGACCAGCACCGGTGCCGGGAACATTGCCGCAATCAATCACGTCATCTTCATGTTGCAGGAGAACCGCTCCTTTGACACTTATTTTGGACAGTTGAACGCGTACAGGCAATCGCAAGGCTTGCCGCCAAGCGTTGACGGATTGCCCGCCAACGCTGCCAATCCTAGCGACGAAGGGACGATGGTGACCGCGTTCAAGCTGAATACGCTCTGTATCGAGAATGTCAGCCCGGCTTGGCTCGAGAGCCATGGGAACTACAATCGTTGGGACGCGAACGGGCCTGCGCTACTGGACGGCTTTGTTCACACGGCGGAGGGGTTCGCAAAATTTTCAGGATTTAAAGATACCCAGGGACGACGCGCCATGGGGTATTACGACGCGAGTGACCTTCCGTACTACTACTTCATGGCAACAGCGTTTGCCACGTCCGATAGGTGGTTCGCTCCGATACCTGCTAACAGCCCTCCGAACCGCATTGCTGCATTCGCTGCTACTACGCAGGGACACGCTCATGAACCGTTACAGGAGCTGACTACGCCAACCATCTTCCATCGCTTGAGCGCCGCTGGCATCTCGTGGAAGATCTATTACACCGATCTCATCTCCAGCGGGTTCCCAGCCGACTCTCTAGACAATTATTGGCCCACGTTCGCTAAGGCCCATTCCGGGAACATTGTTCCTCTTTCACAATACTTCACCGACGTAAGCAACGGCACGTTGCCAGCCGTAGCATTCATTGAGTCGGGATACTTCAGCGGACGCGATGAGCATCCGGGAAGTGGCGAAAATATTCAAGCAGGCCAACAATACGTAGCGTCACTGATGAATGCGCTGATGGCGAGTCCCTCCTGGAAAGATTCAGTGTTCATACTCTCCTACGACGAAAGCGGCGCTACTTACGACCACGTCGTCCCGATGAACGCGGTGCAGCCAGATGGAATCCGTCCGGTGGACCTCAAGCCTCCTGATCCTCCCGGCGACTTTACGAGAACCGGTTTTCGCGTGCCGCTGATCGTAGTCTCTCCTTTTACGCGTAAGGGGTATGTATCGCATACGTCGGCAGACCACACTGCGATCCTGAGATTCATCGAGAAGCGCTGGCGAGTGTCGGCATTGACGAAGCGCGATGCCGCACAGACGGACATGACGGAGTTCTTCAACTTCAACAATCCGAGCTGGATGACACCACCTAACCCACCTGCCGCAACGGTCGACAACTCACGTTGCCACGACAGTTTGCCGTAAATCGCACCCGAACAGAGAAGCCATGCGAAGCCTCCACTATCATGGTTGCTTTACAGCTCGAGTGTTTAGACGAAGTGGATGCTCGCGGGGCTCATACGGTCGCTTGTGGTCGCAACACTGACACGTCTCGGCTCCATCATCCAGAGGCGAACATCCTGCGTTTCACAAGGATTACTGGTGCTTCGCTGCCCAGGCCAGACCGTCTGCGCCTCCGCCCACGTCGATAAGCTTCTCTACCTTCCAGGACGTGAGATCAATGGCTGCGACCTGTTTGCTTCGGTCGCAGGAGACGTATGCAACCTGACCGTCTGGGCGTACGAGAACTTCTTGCGGAGCACTCGGCACTTTGATAAGTCGTTCAACTTTCATCGACTGCAGATTCAGCACTGCAATCGTTCCAGCTGCAGGCTCAGTGATTAGAAGCCGAGCACCGTCATTGGTGGGCACTGTCCCAAAAGCTATGTCCGGCAATGGTACCCATTGCTTCACTCTGTTCGTTTGCGTGTCGATGATCGCGAGTTGCGGCTTCGTCTGATCGGCGGTGAAGACCCATCGATCATCCGGCGAGATTGCAATCCGTTGCGCCACTCGCGCGACAGGGATAACGGCGAGCACTTTCCTGTTGACCAGATCGACGGCGGAAACTGTGCCGGCGCCAACATTCGACGTATAGCCCCGCCTGCCATCGCTCGAAATCGCCAGCATGTGGGATTCCGGCTCGCCAGTAGGAATAGAGTCGACGATTTTGCGGGTTTCGGGATCGATGACGTCAATGGAACGCGTCAACTCGGCAGTTACATAGAGCCTGCCGTCTTTGGGGCCAAACACGGCATGATGCGGCCGTGTGGGATGTCCGAAGTCGATCGTACCAATTGTTTTCTGGGAATTCAGATCAATTACAGTAAGCGAAGTCCCATCAGTTCCGGGTCTGCCGACACCAGAATTTCCGTAAATAGGAACCCATGCAGTACGGCCATCAGGCGAGGCAGCAACTTCATGTGCCGTTATGCCGCCCACTGGCAGTACGGCTTCTTGCTTTCCCGATTCAGGATCGACAACGCTCAGCGTGTGATCGGCCTTGTTGACCACAAGAAGCAGCCCCTGACTGGCTCTAGGAGACGAGGCCTCTGCTCCCAGCAGCATCATGCCGCCTGCGAGCACCGCCACAACAACAATCGGGTTTATTCTCAGCGTGGTCATCTCCGAGGTTGGAAGGACATTCAGAATACTCTTGCCTGGATCACAACTCTTGTTGTCCCTTCGCGAGGGTCAGGTTACATTGTTCCACTACCACTGAAATCGAAAAGGGACTCTTTAATGATGCTTCGGCCGTTTACTTTTCGCCGGCGTTCAAGCGCGGTGGCTTCTCTCTGGCTTATCTTTCTCGTGGCATTCGCAAGTATTAGGGCTGAGGCGCGCGAGCGTTTTCAAGTTCTTACACGCAGTTATGACAACCAGCGAACCGGAGCCAATCTCTCCGAAAAACATCTGAAGCCCTCCAATGTGAATCCGAGTCATTTTGGGAAACTTTTCATGTTGCCGGTGGACGATCAAATTTTTGCCGGTCTGCTCTATGCCGCTGACATTCGGATTGCGGGTCACAAGCGCAACGTCATTTACGCAGCTACGGTAAATAACAGCGTCTATGCGTTTGATGCTGATAAATACGGGCCGCCATTGTGGTATCGCAACTTTAATGGCAGCGGCCGCCCTACGCGGAATACCGAGGTGGGGCAAGCGTGCCGGAATTATAACGACTTCATCGGGAATATCGGCATTATTGGCACCCCAGTTATCGGGCCGGACGGGACGATGTACTTCGTGACGCGAGCCGTTGAGGGAAACGTCACAGTCCAGCGGCTTCACGCCGTTGATATCAGTACGGGCGAGGAGCGCCCGAACAGTCCGCAGGTGGTGCAAGCGGCTGTGCCGGGCAGCGGAGACGGTTCAAATGGCTCTACAGTGCCATTCGATCCCGTCACGGAGAATCAGCGCGCCGCGCTCTCCTTCTCTGATGGAACTGTCTATGTCGCTTGGGCTTCGTTCTGTGATACGCGTCCGTATCACGGCTGGATGATGTCTTACGATGCGTCGACCCTCGCGCCCATGGGCGTGTTCAACAGTTCGCCAAATGGAAACATGGCTGGAGTCTGGATGTCAGGCGCCGGACCGGCGTTCGACAAAAACGGGAACGTCTACTTCGCGACGGGAAATGGAACCTCAGACGGAAAGACCGGATTCGGGGAATCCATGGTAAAGATCGAGGCCAAGTCACTGCGAGTGCTAGATTTCTTCACCCCATCAAATTTCAATACTCTCAACGAATTTGATCTCGATTTCGGTTCTCAGGGGCCCACGATGCTGCCGGACACGAATCTGTTTGTGGTCGGTGGCAAGGAGAGCAAGCTGTATCTGCTCGATGCGAATAATCTCGGCGGACAATCCCCAGGAGATATCCAGGTTCCACAAGTCGTCCAAGCCGTTGACACCACGCTTCGGCCAACGCTCTCGCACCACATGCACAACGCTATTCCTATCTGGAAAGGCAAAGAAGGATTGAATGCTTACGTGTGGGGCGAAAGTGATTTTTTACGCTCGTATCGCTTTGATCCTGCCACGCAGAAATTCAAGGTGCCGGCTGCTGTGACAGGGATGATCCTGGCGCCGCCCGGAATGCCCGGAGGCATGATGACGGTGTCCTCGAATGGCTCTCATTCCGGGACCGGTATTCTCTGGGCCACACTCCCGCGCGCGGGCGATGCCAATCAGTCGATCGTGCCAGGTGTTCTGTATGCTCTGGACGCCGAAAGCCTCTCCATGCTCTGGTCCAGTGCTGCTCCAGGCGACGATCCACTGAATTTTGCCAAAGGCAGCCCACCAATCGTGGCGAATGGGAAAGTTTATGTCGCATCCATCTCAAACTTAGTATCAGTGTACGGATCACGAAAGCGCGTATCGGACTTCAACAACTTGGCTTTGCATGCGCGTGCGACGGGAAGCACGCCGTGTGATCCGACACAAAGTGCAGACAAAGCATTCAACGGCAGTGCTGAGGGAGGGCCAAGTGATAAGTGGTGTTCTTCGGCGCAAGACGCCTTTTTGCAGGTGGATCTAGGCCGCACCGTCACCATTGGCCGCTTCCTGTTAGAGCACGCCGGCTCAGGCGGGGACGATTTTAATCTGAACACGAGTGCCTTCAACATCCAGGTCAGCACAGATGGGCAGAATTTCCAGACCGTTGCGAACGTAGCGGGCAATGTGGACAGCATTACTACACATGACATTCCGCCCAGCAGTGCACGTTATGTGCGCTTGAACATCCAGAAACCGGCGAGGATCGATGCTCCAGCCAACATATACGAGTTCCAGGTTTTTGCGCCGTCGCAGACGAGTTCCCCGCAAGCACGTACCCCTGGGGCTCAGGCCGCAGCGCCCGCAGCACATCCAGGGGTGGTGGGACCCCAGGGCAAGGTGCAGGAACCAAGCACCGGACCGAAAACGGAGGTCACTCGCGCCGGGCGCGTAATTACACCGCCTCCGGATGTTGCCGCTCCGCCTATAGACGCTCAGAAGACCTCCTCAGGATTGGCGATGAAGGTTCTCACACCAGGAACCGGCACCGATCATCCGGTTGCAAATGACTGTGTCACCCTGAGCTTCACTTCGTGGAAAACAGATGGAACTCTTTTCTCGACATCCACCGCGATGAATGACGCTGATGTTCTGTGCCTGACCACCGCTGTGATGGGTGTGGCCGAGGCGCTGAAGGACATGGTAGTTGGGGAGAAGAGAAGGCTCTGGATTCCGGAGGAGCTTACCTTCCATGAAGGGCATCATCACGCTCAGAGACGACCAGAGGACGAAGAGCCGCCGCACAAGGATCTGACATTCGACATCACGCTACTTTCGATCATGAAAGCCCCTCCAACCCCAGCAGACCTCAAAGGGCCTCCTGCAGATGCGGTCAGAACCTCGTCCGGCTTGGCCTATCGGGTATTGCAGAACGGCACCGGGAATGCGCATCCTTCGATGAAAGACAAAGTCAGGGTGCATTTCTCTGGGTGGCGAAGCGACGGGAAACTATTCGAGTCGACCGAGATCGCGAAACATCCTGCTTTGGTGGCCCTGGGAGCCGCTATGGCAGGATGGCGCGAAGCCGTGTCGTCGATGGTAGTCGGCGAAAAGGCACGCTTCTGGATTCCAGCCTCGCTCGCCTTCGGAGAGAAACCGGGGAACCGATTCACTCCGGCGGGAGACATGGTCTACGAGATTGAGCTTTTGGGAGTGGAATAAAAAAAACAGGAAAAATAGCAGCGAATTTGTCGAATTGGACGGGGAAGTTACTGAATTCTGCCCAAAAACCGGCAAATTTGCTTTAAACCAGGGATAAAACAGGGAATTCTGTAGAAACGTTTCTAAGCTGTCGGCAATAAAGGAATTAGTGCTCTCGAGCACGCGATGCAGAAGAATAACAGGGAACAAGCAGTGAACTTCTCCTCAGCTGGCGACATTTCCCTCAGCCTAGTCTTCCGTCAGACGTTCGGTAGAGCGGGGCTCTTACGCCCCGCGTCCACGCGCGTTTACCCTCCCATTTGTTCAGCGCGCCCGCGAAGCGGACGCGCTGAACGGGAAAACGAAGGATGTTCGCGAAAACGGCGGGCCTAAGAGCCCGCCTCTACCGATGTTTGTTACCTTCCACCGGAGTGGGAGCAATCGCCATTTTCCTGGTTGCGATATGGCGCTGCGTCATCAAAGCTGAACGGGAAAAGGAAGGATGTTCGCGAAAACGGCGGGCTTAAGAGCCCGCCTCTACCGATGTTGGTTACCTTCCACCAGAGTTGGAGCAATCGCCTTTACCTAACTCAGCGCTTCACGAAAGAATGCGCGGCTTGCGGCGCCATCTTTTTCGAACGACCCTTGTCCCTCGATTGAAATGCCGCCAGAGTAGCCGGTCTTCTTGAGGTACCCGAAAAACGCGGGATAGTGGTGGTCTTCGCTCAGGTCGTGTGGCCACAGGCGGCCATGCGGGTTTGCGAAATGCAGGTGCACGATCTCGCGTCGTGCTACCTCGATAATCCGGGGGTCCTCATTCTCTTCCCGCAAGTGGAAGTAGTCGATGATCATG
>C688J18823_10000253_pt1 | contig 30492 bp, 16 predicted proteins | sample HopSoiMetagenom1_FD_18823 | JGI IMG/M metagenome (IMG submission 18823) | reverse complement strand
TGTCTGTGTCATGTCGACCACGCTAATACCGGAAAGTCCCATCTGCATGGTTCAATTTCACTATGGATTCATGGGCCAATCCGGTAAGCCGTGACCTGCACCTCGACTTGCGCCAGGCCATCACGCCGGGTGCCCGCGGAGTCCGTGACCTGCTGCTCAGCGCCCTGCGTGACGCGGTGCGGACGGGCCGCTTGGCGCCCGGCACCATGCTCCCGCCGTCGCGCAGCCTGGCCACCGACCTCGGATTGGCCCGCAATACCGTGGCTGAGGCCTACGCCGAACTCGTCGCCGAGGGATTTCTCGCGTCGCGCCAGGGGGCAGGCACCTGGGTGGTCAACGTCAGCGGGGTCGGCCTGCCCGCAACGCCGCGCGGCGTGCGGGGCGTTCCGACGCACAACCTGATGCCCGGCTCCCCCGACGTGTCCGAGTTCCCGCGCAACGCATGGGTGGCCGCCACCCGCCGAGCCCTCGCCAACGCACCCGCCGAGGCGCTGCGGATGGGAGATCCCCGCGGACGGCCCGAGCTTCGCGACGCGCTCGCCGAATACCTTGCCCGGGCGCGCGGCGTGCGCACATCGCCGGAGTCGATCGTGATCTGCGCAGGGGTCAGGCACGCGGTCGAACTGTTGACCCGTGTCGTCGGCGGGCCGATCGCCGTTGAGGCCTACGGGCTCTTCATCTTCCGCGACGCCATCGCCGCGCTTGGGGTGCCAACGATCCCGATCGGCCTCGACGAACACGGCGCGGTGGTCGGCGATCTTGATGGGTTGGACGTGCCCGCCGTCCTGCTCACGCCGGCCCACCACAACCCGCAGGGCATGCCACTGCACCCGTCGCGGCGCAGGGCCGTCGTCGAATGGGCGCAGCGCACCGGCGGATACGTGCTCGACGACGACTACGACGGGGAATTCCGCTACGACCGCCAACCCGTCGGCGCGCTGCAGTCGCTGTGCCCCGACCGGGTGGCCTATCTGGGATCGGCGAGCAAGAGCCTGGCGCAGACCTTGCGCCTCGGTTGGACGGTGCTGCCCGACGAGCTCGTCGACCCTGTCATCGACGCCGCGGGCGGCGCTCAGTTCTACGTCGATGCCATCAACCAGCTCACGATGGCCGAGTTCATCACCAGCGGACAATACGACCGCCACATCCGCAGGATGCGTGGACGCTACCGGCGCCGCCGCGACGCCCTTGTCGACGCGCTCGCCGGATTCGACGTCGGGATCAGCGGACTGGCCGCCGGCGTGAACGTGCTGCTGACCCTGCCCGAGGGAAGCGAGCATGAAGTGCTGCGGCGGGCGGGCGAGGCAGGCATCGCGCTGCAAGGTTTGTCGCGGATGCGTCATCCGCTGGCCGACATCGCCGACCGCGACGGCATCATCGTCGGCTTCGCCGCTCCCGCCGAGCATGCGTTCGGTCGCGCGGTCGAGGCGCTTTTAGCTGTGTTGAGCGCATCCGGTTTGGCAAGCTGAGTGCCATGAGCCCCGGCCGCCGTCGCGTTGGCCTCTACGAGCGCGGACTGAAGAGCTTCGGCCGATCGTCGCTCGGGAACTGGTACCTCAGGAGGATTGCACCGCGCATCGACCCGCCACTTCTCCGGCTCACTGGCGGACGGGTGAGTAGCGGGTATCCGGTGCCGGTCCTCCTGTTGACGACGATCGGGGCGAAATCGGGGCAGCAGCGCACTCTTCCGTTGCAGTACGTCACCGACGGCGAGCGGCTCATCCTCATCGCCTCGAACTACGGCCGGAAGGGCCATCCCGCGTGGTATCGAAACCTCGTTGCCAACCCAAAGGTCGAGGTGCTGGCCGGCAAGCGCAGCGGCTCGTACACGGCGACGGAGATCACCGATCCCGACGACCGTAAACGGACATGGGCGCTTGTGCTCGACCAGTACGCCGGATACGCCGACTACGAAGAGCGCGCAGGCGACCGGACGATCCCGTTGATCCGGTTGGAGTGCGAAGCTCGCTAGGCTGCCCGGGTGGCCGAGCCCCCGATGTCGCCGAACCTGACGCTGCAAACGCAGGTGTGGCGGTTCATCGTCACCGGCGGTTTCTCGGCGATCGTCGACTTCGGCCTCTACGTTCTCCTCTACAAGGCGGTGGGACTGCAGGTCGACCTGGCCAAGGCGATCAGTTTCATCGTCGGCACCATCACGGCGTACCTGATCAATCGACGATGGACGTTCCAAGCCGAACCCAGTACCTCTCGATTCATCGCGGTCATGGCGCTGTACGCGCTGACCTTCGTCGTGCAGGTCGGCCTCAATCATTTCTGCCTGCATCTGTTCGACTACCGGGCATGGGCAGTGCCGGTCGCGTTCGTGATCGCGCAGGGCACTGCGACTGTGATCAACTTCATCGTCCAACGGGCGGTCATATTCCGGCTGCGCTGAGCCAAAAGCCTCAGGCGGTACCCTCGTCACGATGTTTGAGACCAGTACCCAGCGGCTCACCGGCTGGGCCCGAACCGCGCCCAGCGTCGCGCAGGTGCTGTCGACCGCCGACGCCGAGGTGATCGCCAAAGCGGTATCGCAGGCCGACAACCGCGGCGTGATCGCCCGCGGACTGGGCCGCTCCTACGGCGACAACGCGCAGAATGGCGGCGGGCTCGTCGTCGACATGACCGCGCTGAACAAGATCCACACCATGGACAGCGACACCCATCTGGTCGACGTCGACGCCGGTGTCAATCTCGACCAACTGATGCGGGCCGCGCTTCCGCTCGGGCTGTGGGTGCCGGTGCTGCCTGGCACCCGCCAGGTCACTGTCGGCGGGGCGATCGCCTGCGACATCCACGGCAAGAACCACCACAGCGCGGGCAGCTTCGGCAATCACGTGCGGTCGATGGAGCTGTTGACCGCCGATGGCGAAGTCCGTGTGCTGACGCCCGACGGTCCCGACGCCGAGCTGTTCTGGGCGACGGTCGGTGGCAACGGTCTGACCGGCATCATCCTGCGCGCGACCATCGAGATGACGCCCACCGAGACCGCATATTTCATCGCCGACGGCGACGTGACCGCCGGCCTCGACGAGACCATCGCGTTCCACAGCGACGGCTCCGAGGACAACTACACCTATTCATCGGCGTGGTTCGACGCAATCAGCGCGCCGCCCAAGCTCGGCCGTGCGGTGATCTCCAGGGGATCGCTGGCGACGGTGGACCAGCTGCCGAAGAAGCTGCAGAAGAATCCCCTGAAATTCGATGCGCCGCAGTACTTCACGACGCCTGACATCTTCCCCAGCGGGCTTGGCAACAAACTCATCTTCGGGACGATGACCGAAGTCTGGTACCACATGGGTAAGACCTATCGCGGCAAGGCCCAGAACTTGACGCAGTTCTACCATCCGCTAGACATGGTCGGCGAATGGAATCGCGCCTACGGCTCAGCGGGTTTCGGTCAGTATCAGTTCGTGGTGCCTACCGAGGCCGTCGATGCGTTCAAGGGCATCATGGTCGACATTCAGAAGTCGGGACACTATTCATTCCTGAATGTGTTCAAGCTGTTCGGGCCCGGCAACCAAGCGCCGCTGAGCTTCCCGATCCCCGGCTGGAATGTGTGCGTCGACTTCCCGATCAAGCCCGGCCTGAACGAATTCCTCAACGAACTCGACCGCCGGGTGCTCGAGTTCGGCGGCAGGCTGTACACGGCCAAGGACAATCGTGTCAAGGCCGAGACCTTCCATGCCATGTACCCGCGCATCGACGAATGGGTTGCCGTGCGCCGCAACGTGGATCCGAATGGCGTGTTCGCCTCCGACATGGCCCGACGCTTGGAGCTGCTCTAGATGGTGCGCAATGGTTCTTGATGCCGTGGGTAACCCACAGACCATCCTCCTGCTCGGCGGCACGTCCGAAATCGGGCTGGCCATCTGCGAGCGCTATCTGCGCAACGCATCCGCGCGCATTGTGCTGGCCGAGCTTCCCGACCACCCCCGTCGCGACGCGGCCGTAGAGCAGCTGAAGGCGGCGGGCGCGAAGTCCGTCAAGCTGATCGACTTCGATGCCGTCGACACCGGGAGCCATCCCAAGGTCATCGACGCCGCGTTCGCCGGCGGCGATGTAGACGTGGCGATCGTCGCGTTCGGCCTGCTCGGCAACGCCGAGGAGCTGTGGCAGAACCAGCACAAGGCCGTGCAGATCGCTGAGATCAACTACACCGCAGCGGTTTCGGTCGGCGTACTGCTCGGCGAGAAGATGAAGGCGCAGGGGTTCGGCCAGATCATCGCAATGAGCTCCGCCGCCGGCGAGCGGGTGCGGCGGTCCAACTTCGTCTACGGCTCCACCAAGGCAGGGCTCGACGGCTTCTACCTCGGTCTGGGAGAAGCATTGCGCGAGTATGGGGTTCGGGTGCTGGTGATCAGGCCCGGGCAGGTGCGCACCACGACGACTGTCGAGCACTGGAAAGCTACGGGCACCAAGGAAGCGCCGTTTACCGTCGACAAGGAGTACGTCGCCGAGTTGGCGGTCACGGCATCGGCCAAGGGCAAGGAACTGGTATGGGCGCCGGGAGCGTTCAGGTACGTGATGATGGTGTTGCGACACATTCCGCGGCCCATCTTCCGCAAGCTCCCCATCTAATGCGCGGCGCGCCGGCCGTGCTCGGCCAGATGGCGGTGGCAGTCGTCGTGGCGGTGGTCGTTGCGGTGATTGCCCTCGCCGCGATATCGCGGGTGGAGTGGCCTGCCTACAACTCGTCGAACCAGCTGCACGCGTTGACCACCGTCGGCCAATTCGGTTGCCTGGCAGGGCTCTTGGCCAGTGGGTGGATGTGGCGTCGTGGACGCCGCACCCTGGCTAACGGCGGCGCGCTGGTGTTCCTATCCGCCTTCTCCGTCGTCACGCTCGCGATGCCGCTGGGTGCGACCAAGCTCTACCTGTTCGGCATCTCGGTCGACCAGCAGTTCCGCACGGAGTACCTGACCCGGCTCACCGACACCGTGGCCCCGCACGACATGACCTATTACGGCCTGCCGCCGTTCTATCCCCCGGGCTGGTTCTGGATCGGCGGCCGGCTCGCGGCACTGACGGGCGTGCCCGCGTGGGAGATGTTCAAGCCGTGGGCGATCATCTCCATCACGATCGCCGTCGTGCTGGCTTTCGTGTTGTGGGCCAGCATGATTCGCTTCGAGTACGCGTTGATCGTGTCGACTGCAACTGCCGCCGCCGCACTGGCCTACACCCCGACCGAGCCGTACGCCGCGATCATCGCCGTGCTACTGCCGCCGGTGTTCGTGCTCGCGTGGTCGGGGCTGCGGGGTGCGACGCGAAACGGCGGGTGGGCCGCCGTCATTGGCGTCGGCGTCTTCCTCGGCGTCGCCGCGCTCTTCTATACGCTGTTGTTCGGATACGCCGCATTCACGCTGGCGATCATGGGAGTCCTGCTCGCGGCGGCGCGCAGACGCCTGGAGCCGTTGGTAAGGCTCGTCGTCATCGCGGTGATCGCCGGGGCCATCGGACTGCTCGGCTGGGGTCCGTATCTCGTCGCGGCCGTCAAGGGCTCCCCCGCCGACTCGGGCACCGCCCAGCACTACCTACCCTCGGCCGGCGCGCAGCTCGAATTCCCGATGCTGCACTTCACCTTGCTCGGCGCGCTGTGCATGCTCGGCACGCTGTGGCTGGTCGTCTATGCCCGCAGTTCGACGCGGGCGGGAGCGCTTGCCGTTGCCGTGCTGGCCGTCTACGCCTGGTCGCTGTTATCGATGCTGACCACGCTGGTCGGAACCACGCTGCTGTCGTTCCGGCTGCAGCCCGCGCTGACGATCCTGCTGACCGCGGCGGGCGCGTTCGGGTTCATCGAATTCACGCGTGTGGTGGCCGCCCGCGTCACACCAGAGAATTCCCGACGCGTCGTCGCGGCCGCCGCCACGCTGGGCGCGATCGGCGCACTGACGTTCAGCCAGGACATTCCGGACGTCCTGCGCTCCGACATCGTCGTCGCCTACACCGATACCGACGGCAGCGGCCAGCGCGCCGACCGCCGGCCGCCCGGTGCCGAGCAGTACTACCGCGAGATCGACACGAAGATCATCGAAGCCACGGGCCTGCCGCGCCACGAAACCGTCGTACTCACCGCGGACTACAGCTTCCTGTCCTATTACCCGTATTACGGCTTCCAGGGCCTGACGTCGCATTACGCCAACCCGCTCGCCCAGTTCGACCAGCGTGCGGCCGCGGTCGAAAGCTGGGCCACGCTGACCACCGCCGACCAGTTCATCGCGGCGCTGGACAAACTGCCATGGAAGCCGCCTACGGTGTTCTTGATGCGCCGTGGCGCCAATGACACCTACACGCTGAGGCTAGCCTCGGATGTCTACCCCAACCAGCCCAACGTCCGCCGCTATCACGTCGCCTTGGACAAGGCATTGTTCGACGACCCCCGCTTCGACGTGTCCACGGTCGGGCCGTTCGTACTAGCGATCAGAAAGCCCTGATGGCCACCGCAGCACCGCCGCAAACAGGCCAATTACCATCAAGCCCCGTGACCGCTGCGGGCAACCATCGTGCCGCGCGCATCATCGCCATCGTCGCCGGGTTGCTTGGCGCGGCGCTGGCGATCGCCACCCCCCTGCTGCCGGTGACGCAGACCACCGCCCAGCTCAACTGGCCGCAGAACGGCGTGCTGCAGAGCGTCAACGCGCCGCTGATCGGATACGTCGCCACCGACCTGAACATCACCGTGCCGTGCAGCGCCGCCGCCGGACTGGCCGGCCCAGGCAAGACCGTGCTGCTCTCGACGGTGCCGAAGCAGGCACCGAAGGCCGTCGACCGCGGGCTGCTCATCGAACGGGTCAACAACGATCTGCTCGTCATCGTCCGCAACACCCCGGTGGTCAGTGCTCCGCTGAACCAGGTGCTCAGCCCTGCGTGCCAGCGCCTCACGTTCACCGCGCACGCCGACAAGGTCACCGGTGAATTCGTCGGCCTGGTGACGGGGCCCGATGCCGACGACCCGGGAAAGCCGTTGCGCGGCGAACGTAGTGGCTATGACTTCCGGCCGCAGATCGTCGGGGTCTTCACCGATCTGTCCGGGCCCGCGCCGCCCGGCTTGCAGTTCTCGGCGACGGTCGATTCGCGCTACAGCAGTTCACCGACGCTGCTGAAGATGCTGGCGATGATCGTCGGGGTCGCGATGACGGTCATTGCCCTTGGCGCCCTGCATGTCCTGGACGCCGCCGACGGCAGACGGGTCAAGCGCTTGCTGCCGCCGCGCTGGTGGTCGGTTTCGGCCCTGGACGGATTGGTTGGCGTCGTGCTGGTGTGGTGGCACTTCGTCGGCGCCAACACATCCGACGACGGCTACATCCTGACCATGGCGAGGGTATCCGAGCATGCCGGCTACATGGCCAACTACTACCGGTGGTTCGGCACGCCGGAGGCACCGTTCGGCTGGTACTACGACCTGCTGGCGCTGTGGGCGCACGTCAGCACCAACAGCGCCTGGGTGCGGTTGCCGACCCTGGTGATGGCGCTGGCGTGCTGGTGGCTGATCAGCCGCGAGGTCATCCCGCGGCTCGGCCACGCAGTGAAGACGAGCACGGCCGCGGCGTGGACGGCGGCTGGCATGTTCCTGGCGTTCTGGCTGCCGCTGAACAACGGGCTGCGGCCGGAACCGATTATCGCCCTTGGCATCCTGATGACGTGGTGCTCCGTCGAGCGCGGCGTCGCCACCAACCGCATGCTGCCGGTGGCCATCGCCATCGTCATCGGCGCGCTGACGCTGTTCTCCGGGCCGACGGGCATCGCGGCCGTCGGTGCCCTACTGGTCGCCGTTGGCCCGCTGAAAACGATTGTGGCGCGGCATACTTCGCGGTTCGGCTATCTGGCTCTGCTGGCACCGATCCTCGCGGCTTGCACGGTGACGATCATCTTGATCTTCCGCGATCAAACGCTGGCCGGCGAAATCCAGGCCAGCACGTTCAAGTCCGCTGTCGGCCCGAGCCTGAGCTGGTTCGACGAGCACATCCGCTACGAGCGGTTGTTCACCACCAGCCCCGACGGCTCGGTGGCGCGCCGGTTCGCGGTGCTGACACTATTGCTGGCACTGGCCGTCTCGGTGGCAATGTCGTTGCGCAAGGGCAGGATTCCCGGTACCGCGCTCGGGCCGGGACGGCGCATCGTCGGAATCACCATCATCTCGTTCCTGGCGATGATGTTCACGCCCACCAAATGGACCCACCACTTCGGCGTGTTCGCCGGCCTCGCGGGATCGCTGGGGGCGCTGGCGGCGGTGGCAATCACGGCCGCGGCGATGAAGTCGCGACGTAACCGGGCGGTGTTCGCCGCCACTGTCCTGTTCGTGATGGCGTTGTCGTTCGCCACCGTCAACGGCTGGTGGTATGTCTCCAACTTCGGTGTGCCGTGGTCGAATCAGTTCCCCGAGTGGCATTTCGGCTTCACGACGTTCCTGCTCGGTCTGTCGGTGGTCGCGCTGCTGGTGGCCGCGTGGTTCCACTTCGCCGGCCGTGACGACTCCCCGCCCACCCGGCGCAGGTGGCAGCGAGTTGTGCAGTCCCCGTTGGCCATTGCCGCCTGGCTGCTGGTGTTCTTCGAGGTGTTGTCGCTGACGTTGGCGATGACCGACCAGTATCCGGCATGGAGCAACGGACGCTCGAACCTCGAGGCGGTCACCGGCAAGACCTGTGGGCTGGCCAACGATGTGATGGTCGAACAGGATTCCAATGCCGGGCTGCTGTCGCCCGTCGGCGTGCCGGTCGGTGAGGCTTTGGGCTCCGTCACCGCAGAAGGCTTCGGCCCCAACGGCATTCCCAGTGACGTCTCCGCCGACCCGGTGATGGAGAACCCAGGCGCCTCCAACTTCGCCGACACCGACACCGGCACCGTCAGCGCCAACGAGGCGGGCACCGAGGGCGGCACCACCGCCGCAGCCGGTGTCAACGGCTCACGTGCTCGGCTCCCGTACAGCCTCGATCCCGCCCGCACCCCCGTGATGGGCAGCTGGCGCAGCGGCACCCAGCAGCCGGCGGTCCTGCGCTCGGCGTGGTACCGGCTGCCGCCCCGCGATCAGGCGGGCCCTCTGCTGGTTGTCTCGGCAGCCGGGCGGTTCGATCCCGGCGAGGTCGTCGTGCAATGGGCCTCCGATAAGGGTGAGGCGGCGGGTGGCATCGGGTTCGCCGACGTCGGCTCGGCCCCGGCGTGGCGGAACCTGCGTGCGCCGCTTGCCGCGATACCGCGCGAGGCCACCCAGGTGCGGATCGTCGCCACCGACGACGATCTCAACCCGCAACATTGGATCGCGATCACCGCGCCGCGCATCCCACGGCTGCGCACCCTGCAGGACGTCGTCGGCTCGCGGGACCCGGTGCTGCTGGACTGGCTCGTGGGTATGGCGTTCCCGTGCCAGCGCCCGTTCGGCCATCAGTACGGCGTCGTCGAGGTGCCGAAGTGGCGCATCCTGCCCGACCGGTTCGGCGCGGAAGCCAACTCTCCTGTGATGGACAACCTCGGTGGCGGTCCGCTGGGTATAACCGAACTCCTGCTGCGGCCCACCACGGTGCCGACATATTTGAGGGACGACTGGTTCCGGGACTGGGGCGCACTGCAGCAGCTCACGCCGTACTACCAGAACGCGCAGCCGGCACGGCTGGATCTCGGTTCGGCAACGCGTAGCGGACTGTGGAGCCCGGCGCCGCTGCGTCATTAGTTGCGTCGCCTACCATCGAGCCTCGTGCCTGCCCACCGCGTCGCCCGGCTCATTGCCGTCATCGCGGGCATCGTGGGCGTTGTGCTGTGCGGGCTGGTTCCGCTGCTGCCCGTGAAGCAGACCACCGCCACCATCGTCTGGCCGCAGGCGCCCGGCGCGGACGGGCTGGTCAGCGACATCACCGCGCCGCTGGTGTCCGGCGCCCCGCAGGCACTCGACGTCTCGATCCCGTGCCGGATCATCGCCACCCTGCCCGCGGCCGGCGGCCTTGTCCTTTCCACTATCCCGCCCGCCGGCATCCAGGCCACCCGCAACGGGCTGTTCGTCACCGCCAACGCCAGCGCCGTCGTCGTCGCCTTCCGCGACTCGGTCGCCGCAGTGGCGCCGAGAGCGGCCGTCACTGGCCAGTCCGGGGGGGCAGCCTGCAGCAGGCTGCACGTCTGGGCCAACGTCGGTGGTGTCGGCGCCGACTTCGTCGGCATCCCCGGCGCCACCGGCACGCTGGCTACGGAGAAGAAGCCTCAGGTCGTCGGCGTGTTCACCGACCTCAAGGTGGCCGCTGAGCCGGGCCTGTCAGCCCGCATCGACGTCGACACCCGGTTCGTCACGTCTCCAACGGCGCTGAAGCTCGGTGTGATGGTGCTGGGCGTCATCTGTGTACTGGCGTCGATCCTGGCGCTGGCCGTACTGGACCGCCGAAGCGGCCGTCGCGTCCGCGACGCCTGGCGGCGGTTCTGGCGGGTGGGCCTGTCGACGTGGCTGGCCGACATCGGCGTCGTCGGCGCCCTGCTGCTCTGGCATCTCATCGGCGCGATCTCGTCCGACGACGGCTACAACCTGACCATCGCGCGGGTGTCCGGCGATGCGGGCTACGCGGCCAACTACTACCGCTTCTTCGGCGCGACCGAGGCGCCGTTCGACTGGTACCAGTCCGTGCTCGCGCACATGGCGGCGATCAGCACAGCCGGGGTGTGGATGCGACTGCCGGCGCTTGCGGCGGCGATCGGGACCTGGCTGATCATCAGCCGCTGCGTNTTGCCCCGGCTCGGCAGGCGGCTGGCGAACAACCGGGTGGCGGTCTGGACCGCAGGAGCGGTGTTCCTGGCGGCGTGGCTGCCGTTCAACAACGGCCTTCGGCCCGAGCCGTTGATCGCATTCGGCACGCTCGCGGCGTGGATGCTGGTCGAAAGCTCGATCGCCACCCGCCGGTTGTGGCCCGCCGCCGCTGCGATCGTCGTGGCGGTCTTCAGCGTGACGCTCGCGCCGCAGGGCCTGATCGCGCTCGCCCCGCTGCTGGTCGGTGCGCGCGCCGTTGCCCGCATCATCCGGAGCAGACGTGCCGTCGACGGGCTGGTCGCCCCGCTGGCCGCGCTGGCTGCGTCTCTGGCGCTGATCTTCGTGGTCGTGTTCCGTGACCAGACGCTGGCCACCGTCGCCGAATCCGCCCGCATCAAGTACAAGGTCGGCCCGACCATCCCCTGGTATCAGGACTTCCTGCGCTACTACTTCCTGACCGTCGAGGACAGCGCGGACTCCTCGCTGACCCGGCGCTTCGCCGTGCTGGCGCTGCTGCTGTGCCTGTTCGGCATGCTGGCGGTGCTGCTGCGGCGAGGTGGCGTGCCCGGCATGGCGAAGGGCCCGGCGTGGCGGTTGATCGGCGCGACGGCGGTGGGGCTGCTGCTGCTGACGTTCACGCCGACGAAGTGGGCGGTGCAGTTCGGCGCGTTCGCCGGCCTCGCGGGCGCAGTGGGCGGCGTATCGGCATTCGCATTCGCCAGGGTTGGGCTGCACAGCCGTCGAAACCTGGCGCTGTATGTGACCGCGCTGCTGTTCGTATTGGCTTGGGCGACATCAGGTATCAACGGCTGGTTCTATGTCGGTAACTACGGTGTGCCGTGGTTCGACAAGCAGCCCGTCATCGTCGGGATCCCGGTGACGGGCATCTTCCTGGCGCTGGCGATCGTGACCGGCCTGCTCGCCGGCTGGCTGCACTTCCGGATGGACTACACCGGCCACATTGAGGTCGCCAACACCCGCCGCAACCGTGTGCTGGCGTCGACGCCGCTGCTGGTGGTGGCGGTCATCATGGTCGTGCTCGAAGTGGGCTCCATGGCCAAGGGAGCCGCGCAGCGCTACCCCGTCTACACGACGGCCAAGGCCAACGTCGACGTGCTCGCCTCGGGACTTTCCCGTTCCAGTTGCGCGATGGCCGACGACGTGCTCGTCGAACCGGACACGAATGCCGGTCTGCTGCAACCTGTTCCGGGCCAGCGCTTCGGCCAGTACGGGCCGCTCGGCGGGGAGAGCCCGGTCGGATTCACGCCCAACGGCGTCAGCGACACCCTCGAACCGGCCGAGCCCGTCACCGCCAATCCCGGCACCGTGAACTCCCCAGGGTCGCCGAACGAGCCCAACATCGGTATCGGGTATGCCGCGGGCACCGGCGGCGGCTACGGACCGGTCGGCGTCAACGGATCCAATGCATTCCTGCCGTTCGGCCTCGACCCCAAACGCACGCCGGTGATGGGCAGCTACAACGAGAACACCGTCGCGGCGAAGGTCACGTCGGCGTGGTATCAGCTGCCGCCCCGCACTCCCGACCGGCCGCTGGTGACGGTCGCCGCCGCGGGCGCGATCTGGTACTACGAGGAGGACGGCTCCTTCAACTACGGCCAGTCGCTCAAACTGCAATGGGGAGTGCACCGGCCGGACGGCAGCTTCCAGGCGCTCGGTCAGGTGCAACCGATCGACATCTTCCCCCAAAAGGCCTGGCGCAACCTGCGATTCCCGCTGGCATGGGCGCCGCCGGAGGCCAACGTCGCGCGCATCGTCGCCGACGACCCGAACCTGTCCACCGACCAGTGGTTCGCGTTCACGCCGCCGCGGGCGCCGGTGCTGGAGACCGCCCAACAACTCCTCGGGTCGCAGACACCCGTGCTGATGGACATCGCCACCGCGGCGAACTTCCCGTGCCAGCGCCCGTTCTCCGAGCACCTCGGCGTGGCCGAACTCCCGCAGTACCGCATCCTGCCGAATTTCAAGCAGGTGGTGGTGTCGTCGAAGCAGTGGCAGTCCGCCGAGGGCGGCGGACCGTTCCTGTTCATCCAGGCACTGCTGAACACTTCGACAGTGCCGACCTATCTGCGCGACGACTGGTACCGCGACTGGGGCTGGATCGAGCGCTACAACCGCGTCGTGCCAGCATCGGTTGCCCCCGACGCCGTCATCGACCAGGGCACGGCGCGGGTGTTCGGCTGGAGCCGCAACGGGCCGATCAGGGCACTGCCGTGAGCCGCGAGACGAAGGTGAGTGAGGATCGCAGCGAGGAACGAGAGAGGACCGGAGCGAGCCGGAGTCGAGCCATGAGCCGAGCCAGGGGCGCCGTGAGTGACGTCAGGGTCGCCCGGTGGACGGCGACGATCGCGGGCCTCATCGGCTTCGTGCTGGCGGTCGCCACGCCGCTGCTGCCGGTCGTCCAGACCACGGCGACGCTGAACTGGCCGCAGAACGGTCAGCTGAATGACGTTACCGCGCCGCTGATTTCGCAGGTGCCGGTTACCATGACGGTGACCGTGCCGTGCGATGTGATTCGCTCGATGCCGCCCGCAGGAGGCACGGTGCTCAGTACTGCACCGAAGGCTGGCAAGCAGGCGGCACTCACGCGCTGTTCGTCAACGTCAACCGTCAACGCGTCGACATCACCGACCGCAATGTTGTGGTGGCCAGTGTGCCCCGCGAGCGTGTGCAGTCCCCTGCGTGCCAACGCATTGAGATCACGTCGTCTGAGGCCGGCACCTTCGCCACGTTCGTCGGGCTGACCGATCCGACGACCGGCAAGGAACAGCTCACCGGCTTCGCCGACCCGAACCTGCGCCCTGCGATCGTCGGGATCTTCACCGACCTGACCGGGCCGGCGCCGCCCGGGTTGAGTGCGTCAGCGGTGATCGACACCCGGTTCTCCACCAAGCCAACGGCTTTGAAGCTGGCCGCGATGGTGCTGGCCATCATCTCGACGATCGTCGCGCTGGTCGCCCTGTGGCGGCTGGACCGGCTCGACGGCCGCCGGATGCAGCGCTGGATTCCACAGCGTTGGCGCATATTCTCCGCCACCGATGTCGTCGTGATCGGCGGCTTCCTCGTGTGGCACGTGCTCGGCGCGAACTCGTCGGACGACGGCTACATATTGCAGATGGCCCGCGTCGCCGGGCACGCCGGCTACATGTCGAACTACTTCCGCTGGTTCGGCAGTCCCGAAGACCCGTTCGGCTGGTACTACAACCTGCTGGCGCTGATGACCGGTGTCAGCGACGCGAGCATCTGGATCCGGCTGCCCGACCTGGTGTGCGGGATCGTGTGCTGGCTCTTGCTTTCTCGCGAAGTGCTGCCCCGGCTCGGGCCCGCGGTCGCGGCGAGCAAGCCCGCGGTGTGGGCGGCGGGCCTGGTGTTGCTGGCGGCGTGGATGCCCTTCAACAACGGTCTGCGCCCCGAGGGCCAGATCGCCACCGGCGCGCTGATCACCTATGTGCTGATCGAGCGGGCGATCATCTCGGGCCGGATGACGCCTGCGGCGTTGGCTGTCCTGACTGCCGCATTCACGTTGGGCATCCAGCCCACCGGTCTGATCGCGGTTGCGGCGCTGCTGGCCGGCGGCCGCCCTCTCCTGCGAATCCTGGTGAAGCGGCACCGCATCGTCGGTACCTGGCCGCTGGTCGCGCCGCTGCTGGCGGCGGGCACCGTCGTGCTGACCGTGGTGTTCGCAGATCAGACGTTTTCGACGGTGTTGGAGGCCACCAGGATTCGCACCGCGATCGGCCCCAGTCAGGCGTGGTACACCGAGAACCTGCGCTACTACTACTTGTTCCTGCCGACGGTCGACGGCTCGCTGTCGCGGCGGTTCGGTTTCTTTTTCACCGCGCTGTCACTGTTCACGGCGATGTTTGTGATGTTGCGGCGCAAGCGTGTTGCCGGCGTGGCGCGCGGTCCGGTGTGGCGGTTGATGGGTGTCATCTTCGGCACCATGTTCTTCCTGATGTTCACCCCGACGAAGTGGGTGCACCACTTCGGTTTGTTCGCCGCGGTGGGCGCGGCGATGGCGGCGGTGGCCACAGTGCTGGTGTCCCCGGCGGTGATGCGGTGGTCGCGCAACAGGATGGCGTTCCTCGCGGCGGTGTTCTTCATGTTGGCACTGTGTTTCGCCACCACCAACGGCTGGTGGTACGTGTCCAGCTACGGCGTGCCGTTCAACAACGCGACGCCCAAGATCGCCGGGCTCACTGGCAGTTTCCTGTTCTTCATCCTGTTCGCGATCACCGCGATCTACGCGACGTGGCTGCACTTCGCGTCCCGCGAGCACGGCGAGGGGCGCATTGCCCGCGCATTGACAGCCGCACCCATCCCATTGGCCGCGGGGTTCATGGTGGTGGTCTTCGTCGGGTCGATGCTGGCGGGCATCGTGCGCCAATACCCGACCTACTCGAACGCATGGGCCAATCTGCGCGCCTTCACCGGTGGCTGCGGGTTGGCCGACGATGTGCTCGTCGAGCCCGATGCCAACGACGGCTTCTTGACGCCGCTGCCCGGCAACTACGGTCCGCTGGGCCCGCTCGGCGGTGTCGGGCCGGTGGGCTTCATCCCCAGCGGTGTGCCGGAAAAGATTGTCGCAGAGACGATCCGGATGAACCTGCCGATGCCAGGCACGGACTACGACTGGGACGCCCCCACCAAGCTCAAGACGCCGGGTGTCAACGGCTCGACGGTGCCGTTGCCGTACGGCCTTGACCCCGCGCGGGTTCCGCTGGCGGGCACGTATGTCGAGGGTCCGCAACAGCAGAGCCGGTTGGCATCGGCCTGGTATCAACTGCCTCGACCCGACGACGCGCATCCGCTTGTTGTCATCACGGCGGCGGGCACCATCACCGGCGACAGCGTGTTCAACGGGCGAACCGACGGTCAGAAGGTCGAACTGGAATACGCGCGCCCCGGCCCGGATGGCGCTCCGGTTCCGGCGGGCAGGCTGGTGCCTTACGACATCGGGCCCATCCCGTCGTGGCGCAACCTGCGGTTCCCGCGGTCGCAGATACCCGCCGACTCGGTCGCGGTGCGGGTGGTCGCCGAGGATCTGTCACTGACGCCGGGCGACTGGATCGCGGTCACGCCGCCGCGGGTGCCCGAGCTGCGGTCGGTGCAGGAGTATGTCGGCTCCGATCAGCCCGTGCTGATGGATTGGGCTGTGGGCCTTGCGTTCCCGTGCCAGCAGCCGATGCTGCACGCCAACGGCGTGACGGAGATTCCGAAGTTCCGGATCACGCCCGACTACAACGCCAAGCGCAAGGACACCGACACCTGGGAGGACGGCCTCAACGGCGGCCTGCTGGGCATCACCGACCTTCTGCTGCGGGCACATGTGATGGCGTCGTATCTGTCCGACGACTGGGGCCGCGACTGGGGCTCACTGCGCAAGTTCGACACCATCGTCGACGCGCAGCCGGCGCAGTTCGACTTCGGCACCGCCACGCACAGCGGGCTGTACAAGCCTGGCAAGATCCGCATCGGGCCCTGAACTTCCCGTTCAGATAGCAGTCAGGGCTGTAAATCACGGCGCATCGCAACCCCGGACGCAATTTCGACAGGGTCAGGGCCGCAAGGTCCCGCGTGGCCGTGTTCTCCAGACCACAAGCCAGTCGACGCGTTCACCGTCAATTAGCCTGGCGCTGTGGATCGGATCCGGCTCGGCAACGCGGTGCTTACTCGCGTCATCGAGTGGCAGGTCGACAGCTTGCCGATAAGGGTCTTCCCGCAGACTCCGGCCGAGGCGTGGAGTGATCTCGCGGACGAGTTCGCACCGACCTTCTGGAGCGACGACCACTGGCGCATCGCGTTACAGATCTGGGTCGTCGAGGTCGACGGGCTCACCGTCGTCGTCGACACCGGCGTCGGTAACGATCGGACTCGTCCTCGGATGGCAGTGCTCGACCACCTGCACACCGACTTCTTGACGTCACTGCAGGACGCAGAAGTCGATCCTGCCGATGTCGACGTCGTCATCAACACACATCTGCACTTCGATCACGTCGGCTGGAACACCATGCGCGACGGCGATGCGTGGGTACCGACGTTTCCCAACGCCCGCTACCTGGTGCCAGAAGCGGACTACCGGCACTTCCATCCGGACAGCGCCGCACAGCGCGCGACGCCGCGGACCGAAGACGAGCTGTCGTTGCGGGAACACGTCCGAACAATGTTCGCGGACAGCGTTTCTCCGGTCGAAGCGCAGATCGAGTTGTGGTCCGACGATTATCAGCTGAGCGAGTCGGTGCACCTTCGTCCGGCGCTCGGCCACACTCCGGGGTCGTCGGTGGTGTGGCTGGACGCCGGCAAGCCCGCCGTGTTCGTCGGCGACCTGACGCACTGCCCGATCCAGCTGCACCGGCCCAATGACCCGTGCGTCTGGGACGAGGATTTCGCGGCCGCGGCGGTGACGCGCAAGCGGGTGCTGACCGAAGCGTCACGTCGACGCGCTGTGGTGATTCCCGCGCACTATCCAGGGCACGGCGGCGCGACGGTGGTCGCCCGCGGAGACGGGTTCATGGTCGATGACTGGCTCGAGCTGCCGCCGATCTAGGCCGCAGCGCCGACGGCGGCGCGTCCGTAGTTGCCGCGTGAATTCTTCAAACAACTGACGTTGCCGCAAACGCTCTGCTAGTAGTTATATCGACTACAAGAACAATGCATCTCTGCAGCAAATGATTTGCGGCCGCTTTCTGTAGTTCGGCGAGGAGTCAATTATGTTGCAATCGAAGGAAGCGCCGCATACTTCGAACGGCAAACTGAGGCCAAAGAGGATTTTCGACCAGGCAGCCGTCGAAGCCGCAATTTTCGACTTGCTCGTCGCGATCGGTGAGGATCCTCACCGCGACGGTCTGCGGGATACCCCGGCCCGGGTGGCACGGGCCTACCGCGAGACATTCGCAGGCCTGTACAGCGATCCCGACGACGTGCTGACGACGATGTTCGACGAGCAACACGGCGAGCTCGTGTTAGTTAAGCAAATTTCGATGTACTCCACATGTGAACATCACCTGGTTTCATTCCATGGTGTCGCCCACGTCGGCTACCTTCCCGGAGATGACGGTCGGGTAACCGGCCTTTCGAAGATCGCGCGGTTGGTCGACTTGTATGCCAGACGCCCGCAGGTGCAGGAACGGCTCACCGGGCAAATCGCCGACGCATTTATGAGTAAATTGAATCCCCGCGGCGTCATTGTCGTCATCGAGGCCGAGCACCTCTGCATGTCGATGCGCGGTGTGCGAAAGCCGGGAGCCAGTACGACGACCTCCGCAGTTCGCGGTCAGTTCAAAACCGATGCAGCGTCACGGGCCGAGGCGCTGCACCTGCTACTGCGAAAGTGATCCAGGTTCCATGACGGCCGCGCCGACGGGGAGTCACCCGTACCGTGCGTTGTGGGCCATGATGGTCGGCTTCTTGCTGATCGTCGTCGACTCGACCATCGTCACGGTCGCCAACCCGGTCATCAAACGAGATTTCGATGCCACCTATGACGCGGTCATCTGGATAACCAGCGCCTATCTACTGGTCTTTGCCGTGTTTCTCCTGGTGGGTGGACGGCTCGGAGACCGGTTCGGACCGAAGAACGTCTACCTTGCGGGCTTGGCGCTCTTCATCGTGTCGTCGGTGTGGTGCGGCCTATCCGAATCCATCGGAATGCTGATCGGCGGACGGGTCGCCCAAGGCATCGGCGCCGCGCTGCTGGCCCCGCAGACCTTGTCGGCGGTCACCCGCACCTTCCCTGCCGAGCGGCGCGGCGTCGCGATGAGCCTCTGGGGCGCTACCGCCGGAGTCGGCATGTTCGTCGGCCCACTGGCCGGCGGTGTGCTCGTCGATGGGCTGGGCTGGCAATGGGTCTTCCTCGTCAATGTCCCGATCGGTGTCGTGGGACTCGTCATGGCGGTGCGGCTGATTCCTGCGCTGCCCACGCGGCGTTATCGCCTCGACATCCTCGGCGTGCTGCTGTCCGGCGCTGGCATATGCCTGATCGTGTTCGGGTTGCAGGAGGGCCAAAACCACGACTGGGCGTCCTGGATTTGGGCCGTCATCGCCGGCGGCTTCGCCTTACTTGCCGCGTTCGTGGTCTGGCAGTCAGTCCAGCGGCATGAGCCGCTGATTCCGCTGTCGTTGTTTCGCCACCGCGACTTCAGCCTGTCCAACGCCGGAATCGCGTTGATCAGCTTCGCAGTCGTCGCGTGTGCGGTCCCGCTGATGTTCTACCTGCAAGAGGTATGCGGGCTGTCCCCTACGCGCTCGGCGCTGGTGACTACGCCGATGGCCATCGCGACGGGCGTCCTGGCTCCAGTCGTCGGCAGGCTTGTGGACCGCTTCCAGCCGCGAGCCATCGTCGGCCCCGGCTTTGCGGCACTGGCGATTGCCCTTGCCTGGCTTTCACTGGAAATGGACCCGGCCACACCGGTGTGGCGGTTGGTGTTGCCGCTGACGGTAATCGGCGCCGCGGGTGCGTTCACGTGGGAACCGTTGGCGGTCACCGCATCTCGGACCCTGCCACCAGACCTGGCCGGTGCTGGCTCGGCTGTGTACAACACGGTGCGGCAGGTCGGGGCGGTGCTCAGTAGCGCCAGTATCGCCGCCTTGATGACGGCACTGCTGGGCGCCGAACCCGGCGACGCTGCGGCACGGCTGCCGGACTCGCTCAAAGGACCGTTCGCCGACGCGATGTCGCAATCGATGCTCTTGCCGGCGTTCGCGGCGGCGTTGGGAGTGATAACCGCACTGTTCTTCGTCGGCCGGCCAGAACCCGCAAGTCGCCCGGTGCCGTCGAAATACCCGTCGAAGAGAAACGTTGGTGTCGCACTATGACCGCTTTTGCCGGAACGTCACAGTCAACTTTTCACGACGCAGAGGCGCTCACCGATGACGCCCTGCGCGACCTATTCGCCTATCCCGACGGTCTTTCCCAGCCACGGCTTCGTGCAAATTTCATTGCGAGCATCGACGGGGCGGTGACGCTTGATGGTTCGGGCAGAAGGCTGGGGACGCAAACGGACCGGCGGGTGTTCATCCGGTTGCGTGAAGTCGCGGACGTAGTTCTCGTCGGTGCCACCACGGCGGCGTCCAAGCCCTATGCCGATATTCAGGTGGGCGCGGACGCGCAACCCTGGCGACTTTCGCACGGTATGTCGGCTGTTCTGCGGCTAGCGGTTGTCTCGCGCCGCGCCGTGATCCCGCCTCAGCTGCTACAGAATCCGACTATGCCGCCGATCGTGGTCGTCTCCGAGAGCGCACCGAGTTCAGCCCGGCGAGCGCTCGAAGCGTCCGGAGCACTTGTGGCGGAGATGGCCGAGGGCCAGATCGGTTCCGCCGCAATACGCAACGCGCTTTCGGAGCTCGGTCTGAACCGTGTGCTCGTCGAGGGCGGTCCCACGCTGTTTTCGCACCTTGTCGCGGGCAATGAAATCGATGAGCTGTGCCTCACCACCAGTCCCATGATGGTGGCCGGGGCCGCCCGCCGCATCGCCACCTCAGCTGACCATGTCGAGATTCGCATGCAGCGCAAAGACGTTCTGCTCGGCGCTGATGGGACCGTCATCGTACGGTGGGTTCGATCCTGAGCCTCTAGTCTTGCGCAGACGCGCTACGACGGCGGCGTCGCGGTGGCCGTGGCGTTGCTCTGCAGGATGTCGTCGTGGCAGTCCACGTGCGACTGCCCGGTCTGCTCCATGCACACCAGAACCGGTGACTCCGTCTCCGACGGGTACACCTCGTCGTTCGGGCCTGCCGTCGCGGTCGGACTGGAGATCTCGCCCGGATACAGCGACCAAATCGTGGCATCCGTAGTCGGCAGGTGTGCGCAGTACGTCGGCGCACCGCCCTCGGTGATGCCTGCAGCGCCCAATGTCGCACAACTGGCGCCGACGACCACCACCGGCAACGTGACACCGCCCGGGGCTGTGGCAGCGGACGGTGCGGATGACGGGTGCGGCTTGGCTTCTGCGGAGTGGTCGCGCGTGCGGTCGAACAGCACGAAACCCACTCCCGCAATGGCGATCACAACGAGCGCGATCGCGACCGGCACGACGATGCGCCGTCGTGGCTTGGCCTGCGCTCTGGCATGCCGGGGACCGGCGGCGGCTGGCGCCAACATGGTCTCGTCGACGCCAACCTCCGGCTCCTCGAGGCCGATGTGATGGGCGAGGGCGCGGGCGAAATCGATACATCGCCCGTACCGCTCGTCCGGTGACTTGGCGAGCGCCTTGTCGAATACTGGTCCGAGGCCGGACAACTCGGGTCGCCGGGTGCCGATCTTCGGTGGATCGGCGGTGAGGTGCTGGCTGATGACGACCGCGGGATTCGAGTGCTGAAACGGCGGCGTCCCGGTCAACAGCTGGAAGGCCGTCGCCGCAAGCGCATACTGGTCGGCGCGTCCGTCGATCTCTTCGCCCTTCAGCTGTTCGGGTGCGGAGTAGGCGACAGTGCCGACGGTCATGTTCGTCCCGGTGAGCACGCTCGGCTCGCCTAGCCAGCGGGCAATTCCGAAGTCGGCCAACATGATCCGCTCGCCGCCGGTGCCCTGGTTGGCCATCAAGATGTTCGCCGGCTTCACGTCACGGTGCAATAGCCCACGTTGATGTGCGTAATCGAGCGCGTCGGCAACCGCAGTCACGATCCGCACCACCTCGTTGGGCGGCATCCCATCCGGATAGCGCTCGCTGAGCAGGCGTCCCGCGTCGGTCCCCTCGACGTAGTCCATTGAGATCCACAGCTGACCCTCGACGTCGCCCCGGTCATGCACCTCGACGATGTGCGGGTGCCATAGGGTCGCGGCGATGTCGGCTTCCCGGTTGAACCGTTGCCGGTATTCGCTTTCCGAGCAGACCGACGCCGAGAGCACCTTGAGCGCGTCGCGCCGCGGCAGCCGTGGATGCTGGGCGAGATAGACCTCGCCCATCCCGCCAGCACCCAGCGATCGCAGGATGGTGTACCCCGCGATGACGTCGCCGTTCGCTAGCGGCATGCGCGCATACTAGTCGGCTTAGATCGGAAGGAGTCCGTGCTTGCGCTGCACGCGATCGTGCTTCTGCTTGTCACGCAAAAGGCGCAGCGACTTGCGTAGCAGCAGCCGCGTTTCGTGCGGTTCGATCACGCCGTCGATGTAGCCACGTTCGGCGGCGATCCAGGGCGTCGCCAGGTTGAGGTTGTAACCCTCGATGAACTGGCGCTTGACCTCCTGCGCCTCAGGTGCACTGGGGTCGGGGAAGCGCTTCATCAGAAGCTGTGCCGCGCCCTCGGCGCCGATCACCGCGATCCGCGCCGTCGGCCACGCGAAGTTGAGGTCGGCCGTCAGCTGCTTGGACCCCATCACCGCGTACCCGCCGCCGTAGGACTTGCGGATGGTGATCGTCACCTTCGGTACGTCGGCCTCCACGACGGCGTTGAAGAAGCGGCCGCCGCGCTTGATGATGCCGCCTTTTTCCTGCTGCACACCGGGCAGGGCGCCGGGGGTGTCGACGACGAAAACCAGTGGGAGGTTGTAGGAGTCGCAGAACCTGATGAAGCCGGCCGCCTTGTCCGACGCCTCGTTGTCGATGGAACCGGACAGCACCATCGGCTGATTGGCGACCACGCCGACAGGACGGCCGTCGACGCGGGCGAACGCGGTGATCATCGCCGGGCCACGCTGGGCGCCGACGTCGAAGACGTCGCCGTCGTCGAAGATCCGCAGCAGGATCTCATGCATGTCGTAGGCCATGTTGTCGCTGTCCGGCACGATCGAATCGAGTTCGAGGTCGTGCGGCGTGATCTCCGGCTCCATGCCGGGGTTGACGATCGGCGCGTCGTCAAACATGTTGGGGGGCAGGAAGCTCAAGTAGTCGCGGACGTACTGGAAGGCCGCGGCCTCGTCCTCGACCACCTGGTGGATGTTGCCGTACCGGGCCTGATTGTCTGCGCCGCCGAGTTCGTCGAGGGTGACGTCCTCGCCCGTGACGTCCTTGATGACGTCGGGACCGGTGATGAACATGTAGCCCTGGTCGCGTACCGCCACCACCAGATCGGTCTGGATCGGCGAATACACCGCTCCGCCAGCGCATTTACCCAGGATGATCGAGATCTCGGGCACCAGGCCGCGAAGCATCTCATGACGGCGGCCGAGCTCGGCATACCACGCCAGCGACGTCACCGCGTCCTGAATGCGCGCGCCCGCCGAGTCGTTGATGCCGACGATCGGGCAGCCGACCATCGCCACCCACTCCATCAGCTTGGCGACCTTGCGGCCGAACATCTCGCCGACGGAGCCCTGGAACACCGTCTGGTCGTGGCTGAAGACGCCGACCGGCCTGCCGTCGATGGTGGCGTGCCCCGTGACGACGCCGTCGCCGAACAGCGCGTTGGGATCACCCGGCGTCTTGCACAGCGCACCGATCTCCAGGAAGCTGCCCGGGTCGACGAGCGCGTTGATGCGTGCGCGGGCGCTGGGGATTCCCTTTTTCTCGCGCTTGGCGACGGCCTTCTCCCCGCCGGGTTCCTTGGCCAGCTCGAGCTTTTCGCGGAGCTCGGCGAGCTTCTCGGCAGTCGTGGTGGGAGACGGTTCTACGGTCACTTCGCCTGCTTCTCCTCAGCCTCGATCCGGTTGATCGCCTCGCTCATATGCGCGCCGACCTTCGCAATGTACGGCTCGTCGATGGCCTGGATGTGCTCGCCCCCGATGGGCACGACCTCCAGCTCGGAGACGAACTCGCCCCAGCCACCGTCGGGTTTACGGGTGGCGTAGCGCGGCTCGAAGAAGATCGCGTCGTCGTGGTAGCGGTCGGCCATGTACAAGGTGACGTGCCCGTCGTAGGGCTCGATCTTGGCGGTGTCGATCACGCGGTTGTCCAGATATGACGTCCGCTGGTGCTCGATGATGCCGCCGGGGATCTGCACGCCGCTCTGACTGACCGCGTCGAGCACGAACTGCACCTGGCCCTCGTCGTCGAGGTCCTCGAGCTGCTCGTAAGGGATCGGCGGCACCTGGACGTTGAAGGTCCGCTCCGCGAAGCGCGCGTAGCGGTCCCAGCGGGCGCGGGTCTCCTCCTTGGTCTGCGGCACCTCCTCGCCCGCGCGCACCGCGTCGATCAACCCCACGAACCGGACGTCGGCGCCCGCGCGCTTCAGCCCGATCGCACACGCGTAGGCCAGCACGCCACCGAGCGACCACCCGGCCAGGATGAAAGGACCGTTGCCCTGCATCTCCAGCAGCTTCGGCACGTACTCGGCCGCGCGCTCCTCGACGGAGCCCTCGACCCGCTCGATGCCATACACAGGGATGTCCGACGGAAGACGCTTCAGCAGCGGTTCGTAGACCACCGTCGAGCCGCCCGCAGGGTGGAACACGAACACCGGCGGCTTGGTCGAACCCTCCTGCGGCGCGCGCAGGGTCCGGACGAAGCCGTCGATCTCACCGGACTCGAGGTGCTCGCGCACGATGCTCGCCAGCGCCTCGATGGTGGGGGCGGTCTTCACGTCCTCCCCGGTGATGGTGCCCTCGACCCGTTCCGAAAGACGTTGCGCCATCTTCTCGGCGGTCGCGTCGTCGAGCGCGGGCAGCGCGTTGAAGATGCCGCCCGGCGACTTGCCGGTGACGATGGCCCACGTCGCGAACGTCACCCGCTCCGCGGCTTCGCGGGGCGGTACGTCGGCGCCCAGCGCCTCGGTGACCGCCTCCTGGGTCAGCACCTGGGCCGCAAGGGAGGCCGCCGACGGCTGATCGGGACCCGCCGGGTTGGTGGGTGGGGGCGGGATCGCCGGGCCACTCGGATCGGTCGGCGGCGGCGGAATATCCGCCGGCGCTTGCGCTTCCGGCTCCGTCGTCACCGTCGGTGCGGTGCCTGCCATCATCGCGGCCTGCTCTGCGGCGATCTCCTCGGGCGTCAGCGTCTGCTGATGCTCGTGCAGTTGCTCGACCTCGTCGCGGTGGTCGATCGCGTACTCGATGAGCTTCTCGACGGCGTAGAGGTTCGCATCACGAACGGCGGTCAGCTGGATCGGCGGAAGGTCGAAGTCGTACTCGACCCGGTTCTTGATCCGCACGGCCATCAGCGAATCGAGGCCGAGTTCGATCAGCGGCACCTCCCATGGCAGGTCCTCGGGTTCGTAACCCATTGCGCCGCCGACGATCGCGGCCAGCCGATCGTGGACCGTCTCACCCGAGTCCGGCGACCACTTGGCAAAGCCCGCACCGAGATTGGCGCCCTGGGTCAGGTTGTCCTGCAGGATCTCTGCATCGTCTTCTTCGACGGGCGAGGCCGTCGTCGAAACCGGTTCAGTCACCGCCGCGGCTGCGCCTACCGCGGTTGGCAGTGTGATGGCATGCCCTGCACGGGTGACGATGGCTTCGTACACCAACGTGAACGACTCGTCGATGCGCGCGTGCACCTGCACGGTCGCCCCGCCCGGGTGACGGGTCAGCGTCGTCACCAGCCGGGCGCCCTCACCGGGCACCGCGCGCTGCTCGAAGGCTGTCAGCTTCGCGTCCGGAAGAACCTGCGCCGCAGCGGCTTTCACCAGTGCGCCGAGATCGGCCGCACCCTTCGGCGCGTACTCCCACAGATGACGACCGTCAGGTGTGGCGACGTGGTTGCCCGGCATCATCACCGAGCTGTCGCCGGTGAATTTCGCGTCCAGCCAGTGCGACTTGCGGCGGAATCGGGTCGGCGGGATGTTCGCATACTCACCTCGACCGAAAAGTGTCCGCATGTCGAGGTCGTGACCGTAGACGTAGAGCTGCGCCATGGTCGACGTCATCGAGTCGACCTCGTCCTGTTTGCGCGCCAACGTCGCGATCAGCTGGGCGTCATGCAACCCGGCCGCCGCCGTCGTCAGTCCCACCTGCATCAGGGCCACCGGATTCGGTGCCAGCTCAAGGAAAGTGGTGTGCCCGTTGTCGACGGCGTTGCGGATGCCCTGGGTGAAGTGGACGCTGTGCCGCAGTCCCTTCTTCCAGTACTCCACATCGTGGATCGGCTCGCCGCCGGGCCGGATGTAGTGGCCCTCGTGCACCGTCGAGAAGTAGCCCGTGGTCAACGGATGCGGCTCGATGCCCTGCAGTTCGGCCGCCAGCTCACCGAGCAGTGGGTCCATCTGCTGGGTGTGGCTGGCACCCTTGGTCTGGAACTTGCGGGCGAACTTCCCCTCGGACTCGGCGCGGGCGATGATCGCGTCGACCTGCTCCGGCGGGCCGCCGATGACCGTCTGGGTCGGTGCCGCGTACACGCATACCTCGAGGTCCTTGAAGTCCGAGAACACCGTCCCGATCTCGTCGGCGGAGTACTCCACCAGCGCCATCAGCCGGATGTACTCGCCGAACAGCATGGCCTCGCCCTCGCCCATCAGGTGAGCACGTGAGCAGATCGTGCGGGTGGCGTCGGCCAGCGACAAACCGCCGGCAAAGTACGCCGCTGCGGCCTCGCCGAGCGACTGTCCCACCACCGCAGCGGGTTTGGCGCCATGCGCCTTGAGCAGCTCACCGAGCGCGATCTGGATCGCGAAGATGACCGTCTGCGTCGTCTCGATGCCGTAGTCCTGCGAGTCGTCGAGAATCAGCTCGACGACGGAGTAGCCCAGCTCGTCTTGAACCAGCGAGTCGACCTTGTTGATCCACTCGGCGAACGTCTCGTTGCGCAGATACAGGCTCTTGGCCATCTTGCGGTGCTGCGCGCCGAACCCGGCCAGCACCCACACCGGCCCGTTGGTGACCGGTCCGTCGGCGCTGAACACGTTCGGGTTCTGCTTGCCCTCGGCCACCGCCCGCAGGCCCTTGACGGCCTCATCGTGGTCATGAGCGAGAACCACCGCGCGGGACCGACCGTGGTTGCGCCGCGACAGCGAACGACCGATCGACTCCAGCGACGACGCGCGGCCCTCCGGGCTGTCGATCCAGTCGGCGAGCTCCGCGGCAGTGGCCTTCTTGCGCGATGTCAGGAAGCCCGAAACAGCGAGCGGCACAACAGGAGTGGGTTGTTCCTCAGCTTCGAGTGCCTCGCGGGCGACCTCGAGCAGCCGCGTGGCTTCGTCGGTGAGACCGAGCGGTTCGGCCTCGTCTTCGGTGACCGCGACGTGGCTGGGCTCGTCGTCCTCGTCGATGAACTCGCCGTACTCGTCCATCCGCACTCCGCCGACGTACACGGCGTCGGTCTCGGATTGCGTGGCCTTCTCGGGCGCGGCTTCCGGTTCCGGTTCTGGTTCAACGAGATCCGAAGGCAGCACCTCGCGCAGCACCAGATGCGCATTGGCGCCGCCGAAGCCGAAGCCGGACACACCTGTGATCGCGTGGCCGCTGTAGCGTGGCCAATCGGTGACGGTGTCGGCGACCTTCAGCCGTACCGCCTCGAAGTCGATGTACGGGTTGGGCCCGGTGTAGTTGATCGACGGCGGGATCTTGTCGTTCGCCAGGGCCAACGCCATCTTCGCCAGGCTGGCCGCGCCGGCCGCCGACTCCAGGTGTCCCACATTCGATTTCACCGCACCCAGCAGCGCCGGCTTGTCAGCGGGACGGCCCCTGCCGACAACACGGCCCAGCGCGTCGGCCTCGATCGGGTCACCGAGGATGGTACCGGTGCCGTGCGCCTCGATGTAGTCGACATCGCGCGGGTTGATGCCGGCGTCCTTGTAGGCCTTGCGCAGCACCTCGGCCTGCGCATCCGGATTCGGCGCGAGCAAGCCGTTGGATCGGCCGTCGTGATTGATCGCGCTGCCCGCGATCACCGCGAGGATCTCGTCGCCGTCGCGGCGGGCGTCGGAGAGCCGCTTGAGGACGATCATCCCGCCGCCCTCGGAGCGGGCGTAGCCGTCGGCGTCCTGCGAGAACGACTTGATCCGGCCGTCGGGCGCCAGCACGCCGCCGACCTCATCGAAGCCGACGGTCACCAGCGGAGTGATCAACGCGTTCACGCCGCCGACGAGCGCCACGTCGGCCTCGCCCGCCCGCAGCGCCTGCACACCCTGGTGCGCGGCGACCAGCGACGAGGAGCACGCCGTGTCGATGGCCACCGACGGTCCACGGAAGTCATAGAAGTAGGACACCCGGTTGGCGATGATCGAGCTCGCGGTGCCGGTGATCGCGTATGGGTGCGCGATCGACGGGTCGGACATCGCAAGGAAGCTGTAGTCGTTGAGCGAGCTGCCGATGTAGACGGCGACGCTTCCGCCGCGCAGGCTTGACGCCGGGATGCGCGCGTTCTCCAACGCCTCCCAGGTCAGCTCCAGCGCCATCCGCTGCTGCGGATCGATGTTGTCGGCCTCCATCTTCGACAGCGCGAAGAACTCGGCGTCAAAACCCTTGATGTCGGACAGGTAGCCGCCGCGGGTGCGGGCCTTGCCGACCCGCTCGGCGATCCGTGGCTCGTCGAGGAACTCCTCCCAGCGGCCCTCCGGCAGATCGGTGATCGCGTCGCGCCCCTCGAGCAGCGCCTGCCACGTCTCGTCCGGCGTGTTCATGTCGCCCGGGAAGCGGGTGGCGATGCCGACAATCGCAATGTCTTCCACGTCGCGCTCGCGCGACCAATCTTCGCCGCTGTCGGACATGTCGATCTCGGGTTCACCCTCGACGATGACGGTCGCGAGTGACTCGATGGTCGGATGGCGGAACGCGACGGTCGCGGTCAGCGTCACACCGGTGAGGTCCTCGATGTCGCTNGCCATCGCGACAGCGTCACGTGACGACAGGCCCAGCTCGACCATCGGCGTGGACTCGTTGATCGCGTCGGCGGACTGGCCGGTGGCGGTGGCGATCCAGTTGCGCAGCCATTCGCGCATCTCGGCGACCGTCATGTCGGTGCGAGGCGGAGCCAGGGCCTTCTCGGGAGCGAGCTGGATGTCCGGCTCGAACTCACCGGCGGGTTGGGAATCGTCTTGTCTGTCAGTCATTTTCACGCCACCTTCGATGGACCACGCGCCCGTCGTCCGCTGGTCTTTTCGGCTCAGTCGGGAGTTAGTCCGTCTCGTCGGGGAAATCGTTCGCGACCTTGCCGCTGCGCAGGCTGCCGTCCAGGTAGGCGGCGCGGCAGGCGCGGCGGCCGATCTTGCCGCTGGAGGTCCGCGGGATCGCACCGGCGGCCGTGAGGAGCACGTCGCGCACCGTCACACCGTGGCGCACGGCGATCGCGGCGCGAATGTCGTCGGCGATCGGTCCCATGTCGAGCTTGTGCGTACCAGGTGCGCGCTCGCCAACGATCACCAGCTGCTCGGAGCTGTCGTCGGGATCGCGCTTGAGACCGGAGTGCGCATTCTCAAACACCTCGTCGGGCAGCTGATTTGCCGGCACCGAGAAGGCCGCGACATACCCGACCCGCAGCGCCTTTGTCGACTCCTGCGCCGAGTACTCCAGGTCCTGCGGGTAGTGGTTGCGCCCGTCGATGATGACGAGATCCTTCACGCGGCCGGTGATGAACAGCTCGCCGTCGTAGTAGGCGCCGAGGTCACCGGTGCGCACCCACGTCGCGTCGTCGGTTGCGCCCTGGGCGTGCGACGGGTTGGTCCGCGACTTCAGGATGTTATGAAAAGTTTCTGCCGTTTCGTCCTCTTTGCCCCAGTAGCCAGTGCCCATGTTCTGCCCACTGATCCAGACCTCGCCGATCTGTCCGTCGGGCAGCTCCGAAGCGGACTCCGCGTCGACGATGACGGCCCACTCGGCGACGCCGATCTTGCCTGCACCAGCCTGCGCGACGGCGCTGGGTGCGTCGTCGGGCACCTCGACGAAGGTGCCGTTGTTCAGCGCGTCGCGATCGACGGAGACGATCCGGGGGTGATCACCCATCGGAGTGGTGGACACGAACAGCGTGGCCTCGGCCAGGCCGTAGGACGGCTTGATGGCCTGCGGCTNGAACCCGTACGGGGTGAACGCGTCGTTGAACCTGCGCACGGTGGCCGCCGAGATCGGCTCGCTGCCGTTGAGGATGCACTTCACGACGCTCAAGTCCAGCGGCGGCTCGTCGTCTTTGGGCAATCCGCGGCCGGCGGCATGGTCGAAGGCGAAGTTGGGGGCCACCGAGATCACGCCGCCGGTGTCGTCGGGCTTGCGCGACATCTCCCGCAGCCAGCGGCTGGGCCTGCGGACGAACGCCGCCGGGGTCATGAAGGTGAAGTAGTGGCCGATCATCGGCGCCAACAGCGCGGTGATCAGGCCCATGTCGTGGAAGAACGGCAGCCACGAGCAGCCGCGGTCGCCTTCCTCACCGTCGAGGGCCTCGATGATCTGGACGATGTTGGTGGCCAGGTTGAGGTGGGTGATCTGCACGCCGGTGGGGATGCGGGTCGACCCCGAGGTGTACTGCAGGTACGCGATGGTGTCGATGTCGACCTCGACCGGTTGCCAGGTGGCGCCGACCTCGTCGGGCACCGCGTCGACGGCGATGACGCGGGGACGCTCCTTGGCCGGCCTGCTGCGGAAAAACTTNCGCACCCCCTCNGCGGAGTCGGTGGTGGTCAGGATGGCGGACGGCTGACAGTCGTCGAGTACCGCGTGCAGGCGGCCGACGTGGCCCGGCTCAGACGGGTCGAACAACGGAACCGCGATGCGGCCGGAGTAAAGGCTGCCGAACATGGCGACCACGTAATCGAGGTTCTGCGGGCAGAGGATGGCGATCCGATCACCGGGCTGGGTGACCTGCTGCAGGCGAGCACCGACGGCACGATTGCGGGCCCCGAAGTCCGCCCAGTTCAGATCGCGGGCCACACCGTCGCGTTCGACTGAGAAGTCGAGGAAGCGGTAGGCGAGCTTGTCGCCACGAACCTTGGCCCACTTCTCAACGTGCTTGACCAAGCTT
>C688J18823_10000252_pt1 | contig 30538 bp, 27 predicted proteins | sample HopSoiMetagenom1_FD_18823 | JGI IMG/M metagenome (IMG submission 18823) | reverse complement strand
CCCGCCGACGGGCTTGGTTGCGACCGGGGTGCCGGCAGCCGCCGGCGGTGGCACGCCTGCGGCCCCTGCGGCCGGCGCCGCCTCGGCCGCCATGCCCGCCTGCAGGCAGTCGGCGAACTGCTGCGTCAGCTTCCTCGAGATCTCCGGAAGCAGGCCACGGGACATCTGTGCTGCCGCGCCGGTCAGGGTGATGTCGGCCTGCATCTTCACGGTCGTCTCGCCGGGTTCGTCGGTCAGCTCGAGCCACGACGTCACCGATGCGTTGGCCGCACCCTTCCCCTTCTGCTCCATGCCCTTGGCCTTGAGCATCACCCGGTGCGCGGTGTCGTCGCGCTCCAGCATCGTGACCGTGCCGGCGAACGACATCGAGACGGGCCCGAACTTCGCGCGCACGGTTCCCTTCCAGTTCCGGTCGTCGACCACCTCGGTGAGCTCCGCGCCCGGCATGCACGGCGCGACCTTCTCGACATCCAGCAGGTAGCGCCACAGTTCCTCGGCGGGCGCCGCCACGGTGAACTCGTTCTCGATCTGCATCCTCAGGCCTCGGTCGCCACGGGGACGAAGGGGGCCAGGTTCGCCGTGAACCGCTCCAGGCAGCCGGCCGCGAGCACCGCCTGCCAGCCGTCGGACGCCATGCGCTGAGGCTAGGCGGCCGGCACACATCACGCACGAGAGCCTGATGCCGTGGCGCGCATCCCTCCCGTATTGTGGTCCGGCTCGGAGCACGTGCCGACCCGATGCAGCCTCGTGGGCCGCCTGGGCCGGCGCTCTTGAAAGGAGAGTTCGTTGCGCGCACGGATCGCAGCCTGCCTCGCCCTGACCACCCTCATCGGCACCGCGGTCGTCGCATCGTCCAACGCCGCCATCGCCGCTCCATCGCCCGCGAAGGCGCACTCCACGATCGACGCGCAAGCGGCGAAGATGCCGTGGAACACGGGCGGCGCACGCGTCGTGCCGGGCAAGCTCGTGGTGGTGTGGCGCCACGCAGCCCCCAACGGCGCAACCCGGAGCCTGTCCGCGCAGCTCGGGGCGACGACCACGTCGGCTCCCTCGTCGGACATCGACGTCGTCCAGCTGCCGGCGGGCGCGTCGGAAGCCGCGGCGATCCGCCGATACGAGCGCTCGCCGCTCGTGCGCTCGGCGGAGCCGGATCGCATCGCGTCGCTGCTCGCGGTGCCGAACGACACCAACTTCGATCAGCAATGGGCCCTGAACAACACCGGACAGTCGCACGGCCTCACCCGGCAGATCCGCGGCCGGGCTACGCATAGGACCGGGACCGATGGCGCCGATGTCGACGGACCCGAGGCGTGGGCCGCGCAGACGAACCACAACCCGACCGTCGTTGCGGTGATCGACACCGGGGTGGACATCAACCACCCCGACCTCCAGAACCGCCTATGGACGAACACCGCCGAGCAGGCCGGCACGCTCGGAGTCGACGACGACCACAACCGATACGTGGATGACCTCCACGGCTGGGACTTCGCCGATCGTGACAAGAACCCGACCCCGAGCGGCGGCATCGAGAACTCGCACGGCACGCACGTCGCCGGAATCATCGCCGCTGAGCAGGACAACAACGAGGGGATCAGCGGCGTCTGCCCGGACTGCCGGATCATGGCCCTCCGGTTCGGGTCCGCGTCAGGTCTGGCCCTCAGCAACGAGGTCGCGGCGATCCACTACGCGGCGAACAACGGCGCCGATGTGATCAACCTCTCGGTCGGCTCACCGGTCTGGTCCCCCGCGGAGCGGACCGCCATCCAGCAGGCCGGTCGCAAGGGCGTCCTGGTCGTCGCCGCGGCCGGCAACGCGGGCGAGGACAACGACATCGCCTGGTACCCGGATCCGCAGCATCAGGCCTGGGCGCCGTCGTATCCGGCGAGCTATTCCCTCTCGAACATCCTGTCGGTGGCGGCGAGTAACGATCATGACCAGTACGCGTACTTCTCCCAGTGCCGCAACTACATCCCCATCTGGAGATGCGGTTTCTCGAGCTTCGGCCATGACTCTGTAGACGTCGCAGCACCTGGCGTCGACATCCTGAGCACGGTCAAGGTCGGTGTCGGACGAACGTATCCGAACTACGAGTTCTTCGACGGGACGTCGATGGCGTCGCCGATGGCGGCCGGCATCGCCGGACTCGTCGTCGCGCAGAATCCGACGGACACGCCGGTGCAGGTGAAGAACGCCGTCATGAACTCCGTCGACCACCCCACGTCGTTGAAGCTACTGACGGAGTGGGCCGGCAAGACGGGCGTGGGCAAGAAGGCGCTCACGGGCCACTTCACCCGCACGCAGGGCCGCGTGAACGCGCTCGGGGCGATCGCCAACGACACCACGAGCGCGACCCCGACGACCGACGGCGGTATCGACGGCGCGCGTTCGATCGACACCCGGAAGGCGGGCCGCCTGTCATGGCCCGCCGATGACAATGACGTCTACAAGAAGCGCCTGGTGAAGGGTCACAGGTACGCGGTCAGCCTCGACGGGCCCCGGGGACAGGACTTCGATCTGTGGATCTGGAATCCGGGGACGAAGGACATCTGGCAGTTCTCGGCGGGTTGCTTCCGTCGGGGCGGCTCGTGCCCGGCGTTCGCGGCCGTGTCCGGCGATACGACCGCCGACGAGCACGTCGCCTTCCGCGCGCACAAGACGGGCACGTTCTTCATCCAGGTGAACAGCTGGTACTCGCACGGGAAGTACACGCTGCACATCAAGAAGGTCTGACGGCCCCTCGATAGCTCGCGCCCCGACGCGGGAACGTCACTCGCCTCGAGGCCAGGGCCCGCGGGGAGGGCTCGAACTCGGCGGTGCGGGTAGATACCCTGCGCACACCATGACGGCGTCGATCCCCGATCTGCTGCTCGCGCTGCCCGGATGGGCCGCGTTGCTCGCCGTATTCTTGCTGCCCGCGCTCGAGTCGTCGGCCTTCATCGGGTTCGTGTTCCCGGGCGAGATCGCCGTGATCTTGGGCGGCGTCGCAGCGGCAGCCGGCCGGATGCCGCTGCCGGCGATGATCGCGGCGGCGATCCTCGGGGCCGTGATCGGCGACAGCATCGGGTACGCCGTCGGTAAGCGGTGGGGCGATCAGATGCTCCACGGCACGATCGGCCGCCTGCCGATCGTGCGGCACGAGCTCGAGCGGCATCTCGACTCGGCGAAGACCTTCGTGCGCAAGCGCGGACCGCACGCCGTCTTCATCGGCCGATTCACCGCCGCGCTTCGTGTGCTCGTTCCGGGCCTGTCGGGCATGGCGGAGCTCCCGTACCCGACGTTCCTGCTCTACAACGTGCTCGGTGCCGTCTTGTGGGGAACCGGGTTCGCGATCCTCGGCTACTTCGCGAAGAACGCGTGGGAGCAGGTCGCCACGGACGCCCGGTACGCCGGTCTCGCGCTGCTGGCCGTGATCGTGATCGCCCTCATCGTCACGACGGTGGTGCGTCGGCGACGCGAGCGTCGGCCCGCCAAGAAGAGCTAACCGTCTCCGCACGGTGCCCGAACAGCCTTCCGTATGCCTGCATGGCTGTCCAAAGACCTAACGCGGTACTTGGAGAAACGCCGAGGACGGTCCCCCGAGCGAGGGTCCCGCCGTCGTCACCACCGCCCCCACCGGCCTGGCTCACATTTCCGCTTGCGAGCATGGCGGCCGCCGTGGTCCTGTCTCCTTTCGAGAAGGGGGACGCACCATGCGCTACTACCTGGTCGCCGACGACGGCAGCGTCATCTTGGAGTCGGTGTACGAGTCTTACGCGGTGGAGGGACAGCTGGCGGTGCCCGGCACGGTCATGATGCCGAGCGCCGCAGCGCTCGACGAGTGGCGGTGCGAGGCGGGGATGCACTTCTTCCAGGTGTCGATCTACAACCGGAGCGGCGAACCGTATGTGGTCGCGGAGCTGTCGTGGCCGCTGCTCTCGTATTGGCGCGAGCAGATCACCGACGCGACGATGACGCTCCAGAAGCTGCACGCGCGCCATCCGGACTATGCGGCGCAATGGCTCGACGACGACGACAGCGCGGCCGAGCGCGATCGCGTCCTGTCGAACGCGGCGGTCCGCCGCGATCTGCTCCGCGACCAGTGGATGCTCGATCTCACGTACGAAGAGTTCGTGGTACGGGTGCCCGACGTGTTCGGGGACGCGATGCCCGACGATGTCCGTCGCGCGTGGTTCCGGGCACATCAGGAGAGCCTTGCCGAGTTCGCGCGCACCCCGCCCCCCGGCGCCTGACGCTCGCCGTCCTTGACGCGCTTCTCGACTCGCTCCTACGCTCGCCTCGCAACCGACCCCCGCCGTCAGGTCGGTGCGAACGCGTCGAGAGGAGAGCCGCATGATGGAGCAGGTTTCGTTCACGAAGATGCAGGACGGGACGCCGGACGAATGGGCGCTGCTCGACCGGTTCGAGGAGGAGTTCAACGCCGGCCTCCCCGATCGGATCTTGGCGGCCGTCGACAAGCTCAACGGCTCCTACGGCGGCTACCAGGTCACGCGCTACACCCATTCCTTGCAAGCAGCCACCCGCGCCATGCGGGACGGCAAGGATGAGGAGTACCTCGTGGCCGCGCTCATCCACGACATCGGCGACGACCTGGCGCCGTTCACGCACGGCGAGATGGTCGCGTCGGTGCTCAAGCCGTTCGTTCGCGAGGAGCTGTGCTGGATGGTCCAGCGCCACCCCGTCTTCCAGCTCCACTACTTCAGTTCCCTGAGCGAGGTCGATCGCAACCGCCGCGATCGGTGGCGCGACGATCCGCATTTCGCGATGACCGAGGAGTTCTGCGAGCGGTACGACCAGGCCTCGTTCGATCCGGACTACCCCACCGAGTCGATCGACGTGTTCGCGCCGATGGTCCGCCGCGTGTTCGCCGAGCCTCGGTACCTCCCCGCCGGCTGGGTGTGAAAGCCAACCCGCTGCCGAGGCGGAGGGGACGAGCAACGCTGCTGTCTCGCGCGGCCGCCACGCGTCAACGGAGACTTCGAAGCGTTCTGCTGCTTCCGTTTGCTAGACGTTTGGTCCGGGATGCGAACTGCGGTCACATCGCCTTGCAGGCGGTGTGACCGCAGCCGCAGTCTCCGGCGGTCGCCATCTCGCCGCTGGGGTTCTTGCAGAAGTCGCTGCAGTACTCCTGGCCCTCCGCAGCGTCACAGCCACACATCCCGTGTGCGCACTTCATGCGCCCTCCCTTGAGCCGTTGCTCGGGCATGCGCCCTCCCTTGAGCCGTTGCTCGGGCGATTCCCGTTCGCCCCTTGAGGCAAACGCTCTCCCGGAGCGTGGCTACGTGGGAACGCGGAACCGCAGCATGGTCGCGTCGCCCGACCTCTTGCTGCTGATCGGCTCGAGCTCGATCGCACCGAGGTCCGGGGGCGAGAAGCGGACCCCGTCGCCGAGCAGCATCGGCACGACATAGACCAGGATCTCTTCGACGAGTCCTCGCTGCAGGCATTGGCTCGCAACGTCGGCCCCGAGGATCTCGAGGTCCTTTCCGCCCGCGGCGTCCAAAGCCGTGGCGACCGCGTCGCCGATGTCACCGCTGAGGATGGTGACGTCCGGGTCCGGCGGGTTCAACGGGCGATGCGTGAGCAAGAACATGGGTCCGGAGAAGGGGTAGTCGACGCTGCCGGGCTCCTCGGCCTCCATCTTGTCGCCGACGTCCCATGTTCGCCGGCCGACCAGCATCGCGCCGGTCGCTGCGGCGACTTCCTGGAAATCATCCGGCGCGACGAAGTCGGCGAGAGGCCGACCACCCCAGGTCATGGAGTCGCCGGGGCCGGCGATGAAGCCGTCGAGCGACATCGCCCGGTTGACGACGACCTTGCCGTTCGCGACGCGCGCCTCGCTCATCTTGTGGTCTCCGATCTTTCCAGATGGTAGGCCTCATCGCCCCCGGGCCGGTTTCCAGCCGGTGATCGAGTCGTGGGGTTCCCACTCCGCGGCGGCACTACGCTGCCTCGGATGGCAAGACGCGCTCGAGCTCCTTCCGCCGTTCGCTGGATCGTTCCGATCGCCGTCGCGGCCCTTGTCGCCCTCGCCATGGTCGCGATCTCGGCTGCGTACCCGATCGCGGTGGTCCTCGGCGCACGCCCCGTCCCGTTGTTCGCGGCCCTCGCGCTCGGCGGGGCGCTCCTTGCGATCGGCGCGATGACCGATCGGGAGGACCGCAGGCCTCGCGTGGGCATGACGAGGCGCCAGCTACTCGTCCTCGTCGCCTGGTGGATCGGCGTGTTCGTGGTCGTGGCGCTGCTGACGGATGCGTCGTGGAAGGCGTGGTCGGTCGCCACGCTGTTCCTCTCGTTCGTGGTGATCGTGAAGATCGTGCAGGTCGCCAGCCACCTCGACTGGAACATCGGGTTCCGCCTGTGGATGCCCTTCGCGGCGATCATCGCGTTCTTCATCGTCATCATCGCGATGGGACAGTTCCTCGGACGGCCCAACTTTCCTCCCCCGATCGTGTCGGCGCTCGACGCCTACGGGCCGGGAGAGCCCTCGCTCGACCCCGCGTCGCGTCCTGCTCCGGATCTCTCGGCGATCGGTGCGCACCTGACGCGAACCGGCGACCGCAACCTGGGTGGCCTGCCGGTCACGCTGTTCACGTATGACCTCCACGGCAGCGGGGTGGACGTCTACGAGGCGAACATCGGGTTCCCCGCGCCGCAGGGTTCGGTGAGCGCCGACGACCCTTCCGGGTGGTGGGCCGAGCTCGACGGCACCACGCTGCGCACGGGACCGAAGGGAACGAACTTCCTGGTCGTGGCGTGGGACACAAGGGTCGCGGATCGGATCGCGTCTGAGCTCGCCGGTCAACGGTGACCGCGAATAGCCGGCGGGCGGATGGGTACATCGGTGGCGTGCCCCCGAATGATCTCGAGATCGTCCCGGGAGAATCGGCTGGGACCTACGTTCTCTCGGGCGAGATCGACCTGGACTCCGCTCCCCAGGTCGCCGAGATATCGACCCGCCGGAACGGGACGGTGATCCTCGACTTCACGCACGTCACGTTCATCGACAGCATCGGCGTCTGGGCGATCGTCAACCTCGCACAGGGACCCGACGGCGGCACCGTGGTCATCAAGAACGCCTCCGGCAACGTGAAGCGAACGCTCGACCTGATCGGGCTCAAAGACACGTCGGGCATCGTCATCGACTGACCCACCGGTTCCGGCCGGATGCCGCGTCAGATGGCCGAAAGTCCGGTGTGGTCCCTCATCGAGCGGGTACACGGACTGCATGAGCACAGGCAAGAGCCAGCGGCAGCCGACCGATCAACACGAGCTCTGGTCCGAGGCATTGTGGGGCCTCGGACTGATCGGCGGCGTCCTGGTGGCCGTCGCCTTGGTCGCCAGGACGTTCGGCCGCTGACCGCCGGCGGTGACCCCCACGCTTTCAGGCTGAGCGCTTCCGCGTCCCGGCTCTGCTCTTCTTCGCCTCCTCGACGCTCGCCTTGAGCGCGTCGAGCAGCTCCTCGATCTGCCCCGTGGCCGGCTCGGATGGCCGAGGCGCCTGGCCCTGGACTGGACGCTTCTCCGCGATCCGCTCCAGGAGGTCGCGGCGGTAGGTGTCCTCGTAGCGCGCGGGATCCCACTCCGTCTTCAGCGTCTCGATGAGCGTCTGGGCGAGCGCGACCTCTCGATCCGCGATCTCGACCGATCCAAGGTCCCTCACGAGGGGTCGTCCATCGCGGACCTCGTCGGAGAAGAACATCGTTTCGAGTCCTAGCACGTCCCCGGCCGGGCGGATCACGACGAGGTGGGGCTTCGTCCGGAGAACGAACCGTCCGATCCCTGCTCGCCCGGATCGTTCCATCGCGCGGAGCAGCAGGACGTAGGGCTTCGCCGCTTCGGTCCGTGGAGACAGGAAGTAGCTCTTCTCGAAGAAGACGGGGTCGATGTCCGCGAGGTCGACGAAATCCTCGATGGCGATGGCACGGCTCGGCTGCGGTCTGATGGCTTCGATCTCTTGCGGACTAACGACGACCATGCCCTCGTCGGTCTCGTATCCGCGCTGCAGCTCGTCGAACGCAACCTCGCGATCACCGCCCGTCGCTCGATCCGCCGCGGGCGCGTCCGGCAACTCGCCCGGCGGCGGCGGCTCCCCCAACTCGCCCTGCGGGGGCGGCTCCCCCACCATGACCGGCTGCGCGTCATCCCCCTCGACGTAGCGCCGGTAGTGCACGCTCGCCGCGCTCGTCGACGAGGTGGAACCGCACGTCCTTCGGCGCGGTCGCGGGATACAGGCGCACTGGGATGCTCACGAGACCGAAGCTGATGGCCCCCGTCCACACCGATCTGGGCATGGGCCGAGGGTAGCCTCATCCGGGAACTCGGAGGCGGCCGCCCTCGCGGGAGGGCTTCCTGCGCTGTCGGCGTTTCCACGATCGGCGGGCCGGGTACTCGGGGGACATGCTCGCAGGGTTCATCTCCACGACGTTGCTGATCGTCGTCGTCATCGTCGCGGTCATCATCGGCACCATCGTCTGGGCGATCCGCAAGATCCTGTAGCGCATCGCGCACCGACGTGTCTGTGGAAGCCGGTACGGTGGATGAGCTGTGACGTTGGCCGGCTTCTCTCCCGCCGTGCGCGCCTGGTTCGAGGCGTCCTTCGAGGCACCCACCGACGCCCAGGCCAAGGCGTGGCCGGCCATCGTGCGCGGCGATCACACGCTGCTCCTCGCGCCGACGGGGTCCGGCAAGACGCTGGCCGCCTTCCTGGCTGCGATCGGGCGGCTGTCGTCCAGCCCACCGCCGCCCCGCGAGCGCCGAACGCGCGTGCTGTACATATCGCCGCTGCGAGCCCTCGCGATCGACATCGAGAAGAACCTGCGTGCACCGCTCGCCGGCATCGTGCATGCGGCCGAACGCGAAGCCACCCCGATCGCGCATGTGCCGACGGCCGGCGTCCGCACCGGCGACACCGACGCTCGCGAGCGTCGGCGCCTCCTCAGGGAGCCGCCGGACATCCTGATCACCACCCCGGAGTCCCTGTACCTGATGCTCACGTCGCAGGCACGGGAAACGCTCCGGGCGGTCGATACGGTCATCGTCGACGAGATCCACTCCGTCGCCGGGACGAAGCGCGGGGCGCATCTGATGCTGTCCCTCGAGCGGCTCGAGGCGATCACCGAGCGCCAACCGCAACGGATCGGCCTGTCCGCGACGCAGCGTCCGCTCGAGGAGATCGCCACCTTCCTCGGCGGCTTCGACGCGCCGGGACGGACGCGCCCCGTCACGGTGGTCGACGCGGGCGTCCGCAAGACGCTCGACCTGGAGGTCGTCGTGCCGGTCGAGGACATGGCCGCGATCGGCACGCCGATCGCCGAGGTCGACACGCCGATGGGCAACGCGGCCCTCGGCGCGGATCGCCTGTCGATCTGGCCGTCGATCCATCCGGTGCTGCTCGAGCTGATCCGCGCGCATCGGTCGACGATCGTCTTCGTCAACAACCGACGGTCCGCCGAGCGCCTCGCGGCTCGGCTGAACGAGCTCGCCGAAGAGGACCTCGCGCGCGCCCACCACGGGTCGCTCGCGCGCGAGCAGCGCATCGAGGTGGAGGACGCGCTCAAGCAGGGCCGCCTCCCCGCGATCGTCGCGACGTCGTCGCTCGAGCTCGGCATCGACATGGGCGCGGTGGATCTCGTGGTCCAGGTGGAATCGCCCGATTCGGTGGCGAGCGGCCTCCAACGGATCGGTCGGGCGGGCCACCAGGTCGGCGCGCCGAGCGTCGGCAAGCTCGTGCCGAAGTACCGCGGCGACCTGCTGCAGATGGCGGTGGTCGCCGAGGGCATGCTCACCGCGGACATCGAGTCGACGCGGTACCCCCGCAACCCGCTCGACGTCCTCGCACAGCACATCGTGGCGATGACGGCGGTCGACACATGGCACGTCGACGACCTGCTCGCGACCGTCCGGCGGACGGCTACCTTCGCCGACCTGTCCGACGACGTCTTCTTCGGCGTGATGGACCTTCTCGCGGGGCGATACCCGTCGGACGCTTTCTCCGGGCTCCGTCCCCGGGTGGTGTGGGACCGATCGGCCAACACCGTCCGCGCGCGCGAAGGAGCGGGGCGTATCGCGATCACGTCGGGCGGGACGATCCCCGACCGGGGACTGTTCGGCGTGTTCACGGTGGACGGCTCGCGCGTCGGCGAGCTTGACGAGGAGTGCGTCTACGAGTCACGTCGCGGCGAGGTGTTCCTGCTCGGCGCGAGTTCGTGGCGGATCGAGGACATCACGCGCGACCGCGTTGTGGTCACCCCCGCTCCCGGAGAGAACGGCAAGCTTCCCTTCTGGAAGGCGCCCGGACCGGGACGCCCGGCGGAGCTCGGGCGCAAGATCGGCCGTTTCACGCGTGAGCTGCGCTCCAAGCACCGCGACGAAGCGCTCGAGGAGCTCCAGCGCGACCTCGGTTTGGACGAACGGGCTGCGCGCAACCTGATCGAGTACGTCGACGAACAGGCCGAAACGGCCGCCATCCCGGACGACCGCACGATCGTGATCGAGCGGTTCCGCGACGAGCTCGGCGATTGGCGCATCTGTGTCCTGACGCCGTGGGGCTCGCGCGTCCATGCACCGTGGGGCCTCGCCATCGAGGCTCGCCTCACGGAACGCTTCGGCCCGGGCGCCCAGGTCATGTGGACCGACGACGGCATCGTGCTCCGGCTGCCCGAGGCCGTCGAGACGATCCCCGTCGAGATGCTCCTGTTCGCGCCCGACGAGATCGCCGACGCCGTGATCGAGGTCTTGCCCGGAACGCCGTTGTTCGCGTCGGTCTTCCGCGAGGCTGCCGCACGTGCGCTGCTCCTCCCGAGGCGGCGTCCCGGCGAGCGGACGCCGCTGTGGCAGCAGCGGCAGCGAAGCGCCGACCTGCTCGTGGCGGCGAGCGCCCATCCCGAGTTCCCGATCCTGCTCGAGGCGACGCGTGAGTGCCTCCGCGACCACTTCGACGTGCCGGCGCTGCAGGAGCTGATGGCCGGGGTCAGGGCGCGGCGCGTCCGTGTCGCAACCGTCGACACCGACCACGCGTCGCCGTTCGCGCAGTCGCTGCTATTCAAGTGGCTCGCGGTCTCGATGTACGAGGGCGAGACGCCGTTGGCCGAACGTCGGGCCGCGGCCCTCGCCTTGGACCGCGACCTGTTACGGGAGTTGCTGGGGGCGGAAGACCTTCGCGACCTGCTCGACCCCGAGGCGCTCGATGAGGTCGAGCTCGAGCTCCAACGCCTCGTCAAGGGCCGCCGGGCCCGAACGGGCGACGGCGTGCACGACCTGCTCCGTGAGCTCGGTCCGCTTCGGTCCGAAGAGATCGCCGCGCGCACCGATGGCGACCCCGTCGCCTTCGGCGCCGCGCTCCTGTCGGACGGTCGCGCGATCGAGGTCCGCGTCGCGGGCGAGCCGCGGCTCGCCGCGGTCGAGGACGCCGGACGGTTGCGCGATGCCCTCGGCACGACGATCCCGATCGGGCTGCCGGCCGCCTTCACGGAACCGTCCGACGAGCACGCGCGGCCGCTGGACGATCTCGTCGCGCGCCACGCCAGGACGCACGGCCCGTTCGAAGCGCGCGACGCTGCGGCACGGCTCGGCGCGGGTATCGATCGCGTGCGCGCATCGCTCGAGACGCTCGAGGCCGACGGGCGCGTCCTGCATGGCGACTTCCGACCGGGTGGCCGCGACCGGGAATGGTGCGACCCCGAGTCGCTCCGCCGGATCCGTCGGCGGTCGCTCGCGCGCCTTCGTCGCGAGGTAGAGCCGGTCGATGCCGCCGCCTTCGCCCGGTTCCTGCCCGCCTGGCAGGGGGCCGACCGGCCTCGCGGCGGTGTCGACGGCTTGATCGAGACGATCGGCCGGCTCCAGGGCGCCGCCATCCCGGCGTCGATCCTCGAGTCCGACGTTTTGCCCGCCCGCGTCCTTGGCTACCGACCGGCGGATCTCGACGCGTTGCTCGCGGCGGGCGAGGTCGTGTGGATGGGTCGGGGGTCGATCGGGGCGAACGACGGACGCGTAACGCTCATGTTCCGCGAGCGTGCCGGCGCGCTCAGTTCGGCCCTGCCGGAAGACCGGCCCATCGGTCCCGTCCACGACGCGATCCGGGAGCATCTTCGCCAGCGCGGCGCCTCGTTCTGGCCCGACCTGTCCTCGGCTGCCGGAGTCGCCGACCAACAGGTCGTGCTCCGGGCGCTGTGGGATCTCGTGTGGGCTGGTGAGATCACGAACGACACCCTCGCGCCCGTGCGGGCGTTCGCGCACGGGATCGGTCCGCGGCGGCCGCGCTCTCAAGCTCGGCGGCCGCGACCCGGAGCGCTCCGTGTCGCCGGGCCGCCCTCGGGTGCCGGGCGCTGGTCGCTGGTCGAGCAGCTCGGCACCCCGGTCGACCCGACCGAACAAGCGCACGCGCTCGCGATGCAGTTACTGGACCGTCACGGCGTGCTCACCCGCGAGGCCGCTCTGGCGGAGGACGTGCCCGGCGGATTCGCGGCGATCTATCCGGTGCTGCGCGCGATGGAAGAGTCGGGAACCGTGCGACGCGGGTACTTCGTCGCCGGCCTCGGGGCGGCCCAGTTCGCGTTGCCGGGTGCGGTGGACCGGCTGCGCGCCTCGCGCGACCCGTTCCCCGAACCCGAGATCCTCGCGCTCGCCGCGGCCGATCCGGCACAGCCGTACGGGGCATCGCTCCCCTGGCCGGAGGTCGACGGGCGTCCGTCGCGAAGCGCCGGCGCGTTCGTGCTCCTGCATCAGGGCGAACCCGTCGCCTTCCTCGAACGCGGCGCCAAGACGTTGCTCACGTTCGGCGATGCCGAGCCGTCGCTTTGGGCCGATGCGGTCGCCGCGCTGGTCAAGGACGGCCGCGTCCGGCGCATCGAGCTCCGCACCGTCGATGGCCGGCCCGTCTGGGAGCACCTCGCGCTCGACGCACTCCGGGCCGCCGGATTCGCCGAGGATTACCGCGGGATCACGCTGCGGGGTTGACCCGTGCCGGAGGGCGACACGATCCACGACGCGGCGGAGCGCCTGCGGCGAGCGTTCGGCACGGACGGGTTGGCTTCGTTCGAGGCACCCGGCTTGCAGCGCCCGCACCCGAGTCCCGGCGACCCCATGCGCATCACGGCACGGGGCAAGCATCTGCTGATCGACTTCGATGACGGGCTGACGTTGCACACGCATCTCGGGATGGACGGGTGGTGGCGGGTCGAGCGTTCGCCGGGACGTCCGGTCGGAAGGTCCGGACCGCCCGGCCGGGGCGTGCAAGCACGGATCGCGACCCAACACGCGTCGGCGGTCGTCGGTGGCACGCGGACGGTTGAGCTGCTGGACCGAGCCGGCCTGCGCCGGCATCCCGTCCTCGCGACGCTCGGCCCGGACCTCTGCGACGAACACGTCGATCTCGAGGAGATCTGCCGACGGTTGCGTCGGATCGATCCGAACACGCCGATCGGCGTCGTCATGCTCAACCAACGACCAGCCAGCGGCATCGGCAATGTGTACCGCTCCGAGGTGCTGTGGGCCGAACGGATCGCTCCGGGAACGCCGTTGCGCGACGTCGACGAGGAAGCGCGGCGACGTCTGTACGCGACCGCCCACCGCTTGATGCGTGCCAACCTCGGGCGCCCGGGCCGTCGGACACTCGCCTCGGGTCTCGCGGTGTACGAGCGCGCCGGGCGCGCGTGCCCGCGCTGCCGCACGACGATCAGGGTGGAGCGGCTGGGCGAGCACGCCAGAACCGCGTGGTGGTGCCCGGGGTGTCAGTCTCCGGAGCGCTGACCCTGTCTCGGTAGCGCCGCGCGAAGCCAGTCTCGCACGTCGGACTCGTGATACCGGCGCTCGCTCGGCTCGATGTGATCGAGGAAGCGCTGATAGATCACCGCTCTGCGCAGTGCCTCGATCGGAGGGATCAGCGTCTCGGCGCGTGTCGGATCTGACCCCGGGCGAACACGTTTCCACGCGTCGATCCATCCGTCGTGAACGTGAGGCCGAACCTCGTCGGGCACGTATCGCTCGAACGCCGACATGTCGAGCATCGGATGCCCGATGCCGACGTCGCCCCAATCGAGGAGCACGAGCGACGGTCCGTCCGAACGCCAGTTGCCTGGGTGGAAGTCGCCGTGTACCAGCGTCTCGGGGATGCCGCACGCATCCAGCGCGGTGAACCGGTCCGGAAGGCGTTCGACGAGCGCGTCGAGTTCTCGGAGCTCGTCGTCCGTGAGCTGGACGCGGACGTCGGAGCGAGACGCCAGCGCGCCGACGAGATCGCCGAGGGACGGCGCTCGCCAGTCGGGCAAGCCCGCGTCGATGAGCTCGTCGACCCGATCCGTCCATCGTGCCTGGAGCCGCACGAGCGTGTGGACCATCGTCAGCAACCGTTGCTCGGGCGCGTCCCAGTCGTCCTCGCCGGGAACGTCTGCCAGAAGCACGGTGTGCGACGCGGGCTCCGATGCCAGCACCGACGGCACGACGGTCGGCTCATCGGCACCCACCAGGGCGATGATCCGGCCCTCGTCCGTCAGGAACGGCGGGACGCTCTTGCACCAAACGTCGCCGTCGGCGGTCCGAAGGCGCAGCACAGACGAGAGGTTCCATGTCTTGATCTGTTCGATCGGACCCGTGCGGGGTCGACCGATCGCCGAAAGCGCATGGTCCGCCCACGCAATCGTGGCGGCCACGCCGCCGGGTCGAGCCCACGCCGCTCGCAGCGGCTCCGCACCGTCGTCGGTCACCGCCGAAGGAGTGAGCGGCAGATCGGGCGGCCTCTCCCCGACCACCTCCGCCAGATACGTGACATCCCCACCGTTGTAGGTGTTGGACACAACGTTCAGCATGCGGAGCACGATCGCTTCGACCCCGAACAGCTCGTACGCACCTGCGATCACCGGTCGCACTTCGGGCCACCACGGGTCGTTGACCGTGAAGGCCGGCAACGCGCCGAGGGTCTGGCCATCGGCGTCACACAGGACCAGCGACACGCGACGCCCTGCTTCCATGCAGGGACCCTAGCGCCGGATCTCCAGCTTCCGAGGGCACGCCTTGGCGTTCGGCGTCCCCCGAGTGGCCGGCGCAAATCACGTATCTGGCGGACGGGCAGGCCGGCGACCGACGGGTAGCGTTGCGGGATGGGACACAGCTTGCGGTCTCGTCGATCGACATCCGCAACCAAACCCGGAACGTCCCGTACGGCAACCGACATCGAGCCGGACGAGGTACTCGATGTCGATGCCGAGTCGGCGGAGGACGAAGACGACTCGTTGAGCTGGTTCGTCAACCTCTTGCTCGCTGAGATCAACGCCGGCGAGCGATAGGCGAGGAGTGACGTCTCCGCCGGCGCCACCCCGGCGACCGACGTCGATCTCGCTCCGCGTGCCACGTGTCGGCACCAACCAGCGCCTCTTCGCGTGACAGCCACACTTCGAGCGGCCAAACGTCATCTGTGTCGATCGGCTCGCGCTCAGCGACGCCAGCGACCGGTGGATGCGAACCGTCAGCGAACCCATCGCGCAGGTTCAACGCCGAAAGATCCGTGCCCGCGCCTCTTGTCGCGCTCATGCCTCGCAGGTACCCGGGAGCGAGCGGGCCGAGACGGGACTTTCGGCCATTTCGGGTAGCCGATCGCCCACTCGTCGTAGCGGCCGTACCCGTTTGAGATGACCGTCACAGGGGAACCCACGTGGCGTCGACGGTCGGAAGGAGCAGCGATGGGTGCGAAGATCCCGCCGCAGATGTGGGAGAAGCCGGAAGCGTTCGAGGACGTCCCTGTCGAGGAAGAGCGGCACGAAGGTGTCGTCGACGACATCGTCGGCCACACCGAGGCCGAGGATCACGCCGACCACGAGCACGGACCCGATTGCGGCCACGACGCCGAGCAGCACGGCGATCACGTGGATTACGCACACGACGGCGTGCGGCACTTCGCGCACGACGGCCACTGGGACCGACACGAGTAGCATCTCGACCCGCGTGCGAGCGCTGGTCGTCGCCGATACACATATCCCGGATCATGCTCGCGCCCTTCCGGATCTCGTCCTTCGCGAGGCAGATCGCGCCGATCTCATCCTTCATGCGGGTGACGTCACGCGGGCCGCGGTACTCGACGAGCTTGCCGGATTCGCCCCGGTCCACGCAGTGATCGGCAACAACGACGCGCCCGACGTCGCGGCCTGGGGCGCGACGGAAACGATGGAGCTCGATATCGCCGGGGTCGCCGTGGGGCTCATCCACGACGCCGGCCCGTCGCGCGGCCGTTCCCGACGGATGCGCCGCCGATTCCCCGACGCCTCGATCGTCGTCTTCGGGCATTCTCACATCCCGATGGATGTCGAGGCCGAAGACGACCGCCTCCGTCTCGTCAACCCGGGAAGCCCGACCTGGAAGAGGCGGCAGCCGTATACCACGTACGCCATCGTCGAGTTCGGTCGACGGATCGATGTCGATATCAGATCCGTGCGCTGAACGCGTCTTCAGCGGGAACGCCTTAGACGAAGAGATGACCGGCACAGGTCAAACCATGCGAGTCGCTGTTCGTGCCATCCGGACAAGTGGTGTTGTCCCAAGCGACGAAGAGGTGGGCGATGGCGGTGAAGTTCGCATCCGTGAAGTTCGTGCCCGTGACGATGGTGCTGGCCATGATTGCACCAGCGAAGTACGTCTCGCTGAGATCGGCATCGGTGAGATCCGTCAGACTCAGATCCGTACCGCCCAGATCGGACCCGGTGAGGTCGGCGCCGTGCAGATCGGCGTTTTCCAAGCTCGCGCCGTGAAGGAGAACCGGGCTCAGGGTGGCGCCACTGAGATTGGCGCCGTCGAGATCGGCGCCTTCAAGGTCCGCGCCGTCCAGGTCGGCATCGCTGAGGTTCGCCCCGCTGAGGTTCGCGCCGCTGAAATTCGCGCTCCGGAGGGAGGCGCCGCTCAGATCAACGCCCGAGAGATCGCAGTTGTGGAAGTCCGCGACGTCGCCTGGGTGCAGCGGTTCGCAATCGACACCCTGGTCCTTGACTTCATCCGCGAGCACCGTTCTGCACACGAGCTCGCCCGACTCGTCGAAGCCTGTAACGAATCGACCCCGCGGACACGTCTGGCCGGCGAGCGCCAGNCCCCCGTCCGCGCCGTCGGCACCGGCGGGACCCCGGAGCGACTGGATGAAGTCTTGCTCCGTCCCGGTATTGCCGAGTCTCCGCCACACTTGATAGGCAGACTCTCCGGCCGCCCCGTCGGCCCCCCTCGAACCCTGCTGATTCCATGCGAGCGCCGTGTAGCCCTTCGGGCATGGCAAAGCCGCGACCACCTTCAGGTTCCCGCCGCTGTCGTAGCAGCCTTGGATCACTCCCCCGTTCGCTGGTCCGGCCGCCAAAGCTATGCCACCCCCGAGAACCGCGGCAGCGATCGCGCCAGCAATTGCTACACGAAGGTTGATCTTGTTCATCTCTTCTCCTTGCCGGTCAGCGGCCGCTCTCGTGCGAACGTCAGCTCTCCGATCGCTGGGGCATCACGTCTCTGACACGATGGTGCCGTCTGCGTATCGAAGGGCCCCGCAGAACCAGCCCTGCACGACGCCGGCCACCGCGTTGTAGTGGTTGGAGTCCTTCATCCCAGGATCGAACGCCGATGCATCGACGGTCTTTGCCAACACGTCGTCGGCACCACCAACCGTGACACCGTCCGCGCGAACGACGAGCTGTATCCCGTTCGCGTCAGCGTTCGACGTGTTCGTATCGCACCAGATCTCGACCCAGTCGTTGTTCCGAACGCGACTACTCGGCTTGGCGGACGCCACCGTCGGCGCCGCTATCGTGAGCGTCGCTACGAGCAACGCTCCCACCATCCAGCGCTTGCGCATGTCCGACTCCTTTCCTCGATCGCGACGGATCGGAGCCGCGGAGACGTCACGCGCACTCCGACCCGTCACGTCTCCGGGACGACCCTCTTCCCGTTGCAACGTAGGGCGGGCTCGACGCTGCGGAATCGTCCGTGCGGACGCTATTGATCGGACTGAGCGTCTGTCTCGAGCGCGCCTCGGAGCTTGCCGGCAAGCTCGCCCCGGTTGCGCACGCCGAGCTTCCCGTAGATGCGTCGGAGGTTCGACCGGACCGTGTCGACGCTGATGAAGAGCTCGCCCGCGACCTCGGCGTTGGTCTTGCCGGTCGCGACCAGGTCGGCCACATGGCGCTCGGTCGCCGTGAGCTGTAACGGCGATGGTGGCCGCCCCCCGATCCGGTCGAGGCTCTTCCGCGTTCGGCGAGACCACAGGGCGGCACCGAGCTCGTCGAAGCTGGCCAGCGCCTGTTCGAGGGACGATCGGGCCGCCTTCTTCTGCTTCGCCCGACGTTCGACCTCGCCCTTCACGAGGAGCGTGCGCGCACGGTCGAACGGTTGGGGAACGAACGCGTGTTCCTCGAGCGCCTTGTCGAGGTAACCGACGGCGGCGCGGGGTTCACCTTGATCCGCCAGCAGCAGACCGCGGCATCGGAACGCGGTTGCGCGCGCCCAGGGCCTGTCGAGAGAGATGCCCTGCGCAAGCAGCCGTTGTGTGAGTGCCTCGGCCTCGTCGGGACGTCCGAGCGAGATCAATGCCTCGACCGCATCCGGGATACAGGGGATGATTCCCGGTTCTGCGGCGCCCAAGGCGTCGAGGTACGTGATCACGGGTTCGAGACTGCGCATCGCGCCCTGATGATCAGACAAGGACAGATCGAGGAGGCCGAGCACCCACCGGTGACAATTCGCATCGAGGAGGTCGTCGTCCTCGATGCATAGCCCGAGACCGAGCTCGGCATCCGACCTCGCTTGGTCGACTCGACCCTGAAGGGCAGCGACGAGCGCCCGTGGGAACAATTGGTGCCCCCTACTCGAGGAACGGCCCGACTCCACGTCGATGTCGTAGGCCTCCTGCGCGTACCGCTCAGCAAGGTCCCAGCGACCGGCACGGCACTCGAGCTCCGCGAGATATCCGAGCACCTCGTCCCGAACGATGTACCTGCCCCTCGCTTCGTACGCATGCAGCTCGCCTTCCAGCACGTTCCGAGCGGCCTCCAGTTCTCCAGCCCACAACAGCTGTAGGCCATGGCACGTTGCGGCCGATGTGAAGACGGTCGCTTGCCCGCCGACCCCAGATGACGCGATCTCGTGCAGATGCGTCGCCTCGGTCATGAGCGCCTCGGACGATCGACCTGCGACGAACTCGACCATGCCGGCCGTGGCGAGGACATCGGCACGGAGCGCGGGATCCACACCGGGGACGGCGAGCTGCATCGCTGCCTGTGCATGATCCCAAGCGTCCGCGATATCGCCCCGATAGATGCCCACCCACGAGAGATGGTCATGAACCGCGGCTGAGGTCTCGAGATCGTCGACGACCAAGCCGAGCGCGCGCTGACACAGGTCGCTCACCTGCTGCATGTCCATCCAGCTGACAGATGCGAGTCGGTAAAGGATGCGGGCCTGCTCATCGTCGGTTCCGGCGGTCGCAAGCGCGTCTTCGAGGAGACGGCGAGCACCGATATCGTCACCGGCATCGAACAGATGCGTCGCCGTGGCCGCGGCACGCCGGACCGATCCCTCGACATCGTCGCCCGGCGTCAGCCTCCGAGCGAGCTCCGATAGTTCCGCCGCTGACTGCGGCGCACCGCGCGCCGCTGCTGCTCTCGCTGCGTCATCGAGCACCTCCGCGACGTGCTCATCGGGAGCCTGCGATGCGAGCGCGAGGTGGCGAGCGCTTTCCTCTCGATCGTCCACATGCGCCGCAAGTTCACGATGGATCTCTCGGCGCCGGGTCGGGGAAGCCGATGTATAGACGGCCGACGCCAACAGCGGGTGTGTGAATCGGACGCGGTCCCCGTCGAGGGAAACGAGCCCCGAGTCGATCGCGGGCTTGAAGGTTTTCTCGACGTCCTTGCCAACGCCGGATGCAGCAGCGAGCAGCGCCTCTGTGGGGCGCGCCGCGGCAGCCGTCGTCAGGAGGAGCAGGCGGGTGGGCTCGGGCAATGCCGATATCCGATCGACGAGGAGATCGCGGACGTCCTGCGGAAGAGGAAGGATCCCCCCAACCTCCGGCAGGCCGCCCTGCGTCAATCCGCGTGCGATCTCGAGCGCGAAGAACGGGTTCCCGTTGGCAGCATCATGTACCCGTTCCCTGACGGGCCGGGGTAGATCGGCGTTGACCCGGTCACTGATCAGACGTCCGATGTCGTCCGACGACATGGCGGGAACCACCACCCGTTGGCTCGCGCCGTCAGACATGGCTCGGTCCAGCTCGAGCGGGTCTCCCTCCTCCCGTCCGACGCGCACGGATACGAGGACTCCGATGGGCTCGTCCTGCAGTCGCCGCACGACGAAGCGAAGAACGGACGCGGAGGATGGATCCAGCCACTGGGCATCGTCGATGGCGATGAGAACCGGACGGTCTCGTGCCAGGGCGCGGATGCACCCGAGGGTGCCGAGTGCCACCGCGCGCTGATCGGAGGTCGGATCATCCGCATGATCGCCGCGAAGCAATGCGCTCGCGAGCGCCGAGCGCTGTACGCGGGGGATCTCCGCAAGGACATCATCGATCACGGGGTCGAGAAGGTCGCCCAGCCCCGCAAACGTCATGGTCGTCTCAGAGGCGCCCGGTCGAGCTTGGAGCACATGCCACCCTCGATCGGAAGCCCGTTCGACGCCGGCCCGCCACAGCGTGGTTTTGCCTATGCCCGCCTCACCGACGAGCACCAGTGCGCTCGGACGCCGCTGAGCTTCGTTCAGGAACTCGGCGATACCACCAAGTTCCGACCTTCGCCCGACGACTCGTGGCTTGGTGGAGCTATCCATGTCGAATAGACGTTGGGTTACCTACAGACGAATGGAGCCCAGGTCCGCACACTTGGTAGCGCTTCCTTCATGCAAGCCTACTGGTGGGCGCTGAGTCGCTCGAATCGCCTCCAAACCGGGCCCTCGTCACGCCATCGAGATTGGTGAGGGACTCCGCCGAAGTGAAGTCGGCGACGGCCTCGGCGCTCATCTTTCTCAGCGCCGGCGAGCGCGCTCCACGCCCTTGGACATCGCGACGCTATGTTGGGGAGCCTGCCTCGGCGCCGAAGTGCCCGTCAGGAACAGGTCAACGCCGACGCAGCGACTTGACGAGGGTGCCGAAGAACTGGCAATAGTGGTTGCCCGTCGCTCCCACCAAGGCGGTCGTGGGGCGCTACAGGAAGGACTGGGCCTCAGTCGCCGGGCGTGCGGAGTTCGGTTTGACTCAGCCCGCGGGGCACGGCCTTCGTCCCCGCTCTTACGCCGAAGCCCTCGATCCCTGCGTCACTTCACCCTTGTGCGCCGCAAAGGCCGCCAAGACCTCATCCTTCTCTGCGGCGGGGACGCCGAAATGATCGAGTGACCGTGAGAGCTCGGCTGCGACCTCGTCGAACTCGTCGGGCGTGATATGCAGATCTCGATGCGCCTCCTCCAGGCCAAGAGGGGCGCTTCCCGGCTTCGTCGCGGAGAACGAGAAAGGGCCGCCTGCGACGTCGCAAACCCAGAGCGTGCGCATGAACTTGAGCCCCGGCAACCTGTCGAGGTGATTGGTGGACCATTCGTGGAGGTCAGGGTTCTTCGAGGTTTCACCCACCATGGCGTTCCGGATGATCGCGTCACTGAAATGATCGACCACTGCGGCGATCGCGAACACACCACCAAGTCGTTCGTACAAGCTGGTCTTTGCCATGCCCGTCCTCCCTCCGTCGCCGTGCGGTGCGCACGCTGATTGGAGGTCTACGTGCGGCATCCACCGCCGGTTCATGTCTTGGAGAACGAACGGGCGGCCAGGAGCCCTTGCGGCCTTCGGATGGAGCACCCCCGAGCACCTCTTCCTCCGTTGGCCGTCCGTGTATACGTCGGCCTACTAAGTGTCGCGAACATCGAGGCCGATCGGCTCCGGTCAGCGGTATCACCGTCTCACCTGCTGGCCGCGAGCTGTCAGCCGGCGACTCTTGGATCAAGGGCGACCGTCTGGATAACGCTCAGAGCGAGATCGAGGTCGTCGGCGGGCCGGGTGGGGTCACGCGACGCGGGACCCTCACCACATGACGGCAGCCACGGCCCAGATGCCGACCCCGACGAGTCCCGCGCCGAACTGAACCGTCGCACCCTGAAGGACGCCCACGGCGGTCGCCCGCATCGACGCCCAGGCACGGCTTGCGTCGCTCGTACGGAGCCATTCCGCGACGAACACACCCACCGGCCAGCCTATAAGCGCGCCAACGAACGGGATGACGAGCGCTCCGACGACGGCGCCGACAACGCCTACTCCGAGAACCCAGCGCGGAGCGCCGGCGGTTGAGGCTCGTCGAGCCGGCAGCAGCGATCCGATGATCATCCCCGCGACGGCGATCACGCAGACGACCGCGAAGACGGTCCACTGCCCGGGGTCGGCGCCGTCCGCGATCACCCAGGCGAATGCCGCCGCGATGATGATCGGGAGCCCCGGCAGGAGCGGCACCAACGTGCCGACGAGGCCCACGACCATCGCCAGTCCGACGACGACGTCGACGTCGACGCTCACGCCGGGCCCAGCCGATCCATGGACGTCGCATCCTCCCGAGAGCGCCGCCGCAACGTGTTACTGGAAGGAAGCCGCGGCAACGAGAGCATCGGCTCGGGCGCTGCGCTCGAGCTACTCGTTCCGATGTTCGGCAGGATCGCGGCCGGCGTTCGGCACGTTCGAACCGCCACGCGTCGGAGCGCTCTTCGCGTCGTCCTCCGGGTCTGCGTCCCGCTCGGCGGGATCGGGCTCCGGAGATCCGTGCTCGTCGGTCCCTTTCGTCGTCTCGCGCTCGTCAGGCATAGACGGTGACTACCCAAGGGACGGGCTCGAAACCGCGTTCGGGCAACGTTGTCGCTGGCGCTCGCCCGAGGTCCTCGGCACAACCGGATCGGGTTCGGACGGAAACGCCGACCTCCTACGGTTGGACCTCCAGCGCCGGCTGAGCCCGACGGGGCAGGAAGACGGCCGCTCCAAGCCCAACTACCCCCATGATCGCGAGAACGATCATCGAAGCGGCGTAGGAGCGGTTCGTGAGACTGGAGACAAGGATGGTGCCGGCGACCGCGGTACCGAGCGATGAGCCTAGGTTGGAGATGCAGCGCGACAGCCCGGAGATCTCCCCCTGCTGTTTCTCTGGGAACGCGGATTGCACGACGTTGACCGACGGCGTCAGCATGACGCCGACGCCCAGGCCGATAAGCAGAAGTCCGGGTGCGAACGCCCAGGCGCTCGGCGAGCCGTTCACGAGGGCGAGCAGGAGGACGACCCCCGCGATCGTGGTGATGAAGCCGGCCATGATGAGCGTTCGCTGCGCGTACTTCTTCGCGAGCCGTTCGGCCGCGAGAGACGACAGCAAGATGCCTCCGGTCGCGGCGGTGAAGATCACGCCGGTTTGTATCGCGTTGTAGCCGCGGACGACCTGCAGATACGCGGAGACGACGAAGGCCGTGCCCATGAGCATGAGCCATTGCACGTTCTGAGTGACGAGCCCGAGGTTCGACGTACCGTTGCGGAACAGTACGGTCGACAGTAACGGCTCCTCTTGTCGCCGTTCGCGGGCGCGGATGTGGACGAAGAACATGGTGAGGACGAGGGCTCCCACCGCCACCAGGATCGCCATAAGCGCGAGGTTGTTGTCCGCGGCGGAGACTCCCATCACGACCAGGATCAGGCCGGCGCCGGACAGGATCGCGCCGAGGGTGTCGAACGGCCGGCTCGGGTCAGGCTCGATCGGGTCGACGATGCCGCGGCTCAGCCAGAGGATCACGCCGATGACCAACGCTTGGAAGACGAACGCGGCGCGCCAACTGATGGCGGTCGTGATGAGGCCGCCGATCAACGGACCCGCGGCTGCGCCGACGCCGCCCATACCGGTGATGATGCCGAAGGCCCGGGCTCGCGACGTGACGTCGCTGAACAGCACAGTGGTGAGGATGTAGACGGGCGGTATCAACAATGCGGTGCCGACTCCCTCGAAGATGGAGTTGCCGAGGATCAGGACGCCGAGACCGGGCGAAACCGCGCTCATCAGCGCGCCGACCGCGTAGATGAGCAGGCCGATGATGAAGCAGCGCTTGCGGCCCCACCGGTCGGTGAGCTTGCCGCCGGGGATCATGAGCGCGGCCATCACCAGCAAGAACAGGGTGATCGCGATCTGGACGCCCTGCACGGTGGTATGGAGATCCGTGCTGATGTCGGTGATCATCACGTTCATGTTCGAGCCGGCGAAGCTGCAGATGAACTGCGCCAGCGCGAGCGGAACGAGGATCTTCCGCAAAGCCCCCGAGGGCCTTCCTACTGTGACCGCCTCACCCATGTGCCCCCCTACCGATCGGCCGCCCCATATCTACTAGCCCGGCCGCCTGAGTGTCGCGCAGCGCCCTTTCCGGCGGATCCGGCTGCTACGGCCACGATGAGCAGCGCCTTGGGATGCAGTCGTCACAACCAGGCGCGTATCTTTGCGCTCGCTATGGAGCTGCTGACGGATCGGTTGATGCTGCGGCCGCCGGAAGAGTCTGATGCCGACGACGCCCTGGGGCTCCTGCAGGATCCCGACCGCTCGGCGCCGGTTACCGCTTGGAAGGGACCCTCCGGGCGGCGTTTCGCACCCCCGACGGTGCTCGCCATGACGATCATGTCCACGGTCGACTGTCCGTCGACCCCTTCCCGACGGCCGCGATCCCCGGGCAGGACGGGTAAGGACACCGACATTTCCGTCCGCGACTGAGCGGCTCAACCCCCCTTCCGCCTGTAACGCGGGGCGACAGCGCTGCTCAGCGACAAGGGCTGCTGATTCGACGCCTCTGACCGACACCGCTTGCGCCGATCCCGTGGGCGCCTGTCAGACAGAGCTCGCGACGGCGAAGAGCCGCCACGTTCCGGGAACGCCCTTCAGGTCGTGCTCGCCGTGGTCCGCGAACTCGATCCCGGATCCAACGACGAGGTCCTTCACCGTTGAGGAGACCACGGTCTCGCCTGCCTCCGCCTGGGCCATGACGCGCGCCCCGAGGTGGACCGCGATGCCACCGACGTCTCCGTCGACGAGATCGATCTCGCCGGTGTGCAGACCGGCTCGTACGTCGACACCGATCGCGCGGAGCGACTCATGGATCGCCTCGGCGCACCGGATCGCGCGGGCCGGACCGTCGAACGTTGCGAGGAACCCATCACCCGTCGTCTTCACTTCTCGCCCTTCGAATCGGTTGAGTGCTCGACGGATCAGCTGGTCGTGTTCGGCGAGGAGCTCTCGCCATCTCGCATCTCCGATCTCGGCCGCGCGGTCGGTCGAGCCGACGATGTCGGTGAAGAGCACCGTTGCAAGCACGCGGTCGTGACGCGGAGCCGGACGGGATCCCGTCACGAAGTGCTCGATCTCGCGCAGCAGCGCGTCCTGGTCGCCCGACCACAACAGGCTCCCGCGGCCGGGCAGCTCCACGTACTTTGCACCGGGGATGTGTTCAGCGAGGTACCGGCCGTGCGCGGGGTCGACCGCCGTATCGGTCCGAGTAACGACGAGCGTTGGGACGCGGATTGCGGGCAGCACGCCACGGATATCGGTTGCATTGATCATGTCGACCATCGAGGCGGCGGTTCCAGGGCTGACGGAAAGTCGCTCGTAGCGGCCCCACGACTCCCGGAGCGCGACATCACTGGCGTCGTCCGGGTCGAACAGGTCGAGCATCATCCCCCTCCCCCACGCCGACTCGAACGCTTCGATGATCTCTTTGGACTGGTCGCTGGTCAGTCCCCACGGATAGTCATCGGCGCGCGTCAAGCGCGCGAATCCATCGATGAGAACGAGGGCTCGGACGCGGTCCGGATACGTCGCCGCGAAGACGCACGCGAGAAACCCGCCTGCCATCGCGGTCACGATCGCGGCCTTGTCGCTTCCGATGTCGTCCAGCACGACGCGCAGGTCGTCCATCCACTGTTCGAGCGTCGGTAGGGCTGTTGCGGACACCGGATCCGATAAGCCGACGCCGCGCTTGTCGAAGCGGATCACACGTGCGAATGCAGAGAGACGGTCGTTGAATCGCGCGAGTGGCCTAACCTCGCGCTCGATCTCGACGTTGCTGAACCACTGCTCGGCCACGACGATGTCCACGGGACCGGATCCGATCGTCCGATAGGCGATATGGACGTCATCGCTCTTCGCATATCGCGTGGTGCTCGCCATCGGGGCGTCAGTGTGGGCCGGCGTCGGTCGTCCCGACAAATAACTCCGTCTCCACTCCCGACGAGCATCTAAACCGGCACGCGACGACGACCTTGATCCAGTCTTAGGAAGTCAGGTGGGCGCTGAGGGGCTCGAACCCCCGACCTTCGCCTCGTAAGGGCGGAACGAAAGCGGTGGTCACAGCGCTGAGCGGCTGATCCGGTGTACTCGTGAGCACTCCTCAGTCCTCTGAGTCCTTTGCGTTGTTACGCAAACTGCCACGCAAGCTCATCCCTGTACCGGTTGGGAGGCCTCACGTCTGGATGTCCATCGTGTCGATGACGTTCTGCGCCACATCGAGGTCGGCCTTAGGCGTCTTCGCGTACGAGACGATCACAGAGATGAGCCGGGAGCCGTCAACATCGAGGATGTAGAGGTGCCAACGATTGGCCGGACCCTGCGCGTACAGCCCCGGCCCCGAAAACACGAACGCGTGGCCGCCCGGATCGCTGGGGTCATCCTTGTCGCATGTGCTGAACGAGTCGTCCGGTAGCTGGAGCTCCAGCTCCTTGCCGGCATAGCCGTCGATCGTGACCGGCTGCGGGGTTGTGGAGGTGTAGTAGGTGTTCGCGCGGAGAGCGGTCACCATGTCATCAACGGTTGGGCCGACCTTGACGTCGCCGATGTCGGCTTGCCCGGTGCCTTTCGTGTCCCAGCGGCACGGGTCGCGGTAGAGGCCATTCGCGGAGAAGAAGGAGATCCCGATCCCGTTCGGTGCGTCCGCGCGTACGGGCTCGGGCCCGTCCATCGCCCAATCGGGATAGCCGACCCAGCCATTCGGTCCCTTCGCCACCACCGAAAGGGGGGACGGAAGGTCTTCGAATGGGCCGAATCGATACCACTCGCCCATCAAGAGGTCAGTCACGGGCTCCACGGTTCGTGACGGCGAGGGCGACGCCGTGGAGGTCGTTGGCTGCGCGGCCACTGACGCGCTCGTCGTGGATCCGTTGCACCCCGACAAGGAGACAATGACCATCACGGTGACAAGCGATCGTTTCATCGTCGAACCGGTGGTTGCCATGTCGTTGCCATCCTTTCTTGTATGTCGGATGAACCCCTGGAACGCTCTGAACGTGCAACCGGACGCCGAAGTTCGCAGAGAATTTTCAGCCGTAACAGAAGCAGAAGTACCAACCGCCCGCCCAGCTGCGATACAGGAGCTCGTCGATCTCCGTCGGGTCGCCCGTGCCGTCGGCGTTGATCACGAAATAGTGACGGGTTTGGGAAAGGGGGCCCTCGCCCTCTTCGGTTAGCAAGGCGATCTGTGTGCCGTCGGGCGACCACACGACAGCGCCACCATCAGACACGCAGCATCGCGACGCGACCAGCGAGCGGCCGGAGCCATCCGCCGAAACCGTCCAGAGCTGGAGCTGGTCAGGCTTGCGCTCAGCGAAGCTCGTGTAGGCGAATCGGGTCCCATCAGGTGACCACTCGGTGCCAACACCACTCAGGCCGGGGTGCCAATCTGGCCACCCACCCTCCGCCACAGTGCGGTCCACGAGGCGGGCGTCAGACCCGTCCGCATTCGCGAGATACAGCGGTCCTCGCGAAGTGTCCTCGTACCTGATCGCCAGATGCGCGCCATCCGGCGACCAGTCGATATCCACGACCCTGCCAGCGCCGGTGGGCTGGGGCACGAGCACGGAATGCTCGGCGCTCTCGACGTCGATCGAGTAGACCGAGCCTTCTCCTGGCCCCCCTGAGTACGCGATCCGGGTCCCGTCCGGCGACCACACCAAAGCCTGCACCCAGGCGATCTCGGTGTCCTTGGAACCGGCTACGGTCCCCAGATCGGTCTCATCACCGGTCGCCGCGTCGATGAGGATCACTTCGCGGCCTTGCACGACGGCGAGTCGGTCCTCCGTGGGCGACCAGACCCACGGGGACATGCGCCCGTCTGCAGCGACCCGCCGCGGTGCGCCACCGACGGTGTCCGCGATCCAGATGCTGCCGCGGGACGACCCGCCCGGCGAGGCACGGAACGCGACCCACTTGCGGTCTGATGACCATGCGGCGGCGGTGATGCTGCGGGCTCCAACAGGCAGAGCCCCGGTATCGACGACCCTTCGGGCCTTTCCGGTGTCAGGATCCCGCGCGCTCCCCCCGTAGAGGACCTCACCAGCTCCGATCGGCTTCGGCGGGGTCGGGTTCGCCGGGGTGACTTCCAGCTGGATCGCGCGGACGAGGAAGGCCGCCGTCACGAGAGCAACGATGACAGCGACGGCGCCCGCACGGATCCGGCTGTTTCGCTGCTTGCGCTCGCGCCGGCCGAGCAGCCGCTCGAAGTCGCCCTGCTCGAGGTCGACGCTTTGGCTCTCGCGTTCGAGGGCGTCCGCGATCCTAGGCATCCTCGACCTCCATCACCTTGCGGAACGCATCGCGTCCGTGGCGCGTGAGGGAGCGGATCGTCGCGTCGGTGACACCGAGCGCATCCCCAGCCTCTTTCGTCGTGAACCCGAGCAGCTCCGTAAGCACGAGCGCCGCCCGCTGCCGCGGCGGGAGCGCCGCGAGGACGTGCCGGACGGTCTCCCGGTCGTCCGCGTCGGCGAAGTCGTCGCTCGAGGACGCGAGTCCGACGGTTCTACGGACGGCGAGCGTCGCCCGCCGGTAGCGCTTCCTGAACAGGTTCATCGCGGTCCTGTACAGGTAGCCGACGGGGTCGTCCATCTCCCGGACGTCGCCCCATCGCTGCCATACGCTTAAGAAGGCGTCCTGCATCAGCTCTTCCGCCTCGGCGCGGTTGCCGGTCACGAGCCACAACCGCCGGAACAGCGTCCGAGCCTCGGCCTGGTAGAAGGCCTCGAAGGTTCGAGCCTCGAGTTCGTCGAGAGCCGCGTCCGAGGAGACGATCCGTTCGTTCATGGTCGGTGTATGAACCCTCGAAACGCCCGGAGCGTGCAAACCGTAGCTTGAAAGTCGCATGATGGCCCGTACCTGGGCGTTCGCCTTCGAGTTTCGAGCGTCACGAGGTAGACACGTATGTCAAGGGCACACCGGATAAGGGTCCGCCGTTGTTACAGCATGCGTTACGCATCCGCACCTCACTCCCACACGGTGCAGCGTTTCGCCGCCACCTGCGCGTCTCTAGTGTGTGAGGGACGAAAGCGACACGATGCCTGGCACGATGGCTCATGAGAGCGCACTCGACCGTGATCGGCTGGCCGATCTCTACGTGACGCATGCTCCGGAGGGCATCCGGCTCGCCTTCCTGCTAACGGGTGACTGGGCAGCAGCCGAGGACCTCGTCCAAGAGGCGTTCGCACGCCTCGTCGGACGGCTTCGCCACCTACGGGATCCGGCGGCCTTTGGCGCGTACTTGCGTCGAACCATCGTGAACCTCGCCACGAGCCACTTCCGGCACCGGCGTGTCGAGCGGGATTACCTCGAGCGCGAGGCGGCGGTTCCCCATCGCGAGGGCAATCCGAACGATGGCCTGGATGAGGCGATGCACGCGGTGCTCCTGCGACTCCCGCAACGTCAGCGAGCCGCCGTCGTTCTGCGCTTCTACGAGGACCTCTCAGACGTCCAGACCGCCGAGATCCTCCAATGCTCCGCCGGGACGGTCCGATCGCTCGTCTCGCGCGCGATGAAGACGCTCCGCGAACAGCTCGAAGGGATGCCCCGATGATCGACGAGCAGAACGTCCGCGACATGCTGCACCGACGCGCGAACGCGGTCCCGACGCCCGTGGTGGATCCTCCAAAGGCGACCCGACGTGCGCGGCGGCGGCTGTTTGTGAACGGCGCGGTCGCGATGTTGGCGGTCGCCGCCATCGCGCTAGCGGGGCTCGCCGGCCTCGACGACATCCGAAGCGCCCCCGTTCCTGCCGCGCCGACGCCGTCTGTCGCCCCGTCTATCACGCCGCAGCCCACCCGATTCACCGAGACCTTCGACTCGCCGCTGAACGGTCTCTCGATCGGGTATCCGTCTGGCTGGCGAACGCGGGCGGCGACGGAGCCCTGGGCACGCGACGCAGTCGCCTTCGACGCGTCCGACGTTGACGTCATCTTCGACCCAACGTTGCGGGACGACCTCTACGTCGCCGTGGCCTCGGAGCCCCTCGGCGGCACGCCGGGAAAGACCTGGGTCTCCGACGAGCTGGGCCTCCGATCGTTCGGCGTCTGTCAGGGCGGCGGTGGCGGCGGAGTCGGCAACGGGTTCCAGGGCAACCCTGCGTGGTTCGGCTACGCCCACGAGCCGCACGACGCCCTCTGTCACTTCGTGAAGTTCGCGACGGCCACGCGCGGCTACATCATCTACTTCCACGCCGCAGCGCACCTCCAAGCGACCCACGGCGAGCACTGGTTCTGGGGAAAAGATGGAGTACTCAACACGGTCAC
>C688J18823_10000251_pt1 | contig 30551 bp, 26 predicted proteins | sample HopSoiMetagenom1_FD_18823 | JGI IMG/M metagenome (IMG submission 18823) | reverse complement strand
AAGCTCCTTGGTGATCGCGGCCTGCCGGTTCTTGTTGTAGATCAGCGTCAGCTCGTCGATCAGGGTGGCGGCGTTGTCGGAGGCCGCCTTCATCGCCACCATGCGCGCCGACTGCTCGGAGGCCATGTTCTCCGACACCGCCTGGTAGATGAGCGCCTCGATGTAGCGCGTCATCACCTGGTCGAGCACCGCGCGCGCTTCCGGCTCGTAGATGTAATCCCAGACGGTTTCCGGCGCGCCGAGCCGCTCACCTGAGAGCGGCAGCAGCTGCTCGATCACCGGCTCCTGCTTCATGGTGTTCAGGAAGCGCGTGTAGGCGAGCAGCAGACGGTCGAAGCGGTCAGAGGCGTAGCCATCGAGCATCACCTTGACCGCGCCGATCAGCTTCTCCATCTGCGGGCGGTCGCCGAGCTGCACGACCTGCGACACGATGTTCGCGCCGAGGCGCTGCATGAAGCCGAGGCCCTTGTTGCCGATGGCGCAGACGTCGATTTCCTCGCCCTGCGTCTGCCACTCCTTGTACTGCTGCAGAACGAGGCGCAGCAGGTTGGTGTTGAGCGCGCCGCACAGGCCCTTGTCGGTGGTAACGACGATGATGCCGACGCGCTTCACCGAGTCGCGGTCGACGAGGAACGGATGGCGATATTCCGGATTGGCGTGCGAGATGTGGGCGGCGACGTTGCGGATCTTCTCGCCGTACGGGCGCGCGTGGCGCATGCGTTCCTGCGCCTTGCGCATCTTCGACGCGGCGACCATCTCCATCGCCTTGGTGATTTTCCGGGTGTTCTGCACACTCCGGATCTTCATCCGTATTTCTTTGGTGCCCGGCATCTAGAAAGATCCGTTCTTCTTCCAGTCCTCGATGGCGCCCTTCAGGGCCTTCTCGTCCTCTGTCGACAGATCCTTCTTGTCTTCCATCGCCTTCACGAGCGCCGCGTACTTGCCCTTGATGTAGTCGCGCATCGACTTCTCGGCGCCGAGCGCCTTCTTGACGTCGATGTTGTCGAAGTAGCCGTTGTTGACGGCAAAGAGGGTGAGCGCCATCTCCCAGACCTGCATCGGCTGGTACTGCGGCTGCTTCATGAGCTCGGTCACCATGCGACCGCGCTCGAGCTGCTTGCGGGTCGCTTCGTCCAGGTCGCTCGCAAACTGCGCGAACGCGGCGAGCTCGCGGTATTGCGCGAGCGCAAGGCGCACGCCACCGCCCGTGTCGCGGCGCTTCATGATCTTGGTTTGCGCGGCACCACCGACTCGCGACACCGAGATACCGGCGTTGATGGCGGGGCGGATGCCTGCGTTGAATAGATCGGTCTCTAGGAAGATCTGCCCATCGGTGATGGAGATGACGTTCGTCGGGACGAAGGCGGTCACGTCCCCGGCCTGGGTCTCGATCACCGGCAGCGCCGTCAGTGAGCCGGTCTTGCCTTTAACGGCGCCGTTGGTGAACTTCTCGACGTAGTCCGGGTTCACCCGCGCGGCACGCTCGAGGAGGCGCGAGTGCAGATAGAACACGTCGCCCGGATACGCCTCGCGGCCCGGAGGGCGGCGCAGGAGCAGCGACACCTGACGGTAGGCCCAGGCCTGCTTGGTCAAGTCGTCGTAGATGATGAGCGCGTCCTGGCCGCGGTCGCGGAAGTACTCGCCCATCGTGCAGCCGGAGTAAGGGGCGATGTACTGCATGGCGGCCGATTCGGAGGCGGAAGCCGCGACCACGATGGTGTACGCCATGGCGCCGTGCTCTTCGAGCTTGCGCACCACGTTCGCGATCGTCGAGGCCTTCTGGCCGATGGCGACGTAAACGCAGAAGAGGTCCTTGCCCTTCTGGTTGATGATCGTGTCGACCGCGACCGCGGTCTTGCCGGTCTGGCGGTCGCCGATGATGAGCTCGCGCTGCCCGCGGCCGACCGGCACCATTGCGTCGATGGCCTTGAGCCCCGTCTGCACCGGCTGCGACACCGACTGCCGCGCGATCACGCCGGGCGCAACCTTCTCGATCACGTCGGTGAGCTTCGCGTTGATGGGGCCCTTGCCGTCGATCGGCTGGCCGAGCGAATTCACCACGCGGCCGAGGAGCTCCGGCCCGATCGGCACCGAGAGGATCTTGCCGGTGGTCTTGACCGTATCGCCCTCGGTGATGTGCTGGTACTCGCCCAGAATCACCGAGCCCACCGAGTCGCGCTCGAGATTGAGCGCGAGGCCGAAGGTGTTGTTCGGGAATTCGAGCATCTCCCCTTGCATCACGTCGGAGAGCCCGTGGACGCGGCAGATGCCGTCGGTGACGGAGACCACAGTGCCCTGCGTGCGCATTTGCGCGCCCGCGTCGAGGTTCTGGATCCGGCTTTTGATTAGTTCCGAGATTTCGGAAGCGTTGAGTTGCATGGCTTTATCCTTTGAGAGCCGTCTGGAGCGCGCCAAGCTGCCCGCGCGCCGAGCCGTCGATAACCTTGTCGCCGAGCACGAGCTTCACGCCGCCGATCAGCTCGCGGTCGACGCTGACCTTTGCGCGCACCTTGCGGCCGGTCTTCTTTTCCAAGCGCTGCACGAGGTCGGCGAGCTGCGCATCCGATAACTCGAAGGCGGAATGCACTTCAGCCTCGACCACGCCCTCGCGCTCGTTTTTCAGCGCTTCGAACTGCATGCGCATTTCGGGCAGCAGGTCGAGGCGGCCGTTTTGCGCGAGTACGCGCACGAAATTCTCCGCTTGAGCGTCGAGCCGGCCGCTCAGGATCGAGATAAAGAGTCCCGCCACCTTCGCATCCGACAGGTTGGGGTCCGCCACCGCGGCGCGCACGCGTGCATCCGCGCTGACCTGGGCCAGCGCGGAGAGCATCTCGGACCACTTGGCGAGTGCGCCCGCCTCGTTGGCGAGCTTGAACGCCGCCTCGGCGTACGGACGCGCTACGGTGCTCGGTTCTGCCATTAGAGCTGGCGCTTGATCGATTCGAGGAGATCGCCGTGCGCCTTAGCGTCCACCTCGCGGCGCAGGATCTTCTCCGCGCCGGCGACCGCAAGCGAGGCGACGCGGTCGCGCAGCTGCTCGCGGGCGCGCGTCACTTCCTGCGCGATCTCAGCCTTGGCCGCGGCCTTTTCGCGGTTGCCTTCTTCCTTGGCGGCGTTGCGCGCTTCATCGATCATTTGCGCGGAGCGCTTCTCGGCCTGCGCGATGATTTCCTGGGCGCGGCTGCGCGCTTCGTTGATGGCGACGTCCGCCTGCTTGGCCGAGGTCTCGAGGGAGCGCTTGCCTTGCTCGGCGGCCGCCAGGCCGTCGGCGATGGTCTTCTGGCGCGCCTCGATCGCGCGCAGCATCGGCGGCCACACGAACTTGACCGTGAACCAGATGAATGCCGCGAACGTGATCGCCTGGGCGACCAGCGACAGGTTGAGGTTCATGCTGCCTCCTGCGGCTCGCTTAGCGGAATGGAGTGGCGAGCGGGTTGGCGAACGCGAAGAACATCGCGATGCCCAAGCCGATGATGAACGACGCGTCGATGAGACCGAGCAGCAGGAACACCTTGCCCTGCAGCGAGTTGGTGAGCTCCGGCTGGCGCGCAGCCGCTTCCAGGAAGCGGCTGCACATGATGCCCACGCCGATGCACGCGCCGGCGGCTCCGAGACCGATCATCAGACCGACGCCGATACCGGTGTAGGCCTGAACCATCGCCAGCAATTGCAGCTTATCCATCGTAATGCTCCCTTTCTTAAGCTAAATGTGAGGAATCAGTGGTGCTCGTGCGCCATCGACACGTAGACGATGGTGAGCATCATGAAGATGTACGCCTGCAGGACGACGATCAGGATGTGGAAGATCGCCCAGCCGAGGCCGAGGATCGAGCCGAAAACCGTCCCGGCGAGACCGGTCGCCGCCCACATCCAGAGCAGGAGGAACAGGATCTCCCCCGCGTACATGTTGCCGAAGAGACGCAGCGAGTGCGACAGTGTCTTCGAGATGTACTCCACCATCTGGAAAAGGAAGTTCGCGGGTATCAGCAGCGGGTGCGAGCCGAACGGCGCAAAGAAGAGCTCGTGCAGCCAGCCGCCAAATCCCTTGGCGGAGATGGCGAACACGATGGTGAGAATCAGGACCGAGATGGACAGGCCGAAAGTCGTATTCACGTCCGCGGTCGGCACATAGCGGAAGCCGTGTTCGGAAATGTGATGCGTGCCCAGTCCCACCAGATCGGCCGGCAGGAAATCCATGGCGTTCATCAGGATCACCCATACGAACACGGTGAGGGCGAGCGGCGCGACGAAGCGGTGCCGGTCACCGGCGCTGAAGATGCCTTTCGCCTGCTCGTCGACGAAATCGATGAGCAACTCCACCAGCGCCTGGCGCTTGTTCGGCACGCCGGAGCTCGCGCCGCGCACCACCCACCAGATGAAGCCGATGCCGACGATGCCGAGCAGGATCGAAACCATCAGCGAATCGACGTTGAGCGCCCAGAACGCCCCGTCGCCGAGCGGCTTGGTGAAAGACGTCAGGTGATGCTGGATGTACTCGGAAGGAGTCAGTTCGGCGCCGGCGGCCATTTGCTAGGGGACTTTTATCGACTCAGTAATCGCGTACAAAAAACGCCATCGCAAAAATCAGCAGCGTGACGATGAAGGTGGCAATCAGCGCACCGACCACCGCGTCGGGGTAGTTCACCAGCACGAGCCACAGCAGCAGAACCGCAAGGCCGATCTTCACGGCCTCGGCGCGCAGGGCGCTCATTAGAGCACCCCCCGCGGACTTCCCCCTTCCCATCGAGGCGACCAGCGCAGCCACCAGGCCGGCCGTCACGCTGATGAGCCCTCCGGCGAGCGCTGACAGAGCACCGTGAACACCGGCAATCAGCGCCGCCAGCACCGCCAGCGCTGCGATCGCCGCCAGCTGCCATCTCAGGACGGTAAGGACCGGCTTTCCGAGGCGGCGAAGCATGGCGTTGGAATCCTTCGCCCCTCTCAAAGCGGCGAAATTGTATCTCAACTCGTTCACTTCAAGCGCTTCAGGATCTCGTCGAGGTGATCGAGACTCGAGTAGTGAACGACGAGCTTGCCGCGTCCCTTGCGCGCCGCCTTGATCTCTACCGTCGTGCCCATTCGCTGGGACACCTCCTCCTCGAGGCGGGCGAGGTCGCGGTCGGGCCTTTTGCGCTTTTTCAGCGCCGGGCCGCGCAGCAGTGCCTGCACGAGCGCTTCGGTTTCGCGCACCGAGAGTCGCTTGGCGGAAATCCGGTTCGCAACTTCGATCTGCCGCGCCGCATCGAGAGACAGGAGAGCGCGCGCGTGGCCCATTTCCACCGCGCCGCGCATCAGCGCCTCCTGCACCGGCTTCGCCAGCTTCAGCAGGCGCAAGAGATTCGTCGTCGCGCTGCGCGAACGTCCTACTGCATCGGCCGCCTGCTCATGCGTCATGCGAAATTCGTCGATCAGCCGCTGCACACCCGCGGCTTCCTCCATAGGACTCAGGTCCTCACGCTGGATGTTCTCGATGAGCGCCATCACCATCGCCGATTCATCGGGCACTTCGCGCACGATCGCCGGGACTTGCGTGAGGCCCGCCATCTGAGCCGCGCGCCACCGCCGCTCACCCGCGATCAGCTCGTAGCCGCGATCGACTGGCCGCACGACGACTGGCTGCAGGAGGCCTTGCGCGCGGATCGAGTTCGCAAGCTCTGCCAGCGCCACCTCATCCATGCGGGTGCGCGGCTGATAGCGACCCGGGCGAATGAGCGCGGTCTCGATCGTGCCGAGTGATTCGCGGCGCGGCGTTTCGTCCGCGCCGAGCAGCGCATCGAGCCCGCGCCCCAAGCCCTTGGGTTTCATGCCGCCCGTCCCAGGATCTCGCTCGCGAGCGCGAAATACGCCTGCGCGCCCTTCGAGCTCGCATCCCACAACACGGCCGGCACACCGTAGCTCGGCGCTTCGGCGAGCCGCACATTCCTCGGCACCATCGTGCGGTACACCTTGTCGCCGAAGTGCTGCTCTAGTTGCTGCGATACCTGCTGCGACAACGTGTTGCGCGGGTCGTACATCGTGCGCAGGAGGCCCGCGATTTCGAGCTGCGGGTTGAGGTGCGAGCGCACGCGCTTGATGGTCGATACGAGATCGGACAAGCCCTCGAGCGCGTAGTACTCGCACTGCATCGGAATCAGCACGCGCTGCGCCGCGGTGAGCGCATTGACGGTGAGCAGGCTGAGCGACGGCGGACAATCGATCAGCACGAAGTCGTAGTCGCCGCCCACGCGCTCGAGCGCCGCCTTTAACCGGGTTTCGCGGCCGGGCAGGTCCACCAGCTCGATTTCGGCGCCTGCCAGCTCGCGATTCGCCGGCACCAGATCGAAGCCGCCTTTTTCCACCTTGATGCGTGCGCCGGCGAGCTCGGAGAGCCCGAGGAGCACGTGATACACCGTGCGCGCGGCGTTGCGCTTGTCGACACCGCTGCCCATCGTGGCATTGCCCTGCGGATCGAGATCAATCAGGAGCACGCGCCGTCCGGACTGCGCGAGCGCCGCGGCGAGATTCACACTGGTCGTCGTCTTACCGACGCCACCCTTCTGGTTCACCACGGCGAGGATCTGCGGCGCGCTCATGCCTGCTCGCAGAGCACCAGATGGCGCTCGCCCTCGACGAACGGGACCTGCAGCGCAAATACTCGGCAGCGAAACCCGGCAGGGAGGCGGGCGATTTCCTCACGCGGATCCTTGCCTTTCATCGCCGCGATCACGCCGCCTTGCGCGAGAAGATGCTTGCATCCGGCGGCGAATGCAGCGAGCTCGGCGAAGGCGCGCGAAATTACCACGGCGAAACGTTCGGCGGGCCGCCAAGCTTCCGCGCGTCCGCAATGGATTTCCACATTGGAGAGTGCCAGCTCGATCTTCGCTTGCTGAAGGAACGCCGCTTTCTTGTCATTGGACTCCACGAGGGCGACGTGCCAGTGAGGCCGTGCGAGCGCGAGCGGAATTCCCGGCAGTCCGGCCCCGGTGCCGATGTCGGCGAGGCGCGCCCCGGCGCCGGCGAATGAAAAATGCGGGAGCACGGCGAGCGAATCGAGCAGGTGGTGGCTCACCATGGCCAGCGGGTCACGCACAGCGGTCAAGTTATAAGTTCGGTTCCACTTCGTGAGCAGCTCGGTGTACTTGAATAGCTGCTCGCAAACGCCCGCGGAAAGTGCGAGCCCCATCGTTTGCAATCCGCGCTCGAGCGCGATTCGCGGCGTCATGCCGTCTTCTGGGACGGCTCGAAACCCCTCTTCAAGTGCACGAGCAAAAGCGAGATCGCTGCCGGCGTAATACCGGGAATGCGCGCCGCCTGCCCCACCGTTTCCGGTCGGTACTGATTCAGCTTTTGCTGCGCTTCCGCCGAAAGCCCGCGCACCTGGCGATAGTCGACGTCCTGCGGCAGGGCAAGGCCTTCGAACTCCTCGCGCCGCGAGATTTCGTTCTTCTGGCGGGCGATATACCCCTCGTACTTCGCTTGTGTTTCGACCTGCTGGGCGACTTCGGGGGCCACTGCAACGTCGCCTGCGACGTTCGCGTACGTCACCTCTGGCCGCCGCAAAAGCTCAGATGCAAGCACCTTTTCCCGAGAGCCAGCGCTGACAAACGTACGCGCTAAACGCTGCTTTTCTGCCTCGATCGCATCCCGCTTGCGCGCGAATGCCTCCCAGCGTGGGTCATCGACCAAACCGAGCTTCCGGCCGGCCTCGGTGAGGCGCAAATCGGCGTTGTCCTCGCGCAGTTGCAGCCGATACTCCGCGCGGCTCGTAAACATGCGGTACGGCTCCGACACCCCGCGGGTCACCAAATCATCCACCAGAACACCTAGGTACGCTTCGTCTCGTCGGGGCGACCAAGGCGCTTCTCCATGTGCATGCAGCGCCGCGTTCAATCCGGCCAGCAGGCCCTGGGCCGCCGCTTCCTCATAGCCGGTCGTGCCGTTGATCTGTCCGGCGAAGAACAGTCCCCGCAGAGACTTGGTTTCCAGCGACGCGTGTAGATGGCGCGGGTCGAAGTAGTCGTACTCGATGGCGTAGCCCGGACGCACGAGGTGCGCATTCTCCAAGCCGCGAATCGAGTGCACGAGTTCAAGCTGGACGTCGAAAGGCAGGCTGGTCGAGATGCCGTTCGGGTAAAGCTCGCTCGTGGAAAGGCTCTCCGGCTCCAGGAAGATTTGATGGCTGGTCTTGCCGGCGAAGCGGTGGATCTTGTCCTCGATCGACGGGCAATAGCGCGGACCTACCCCTTGGATGACACCGGTAAACATCGGCGAGCGGTCGAGCGCGCCGCGGATGATTTCGTGCGTGCGCTCGTTCGTGTGCGTGATCCAGCAAGGCAGCTGCTCGGGGTGCATCTCGCGCTTGCCGAGGAAGGAAAACACCGGTTCCGGGGAGTCTCCTGGCTGAATGTCCATCACGGCGAGGTCCACGCTTCGGCGATCGATGCGCGGTGGCGTCCCCGTCTTCAGGCGACCGACCGGAAGCTTCAACTCGCGCAACCGCGCAGCGAGCGTCGTTGCCGCCGGCTCCCCCGCGCGCCCCCCTTGATGATTCTTCAGTCCAACATGGATCAGCCCGGCAAGGAACGTCCCCGTGGTGAGCACGACGGCGCGCGCACAAAATTCAAGCCCGAGCTGCGTCCGCACGCCGCTCACCCGGTCCCGCTCCACGATCACGTCGTCGACCGCTTGCTGGAAAAGCAGCAGGTTCGGTTGATTTTCCAGGCGGCGCCGGATGGCTTGGCGGTAAAGGACGCGGTCTGCTTGCGCGCGGGTGGCGCGCACGGCAGGGCCCTTTGAGCCGTTCAATGTCCGGAACTGGATTCCCGCCTCATCGGTGGCGATGGCCATCGCGCCGCCTAGGGCGTCGATTTCCTTGACCAGGTGACCCTTGCCGATGCCGCCAATCGACGGATTACACGACATCTGTCCCAGCGTCTCGATGCTGTGTGTTAGAAGCAGCGTTCGCCGGCCGATGCGGGCGGCCGCCAAGGCGGCCTCCGTACCAGCGTGGCCGCCGCCAACGACAATGACGTCGAATTCGTCTGCGAACCTCATGGGTGGCGAATTTTACGCGAGCGGCCTGAAAAGGCGCAGGTTTCACGTGGAACATAAGGCCATGCTGCGCCGCAGCATAACGTCTCGATGATCTCCCTAAAACGCTATCGCGGGCTTCTCGCAGACCCGGCGATACCGCGCCTCTTCCTAGCGTCGGCGGTTGGCCGACTGCCGATCGGAATGAGCGGGCTAGCGATCCTGCTGCTCGTTCAGGCTGAGACCAGTTCATTCGGTGCCGGGGGAACCGCGACCGGGTGCTACGTCGCCGGGCTGGCTTGTGTTGCGCCTCTCCTAGGACGCATCATCGATCGCAACGGCCCGCGGCTAACCCTGCTTATTTGCGCGCTCCTCTTCCCCGCCTCGATGGCTTCGCTGGTGGCTGCAGTGGGCGGCGGACCAGCGATGCCGCTGGTTCTCCTGTGCGCCTTCGCAGCGGGCGCCACGTTTCCGCCGGTAACGGTGTGCATGCGCACCTACCTGCGCCAACGTGTCGGCGACGCTGCACTGTCCACCGCGTACTCCGTTGACTCGATACTGATCGAAGTGATGTTCATAGCGGGCCCAATGCTGGTCGCTTTTTTTGTTGCGTACTCGTCGCCCAGCGCCGCAGTTTGGTTCTCGGCTGCATCGGGATTCCTCGGCGCACTGCTGTTTCTCGGTGCGCTTGGCGAATGGAGGATCGAGACGGGGCGCGAACGCACGCTGCTTGGGCCGCTCGCGCACCGTGAATTCGTCCTGCTGATCTCGGTCGTAATCTGCTATGCGTTGGCATTCGGATTGACGGAGCTAGCGGTTGCCGCGGCCGCGGCCGAGGCGAACCGCCCGGCTTTGGCCGGCGTGTTCCTCGGGCTCATGAGTGCGGGAAGCGCGTTCGGCGGACTGGCCTACGGCAGCCGTAGCTGGCGCGGGCCGCTGATTCGCCAATTCAGCACCACGCTCGCCATCATGGGTGCCGGACTGCTCGTGCTCGCGGGCCCCTGGAGCGTGCTCGAGTTTGGATTGCTCTCGATCTTCGCGGGAGTGGTGATGGCGCCGGCCCTCATCATTCAATCCATGCTGGTAGCGAAGAGCTCGAAGCCAGAGCACTTGACCGAAGCGTTCACCTGGTCAACCAGCGGACTGCTCGCGGGCATCGGCTTTGGCATGGCCGCCGGCGGCGCCCTCGTCGAATGGGGACGCTCGCCGGCTGCACTGTGTGCCGCTGGAGCGGCCGCGTTGACTGCCGCCGCCGCGGCTCGAATGCTGGCGCCCCGCTAGGCGGCGAGCTTCTGGTGCATGCGGCCGCGTCCCGCCTCGAGGGCGTCTGGCACATGTGCGCCCAGCTTTTCGAAGAGTTCGTCGTGCGACTTCAGCTCCTCTCGCCAGCCGGATTGGTCCAAGCGCGTGAGCTCGGCGTATTGGGTGGCGGACATCTTCTCCAGACCGCGCCAGTTGAGGTCCTCGAAGCGAGGCATGAGACCGAGCGGGGTTTCGACCGCCTTCGCCCGCCCCTGGCAACGCTCGACGACCCATTGCAGGACGCGCATGTTTTCGCCGAAGCCCGGCCAGATGAACTTGCCCTGCGCGTCGCGGCGGAACCAGTTGACCCGGAAAATTTTTGGCGGCTGCTTGACGACGCGACCCATCTTGAGCCAGTGGGCGAAGTAATCGCCCATGTTGTAGCCGCAGAAGGCGAGCATTGCCATCGGGTCGCGGCGCACCACGCCGACTTTGCCGGTGATGGCCGCGGTGGTTTCGGAGCCGAGCGTCGCCGCCATGTAGACGCCCTCTTCCCAGCTGGGCGCTTCGACGACGAGCGGCACCGTTGAGGAACGACGTCCGCCGAACAGGAATGCTGCAACCGGCACGCCCTGCGGGTCTTCCCACATCGGGTCCATCGACGGGCACTGCGACGCGCCTACGGTGAAGCGCGCGTTCGGATGCGCGGCGAGGCGGCCCTTCTTGCCGTCTTCCGGTGTCCAGTGCCTGCCTTGCCAATCGGTGAGTTGCGCCGGCGGCAGATCGGTCATGCCTTCCCACCAGACGTCACCTTCAGGCGTTAGCGCGACGTTCGTGAAGATGACGTTGCTGTGGAGCATCTTCATGGCATTCGAGTTGGTGTGCTCCGACGTACCGGGCGCCACGCCGAACAGACCGTACTCCGGATTGATCGCGTAAAACCGGCCATCTTTGCCAGGCTTGATCCAGGCGATGTCCTCGCCGATCGTCGTCACCTTCCAGCCCTTGAACGCATCGGGCGGAATGAGCATCGCCAGGTTGGTCTTGCCGCATGCCGATGGAAAAGCCGCGGCGACATAGCTTTTCTCGCCCGTAGGCGCTTCGATGCCGAGAATCAGCATGTGCTCGGCGAGCCAGCCTTCGTCGCGCGCCATCACCGAGGCGATACGAAGCGCGAGGCACTTCTTACCGAGGAGGGCGTTGCCGCCGTAGCCGGAGCCGAACGACCAGATCTCGCGCGTCTCGGGAAAGTGCACGATCCATTTTTCCTGCTCGTTCGAAGGCCACGCCACGTCCTTCTGGCCGGCGGCGAGTGGCACACCCACCGAATGCACGCAGGGAACGAATTTCCGATCCTCGCCGAGCCAGTCGATCACGGCGCGACCCATCCGCGTCATGACCTTCATGCTCACGACCACGTAGGCGGAATCGGTGATTTCCACCCCGACCTGCGCGATATGCGAGCCGATGGGGCCCATGGAAAAGGGCACCACATACATCGTGCGGCCGCGCATGCAGCCGTCGAAAAGCCGGTTGAGCGTGCGGCGCATTTCCCGCGGATCGATCCAGTTGTTCGTCGGACCGGCCTCTTCCTTCGATTCGCTGCAAATGAAGGTGCGGTCTTCCATGCGCGCGACATCGCTCGGATGCGAGCGCGCCAGGAAAGAATGGGGACGCAGCTTCTCGTTCAGGCGGGTAAACGTGCCCTTGGCGACGAGCTCATCGCAAAGCCGGTCGTACTCCTGCTGGCTGCCATCGCACCAGACGATGCGGTCTGGCTTGGCGAGCTGCGCGACCTCTGAAACCCACTGCTTCAGGCCTGCGTGATGCACCCACTTCGGAGCGCTGGATTGGTCGGTCTGGCCTGATGCGGGAGCGTTCATTCGTTCTGACTCCAAAAAGGCAAAGGCCCAGCTGGGCTGGGCCGTCGAATATGGGGAGGCGGATTCTAGCATCGGCANGCCCNGGCCGATTTCTGCAGTGCACCGAGCCATTTGGATTATTGCCGCTCGGTCAAATAGATAGCGCGGCGAAACGCTACTTGCCGATACAGAAGCGGCTGAAGATCTCTCCCAATAGGTCGTCAGCGCTAAAGGCGCCGGTGATGCGGGCGAGCTCGTCGTGAGCGAGCCGAAGCTCTTCGGCGAAGAGTTCCCATCGATCCGGCTCCAGCGTCGCCCGTCGCAAGTGGTCCGCGGCGTCCGTGAGCGCTCGCAAATGCCGTTCGCGAGCGAGAAAAAGGGATTCTCCGGTCGCCGACCATCCTGCCGTCTGCAAAATGGCCTGACGCAGCTCGACCAATCCGGCGCCGGTCCTGGCAGAGACCGCGATGCCCCCGGCGGGCGCCACGAAAGCCGGGGCGAGGTCCGCCTTGTTATAGACGTCGAGGCGCGTCGTGCCGTCCGGCAAATCGAGCGGAGCGCCTTCCGCATCCCCTGCCGCACGCACGGCGAGCACAACGTCGGCGCGCTCAAGCTCCTGCCTCGTGCGCTCCATTCCCAGGCGCTCCACCTCGTCGCGGGAAACGCGCAGACCCGCCGTGTCGACGATGACGAGCGGAAGCCCTTCGATCTGGATCGGTTCGCGCAGGGCGTCGCGCGTGGTTCCGGGGATTTCCGTGACGATCGCGCGCTCTTCGCCCGCGAGGCGATTCAGAAGGCTCGATTTGCCGACGTTCGGTCGCCCGGCCAGCACGACGTGGACGCCGGTGCGTAACAAGCTTCCCTGGCGACTGCGCGCCAATATGTCCCGCAATGTCGATTGGATGCGCGAGAGGCGCTGCGCGGCGTCTTGGCGGTGCATGGCGTCGAGCTCCTCCTCCGGAAAGTCGAGCTGCGCCTCGGTCAGCGCGCGAAGCTCGACCAACTGAGAGCGCAACGCCTCGATCGCCGAAGAAAACTCGCCGCTTAGGGAGCGCAGCGCGCTGCGCGCCGCCTCGCGGCTCGACGCGTCAATGAGATCGGCCACCGCTTCGGCCTGCGCGAGATCGAGCTTGCCTTCGAGAAACGCGCGCCGCGTGAATTCGCCGGGCTCCGCGAGCCTCGCTCCATGGTCGAGGCAGGCGCCGAGCAGTGTTTGCATGACCACCGGGCCGCCGTGGCCGTGGAGTTCCAGCACGTCTTCGCCGGTGTAAGAGTGCGGCGCGGGGAAGTACAGCGCGATGCCTTCATCGATCGGCTCGCCATCAGCGCTGGTGAAGCGAGCATTCGTCGCCTGGCGCGCGACCGGCAGCGCGCCGATGATGCGCCGGGCTATGGACCCGACAGTGGGACCCGACAATCGCACGATGCCGATGCCACCCCGTCCAGCCGGCGTGGCGATGGCCGCTATCGTGTCGCGAGCCGACTCATCTTTTGGCATGGGCAGGCTTGTCGCGATCGAACAGCCGCTGGATCTGCCACTGCTGGAGGATGGAAAGGATGTTGTTGACGAGCCAGTAAAGCACCAGGCCGGCCGGGAAGAAGAAGAAAAAGATGCTGAAGATGAATGGCATGAACTGCATTACCTTCGCCTGCACCGGATCGGGCGGCGTCGGGTTCATGCGCGTCTGCAGCACCATGGTCACGGTCATGAGGATGGGCAGCACGAAGTAAGGGTCTAGCGCCGCGAGGTCGTGGATCCAGAGAATGAACGGCGCGTGGCGCAGCTCGATGGCGGCGAGCAATACCCAGTAAAGCGCGATGAAAACCGGTATTTGCACGACGATCGGGAAGCAGCCGCCGAGCGGATTGATCTTCTCCGTCTTGTAGAGGTCCATCATTGCCTGATTCATCTTCTGGCGATCGTTGCCGTACATCTCGCGAATCTTNGTGAGGCGCGGCGTGACCAGTTTCATCTTCGCCATCGACTTGTAGCTCGCCGCCGAGAGCGGGAAGAAAATCAGTTTGATTAGCACGGTGAGGAGAATGATCGCTACGCCCCAGTTGCCGGTGAGCGCGTGCAGGTGCTCGAGCAACCAGAAAAGCGGCCACGCGATGATGGCAAGCCAGCCGTAGTCGACCACCAGGTCGAGGCCCGGCGCGGCCTGCTCCAGGCGGCGCTTTTCCTGCGGACCGGCATAGAGCCGGGCATCGACCTTCGCTTCGCCCCCTGGCGCGACCGTAAGCGGCATCAGCATGCGACCGGCATAGGTGCCGTCCTGCCGTTTCTCGATCAGGTTGTCGTGCGACGCATCGGTCGGCGCGAGCCAAGCCGACACGAAGTAGTGCTGCACAAGCGCCAGCCAGCCGTTCTTGGTCTGCTTCACATAGTCGGCGTCGGCCTTGCCCTTGTCCACGTCGGACGGCGGCACCTTCTGGAACTTGTGCTCGTCGCTATAGACCGCGAAGCCGGTGAAGCTTTGCGCGCCGAAGGTCTCGGCGACCGCGTTGCGATTGCCCTCCGGCTTGCCGTCGTGAGTCAGCTGGAAGTAACCGTAGGTAGTGAGCGGCGCGGCACCTGGATTGCGTACGCGCAGCTCCACATCGATGACGTAGCTGTTGCGATGGAATCGGTAGATCTTCTCCACCTCGAGGCCGTCTTTCGCGTTCGCCGCGAGCCGCAGCTCGAGCGTGTCCGCCGAGCCCTCCAGGGCGCGCGCCCCCCCCGTCGCTCGCCATAGCGTGCGATGGTTCGGCCCGCCGTCTCCCGTCAGTCCGCTCTGCGCCTCGTAGTGATGGGCCGGATTAATCAGGACGAAGTTCTTATCGGGATCGTTCGAATCCTTGTGTCGTAGAAGTTCGAGGCGCTTCAGCGTGCCGCCGAGCGTGTCGATCTCCGCGATAACCAGGTCCGTCGTCACGCGGATCGTCTCGCCGCGCGCTTCGGCAATGGCAGTCGGTGCGATTGCCTGCGACGGTGCAGCGCCCGAAGGCGGCGGTTTGGACGGCGCGGCTACGCCCGGCTGCGCCGGTTGCTGCGCGACGGCCGGCGGCTTCGGCCGATGGTCGCGCTCCCAGGCCTCCCAGAGCATGAGCACGGAGAAGCCGAAAATGAAAAGCAGGATTAGGCGCTGGGTATCCATGTCAGGGCACCGGATCGTAGCCGCCCGAATGCCATGGGCCGCAACGGCACAGTCGCCGCGCAGCCAGCCATCCGCCGCGCCATGCGCCGTGGCGTTCGATTGCCTGCTCGGCGTACTCCGAGCAGCTCGGATGGAAGCGGCACGCCGGGGGCAAGAGCGGCCGGATGGTCCACTGATAGGTGCGCACGCACGCGCGCAGCGACGCGGCCATCAAGCGCTCAGGCCGCATAGGATTTTGCGTAGATCATCGAGCGCGTGGTGCGACGCCCGCCAGCCATAAGGCGGGCGCACGAGCAGATCGATGGCGCCCAGATGCTCTTGTTCCAATCGGAAAGCTTCCCGAATGCATCGCTTGATGCGGTTGCGGTCCGTTGCTCGGGAGGCATGCTTGCGNGAGATCAGGATTCCCAGACGCGGCTGCCCCGCTGGACGCCGCTCGAAGTAGAACGTGTAGCCGCCGAGCGTACGCCGCTTGCCTTCGCGCAACAGCCGCTCGAACTGCGCCTTGCGCCGCAGCCGGCGGCGCGCATCCAGCGCGAAGCGCTTGGGCGATGCCGTTACTGGAACTACAGCGCGAGACGCCGGCGACCGCGCGCGCGGCGATTGCGCAGCACTTTGCGTCCGCCGACGGTGCGGCTGCGCACGAGAAAGCCGTGGCGCCGTGCGCGCCGGGTCTTTGAAGGTTGGTAAGTCCGCTGCGTGGCCATGCGACCGATCCGAAAAAGGCGGCTATTAGAGCGTGCGCAAGAATGCATTGTCAAATAAGAAAACGCGCCGCTGTTTCGTTCCGTCGCGTCGCGCAAACCTGTGGATAACCCACCTCGGGCGGAGTAAAATTCCGACTCGTTTTAGGCCAAATAAAAGATGCAAAACCTCTGGGACGCCTGCTTGCGTCGGCTCGAGCAGGAGCTGCCCGCGCAACAGTTCAACACGTGGATCCGGCCGCTGTCGCCCGATACGGGCGCGCCGAGCGACACGTTGACGCTGACCGCCCCGAACCGCTTCGTGCTCGAGCTCGTGCGCGAGCGCTTTGCTGCGCGCATCGAGCGTCTTGCCGCGGAGGCGAGCGGACGCGAGCTTGGCCTGAGGCTGGTGCTGGCTCGCGGCGTGGAGCCCGCATCGCGGCCTGCGCAGCCGAGCGCCAAACCCGCAGCGGAAGCGCCGATCCAGGAACGCTCCCGCCTCAATCGCGGCTTTACTTTCGACAGCTTCGTCACCGGAAAAGCGAACCAGCTGGCCCGTGCCGCCGCGATCCAGGTTTCGGAGAACCCCGGCATTTCCTACAACCCGCTCTTCGTCTACGGCGGCGTCGGGCTGGGCAAGACTCACCTCGTGCAGGCGATCGGCAACCAGGTGGCCGACCGGCGCCCGGACGCGCGCATTCGCTACATCCACGCCGAGCAGTACGTCACGGACGTGGTGCGCGCCTACCAGCAGAAGTCGTTCGACGAATTCAAGCGCTACTACCACTCGCTCGACGTGCTTCTCATCGACGATATCCAGTTCTTCTCGAACAAGGGCCGCACGCAGGAGGAGTTCTTCTACGCCTTCAACGCGCTGGTCGAAGCGCACAAGCAGATCGTGATCACCTGCGACACCTATCCGAAGGAAATCGCCGGGATGGAAGAGCGGCTGATCTCGCGCTTCGGCTGGGGGCTTACGGTGGCCATCGAGCCTCCGGAGCTCGAGATGCGCGTCGCGATCGTCCTGAAGAAGGCCGAAGCCGAAGCGGTGCAGGTTTCCGAAGAAATCGCGTTTTTCATCGCCAAGCACATTCGTTCCAACGTGCGCGAGCTCGAGGGCGCGCTGAAGAAAGTGCTCGCCTTCTCGCGCTTCACCGGCCGCGAGCTTTCTCTGGAGCTCGCCAAGGAAGCATTGCGCGACATCCTGAACCTGAACAGCCGGCAGGTGAGCGTCGAGGGCATCCAGAAAACCGTAGCCGAATACTTCAAGATCAAGATCTCCGACATGCATTCGAAGAGGCGCAGCCGCAACGTGGCGCGGCCGCGCCAGGTGGCAATGGCGCTTGCGAAGGACCTGACGCAGATGAGCCTGCCGGAGATCGGCGAGGCGTTCGGCAATCGCGACCATACGACCGTGCTGCATGCCTGCCGCACCATCGCCAGCCTGCGATCGCGCGACACGTCGCTGAACCGCGATTACTTGGTGCTCGAACAAGTGCTGAAAGGCTGAGGTGGAACAAGCTGTGTGTGAAGCGGGGGCAATTTGTGAATAACTCGGTGCGCCGGCACGCCGCGCGAAACTGTCCCCAAAGCATTCGCGCTCGTCCACAGCTTTCCCCGGTACTTTGCGCTCGCTCAACACCTTGGCGGCAAAGCGCTTTTGCGGGTTGTCCCGCGAATGGTGGTGCTCTATTAGCTACTACTATTTAGGTAAAGAACAATGATTAAAGCAAAGCGAGACGACCTGCTCGCACCACTGTCGGCTGTGGGAGGCATCATCGAGAGGCGCCACACCCTGCCGATCCTGTCCAACGTCCTGATCGATGGATCCGGGGAGACGGTGTCGTTCCTGGCGACGGATATCGAGATCCAGATCACCGCGCGCAGCGGCATTTCCGGATCGAAGGAGTCGCGCGCGCTCACGGTGGGCGCGAGGAAGCTGCTCGACATCCTGCGGGCGCTGCCCGAGGACGCCGAGGTCAGCCTGCAGCCTCAGGACAAGCGGTTGCTAGTGCGGGCGGGCAAGAGCCGCTTTAGCTTGCAGACTTTGCCAGCGGAGGATTTTCCACGTCTCGCCAAGGCCACCGGCGATGTCGCGCGCTTTGCGATGCCGCAGAAGGACCTGCGCCGCGTGCTCGGACTGGTGCAGTACGCGATGGCGCAGCAGGACATCCGCTATTACTTGAACGGCTTGCTGATGGTCGTGGAAGGCGGCGAGCTCAAGCTCGTGGCCACGGACGGTCACCGGCTCGCGTTCGCCTCCATCACACTGGAGGCCGACCTGCCTCGTCAGGAGGCCATCGTGCCGAGGAAGACCGTGATCGAGCTGACCAAGCTCCTTGCCGACAGCGATGACGAAGTGCGCATCGAGCTCTCCGCCAGCCAGGCGGCCTTCGGCTTCGGCGCCATCGACTTGGTGTCCAAGCTGATCGACGGCAAGTTTCCGGACTACACGCGCGTCATTCCGACCGGGCACAAGAACAAGCTGCAGGCAGGCCGCGAAGCGCTGCGCCAGGCGTTGCAGCGCGCGGCGATCCTCTCGAACGAGAAATTCCGCGGCGTGCGCTGGGTATTGACCGATGGCAGCCTGAAGATCGTTTCCTCGAACGCCGACCAGGAAGAGGCACAGGAGGAGCTTGAGGTCGACTACAAGGGCGACGCGCTCGATATCGGCTTCAACGTCAACTATCTGCTCGACGTGCTGAATAACGTGCCCGGCACCGAGCTCGAGTGCGCCTTCGGCGACTCGTCCTCGAGCGCCCTCATCAGCTACGGTAGCGAGAAGGGCTTCAAGTACGTCGTCATGCCGATGAGGATCTAAAGAAATTGGCCGCTAATCCAAATCCGGGCGACTACGGCTCCGACGCCATCAAGGTCCTGAAGGGCCTGGAGGCGGTGCGCAAGCGTCCCGGCATGTACATCGGCGACACTTCCGATGGCACCGGCTTGCACCACATGGTCTTTGAGGTGGTCGACAACGCGGTCGACGAGGCGCTCGCGGGGTTCTGCGACGAGATCGTGGTCACGATCCACACCGACAATTCCGTGTCGGTGATCGACAACGGGCGCGGCATTCCGACCGGCATCAAGGACGACGACGACGAAAAGCGCTCGGCGGCTGAAATCGTGATGACGGAGCTGCATGCGGGCGGCAAATTCGATTCCAACACCTACAAGGTTTCGGGCGGCCTGCACGGCGTCGGCGTCTCGGTGGTGAACGCGCTGTCCGAATGGCTGCGACTCACCGTCTGGCGCGAAGGCCAGGTGCATCAGATGGAGTTCCGCGGCGGCGCCGCGGTGGCGCCGATCAAGGTCACGGGAACCACGGAACGCCGCGGCACGGAGGTGCACTTCCTCGCGTCCCGGGAGACGTTCGGCACCGTCGACTATCACTACGACATCCTGGCGCGGCGGCTGCGCGAGCTCTCGTTCCTGAATAACGGCGTGAAGATCATCCTCATCGATCAGCGCACCGGCAAGGAGGAGAACTTCGCGTTCTCGGGCGGCGTGAAGGGCTTCGTCGAGTACATGAATCGCGCGAAGAACGTCCTGCACCCCAACCTCTTCGTCAGCAACGCGGTGAAGGACGGCATCACCGTCGAGGTCGCGATGCAATGGAACGACTCCTACCAGGAGAACGTTCTGTGCTTCACCAACAACATCCCGCAAAAGGACGGCGGCACGCATCTGACGGGCCTGCGCGCCGCCATGACTCGCGCCCTGAACAAATACATCGAGCAAAACGAAATTGCCAAGAAGGCGAAGGTCGAAACGACCGGCGATGACATGCGCGAAGGCCTCGCCTGCGTGCTGTCGGTCAAGGTGCCCGAGCCGAAGTTCTCATCGCAGACCAAGGAGAAGCTGGTCTCCTCAGAAGTCCGGCCAGTGGTGGAAGAAGTGGTGGCGGAAAAGCTGCGCGAGTATCTCGACGAGCATCCGCAGGACGCGCGCACGATTACCGTCAAAATCGTGGAAGCCGCCGCCGCGCGTGAAGCCGCGCGCAAGGCGCGTGAAATGACGCGGCGCAAAGGCGTGCTGGATGGCATGGGCCTGCCCGGCAAGCTCGCTGACTGCCAGGAACGCGATCCGGCCAAGTGCGAGCTTTATCTGGTGGAGGGCGATTCCGCCGGCGGCTCCGCCAAGCAGGGACGCGACCGCAAGTTCCAGGCGATCCTGCCGCTCAAGGGAAAGATCCTGAATGTGGAGCGCGCCCGCTTCGACAAGCTCCTTTCCTCCGCCGAGATCGCGACCCTCATCACTGCGCTCGGCTGCGGTTTCGGCAAGGATGAATACAACGCCGACAAGCTGCGCTATCACCGCATCATCATCATGACGGATGCGGATGTCGACGGCTCGCACATCCGTACACTGCTCCTCACCTTCTTCTACCGGCAGATGCCGGAGCTCGTCGAGCGCGGCCACATCTATATCGCGCAGCCGCCTCTCTACAGGGCGAAGCTCGGCAAGGAGGAGCGTTATCTCAAGGACGAGCACGAGCTCAACGAGTTCATGCTCAAGCAGGCGCTGGTGGACGCGGCGCTGTACGCGAGAGCCGGCGCCGAACCCATCACGGGCGATCCGCTCGCGCAGCTCGCGAAGTCGTACCTGCTCGCCGAGGCAGTGATGGACCGCGTATCCCGGCTCATCGACCGCGAGGCGCTGCAGGCCATCCTGGGCGGCGTACAGATCGACCTCACGCGCCGGGATACCGCAGAATCGTCAGCCGAGGCGCTCGAGAAGGCAATCGGCGGCGACGGCATCGCGGTCGCCCCGCATTTCGACCAGAAGACCGACCGTTACCAGGTGCGGATCGAGCGCACGCGCCACGGCAACGTGCGCATGACGACCATCGACACCGAATTCGTCCACTCGGGGGACTATGCGCAGATCCGGCAAACGGCGCAGATGCTCGCCGGCCTGCTCGGCGACGGCGCGTACGTCCAGCGCGGCGATAAGAAACAGCCGGTGCGCGACTTCGCGGAAGCGATGCGCTGGCTGCTGGGCGAGGTGGAAAAGTCGATGGGCCTGCAGCGCTACAAGGGTCTGGGCGAGATGAACCCGGAGCAGCTCTGGGAGACGACCATGAACATCGCGGCCCGGCGCCTCCTGAAAGTGCAGATCGAGGACGGCATCGCCGCCGACGAGATTTTCACCAAACTGATGGGCGACGAGGTCGAGCCCCGTCGCGCCTTCATCGAGTCGAACGCGCTCGGGGTGCGGAACCTCGACGTGTAGGCTTCTCTTCGGGGGCGTCGCCGGCCTTCGGAGCGCGCGCCTGGAATTCGAAGCCGATTTTCCCGTCCGGCTGCTTCACCAGGAAGGCCTTGAAGCGCCGGCCCTTCTTCGAAACGAAGCCAGTCAGGAGCTCGGTGCGCCCGGTCTCCAGCAGCTTCTTCATCTGCTCACGCTCGATCGGTTGCTGCAGGATCATGCGGCCGGAGCGGAAGTCGCAGGTCTTCTTCGGGCCGACGGCGTGCTCGCACGTATAGGCCATCCCATGCTCGAAGACGCGGCCGCCGTCCTTCGGGCATTTGCCGAGCGGCTCCTGGTTGCTGAAATCTGGCGCCTCCTCGCCTTCGCCGGAGCTCTGGCCGAAATCGAATTCCGCCTTTAGCTCATCCGTGAGCTTCACCACCGCGGCGAACGGTTTGCCCATGCGGCTGCGAAAGCCGGTGAGCGGCCCTACTTTGCGCTTGGTGATGAGCTCGGCGACTTCCTCGGTCGACCACTCGCGCCCGGAAGTCACCTTCCAGATGGCGAAGTCGCACTTCTGGCATTGGAATTTGCGGTAGTTCTCCTGCACGACGCCGCCGCACTTCGGGCACGGCGCCGGCACCGTGGCGTACACCACGTCGGGGATCTCGCCGGTCTTGATGATGCCGACCACCTTGCGCACGAGCTCCGTGATCTCCTTCATGAAGTGCTCGCGCGTGAGCTTGCCGGCCTCGATGAGCTTCAGCTTGTGCTCCCACTCTCCGGTGAGCTCCGGCGAAGCGAGCTCGACGATGTGCAGCATATGGAGCGCGAACATGAGCGAAAAGGCCTTCGGCGTGGGCACCAGCTCTCGGCCCTCGCGCACGACGTATTCCTCGCGGATCAGTCCTTCGATGGTGGCAGCGCGAGTCGCTGGCGTGCCGAGGCCTTTCGCTTCCATTGCCTCGCGCAGCTCGTCGTCCTCGACCAGCTTGCCCGCACCCTCCATCGCGGAAAGCAGCGTCGCCTCCGTGTAGCGTGGCGGTGGCTTCGTCTGGTGCGCCTGCTCGGCTACTTCGACGACGCTGACTTTTTCGCTCTGCTCGATGGCGGGCAGATTCTGCGCCTCGTCGCCGACCGCACGGCCATAGATGGCGAGCCAGCCCGCGTTCCGCAGCACGCGCCCTTCGGTGCGGAAATGGTGCTCGCCGACCTTGGTGATGCGCGTCGTCTGCAGAAACTCGGCTGCCGGAAAAAACACCGCGAGAAAGCGGCGCACCACCATGTCATACAGCTTCTGCTCGGCCTCGTTCAGGTGCTTTGGCGTCTGCAGCGTCGGGATGATGGCGAAGTGGTCGGAGATCTTCGTGTTATCGAAGATCCGCTTGTTCGGCTTGACCCAGCCCTGCTTGAGAATCTGCCGTGCAAATGAGGCGAAGGCGTCCGTTTCGCCGAGCGCCTTCAGGGTGTCCTTTACCGTCGGCAGATAATCCTCGGGCAACGCGCGCGAATCGGTACGCGGATACGTAAGGACCTTGTGTTTCTCATATAACGCCTGGGCGAGCGACAACGTCATGCGGGCGGGGAATCCGAAGCGTCCGTTCGCTTCGCGTTGCAGGCTGGTGAGGTCGAAAAGCAGCGGCGACATCTGGGTCGCGGGCTTGGTCTCTTCGGTAGCCACGCCCTTCTTGCCGTTGCACGCGGCGACGATCGCGCTGGCCGCCTTGGCATCCCAGAGCCGCTCGGCCTTGCGTTCGGCGTCCTCGTCTTTCTTGAACTGCGCATCGAACCAACGGCCCGGGTATTCGCCGGCCTTGGCGCCGAAGCGCGCGTGCACTTCCCAATAATCACGCGCCGTGAAGGCGCGGATCTTGTCCTCGCGCTCGACGAGGATCGCGAGCGTCGGCGTCTGCACGCGCCCTACCGTGGTGAGATAGAAGCCGCCTTCCTTGGAATTGAACGCAGTCATGGCGCGGGTGCCGTTGATGCCGACCAGCCAGTCGGCCTCCGAGCGGCTCTTCGCGGCGTCGGCGAGCGGCAGCATGTCCTTATCCGCCCGCAGCTTTGAAAAGCCGTCGCGAATCGACTGCTGCGTCATCGATTGCAGCCACAGGCGCTCGATCGGCTTCTTGAGCTTCGCGTGCTGCACGATATAGCGGAAGATGAGCTCCCCCTCCCGCCCGGCGTCACACGCATTCACCAGCCCCGTAACATCCTTGCGCTTCATCAGGCGCAAAAGCACGTTCAGGCGCGGCTCGCTTTTTTCCAACGGCGAAAGCTCGAACCGGGGCGGCAGCACCGGCAGGTGCTTGAACGACCACTTGCCGCGCTTGACGTCGAATTCTTCCGGAACGACGAGCTCGAGCAGATGGCCGACCGCGGACGAGAGCACGTAATCGTCGCTCTCGAAGTACTCCCCTTTGCGCGTAAAGCCGCCCAGCGCGCGAGCGATGTCGCTTGCCACCGACGGCTTCTCTGCAATGATGAGTTTCTTGGCCATGCTGCGCGAAAGGCCGCAGATGATACGAGCAAAGGCGCGGCCGCTTCAACCGGCGGCGCTCGCCACGAGGCGTAATTAGTTCGGCAGCCGGCCGGCGGAGCTCATGAAGAGATCCTCCGCGAGCAGTTGGCTGGTCGGCGTCTGCTGGTTCCACAACACCATCAGGACGATCAGCTTCAGTTGCTCCAGCGACAGGGCGTGGCCGGCGGCCGCGAGCGAGCGCTCGAGCACGATCTCGCGCGTTTGCGGCGTGAGAATGCCGGAATGCTCGAGCGTGATCAGGAAGCCGCGGCAGTCGGCATCGAGCTTGGCGAGCTCACGCGGGGCGAACGCGCGGAAGGAGTTGCGCGCATCGGGTAGCTCGGCTACTTCGCGCGGCATGCGTGCCACGCCGGCTAGCCAGTGCAACGCTTCGCTGATGTCCGAGTCCTCGAAGCCGGCGGCTGAAAGCTTGCGCGCGACGCGCTCGCGATCGTCCGACACCTCGGCCTGCTGGCAGTTCTCGAACAGGTATACCAGGACGTCGTACATATGAGCCTCCTTTGTTATAACGCGGCAACGCCGGCGGCGTTTACGCGCGGTGCGCCTTCTCTAGGCGCTGATAAAGCCCTCCTGGGAGTGCGGCTACCCGGCCATCAAGCTCCAGACGCAGGAGCTCGGCGGCAACCTGTTCGGCGGTGAGGCCGGCGCGCGCGCAAAGCGAATCGACATCGACCGGGTCGTGGCCCATCACGGCCAGCAGGCCGGTACTGGGGGCGCTCGAGCTCTGAGCCGTATGCGCGTACCCGCTCGGCTGAAAGCCCGACAGCTCGCTTAAGACATCATCGGCCGATTCGACGAGCTTCGCGCCCGTCTTGATGAGTGCGTGGCAGCCCTTTGAGAGTGGTGAGTGAATTGAGCCCGGAATCGCGAATACGTCGCGGCCCTGGTCTGCTGCCGTTCGTGCGGTGATGAGGGAGCCGGAAGCGAGCGCCGCTTCCACCACCAGGCAGCCCCGCCCTAGCCCACTGATCAGGCGATTACGGCGCGGAAAGTTCTGCGCCGCCGCCGGCGTGCCAAGCGGGAATTCGGACACCAACAATCCGACGCGCGAAATCTCTGCTGCCAGCTCTGCGTTGCGCGAGGGGTACACGATGTCGATTCCGGTTCCGAGCACCGCGATGGTGGAGGCGGCGCCAGCGAGTCCGCCGCGGTGCGCAGCCGCGTCGATGCCGAGCGCCAGGCCCGAGACGATGGTGAGGCCGGCGTTGCTGAGCGATCGCGCGAACTGCTCCGCGTTCGTTTCACCCTGCGCCGACGCATTGCGACTGCCGACCACCGCGATCGCCGGCTGCTGCAGAAAATGCGCTTTGCCGTGGGCGTAGAGGAGCGGCGGCGGATCCGCAATCTCTAGCAGCGCGCGGGGATAAGTGGCATCGCCGAGCGTGACGATCCAGTGATCGGGCTCGGCCACCCATTCGAGCGCGCGCGAAACCATCTCGCCCACGCGCGAGGAATCGAGCGCGTCGAGCGCCGCCGGTGCAATGAAGGACGCGAGTTCCGAGCGCTTGCGGGCAAGTACTGCCTCGGGCAATCCGAACTGCGAGAGGAGACGTCGGAGGGTGGAAGCGCCAAGCCCGGGACTGAGCGACAGTTGCAGCCAGCTCGCCAGACCCGGATCCGGCGTCATGCGGGTGGCGAGCCCTTTAGAGGGAAGCTCGGCATCAGCCGATCAGGGGGTCTGCACCACATCGAGCGGGCTGACTGGTTTATTGACGGTCATGATCAGCGCGTAGGATACCCGGTTGAAAACGCGGAAAACAAATGCCAGCCCGGCGCGTTCGTTCGGCAGCTTTATCGCGCCGTCCTTCGAGGTGATGTCTCTCACTTCGCCGCCCAGCGCATAAAGCGCGAGCACGTGTCCGACTTCCAGTCCATCGCGCGCGCCGCGATTGATGCTGATGATGGACTGCGGCCCGGCTTCGCCCACCTTGCCCGGACTGCCATAGATCGAGATCACGCGGCCGCGAAATGATTTTGGCGGCGAATGCGGCGCGTAGGTGATGGGCTGCGGGCGACCGGCGGCGACGAGCTTGTCGCCCGCCACAACCTCTTGGACCGATGTGGTCAGGGTGACCGTCGCGGGTTCACCCGGTCGATCCAGTTGTGCCGTGCCAAGGTAGATGGCCTCATAGGCGAGCGTCTGGTTGGTGTCGGGATCCACGAGCGGCGGCCCGGGCCGGAAGACATACCACGTCGGCTCCTTCGATTTGCTCATGCCGCGCACGTATCCGCGATTGCCGGCGGCGAGAATGACGCGGTCGGACTGTGTGCCGACAATGGTCGGTGCGCGATCGAGACCGTCGGGCTCGATCACCAGCGGGCGCGAAAGGAATGGCTCAATAACGTTGGCCGGGATGCTGGGAATCTGTTCCTTGGCGAGCGACTCGGAGCGAATGCGAGGACCGAGCTTGACCGAGCCGGGGTCCGCCGGCACGGCCGCTGCAGGCTGTGCAGGGGGGCTTTGCTCGCCTGGCTTCGATTCGCCGATGGTGAGCTGGCCTCGGGCGCGGTCGAGCACGATGACATATCCCGGGTAGATCAGGTGCGGGTTGCGGATCTGTTCCTTATTGAAGCCCCAGAGCTCGGGCCAGCGCCAAGGGGAGTCGGTGAACTTCTGGGAGATGGCCCAGAGGGTATCCCCGGGAACAACAACGTAGCGGTCGGGTGCGTCCGGCTTGATCGCGAGCGGTGCGCTCGGCGCCTGGGCTCCGGCCGAGGCCGAGATGGCGAAGAAAGCTAGCGCTGTGATAGACTTACGCAATTGCTGGACCATGAGACCCCCGCCCGTTTTTTTTGCGGCTCCTGGATCGGCCGGTTTTTCAAATAGCTTATATGGCGCGTGAGATTGTCCATATAATCTCTTCAATTTGCAAATAAATTTCTCATCAGATGCCGATTTTGAACATCCTTCGCTATCCCGACGCTCGGCTCCACAAAGTAGCCGCCGCCGTCACGGTTTTCGACGAGAGCCTGAAGAAGTTGGTGGCCGACATGGCCGAGACCATGTACGCCGCGCCCGGCATCGGCCTTGCCGCGACGCAGGTCGACGTCCACAAGCAGATCATCGTGGTCGACGTCTCGGAGCGCCGCGATTCGTTGGTCGTTTTGGTGAATCCTGAGATCGTCGAAGGCATCGGCGAATCGGATATCGAGGAAGGCTGCCTGTCGGTGCCCGGAATCTACGAGCTGGTGCCACGCGCCGAACGGGTGAAAGTGCGAGCCTTCGATCAAAATGGCAACGCCTTCACGTTGGAAGCTCAAGGACTGCTCGCGGTGTGCATCCAGCACGAGATGGATCACCTAGTGGGCAAGGTATTCGTTGAGCACCTTTCGCAGCTCAAGCAGCAGCGCATCCGCGCCAAGCTGGCCAAGCAGCAGCGCAAATCCGCCTAAGGTGGGGCTGATCCCGCCGCGTTCCTGCGCTTAATCTTCGCCGGTACGCCGGCATTCGCTGAACGCTCCCTCGCCCGGCTGTGTGAAGCCGGGCACCACATCGTTCTTGTCTTGACGCAGCCCGACCGCCCCGCAGGGCGTGGCCTGCGCGCACTCGCAAGTCCCGTGAAGACATTCGCCCAGCAGCATGGCCTCGAGTTGTACCAGCCGCCCACCCTGCGTGCAGCCGAGACTCAGGAGCGGCTGCGAGCGGCGAAGGCCGACGCAATGGTCGTCGCGGCGTACGGGCTCATCCTGCCGCCACCGGCGCTCGAAGTTGCGCGCCACGGCGCTATCAACGTTCATGCTTCGCTGCTGCCACGATGGCGCGGTGCTGCGCCGATCCAGCGAGCTTTGCTCGGCGGGGATAGCGAAACCGGTGTGTGCATCATGCAAATGAACGAGGGCCTGGATACCGGGCCGGTATTTGCGCAGCGCCGCGTTCCCATAGGGGTCGACGATGATGCCGGCACGCTGCATGACAAGCTTGCCGCGCGCGGCGCGGATCTTTTGTTGACGGTACTGGACGAGATCGCGGCTGGGCGCGCCTGCGCGCAGCCGCAAAGCCCCAATGGCGTGACCTACGCGCACAAAATCGACAAGGCCGAGACGCAGCTACGTTGGGAGCGGCCCGCGGTCGAGCTTGAGCGCGCCGTGCGTGCGTTCCGGCCTGCGCCCGGAGCGATGGCTCGCTTCGCCGAGCAGCCAATCAAGATTTGGCGCGCGCGCATCGTGGACGGATTCGGCGAGCCTGGTGTCGTGCTCGCGCAAGGCGATGTCCTGACCGTTGCATGCGGGAAGGCGGCGCTCGCCATAGACGAGCTGCAACCCGCCGGCGGGCGCCGCATGAGCGCCGGGGAATTCGTACGCGGGCATCGCCTGCCGGCGGGCGCCCGGTTGCAGTGATCGAGCGCGCGAGCCTTGCCGAAGAGCTCGCTCAAGCGGCACGCATAGTCGCGCGAGTCGCGGCCGGCGCCAGCCTCGCCGAGGAAAGGGGCCGCTTTGCGGGCGCATCGCGGGCGGCGCTGATCGATCTCACGCACGGCACGCTGCGACGCTACGGCCGCGTGCAAGCGATCGTGGCCGCACTTGCTCGCCGCGGACGACCGGAACCGCTCGTCGAGGCGCTGCTTTGGTGCTCGGTGTTCGCGCTCGAGTCCGGACGCTATCAGGACCACACGGTGGTCGACCAGGCGGTCAAGGCGTGCGGCTTGATCGAGCGTTGGCCCGTCAAGGGTTTCGTCAATGCGCTGCTACGCGGGTTTCTGCGGGAGCGCGCCGGCATCGAATCGCGGCTAACGGAAGATCCGGAGGCCGTGCACCAGCATCCAGGATGGTGGATCGAAAATCTGCGCGCAGCCTACCCAGCAGCGTGGGGTGCAATCCTGGCGGCTGGCAACGGTCATCCGCCCATGGGATTGCGGGTGAATCGCCGGCGCATCGCGATCGATGATTATCAGGCGACGCTTGCAGCTGCGGGCATCACTGCAAGGCGGTCGGCGTGGAGGGCATCATCCTCGACACGCCGTTGCCGGTCGAGCGCATCCCCGGCTTCTCCGCGGGCCAGGTTTCGGTCCAAGATGTTGCTGCCCAGCGCGCCGCGCATTGCCTCGATTTGCGAGACGGCCAGCGTGTCCTCGACGCTTGTGCCGCGCCCGGCGGCAAGACGGCGCACCTTCTCGAGCTCGCCGATGTGTCCCTGACTGCACTGGATGTCGATACCGCCCGCGCCTCGCGCATCGCGCCCGATCTCGAACGCTTGGGTCTGCGCGCCACGGTAAAGGTCGGCGATGCCGCAGCGCCAACGACCTGGTGGGATGGCGGGGCATTCGATCGGATACTCGCCGACGTGCCGTGCTCGGCTTCCGGCATCGTGCGACGCCATCCCGATATCAAATGGCTGCGCCGCGCCGCTGATCTCGCACTGTTTGCCGAGCAGCAAAGCCGTATCCTGGCATCGCTTTGGCCACTGCTCGCGCCGGGTGGTAAATTGCTATATGCCACGTGCTCGGTGTTTGCGCAGGAGAACGACCAGGTGGTCGCGGCGTTCGCGGCTGCCGCGCCGAGCGCGCGCTGCTTGCCCGCGCCCGATGGCGCGTCGTCGCAATGCCTGCCGGACGCGCAGCGCGACGGCTTCTTTTACGCGTTGATCGAAAAACAGGCCTGAGGTGAGCGCAGTGCGCGCCATCGCCATTTGGGCCGGCCTTGCCGCCCTTTTGGCGGCCCTGGGCGCGAGCGCCAACGAGATCGCCGTCGGCGATGTGAAGCTGCGGCCGGCCGAAGAGGGGCTCGTGCTCGATGCGGATTTCGCCCTCGACCTGACCCCGCGCCTGGCCGAGGTGGTTTCGAACGGCGTGCCGCTTTACTTTCGCGTCGATTTCCAACTAACGCGCCGGCGCTGGTACTGGTTCGACGAGACGGCGGCGTCCAGCCGCCTCGAGCTGCGGCTGTCCTATCATGCGTTGTCGCGACAATATCGCCTCTCGACCGGGCTGCTCCAGCAGAGCTTTGCGAGCCTCGATGAAGCGCTGAACGTGCTCAAGCGCATACGCAATTGGCTGGTCGTCGACCGCACGGTCACGTTTGCCGACGCCGACTACGAGGCTGCGGTGCGCATGCGCCTCGATACCGCGCTGCTGCCCAAGCCCTTCCAGCTTTCGGCGCTCACGAGTCGCGAACTGCAGCTCGAGTCGCCGTGGCGTCGCTTCACCGTGCGCTCGCCGCGCCAATTACCGGCGCCGGTGGAAAGCCGCGAACCTCGCAAAGGCATCGAGCGATGAGGCTGCTGCTCATCTTCGGCGGCACCGTATCGGCGATCGGGATCTTCCTCCTTGCCACCGCGAGCGGCGACACCACGTTTCTCGCCGCGCAGTATCCGTTCCTGGTCGCCCTCAATGCCGCGCTCGCGGCGCTATTGGCGGGCCTCGTCAGCTATCAGCTCCTCGCGCTGACGCGCCGCTATCGCGCGCGCGTATTCGGCACCCGCCTCACGCTTCGACTGTTCCTGCGCTTTGCCGCGCTCGCCGTGCTACCGGGTTTGATCGTGTACGCCGTGTCGGTGCAGTTTCTCACCCGCTCCATCGAATCCTGGTTCGACGTCAAGGTCGATGCCGCGCTCGAGGGCGGCATGAACCTCGGCCAGCAGGCCATCGATCAGATGCTCGTCGAGCTGCAGGGCAAGGCGCGCGCCATCGCGCTCGAACTCGCCGACGCGCGGGCTCCCCAGCTGGTATCGCAACTGGAGCGCCTGCGCCTGCAGGCCGGCGTAAGCGAAGCCGTGGTGCTGAGCGCGAACGGCCGGCTCATCGCGAGCGCCACCGAAGACCTCGCGAAGCTCCTGCCCGAGCTGCCCACGCTCGCGCTATTGCGCCAGGCGCGGCTGCAGCGCGGCCATGCGGCGGTGGACGCTACACCCGGACGCGCCCTCGCCTTACGCGCCATCATGCCG
>C688J18823_10000250_pt1 | contig 30566 bp, 34 predicted proteins | sample HopSoiMetagenom1_FD_18823 | JGI IMG/M metagenome (IMG submission 18823) | reverse complement strand
CCAAAGATCATTCTTTAGTATATCCTAACATACACATTCATTGATATAATAGGAAAAAGCCAACGTTCATTCCGTTGGCTTTTTCCTATTAACTTATTTACTTTCTACACTAGAAATGAACTCAGATAGCTTTGTTAATTCTTCATCCGTACCCTTAAACATACCAGCAGGCATTTTTCCGCTTTCGGTCCCATTTTTAGCAATTTTAGCAATTTCCTCAGACGATAATCCGGTACCAATTAAAGTTGGTGCTGCTGCACCACCTTCAAGCTGATTTCCATGACAGCTGACGCAGCCATTCTTTTCAAAAATTTGATATCCTTCAGAAGAGGTATCTATATCTGCTTCCGCTACAATTTTCCCCTGCTTTTCGGCTTTCTCCCAATCATGAGTGGCGACAGCTTCCCAAGTTAAGTAGGTAACGCCAGCAAGAGCAAGTAACATTAATCCTGTTGCTATAGGACGTTTAGAAGGACGTCGTTCAGGACCACGATCAATAAATGGAGCTAGCATTAATGCGCCAAATGCAAAACCTGGGACAACAAGTGCACCAATGATATTATAAGGACCAGATGCATAACTATATTTTAATAGCTGATATAAGAATAAAAAATACCAATCTGGCATTGGAATATATGCCGTATCACCTGGATCTGCTATTTTTTCCAATGGAGACGGATGTGCAACGGTTAAACATAAAAATCCTACAAGAAAAACAGCACCAACCATCCATTCTTTTAATAAAAAGTTTGGCCAGAAAGCTTCCGTTTTACCAGGATATTCTGAATAATCCTTCGGAATATTTGACTTTCGATGTTCAGTCGAAGGAACACGCGAGTCCCCTACAAATTTCATACCTTTTCCACGATGCATGAATAATCTCCCTCCCCTTTAGAGAAACTTAATTTAAAGCTAACGATTACAATGGACCGGAGATACCTTGTTTACGAATCATCATGAAGTGAGCAGCCATTAAGCCAAATAAGGCTGCGGGCAAAAAGAATACATGAATGGCAAAGAAGCGTGAAATAGTTTGTGCTCCAACAATATCGGAACTACCTGCCATGAGAATCTTCAAGTATTCGCCGATGAAGGGAACGGATTCAACAATTTGAATGGTTACTTTAGTGGCGAATAGTGCCTTCATATCCCAAGGTAATAAGTATCCTGTAAGACCCAAACCAAGCATAACAAAGAAGATTAATACTCCAACTACCCAGTTTAACTCTCTAGGCTTTTTGTAAGCACCTTGGAAGAATACTCGCAATGTATGTAAAAACATCATGACAATAACCAAACTTGCTCCCCAATGATGCATTCCCCGTACAATTTGTCCAAATGCTACTTCATTTTGCAAGTAATATACTGATTCCCATGCATTCTTAATATCTGGAACGTAATACATAGTAAGAAACATACCTGATAATATCTGAATAACCGTAATAAAAAAAGTAAGTCCACCAAAACAATAAACAAAAGCAGAAAAATGATGGGCAGGGTTGACATGTTCTGGTACTTCGTGATCTGCTATGTCTCGCCATAAAGGCGTAATATCTAAACGTTCATCAACCCAGTCATAAATTTTATTTAACACTTATTACGCCTCCTTTCGCGGTTCAGCTTTACCTAAATAAAGATAACCATCTTTTTCTTGGAAAGGATACACATCTAAAGGTGAAACGGGTGGCGTACCTTTTACATTGGTTCCATCCTTCGTATAAAGGCCCCCATGGCAAGGACAATAGAATTGGTTTTCATGGCTCTTATTTGTATTCCAGTCAATCGTACATCCCAAGTGTTTACAAACTGGAGAAAGAGCAACAATCTCGCCATCCGTATTCTTGTATACCCAAGCAGAATTCGTCACTTCTGATTCGTACCATGCATCTTTCTGTTTAAAAGCAAAATCAACTCGTGTTGGAACTTCAGTAATCTCACTTATTTTCTGTGGTGTTGCTCTAAAGTCACTTGTACCAGTGTGTTTCAACACTGGATCTACAGCAAAGCGTACCATTGGCATTAACATCCCCGCTGCCATGAAACCGCCTACACCTGTTAGTGTATAGTTTAGAAATTGCCTTCTAGATATTCGGTTTTTACTCATATTTCTCCCCCCTTATCGAAATATTAAGTTAATTGTAACAATATTAATACTCGGACATACCCATAATATATCAATATTTCAGCAAGGTCAATAAATTCAGAAAATTTGAGTGATTTGAAAAATTGAACCTTAACGGATCACTTTTATAAAAATAATAAATAAAACACCTCACTTAATTTAGTAAAATAATATTTTCAAATAGAAAAGACCTGTTCTCAACAGGTCTTTTACTACAAATGAAGTTTATTCAATTGATCAGTAAGATTCCTAAAAGCTTCTTCATCTTGATTATCAAGAGATTCATCAATCAGCTTAACTAGTTTTTCCCTTTGAAATTTCTCAATACTAGATGATAAAAAACTTTCTACAATGAGCCGATCTTGTTCACTGATTTGAATATTTTTCGGCATAAATGGATTTTCTTCCATAACAGCAGCGAATTGAGGAGTTTGAAAAGAGCTTTGGAAGTTTAATTGGATATAGATTTCTTCATCACGGTTTAAACGAATATCATGAAACGATTTCTCGGCATCTGTTGTCATTACATTTTCTTTAAAAAAGCGAAAAGGTACTTCACTTACACAATGAGTAGACATGACAATTCCCCTCGGGCAAAATTGTGCTTGTTCAACAAAATGAACCTTTTCCATTAATTGATCATGACTCATTAAATAATTTAAGATCCAGACACATTCGCGTCTTTTTAATTGATAATGATTGAGAAACCAACGGATAAAATCTTTTTTCTCATGGACAGATACAGGAGCGTTCATGTTTAGTTCCCTCCTCTGCTTTCAGTATGTTTTCTTAATACTTATTCCATATCATCGGTTAGCCTTTGCCAAACATCTAGAAACTCTTCATTGCTCGGATCCATTTTCAATAGCTTTGTAAAAATTTCGACAGCTTCGATTTGTTTTCCTTCTTCCATTAAAAAATATCCATAATCAATTAGAAAATCGGTTGTATCTTTATAAAAAGTATATGCGCTTTCATAGCGATTTAATGCCTCTGAATATTCCTCTAGATTTTGATAAGCAACAGCAGAATCCCATAGAAAACGTGGTTCCACTTCTTCGCCATCTTCCATTAGTTTAATGATTTCGATCACATCTTCATATCTTTCTTGGTGAATTAAAAGCTTATTCAAAGTTAAAGCAGCCTCAGTTAATTCTGGATCAAGAGCGAGTGCCTCTCTTAGCATTTTTTCTGCCTCATCTTCATTTCCAATCTTCAATGCTAATTTACCAGCATAGAAGAATAAGTCTTTATTAAATTCATCATAATTTAATCCTTCTTTAAGAGCAAAATATCCTTTTTCAGGTTCCTCTTCTCTTTCATAAGCACGAGCTAAATGGATATACAAAGAATAATACTCTGGGTCTATCTCTTTTAATTCAAGAAACTTTTCAATAGCTTTATTATTAAAACCTGCTTGTAAGGCTGTAAAAGCGTAGTTAAAAAGAGTGTTTAACTCCAGTTTAGTTGAAAGTGCCTTTTCATAATAGGGAAGTGCATCTTCAAAAGCCCCTCCGCTACTTATGGAATCTGCCATTCTTTGATTTACGTTAACGCCTGCTATTTCTTCTTCGGTTTCAAGGACTTTTTCATAACATCGAATGGCATCAGAGAATTTTCCTTGTTCAGCGTATGTTTCGCCAAGCGCAAAATCAATGACAATTTCATTTGGCAAAAGTCGTTTTGCTTTTAATAACTTTTGTTCACTAACTTCGTATAACCCTTCCATTTGGTATAGATCGGCAAGTAAAAGGAGCGACTCTGGAAAACTGGAATCCTCTACATGAATTTTTTCAAGTATTAAGATGGCTTGTTCTTCATTTCCCAGTTCAATAAATGTCTCAGCCAATAATACTAGGAGTTCTCCTTCTTCAGGATATATTTCTAAAAGACGCTGTATTAAATTTTGCGATTCTTTAATAAAACCATATTGGAAGAACTCTTCTGCTAATAGGAATCGTTCTTCATTTGAACCAAAGGTTAAAATTTGTTCGTACCCTATTAACGCTTCCTCATGTTGACCATTTTCTAATTGTGTAATTATTTTATTCACTGAATTCATTTTTAAGTTCCTCTCCACCTATCATCTATTGTATAAAAAGAGGGGGTTTTGATGATAATTTGTTCTCCAAACCCCGATTGAAAGTTCAACTGCTCCCCCGCTTTTATGACCGTCCCTTTATGAACAGTTATGCGGAGCCTGTATTCGTGCTGATCGTAGAGTTCAGTCTGGTCAAGTTTATAAAGTTCTCTACTCTTTTCATAAAGATTATAACTAATCTCTGCACCTTGATGAATGGATGCCTTTAATGGGTATAGACCGATTTTTGCTAAAAGGCTCTCAGTTATAGGCCGTTTTTCGAGGATTTCATCGGAAAAAGAAGAAACCTTTTCTTTTGACATAATCAATTGCCAAGTCTGTTTTAATTCACTGTTGTCCTTTCCTACCTGAAAGATGGGAATAAGCGGACTGTTATACGGAAACATCGCTTCCTTAATCCAGCCCCATGGAACAGTAGAAAGGTCATCTTTATTATCAATTCGAACAAAAATAGCGGGTATTTTTCTTTTCTTACATTCTCGCATAAATCGAGCTGTTAATAAACGAATAGGTATTTTAATTCCGATTACATAATCAATTGGACTATTTAAAAGATCCTTTTTAATCTGATCGAATTTTATTTGTAATTCAAACTCGTGGTTGATTTCTACATAGGTTAAAAACGTCGTGCACCCTTTACGAATAAATTGATTACTGTAATATTCTTTTTGTTCGTGAAACGGTTGATGAAAAGGAATTTGAGTATTTAGTGTAACATGTGGAGCAGTCATAATAAAGGAATCGCCATCCATCTTCATAAATCGAAATCTGTCTAATGAAGGTTTCATAAGTGTAATTTTCCCATGTTCAACTAACAGACTTGTCCTACTTAGTTCTCCATGTTTCAAAATATTAACATTTTCCAATATATATGCCATAACATCACCTCTAAAATGATCTATTGACAAACTATGATCTGAAAATGAAAAATATTCATCCAAGTTCTTATTTTGATTTAGGGCAACCATATTCACGAATAAAACCTATTAAAGATCAAAATAAAAAAACTGCATATGCAGTTTTTTATTTTGATCTTTAGATTAAACGATCTAGATCGGCAAAAAATTGTGGATAGGACACTGAAATGGCTTCTTTCTGCTCAAGTAATACATCGTTTGTACAAATCAATGCAGCAACCGCAAGCATCATGCCAATGCGATGATCTCCATAGCTAGAAACAACACCGCCTCCTAGCTTATTTTTACCGTGAATGATCATTCCATCCTCTGTAGCTGAAATGGTTGCCCCTAACTTCTTGAGTTCATTTACCACCGTATCGATTCGATTGGTTTCTTTTACTTTCAACTCATGTGCATCTACTATGACAGTCTCACCTTCTGCTTGTGTAGCAAGCAAGGCAATAACAGGCAATTCATCAATTAAACGAGGAATTAGTTCACCACCGATTGTCGTTCCTTTTAGACTCGAAGTTTTTACCGTAATATCTCCTACCGGTTCAAACTGTTCTCCCTCATGAACACTTATTGTAAGATCTGCACCCATATCCTTCATAACATCAAGAATTCCTGTTCTCGTTGGATTTAGTCCTACATTTTTCAAAGTAATACAACTGTTAGGGACAATAGCACCAGCAACAAGGAAAAAGGCTGCCGAAGAAATGTCACCTGGAACTTCTATCGTTGTACCCTTTAAGCTCTGTCCACCATGAACCGTAATCAATGAATCATGACTTTCAACACTACCACCAAACTGACGGATCATTCTTTCAGTATGATCTCTTGATAGTAAAGGCTCAACGACTGTAGTCGACCCTTCCGCCTGCAATCCAGCCAACAAAATGGATGACTTTACTTGAGCACTCGCAACAGGGGACTGATACTTAATTCCATGAATTCCCCCACCACGAATAGCAAGTGGCGTGTACTCACCATTTTGTCTTCCTTCGATTTTGGCACCCATTTCTGTAAGTGGCTTTGTGACTCTTGTCATCGGCCTTTTGCCAATTGATTCATCACCAATGAGTGTAGCATGAAAATCTCGGCCAGCTAAAATCCCCATTAAAAGACGAATGGTTGTGCCTGAATTTCCAACATCCAATACTTCCTTTGGCTCTTCTAGACCGTCCCAGCCTTTTCCATGTATCGTTAATTTATTTTCTTCTTGTTCAATCTCTATTCCAAGCTGTCTAAAACAAGAAACCGTACTTAAACAGTCATCGCCCATTAAAAAACCAGTGACAGTTGTCACTCCTTCGGCAACAGCACCAAACATAACAGAGCGATGAGATATGGATTTATCACCTGGAACAAGGATATCGCCTTGCAATGAACTGATATTCGTTTGTAGTTTGTATGTACCCATTGGCTCCACCTTTTCTGTTTTGAACAATCGGTTACGGACCAATTGAAATTTCAAAATCTGTATAATTCTCGATGCATTTTATTGCACGAGTACGATCGTCCTCTGTTTGAAAACTTATGACTAGCACCCCGATGATGTCTTCTCGAGTTTCCCTAATTTGAATATTGGTAATACTGATTTCTTCTTTTGCTAAATATCCTGTAACTTCAGATATTACCCCTGGGTAATCCGGAACTTCAACGAAAAGATCATAAAAAGCAGGGATTGCACCCATTTGTTTTTGTGGTAATTCATCACGGAACTTTTTTGCCTTTTCAAAGTATTGATAAATTTCTTCTGCATCCTGATGTTCCAGCATAGTGGAAACGTCTTCCATTTCCTGTTGCCAATCCTTAAGCAATTTAAGTAAAACGGCCTTATTATTTAATAGAATATCTCTCCACATCTCAGGACTACTTGACGCAATCCTTGTAATATCACGAAAACCGCCTGCTGCCAAACGAGTGATCAGATTTTGTTCTTGACTCGTTTTTTCAGTCTGATGGACAAGAGATGCTGCAATGATATGTGGGAAGTGGCTAATCACTCCTGTTAAATAATCATGGTCCTCAGGTGAAAGTGTAATGAATTTAGCCTTTGTCCCTTTCAACCACTCTATTAATAAATTTACCTTGTCCGGATTAACATTCTTATCAGGAGTTAATAGATAGAAAGCATTTTCGAAGAGAATTGCCCGTGCTGCGGAAACCCCGCTTTTATGCGAACCAGCCATAGGGTGTCCACCAATAAAGGTGACCCCTTTGGCGGCTAATTTCTTTGCACGATCTACTACAGTTGATTTCGTACTACCTGCATCAGATATAATGACTGTTTCTTTTAATGATATTCGGGAAATCTGTTCCAATATTTTTTCCGTTGCACGAACAGGTGTCGTAATCAAGATTAAATCAGCATCTTTTGCCCCATCTTCGATACTATCCACCATCTGATCCACAACACCAAGCATGGTTGCTAATTTACCTTGTTCACTATTTATATCGTATCCTATTATTTGACAGTCCTGATGAAACCCTTTCACACATAATGCAAGCGAACCGCCAATTAGGCCTAAACCAATTACAAATACACGGCCTTTCAAACCGGTCACCGCCTCTTATCTTATACTATTTTATTTAACTACAGATGCCTTATCTACTAAATATTGCTTCATAACTTCAATGGCACCTTTATTTTGCTCTTTTGTCCCAATAGAGACCCTAACTGACGTTGGGAAGCCCAATGCGTTGCCAGAACGTACAATATAGCCTTTCTCAAGCATATATTGGAATACCTCATCACCGCTTGTCCCAAAATCAATTAAGATGAAATTAGCTTGTGACGGGTAATAGTGCAATTGATTTTCATCACAAAATTGTTGGAACTTTTCGATCCCCTCACGATTTTCCCGTCTACATTCCGCTACAAACGCTTGATCTTGTATTGCAGCAACTGCAGCTATTTGCCCTAATGTATTCACGTTAAATGGTTCTCTAGTTGGTTCCAGAACTCGAATTAAGTCTTTATTTGCCACACCATAACCAACTCTTAAAGAGGCGATTCCATAAATTTTCGAAAACGTTCTTAGCACAATTAAATTGCTATATTTATTTGCAAATTCAATCGAATTATAAAAATCATCTGCTACCACATAATCATGGTATGCATCGTCAATAACCACCAAAGTTTGTTTCGGTACTTTATCAAGAAATGCAGTTAGCTTGTCTTTTGCAATATGTACGCCTGTAGGATTATTGGGACTACATAACCAAACAACAGCAGTCTGATCATCAATGGCACAAAGCATGGAATCTAGATCATGATTACCATCAATTAGCTCAATTTCCCTTACCTCTGCTCCTTCAATAATAGCATTGTGCTTATATTGTGAAAAAGAAGGATTTGCCATAACCGTATTTTTGCCTGGAAGTAAAAACGAACGAGAAATAATTTGGATTAAATTGTCTGCACCATTTCCAAAAATTAATTGTTCTTCTTCAACTTGCAAAAAGCTTGCTACTGCTTTACGTAAATAGGTTGCATATCCGTCTGGATATAAATTAAAGGATGAAAGTTCATTTTGCAATGCGGAGACCACTTTTTGCGATGATCCAAATGGATTCTCATTCGAAGCAAGTTTTACAATGTTGCTTAAATGATATTCTCTTTTTACTGAATCAATTGATTTTCCCGGTTTATAGGGTTTTAACGTTAATAATTGTTCTTTCCATTTCATTTTCTCTACCCCTCATTTATAGATTCATTTCCTGGTATAAATAACAATAATGTCTAAATATGTCTATTACATTATTGTTTTTTAGCAACCAAGTCAGGACGTAATGTGACCGCATCTTCTAAATAAACGTGGTTAATTTCCTGCTGGCTTTTCGAAGTATTAATATGCATCATGACACGAATACATTTTTTTAAGGCTGAACGCACTGTGATTTCTTTCATGCACATGACTGGAACGTAACTCCATCCTTCCATTGAGCGAATCACCTTTGCAGGGAATGCTTCTGTAATATCATCTGTAACGGAAATAAAAACAGATGCTACTTGTTCAGGTTCAATCTGATTATCGTGTACGATTTTTTCAATTAACCGGTCTGTAGCTTGAAAAATGACTTGTTCGTTATTTTCTTTAACCGTAATGGCTCCCCTAACTCCACGAAACATTTAATTATATCCCCCTTTTTGTAAAAATCTCTAGCTCTAGTTGCATTTCTTCTTCTGTAAATTCAAATAAAAGAGGTTTCCCAATTTCTTTCAATAGCACCATTCTAATTTGTTGACCAATTGATTTTTTATCACTTTTCATGCGATCAATTAATTGATCAAACACTAGACCTTTTGGGAGTACAATTTGATAACCAAGTTTATGAATCCATTCATAAAAAGGTTCCGTTTCAAATTGCAGACCCGCATATCTTTTACTCAACTGTAAAGCAAACAACATACCAATTAATACAGCCTCGCCATGTGTTGTTTTTCCATAACCAAGTTCTGCTTCAATCGCATGACCAAGTGTATGACCAAAATTCAAATAAGCTCTGACACCCGTTTCCTTTTCATCTTCAGCCACAATGGCACTCTTGATTTCAATTCCTCTAGCTAAAAAACGAACGAGTTCTTCCTCTGAAAAGTCGTTTAAAGTGGAAATATTCCCTTTTAGCCATTCATAAAAAGAGTTGTCCTGTATCAGACTATGTTTTATCACTTCAGCAAATCCTGAGCGTTTCTCATGAATCGGTAAACTTACTAAGAAATTAGTATCATAAATAACAGCTTCTGGTTGATAAAATGACCCAATCATATTCTTCCCAGCAGGGTGGTTTATGGCTACTTTTCCTCCAACTGCACTATCATGAGCAAGAATGGTTGTTGGAATTTGAATAAAGGGAATTCCACGCATAAACGTAGCTGCGACAAACCCTGCTAAATCCCCAACCGCTCCACCTCCGAGTGCAAGGATAAGGGAATGACGATCAAGTTTATATTGTAAAGCCGCTGTTTGACACTCATAATAGACGTCAAAGCTTTTTGCCTTTTCACCGCTTGGAACTTTTATCGTTTCAACCGAAAAATCTGAAAGAGATTTGAGAACAGTCGGCAAATAAAGCTCGCCAACTGTCTCATCTGTAATAATAAATATTTTTGTAAAGTTAAATGAATTGTCCTTTAACAACGTAGGTAATTGTTGGATTGCCCCCACGCCAATATAGACTGGATAGGTTTTTAAAGTGGTCTTAACCGTTAAATTGATCATTAAAATTCCCTCACAAATTTCCGTTGTTCAGCGATAATCTCTTTTAATGTATCAAATCGATCCGCATAGAATTGATCAACAATTGCTGTAGCTAGTTCCCATGCTACAACGCTCTCTGCCACCACTGCTGCAGCAGGCACTGCACAACTGTCAGATCGTTCAACACTAGCAGAAAATGGCTCTTTTGTTTCGATATCGACACTTTGAAGTGGCTTATATAGAGTTGGAATTGGTTTCATAACCCCTCTAATAACAAGTGGCATCCCGTTTGTCATCCCACCTTCTAGGCCTCCTAGTCGGTTTGATTTACGATAATAGCCTTTATCTTCACTCCAAATAATCTCATCATGAACTTGGCTACCAGGTTTGTGTGCGGCTTCAAATCCGATTCCAAATTCGACGCCTTTAAAAGCATTAATACTGCAGATCGCAGCTGCTAGTTTTCCGTCTAACTTACGATCATAATGTACATAACTTCCAACTCCTGCTGGCATCCCTTCAACAATAACTTCAACGATTCCTCCAATAGAATCACCGTTTTCTTTTGCTGCATCGATCGCATTCATCATTTCTTTTTCAGCTTTCTTGTCAAGGCAGCGCACAGGTGAAGCTTCTGTTATTTCTTGTAGCTTTTGTATGGATTCATAAGTAGACACCGCAGACTTCACTCCACCAATTTCAACAACATGGGAAGCTACTTCAACCCCAAGCAATGACAGCATCTTTTTAGCTACTGCTCCTGCTGCTACCCTTACGGTTGTTTCTCTTGCGGATGAACGTTCTAATACGTTACGCATATCACGATGACCATATTTCAATGCCCCATTTAAGTCAGCATGTCCTGGACGAGGACGTGAAATTTTTCTTTTTACTTCTTCTGCGTCTTCATCCATAGGTTCTGCACCCATGATTTTCGTCCAGTGCGTCCAGTCATCATTTTTAACAACTAGAGCTACAGGTGATCCTAATGTCAAACCATGTCTTACACCGCTAGTAATATCGGCCGTGTCTTTTTCAATTTGCATTCTTCTCCCACGGCCATGACCTTTTTGTCTTCTGGCTAGTTGTTCATTAATATCTTCTTGCAATAGTGGCATTCCTGCCGGCAAACCTTCAATAATAGTTGTTAATTGGGGTCCGTGTGATTCCCCAGCTGTTAAGTATCTCATCATTTTTCTTTCTCCCTTCAACTCGTTAAAGGATTATTATGTATCAATATAACATACGATTTTAATTTAGAATAGTAAGTTTTTGATAATTGATAGGATAATACTTTCCCTTTATCTTTTGTTTATTAGAATAACATCAGTAAGATCATTATACTAACTGTTTTAGATCTTTTTATAGAAAAATGTATCTTCTGATTCAAGTTCGTATCTCGCAGCGTTAAAAATTTGTTCTGTGCTCCCTACAAAGAAAAACCCTTTAGAATTTAATGCTTTTGAAAACTTATTATATAATATATCTTTTGCTTCTTCAGTAAAATAGATCAGTACATTACGACAAACGATTAAGTCAAAAGGTCCTCCAAAAGAGTCCGCCAATAAATTATGCTTTTTAAAATTGACTGTTCGTTTAATTTCATCAGAAATTTTATAATAGGATCCTTCTTGAGAAAAGTACTTTCTTTTCATTTCATTCGGAATTTCATGAAAGGATCGCTCTGGATAAACACCCAGCTTGGCTCTCGAAAGCGCATTTTCATCAATATCTGTTGCCAGGATATTCACATTTGATAGTGGTATGTACTTTGAGAAGATCATCGCTAACGTATAGGGTTCTTCGCCTGTGGAACAGGCAGCACTCCAAATTTTAGGTTTTGATGTATGTTTTATAATTTGGGGCAGAATTTTTTGTTCAAGTATTTCCCATCGTTTGGCATTCCGATAAAATTCAGATACATTTATGGTCATTCGATCCAAAAATTCATTAAAAAGTTCCTGGTTTTGATTAATCATTTGAAAATATTCGCGAAAGGAACTATATCCTTTTTTTTCATAAAGCGAGGTTAATCGACGTTTCATTTGAGCCTCTTTATAGAGTGAAAGATCAATTCCTGTTTTGGATTTAATTTGTCGGATAAATTGTTCATAATCAACTGACATAGTTAGCACCTCTTTTAGATTACCCTTAGTATAGCTGAAAAAACAGAAAGTGGTGACTATTTTGTTGAATCTTTAAAAAAACCGACAAGCTTCCAGCATTTTCATACTTGCACAGGATGTGCTGACATCGACGCTCGCCACAGGACGTGGCGGTTTTTAATCGATGCTTATCTTTCGAGGCATCTCCGGCTTTTCTGTGAATACGGTTGCAAAAAACGGCACTTGCAGATGCAAGCGCCGTTCTGTTTAGTATATCCATTGGTTCACTAATTTACCATATTCAACAATTTCATTTTCGTTAAAAAATATACCTATTTCACGCGTTGCACTAGTTGATGAATCGGAACCATGAATGACATTTTTCCCTACCGTGATTCCAAAATCACCACGAATTGTTCCTTGAACTGCATCTTTTGGATTCGTTGAACCCATCATTTGCCTAGCTGTTGAGATGACATTCTCGCCTTCCCAAACCATAGCAAAAACAGGTCCAGATGTTATAAAGTCAACTAGTTCACCGAAGAATGGACGTTCTTTATGTTCTCCGTAATGCTCCTGGGCTAAATCTCTTGAAATACTCATCAATTTACCACCAACAAGTTGAAAACCTTTCTTTTCAAAGCGTGCAACAATTTCACCAACCAAATTACGTTGTACTCCATCTGGTTTTACCATTAAAAATGTTCTTTCCATACATTCATCTCCTATTTCAATATGTATAATAGAGATATCTAAGAATCGTGTTCTCCAACCCACACAAATAAGATAATCCATGGAAATAATATCATTTTTATGAAATTATCGCAACATTTAAAATTTACGTTTACCAATATACTTGGCTATATTTTTCAAAGTCTTCTTCGATTGATTTTCCGGAAGCGTTTCTAATATGAGCAATGCCTTTTCTAAATATCGATTACTCATCTCTCTTGACCTTTCAATTGCATCTGATTGCTTGATTAAATGTATGATTCTATCTATTTCGTTCCGAGGCATATTTTCATGGACTTTTATGATCTCAGAATAAATGGTTTGATCCCTCATTGCAAACAAAACCGGAAGGGTGATATTCCCTTGCAGTAAATCATCGCCAGATGGCTTTCCCAATTCTTCCTCTGTTCCAGTAAAATCAAGAATGTCATCAATAATTTGATAAGACATGCCTACATAATACCCGAAATGAGCTAGTTTTACATTTATGTTTTTATCAACATTCGCTGCAATCGCGCCTAATTGACAACTTGCAGAAATTAAAAGAGCTGTTTTTCGTTTTATTCGACGTAAATAGTCTCTTAAACTTTGATTAAATCTATATTTATCCTTCATTTGTTCGATTTCACCGACAACCAATTCCACCATCGTATTCGATAATATATAATGGGCATCTGGCTTATTTATTTCAGCCATGTTTTCGAGTGCACGAGCAAAAATATAATCACCTGTATACATAGCAATTCGATTATCCCATTTTGCCTTAACCGTCGGCTCTCCTCTTCGTATCTCTGCATCGTCAATAACATCATCATGGATCAAAGAGGCAGCATGAATTAATTCAAGTGAAACCGCCACTTTCTTCATTGTTTGAATGTCATATGATCCGAATTTTGCTGCGAGTAAAACAAAGAGAGGTCGAATTCGCTTTCCACCCGCTTGCAATAAATGAAGTGAAGCCTCCCGTAAAAGAGCTGAATCGGCATAAACAGCTTCCTCTAATGCCTTTTCGATGATATCTAAGTCAGAATTTAAAAATGAATACATCATCTTAAATTTCATATCCGTATCCACCTTGCTGTAACCCCTGCCTGATAATAAGATAAGCTTAAGGCAGCTACACTTATTTAAACTTTCTTATCTTTTACAAACAGAAACCTCTATTTAATATTTTATTTATAACCAATATGAACAGCTGCAACGCCGCCATTATATGGCTTATATTTAACATTCTGTAATCCTACTTGATTGAACTTGTTGGCCAATTCTTTCATTCCGGGGAAATTTCGTGCAGATTCATTGAGCCATGCATACTCCTGATAACTCTTTGCCAGTAATTTACCAAACAACGGCATAATATAACGAAAGTAAAAGTAATACAGTTGCTTATATACAATTAAAGTTGGCTGAGATGTTTCAAGACAAACAACCATGCCGCCAGGTTTTACGACACGATGTAACTCTCTTAGCACTTGATCAATGTCAGGTACATTTCTTAATCCAAATCCAATGGTCACATAATCAAAGGTATTATTTGGAAAAGGTAGATCCATTGCATTCCCATGAACAAGTTCTACTTGTTTTAAGTGGCGAACTTTATCTTCACCCACTTTAAGCATACTCTCACTAAAATCGATCCCCACTACTTTTCCATTAGGTCCCACTGCTTCAGCAAGTGCAATTGTCCAATCAGCTGTTCCACAACAAACATCAAGTGCCATTGTATCCTTTTGAACATTCATTCGCTTCATTGTATCTGAACGCCATCTTATATGTTGTTTGAAGCTAATAACAGAATTCATTTTATCATAATTATTTGAAATTGTCTCAAAGACATCATGAACCTTTTCCTCTTTTGTTTGCTGCATTAAATTACCCTTCTTTCACAAATGATTTTTCCAATGGAAAATGATTTTGGATCATTTTAATCATTCGTTGTTCAAGTAGATGATTTTTCTGTGGCACCTTATTAATTTCATGGATCATTAACTTTTTAGCTTTTTCTAGATGTCGTTCACAAACATGAATTAATTCTTGTTCTTTGTTATTTAAACATGGAACGGAATGATTGTTTAGCGTTAAACGCTCAATTGCATTTAATACAACAGAAGATTTTGTTTGTTTATACTCCATTATTTCTTTTATAAGTCTTTTTATAAGGAGAAAATTCGAGGTAATTTCGTCCCAATCGGTTATCCCAAAATGACTTGTTAGTTTTTCGATTAATGAAAATTCAATCACTTTGGTACTATTCATAATCGATTCAAGATCTTCATGGTCATTATGATAAATAGAAACCTTATGTTCGTTAATATTTTTTACACCTTCTGACAACCTTTTAATCAGTTTTATATCCCCAATGCCAGACAAATATTTATAATATAAACCACTATAGTAGTCTCCAGCAAGAACGGTTAATTGCCTAATTTGCATGCTATTATTATCTAATAAGGTATTCGATACATCTTCGTGTGTATCTAGCGCAACGTTCATAAACATAATGGCCTGAACTAATGCATCTTTTTCAAGTGGGGAAAGTTCGAGCTCTTCTATAATTGAAATAAGGATTGTAAGCTTATCCTCATCAATAGAAGGTGGAATGATAAATTGACGTAAATAAGGATGAAAAATATGTTTTTCTATTTTTTCTTTTACATTTGCCACTTTTTTATCGAATTGTTCCAATTAAATCACCCTTATTTCCCCAAGTTGTACATCTTGTTCAAATTTTTTTGCCAAATTAAGTAGGCTACTTCTGTACCATTCTATAGAATATGCAGACACCATTATATCACAAAAGCACCCTGTTTGGGGTACATTATATGCAGATCCTTATTTATCTGTATGACTCTTTTTTCCTTCGCTCTCAACATCTCCGTAGTGTGTTTTGATTAAAGCCTCACCACGAATTTTAATGGCAGAAGTATGCTCTGTGAATTGAGCAATCATCACTTCTCCCTTATCCAATTTCTCTGAATGATGAAATCGAGTATCTGAACCCCTTGTCAACCCTATAACATTAACACCATCTTCTTTAGCTTTAATGACAACGTATTCACTTGTTGAAGCATTAGTATTATTTTCCTCCATACATTTCACACCTTTAATTTTTTATTAAAGATAAAACTTCAGCACGAGATGCTGAATCTTGTAAAAAAGTTCCTCTAACAGCAGAAGTTATCGTTTTAGAACCTGGTTTTTTCACTCCTCGCATGGTCATACACATATGCTCTGCTTCAATTACAACCATAACCCCATAAGGCTCTAGTGTTTCAACAATGCTGTCCGCAACATTTGAAGTAATTCTTTCCTGTAATTGTGGTCTTCTTGAAACAGCCTCCACCGCTCTAGCCAGCTTACTTAAACCTGTAACTCTTCCATTTCTAGGTATGTATGCAATATGAGCTCTACCAAAGAAAGGAACAAGATGGTGCTCACACATGGAGTAAAATGGGATATCCTTCACTAAAACTAATTCTTCATGATCCTCACCGAAAACCGTTTTAAAATATTCCTTTGGATCCTGATGCATTCCACTAAAAACTTCTTCATACATTTTAGCCACCCGTTTTGGGGTGTCGATAAGTCCTTCTCTATTGGGGTCTTCTCCAATTGCTTCTAGAATTAAACGTACCGCCTCTTCAATTTGGGCACGATTCACATTTGACATTTAATTTCCTCCTAAATCCTTTTTCTGTTCTCTACCTTTCGACCAAAAAAGGCATCTATTACTCATTATGGCCGAACCTTAATAAAGGTATGAACACTTTGAGTATACAAGCTCTCCTATTGTAAATCTAAAATAGATTAAAGTAATAACTTTAATCTATAGTTATCTTTTTATATTAGCATATTTCAAGACTTTAAACAGACATAAATAATTATTGAAAAATTAGGAAATTAATGATCAAAGATAAATAAAGAACCGTGAGATATCACGGTTCTTTATTTATCTTTATGTAATTATTTTACTGCATCTTTAAGCGCTTTACCTGGTTTAAATGCAGGAACCTTGCTTGCAGCAATTTCGATTTCTTCACCAGTTTGAGGATTGCGCCCTTTACGTGCAGCACGATCACGTACTTCAAAGTTACCAAAACCGATCAGTTGTACTTTATCTCCATCTTTTAATGAATTTAGAATAGCATCGAAAACGGCATCAACTGCTTTAGTAGCATCTTTTTTAGAAAGTTCGCTTGCCTCAGCAACTGCGTTAATAAGTTCTGTCTTGTTCATGCCTGTCACCTCCTCCCAAAGTCACTTAACAGTTAGTAAGTTTCCTTACCTTCTTTGTAAACAAAAAAAGCTAATTTTATACGTAAATTCTCTTTTTTTGCAACAAACTTTATGTTAAAGCAATAAATTAAAACTTTCAACTGTTTTTTGCAAAAAACCCTTTATTTATAAGGCTTGAAGCAATTTCTAGGGTGATTCTGATAAAAGATTATCATAATCATATTCTGTTAGCAAGATAATTCCTTATTTTATGGTATTCTTTTATCTTTCAAGGCACAAAAAAAGAACTCTCAAATAGAGAGTCCTATAAAATGATTGCAATCAATCCACCAGAACCTTCATTTATGATTCTTTCAAGCGTCTCTTTCAATTTATAGCGAGCATTTTCCGGCATTAATGACAGTTTAGCTTGTATTCCTTCTCGAACGATTGAGCTTAAACTTCTCCCAAAAATATCAGAACTCCAAATGGAAAGTGGATCATCCTCAAAATCCTGCATTAAGTATCGTACAAGTTCTTCACTTTGCTTTTCAGTGCCGATGATAGGAGCAAATTCACTCTCTACATCCACTTTAATCATATGAATAGAAGGTGCGACTGCCTTTAATCGAACACCAAATCGTGAACCTTGACGTATAATCTCTGGTTCATCCAGGCTCATATCTGCAAGTGATGGGGCAGCAATTCCATAGCCTGTTTGTTTAACCATTTTAAGTGCATCAGAAACTTGATCATATTCCGTTTTTGCATAGGCAAAATCCTGCATTAATTCCAATAAATGATCCTTACCACGAATTTCCACTCCGACAATTTCTTTTAAAATCTCATCATATAAATCATCTGGTGCAAACAGGTCTATTTCGGCCACCCCTTGCCCCATCTCTATTCCAGCAAGACCCGCTCTGTCGATAAATTCAAAATCTTCACCAAAGTGGTGCACAACTCGATCGACATCTCGAAGGCGTTTAATATCCTTAACCGTTTCCTTTACAGCTTCCTGATAACTTTCCCTGAGCCAATGGTTTTCATGAAGAACCATTACCCAACTAGGAAGATTTACATTCACTTCAAGAACAGGAAATTCATACAGCGCTTCTCTCATTACATTCAGTACATCCGATTCCTTCATTCCCTCAACACTCATAGCTAAAACGGGTATATCGTACTTTTCGGCTAACTCAATGCGCAGGGATTCAGTATTTGGATGTTGTGGTTGGACAGTATTAATAATCATAATAAAAGGTTTTCCCACTTCTTTTAGTTCGTTAATGACTCTTTGTTCAGCATCTAAATAATTGTTACGTGAAATTTCTCCAATTGATCCATCTGTTGTGATGACTACTCCGATCGTAGAGTGTTCTTGTATTACTTTTCGTGTTCCAATTTCAGCCGCTTCATGAAATGGAATAGGCTCCTCATACCAAGGGGTTGTAATCATCCGTGGCCCATTTTCATCCTCATATCCCATCGCGCCTGGTACAGTATAACCCACACAATCAACTAAGCGAATATTGACGTCTAAACCATCCCCAACATGAACAGTTGCAGCCTGATTTGGGACAAACTTTGGTTCAGTTGTCATAATTGTTCTTCCTGCAGCACTTTGGGGCAATTCATCTTGAGTTCTGGCACGTTCCGCTTCATTATTTATATTTGGTAATACAACTAATTCCATAAACCTTTTTATAAAGGTGGATTTCCCAGTACGAACTGCACCAACCACACCAAAATATATGTCACCACCGGTTCTCTCGGCAATATCTTTGAAAATATCTACCTTTTCCAAGTGATCCCCTCCAAATCCCCTTAATTAATAATCATTATCAACCTATCTCATTTTGCACTAAGATTTTAATCCTATATATATCTATGATGTTGTCCTACATGGTTATGACAATTTTGTTTACTTTTTACCTCCTTGTAGGAAAATCGCTTATTTTTCCTTAATTGACTTTTCCCTATTCTCCATTAAAGAGAAGTCATAGCGAACCCTTAGCTGCAAAATAAATCCGATTCATTATTTATGGGATTTTATCTATGAATAAAATGAGGGAATAAAAAACCCTTCTCCTACAATATATTTTGTAAAAGAAGGGTTATGACTATTTCTCTAAAAAGACAGGCTCATTTGTATTTTCGTCAAAAGTATACGGTAGTGAATAAACAGGTACAAATAAAGAATCTTTCAACAAAAGATCTCGAATATCTTCCCCTTTTTGATATTTATTTCTCATTTGTTTCTTTAATGCTTCATATAAATCGATGCGATAATCAACAAAAATCTCTGCATTTCCATTGATGACAAACGAAAGATTACGATTGGTAAAAGGACTAACCACAAATGGTTCCTCCGCATAACCAAGTTTCTTATAATCAAGCGTATACACATCATTCACTATTTTTTCTTTAAACGGTGGATAACCTTGTACATTCACACGCAATTTAAGTTCGCTTAGTTTTTCAGCAATGCGGAGATCAAATACCTTTACAACTGGAACATCTTCATAAAAAACAATCACATATTGAAATATACCACCACTTTCAAATGCATTGCTTGGTGGTTCAGCCATATACTCTGGTACGATTCTTTTAAAATCGATGACATACTTTTGATATTTAGGTGTCGTCTCAACTGAATTTTTGATTGGAAGAATTCCATCATTATCTTTTTGAAACTGATTGATGGCCGCTTGTACCGTTTGCACTTGAACTTCATAAGGTGTTTGATCTTGTACTTTTTCTGTTTCTGGATAAATGCATCCAGACAATAATACGATTATGAAACATACAAGTAAAAAAAGTACCGATAATTTTTTATCCATTCTCTCAATCCTTTAAGCCTCTCTATTACTATTCAATAGATGGTCCCGTAAAAACCACTAAAAAAATAATCAATCCTGATACGACTAATAATAAATATGCTACGACTGCAGTAAATACTTTTAATACCCCTTGATTCAGTTTGTATCTGCTTAGGTAAATGAATATAATGGCAATAACCATAAATCCCATTGATGCAAGTGAAATCCACATTTTCATCAAAGCAAGTGACATTCCAACCACTCCTTTATTCGAATAGTATTATATCATAGGTTGAAAGTATTTAGAAAGAATATTTAAACTATTTTAAATAGAGAATAAACACAAACGTCAAAAGCAAAGCTATATGTACTAAAAAATACAAAAAAACTAGAATAAAGAATGAATCATTTCTTTACTCTAGCTCCAATTATGACTAAATATCCCATATTCCTTGTTCAATACACTAGTTTGGTTCGTTGCATTGTATGCAATCTAGGAAGGGATCGCAACATCGAATGCCCATATTAGAAAAATATATTTAGTCTTCGTGTAAACGACCCACAAGAACATTTGTTAAATCTTCCATTTCATGCGTTTTCCCTCTTGCCATTAAAGCGTCAACAGCATCCTTTGTATTTATGTTATTAAATAATACGTTATAAAGTGCATTTGTGATTGGCATTGTCACATTATACTTGTGCGCTAGTTGATAAGCAGCTTTTGTTGTTCTTACTCCTTCAACAACCATACCCATATTGTCTAAAACTTCCTGCAAGTTTTTTCCTTTTCCTAGCATATTCCCTGCACGCCAATTTCTAGAATGCACACTTGTACATGTTACAATCAAATCTCCAATTCCGGTAAGCCCAGAAAAAGTTAACGGACTTGCGCCCATTTTCGTTCCAAGTCTTGAGATTTCAGCTAGACCCCTTGTCATTAAAGCAGCCTTTGCATTATCTCCATATCCAAGTCCATCCGTAATCCCCGCAGCTAAGGCAATAATATTTTTTAATGCCCCACCAATTTCCACTCCAATAATATCTGGATTCGTATAAACACGAAAATTGTGATTGATAAATAGATCTTGGATTCGTTCAGCTTCTTTCATCTGTTTAGAAGATACCGTAACTGTAGTTGGTTGTCGTAAGCTTACTTCTTCTGCATGGCTTGGTCCAGATAGCACAACAATACTCTGAATCAATTCTGCAGGCAGTTCATCTTCAATTATTTCAGAAATCCGCAGTAAGGAATCCGGTTCAATTCCCTTACTAACATGCACAATGGTTAAGGCGTTTTTCTGAAACTCATTTATTTTACCTAAGACCTCACGGATTGCTTTTGTTGGCACAGCTAGTACGATGATCTTTATTCCATCAAGCGCTTCTTCTAATGAAGAAAAACCAATAATGGAACTTTGCAAGGTAATATCTGGAAGGTATTTTCCATTTGTATGAAGTGTATTAATTTCATTTATTTGCTCGGGTTTATGACCCCATAAACGTACCTCATGCCCATTATCAGAAAGTACGATTGCTAAAGCGGTCCCCCAACTACCGGCACCTATAATAGCAATCTTATCACCCGTTTTCTGCATATGATCACACCTTTATATCTTAATTTTACTTTCTTTCTCGAGCAAAAATTTTGATTGGTGTTCCCTCAAAACCAAATGCCTCACGAATTCTATTCTCCAAGAATCGTTCATATGAAAAGTGAAGTAATTCTGGTTCATTTACAAAAACCACAAAGGTAGGCGGCTTCACAGCAACCTGAGTTGTATAATAGATCCTTAATCGTCTTCCCTTATCAGTTGGAGTCGGGTTCATAGCGACAGCATCCATAATCACATCATTAAGAACACTGGTATCAACTCTTTTAGCATGATTCTCACTAGCAACATCAATCATAGGTATTAAAGTATGGATTCTTTTTTTCTTTAAAGCCGAAAGGAACACAATCGGTGCATAATCTAGAAAAAGAAAATGCGCACGAATTTTTCCTTCAAATTCCTTCATTGTCTTTTCGTCTTTTTCAACGGCATCCCATTTATTGACGACAATAACAACGGCTCGCCCTGCTTCATGTGCATATCCAGCAATTTTCTTATCTTGCTCAATAATACCCTCTTCCCCATCAATAACAATAAGAACAACATCCGACCGTTCAATGGCACGTAAGGCTCTTAGTACACTATACTTTTCTGTATTTTCGTATACTTTACCCCTTTTACGCATTCCCGCTGTATCAATGATGACGTATCTTTGCCCATTATAAGTTAATAACGAGTCAATCGCATCACGAGTGGTACCAGATATATCACTAACAATAACACGTTCTTCCCCTAATATCGCATTAACAAGTGAAGATTTCCCTACATTTGGACGTCCGATTAATGAAAATTGTATAACATCATCCTGATAACCCTTATCTTCTCCACTTGGAAAATGCTTTGCAGCTTCATCTAATAAATCACCTAAACCAAGACCGTGTGACCCTGATATCGGAAAAGGTTCCCCAAAGCCTAACGAATAAAAATCATAAATATGGTGTCTCATTTCTGGATTATCAATTTTATTTATGGCCAATACGACTGGTTTCTTTGCTTTGTACAAGATTTTTGCAACTTCTTCATCTGCTGAAGTTACTCCTTCTCGCCCATTTGTTAAAAAGATAATAACATCTGCTTCATCTATTGCAATTTCAGCTTGTGCGCGAATTTGTTCTAGAAATGGTTCATCTCCGATATCGATACCACCTGTATCAATTAAATTAAAATCATAGCTCAACCACTCAGCAGAACTATAAATTCGGTCCCTTGTTACACCCGGAATATCTTCAACAATCGAAATCCGTTCACCGACAATTCGATTAAAAATGGTTGACTTCCCAACATTGGGCCGTCCTACAATCGCAACAACTGGTTTTGTCATTTGCCTTGCCTCTCTTCTATATTCATGGATTGTTATACAATATGTTTGACTTAAATGCCATCCTATGTAAACTCACATAATTATTATTTACCATTACTCTTCTAATATAACGTTAACCATCTAGCATAAAGTGCAAGCGACTTTTCCACCCTAAAGGATGCGCAACATGAGCCTCTCGAAAAAGTATTCTTAACCTGATATGGAGGGATGAAGGTGCTAGTGCTAGACAATGAAAACCCTTCTTTTATTAAGAAGGGCTTAACTTAACTATTTTACCAAAGGATTTGAATAATATCAATCCTAAACAAGAATAAATGACCCCCTTTAATATTTTGATTTCTCCGTTTCTTCTGATTGAAAATATTTATCAAAATACTTAGCTATGATTTCTAAACCATTCCAAGCTAAAATAAGCACTAACGTTAATGCTAAGGCATCGAGGAATGGCAAGGTGACTGATGGATATAGAAAAGAATATTTCCTGATAATGTGAGCATAAAACACTTCACCCTGAATCAAACCAATCAACATCACTAATATTCTTTGTTTTTTATCTGAATGAAGAAAAATGACTACATAAGCAATCAACAATGACAACATCCACTCTCTTTTAAAAATGATCCAAATGGGATCAAACAGTTCAAAAAGTAAAAAACACACGTACGCGATCATGATGATAAAAGAAGTAAGAAGTAAGTATAATATCTGTCTTTTTTCAAACTGAACGATATACAAATAAGCCGTAAATATAATAAACACACCACTTCCACTTAGTTCAAACCCAAATAGGTTTAAATAAAATGTTGATAAAGAGATTGTTCCTAAGATCCATGCCGAAAATTTTAATCGATCAGGATGCCTTTTTGGATAAAAGAATGTTATGATAATCCATCCGATCCAAAATAACCAATAAAATAAGATACCTTCCATCATCAAATCACCTCTTATTATTCCCATTATGACTCAGGTTAACAGGCTTTAATCATAGTGTTTTTTAAAATTTTCCGACCACTTATCCCAAAACGATAAAACGTTTTCTTTTCATGTATAATCTTGAGCACAAATACCATCTTAAAGAGAGGGGGTGACATAGATGGGAAAAGATCGTCAAGAAAAGAAGTTGAAAAAAAGTAGACAAGTTGAATCAGACAGAGATCAAGCACTCCATTATCCTGGTGCCACAAAACTACAAAGCCCTGAGGAAGCCAGATCACTAAATGATGGAAAGTAAGAAATGCGAATGTATTCCTTTTCTGCGTTACTAGACAAATTTCTATTTTTATTGATTTATTCAATCGATTCAATTTTAAATACAACGAAAAAGCTCCCGAGTTGGTAACTGGGAGCTTTAATTATGAATATTTCTAAGGCTATATTGTTTTGTATCGATGTTCCGTTCTTGTAACCAATGATGGGTTTTACCGTCTATAATAAGCGGAGCCTGTTGTAATTCCTCAATCGTCTTTGCGCCGAGTGCCGTCATTATAATTGAAAGCTCTTCATGAATCAGAATCACTTCTTTTAATAAAGACTCTATTCCACCTTTAATAAGAATTTTAAGAAAGTAGCCTGCGATTCCAACAGCCTTCGCACCTAATGCAATTGATTTGGCAATATCAAGACTTGTTTGAATTCCACCTGAGCTGATGATATCCACCATACATCCACTATCTTTTGCTTCCGCAATCGCAGTGGCCGTTGAGGTTCCCCAGCCATCAAAAAAGCGAAGTAGTTGTTTACGCCGCTCATTTTCAATTTTGGCGAAATTTGTTCCACCAAAGCCTCCAACATCCACTACAGTTACACCAACCGCATACAGTTGTGCAACAACTTCTCTATTCATTCCAAAACCAACTTCTTTTACAATAATGGGTCGGTCGATTTCTTTGACAATGGCTTCGATTCTTCTTAGAGCACCACTAAAATCTCGATCTCCTTCAGGCATAGCAAGCTCTTGTATCGCATTTAAATGGACCTGAAGCGCATCTGCCTCGAGCATCTCAACGGCTCTTAGTGCATCATCGACAGATGCCTCACTTCCTAAATTACCTATAACAATTCCATGAGGATTCTCCATTCTAACAACACGATAAGTTTCTACTTCTTCAACATTTTTCAATGCTGACATTTGTGAGCCCACCGCCATCGCCATACCACTTTCTTTTGCTACTCTTGCTAAATCCCTATTTATTTTTAATGTTTTCTCACCGCCGCCACCTGTCATTGCATTGATAAAAATTGGCGAACTTAATGGAAGTTCGCCAATTTTTGTATTTAAAGAAATATTTTCTAATCCAATTTCAGGTAAACTTTGATGTACAAACATAATATCATCCAAACCAGTCAATCTTTCTTGTCCTGTTGATAAGGCATATTGAATATGATCCCATTTTCTTTTTGATCTAGACACACTATATCACCATTACTTCTTTAGATTCTTTAGTTGATCACCAATCATATCGCCCAATTGAAATCCTTTTGATTCTTCTGGGAGCTCATAATGCGTTACTTCTGTATATTTTTCATCCAATTCTTTAATACTTAATGATAGACGCTTATCATTTTCATTAACCTCAAGAACTTTAACTTTAATTTGTTCGCCTTCACTCAACACTTCATTAGGAGTACCTATGTGCTTATGCGAAATTTGTGATATATGAACAAGTCCTTCAACACCAGGAAACACTTCAATAAATGCTCCATAAGAAACAAGTCGCTTCACTACACCTTCTAAAATCGTTCCTTTTGGTGCTTTTTCAGCAAGACTTGTCCATGGTCCTGGTAAAGTTTCTTTGATCGATAGTGAAATACGTTCATTTTCTGGATCAACACTCAATACTTTCACTTGAACCTTTTGTCCTTCTTCCACCACTTCAGACGGTTCATCAATATGTTGGTAAGATAATTGTGAAATGTGGACAAGCCCATCTATTCCACCGATATCTACGAAAGCTCCAAAATTAGTAAGTCTTTGAACGGTTCCCTCAATAATTTGACCCACTTGTATAGAACTAAGGATTTCACTTTTTTGTCTAACCTTCTCTTCTTCTATAACAGCGCGATGAGAAAGAATTAAACGGTTCTTTTCTTTATCTAGTTCAGCAATTTTAAACGTTAAGGTTTTCCCTTTATAATCAGAAAAATCCTCGACAAAATGAGATTCTACTAAAGAAGCTGGAACAAATCCACGTACACCTAAATCAACTACAAGTCCGCCTTTTACGACATCTTTCACTTCTGCTTCAAACGTTTCATTATTTTCAAATTTCACTATAAGGTGTTCCCATGATTTTGCAGCATCCACTTTGCGTTTTGATAATACCAATACCTCTTCTTCTACTTTTAATACTTCAAGCTCTAGTGCATCGCCTTCAGCTACTGCATCACTTGCTTTTTCAATATGAAGGCTTGATAATTCACTAATGGGAATAATCCCACCAAGCTTACTATCTGAAATCTCAACGATCACTTGTTTTTCTTCTACTTTCGTAACGACACCTTTAACGAGGTCTCCTACTGTATAAATCTTAACTTCTACTTCATTCATTTCTTCAGACATATGTATTCCTCCTCAATTCACAGAACTTACTTTGGAATATGTATTTCACTTATCATTATCCGTTGCAAATGAAGTCAAATTCACTATCGAAAGAATATTCAAAATAAGTCCCTTTTTATTAAGTTCTTATAAATAGAGAATTTTGTCAAGCAAGATGAACTATTTATGAGCTAAGATTAATTTATTAATTTCCATCATTATTAATTCTGTCGTTTGTTCAGGCGTTGCTTTATTTTTTCGATATTCTTCCATATCGATCGGTTTGCCGTATACAACTTTCAGCCTTTTAAAAGGTTTATAGGGTCCAATAATCGCACATGGAACGATATGAGCATTTGAACGAAGGGCAAAAAATCCCGCTCCTGCTAAACCTTCCCCTAGTTCTCCTGTTTTACTTCTAGTTCCTTCTGGAAAAAGACCTAATACATTGCCTTCTTTTAATATGCCTAACCCCTTCCTTAAGGCTCCTCGATCACTCAATCCTCTTTTAACAGGAAAAGCATTTATAAGCGGCATGATCTTACCAAGTATAGGTACTGTAAATAGTTCTTCTTTTGCCATAAAATGTATAGGCCTTGGTGAAGTGATTCCGACAACGATCGGATCAAAGTTATGAATATGATTGGTGCAAAGTAAAACTCCACCTTCAGAAGGTAAATTTTCTTTGCCAATGACCCTGAACTGATAAATTGGAAACAAAACACCATTAGTAATGGAACGGCCTAATGGATACAAATTCAAAAAGATCCAATCCTTTCTTTTGCAAGTTTCATGATTTGATCTACTACTTGATCAATGGTTAAAGAAGTAGTATCTATTTCAAAAGCGTCATCCGCTTTTCTTAACGGGGCTATTTCTCGTTCAGAATCAAGCTTGTCTCTCTGAGCAATCTCTTCTTTAAGTTGCTTTAGGTCAGAAAGATACCCTTTAGCCAGATTTTCAGTGTGGCGCCGAGTTGCACGTTCCTCAACAGATGCGATCAAAAAAACTTTTACTTCTGCTTTAGGCAGCACAAACGTTCCAATGTCACGACCATCCATGACAACACCGCCTTTTGCGGCAAAACTCTGCTGTCTTTCAACCATTTCCATCCTAATAAGTCGGTGTCTTGAAACTTTTGAAACAGCATTGGTCACTTCAGAATTTCTTATTTCATCTGTGACATCTATTCCATCTAATAAAATAATTTGCTTTCCCATATTAGGTAACAGTTCAATCGACGTATCTGATAATAACTGGTTTAATTGATCCTCATTCTCAAGATCAGCTTGGTTTAGAATGGCCTTATATGTTAAAGCTCTATACATAGCTCCAGTATCAATATAAATATAAGAAAGATTTTCTGCCACTATTTTGGCAACTGTACTTTTACCAGCTGCTGCAGGACCATCAATGGCGATTGAAATTTTATTGTTCATTTTACCTCCTAAAATTTAAGCTATTTATTAAAATAAGATTCAATTAGATTACTGATTTGTACTTTCTCTTTCTATATCTATTTTAACATAAGTAAAGATCCTGACGTGTTAATTTAAATACTTTCATATAGATTTCATTCAGGTCATTTGAAAGAGCAGGGCAAGCCCTGCTCTCTATTCGCCAGATAATGTCTCTAAAAACTCGTTATATTGATTTTCTGATACACCTTCGTATTGTGTAAGCTGTTGCCATTCAGGTAAGGCATTCATTTTATGAAAAAATAACTGCGATAGAACAAGCATGATTAATTGAATAACAATAATTTTCAATAACAATCTTTCAACTATTTTCATCCTAATTAGCCCCAATACTATGATTTATAGGCTTATTATAGGAGAAATACAATTCAATTATGCAAAGATAATGAAAAATCAATCGTTTCTTAAACAACAAAATGGTGCATTTTAGTGTTAGTAGATCCTAATCATACTTAACTCCCATTTTCACTGAGAATCGAAGCTTATTATTCATTTGATTGGATCATCCTTTTTTTCATAGCTAGCTGTCTATCAAACGAAAAACGCAGAAGAAGTTGGGTTTCTTGAGGTGTTACATCAATAAATTGTAAGGATGCATAATCATCACCGTTTTCTTGCTTCATGATTCTAACAACTTTGCTTGTCAAATTCATATAATGATAATCACCATTCTGCATCGGTAAAACAAATAGGGTTCGGATTAGCATCCCTTGTCCAATATCCTGTTTGTTTCTAAGCTTTACTAAGGATCCACCTGCACTTATATCTTCTGTAAGAGAAGTAAAGGGTTTAAATTCACCATTAAGCGGATGAATCGCCACATCAACAGATGTCTCGATACGGACAAATTTGCGACGTTGAATTTTTATGACATACTCATCACCAGGGTAGATTAGTTCCATCATAGGAATACCCCTTTTCACTCTTCCTAGGATTTCCGATTCAAATAAATAAGCGGATTCGCCCTCAACAAAATTCACTTTTAATTGGGTTCCATCTATCAAAAAGGTCGTCCTATTCGTAGATACATTAATAGGATAATCAATGTAAAGAAGATTATCCTTTCGATCAACAAGCCGACACTTGTATTGTTCGATTTGGTTTGCATATTTCGGCTCTAATACCAGAGGATTTCCGATTGTTAACATAGGATCACGCTTTCTTTCAGGACATTGTACATTACGTAAATTATGACATGTGGTCATGAACATGCGCAAGTAAAATTCCTAAGAGATCTTTTCACAGATTAGCTGTGATGAATAATACGAGTAATTTATTAATATATTTTTTTAACTAGACTGAATGTAAGATGGGTAAAAAAATAATTTTATCTTAACAACAAATATACGAACAAAATCAACCAATAAAAAAAATCCGCGTGAGGACTGATAAAAAAATTACACGATTGTGTAGTTATCTTTTATCATGTTCTTCACGCAGATTTATATGAATAGAGTTACCTTTTAGATAACATCCTCATAAATTGACTCCGCATTTTTCATTTTTTCCACTTCTTCTTCCATACCTGAATCTGCATTTATAAAAATACGATACGTATCCTGTTCCAGCGTACCCATAAATTCATAACACAGAACTGCTTTTCCTAAATCATTCATAATGACCGCTAATCGATCTTCCATCACTTTTAGTTTTGGATTTATTTTGGCACGTGCCTCCTCAAGTGTAATGGTAGGCTTTACGATTTCCGTTTCAGAGTTAACAGCTTTCAAATAATCATTATTTGCAAAACCAAGAACTTGACCATTGTCTAAGGCCACTTTCACCTTCACTGACTTTGGATAGATCCGAACACCATCCATTGTTTTGATAATCGTAAATACACCGATATTATCATATTGTGTGCTTTCGATTATCTCAAGATCTTTATTTATTATCTACTAGAAATTTTAATGCTTTATTACTCGCTTCATTTAAACTAATTTTTTGTTCTTTGACATCTCTTGAAAGGACATACCAAATTGGATGGCCACCTTTTTTTGTTATATCCATATTGGATATTTGTTTGTTTTTCTTATTCTCCATCGAAATACTATAAAATTCGTAGTCTGATCCTTTGCCACTCTCTGTTATTTGAATCTCAGTATCTTTTCCTAGACCTATATACTTTTCAGCTTTTTTTATGGCTTCTTCTTTTGAAAAATTTTCTCCAGCTAAGAAATTTATATTATTTTCTTTTTCATTCAAATTACCAAATGCTGGCCCTATGTCCGTTTCGTTGTATCCTTCGACTGTTGATTCAACCGTTTTAAATCCATCAATGATGGTATTATCTGCAGGTTCTTTATCTGAGGCTAAAGCCATTTCGACGTCCATCCAACGAAGATTATTTTTCATCGCCATGTGCTGAACATTTCTTAATTCGTCCTGAATCTCTGCAGCTTGACCATATAAAGTT
>C688J18823_10000247_pt1 | contig 30660 bp, 29 predicted proteins | sample HopSoiMetagenom1_FD_18823 | JGI IMG/M metagenome (IMG submission 18823) | reverse complement strand
CGTGGGAACAGCTGGTACCATAGAAAATGTACAAAATTATATGGATTATTCTTATTGCTCCGTGATGTTCACAAAAGGGCAAAAAGACAGAATGCGTACAGCACTAGAAACCAATGTTTCAGGAAGAAACAATTTATGGACAACTGCTAATTTAAATGCAACCGGAACAAATAACAATGGTTCACTTTGTAAACCAATTGCTGATTTTTATTCAACGGATTTAGCTCTTGTTTGTCCAAATGATATCGTATCTTTCAAAAGCAGCATACGAAATGTAACACCTGGTTCTCCTTTAACCCTTCTTTGGGAATTTGAGGATGGCACACCGGCTACTTCTTCAGCCATCAATCCTACTATAAAGTATACAACACCCGGTTACCATACCGTAAAACTTACGGCAACAAATAGTGCTGGTAGTTCAAGTGTTGAAAGATGGGGATATGTATATGTTCGCGTTGCAGATGGTGAGCATTACATATTGGGAAGTCAACTTTCAGAAGGTTTTGAAGATACAGCTGCTGTAGCCTATTCCTGGCACATGTTTGATTTTAATGCAAATTACTACACCTGGCAAAACGCCAAAGTTGGATACAACAGTGGCCATAGTTTGCGAATGAATGCATTCATGAATACACCATCCGATATAGATGTATTTGTAACACCATCTTTCAATTTGTACATGTTAACGGATTTAAAACTTTCATTTAAATACACAGCCGGCACCAGAGCTACAATTGCTGCAGATATGAATGATGCATTAACCATTTATTATTCCTTTAACTGTGGTTCCACCTGGCTTACCTCTCCCTTACTTACGTTAAAAGGAAGCGATTTAACAAGCAGTGGTGGTAATCAACCAACTTATTACACTCCTACATCTGCTGCTCAATGGAAATCACAGGAAATGAAGATACCCATTTACAACCCTGCGAATAACAAGGTTATTTTAAAATTTGAATACAAAACAGGTTCAAAAAGTAACAATGTGTATATAGATGACATCAACCTAAGTGGTACGGTCGGCATTGACGAAAATGAAATTTCGGCATCGCGTATGACGATCTATCCTAATCCTACTAATGATCTCACAAAAGTAAGTTATCATTTGAATCATTCCGCAGCTGTAACACTTGAATTAATGGATATTCTTGGGAAACAATTGACCAAAATTGATCAGCATGAACAAGCGGAAGGAGATTTTGCCATTGATTTGTCAAAAGAACAGTTAAAATTGAAGGCTGGCATTTATTTTATAAAACTTACTGTCGGAAAAACTTCTGTTACCAATAAATTGGTCGTAACTGAATAATTCCCATCCAAACTAATTTAACAAGGAATTGAAACCTTTTCTTTGTTAAATTAGTTTAAAATTTATCAAAATGATTGCTTTAACGGTAGAAAGTCGTTATTTTTGAATATAGATTAAGAAAATGAAAAATAGCTATCTTCTATTCACTTTTTTACTTTTCATGCTTGGTGTTTCTGCAAAAGCAACAAACCCAAATGAAAAAACAAATCCTGGTACGGAAACGTCAACAGAAGTAAAAAGTAATGTTGTTATTTTTAAACTGATTCCTACTTCTACTACCAACGACAATTCCACAAACAATACGACCAACAATTCTGGAAGTCTTAAAAAGGCTGGAAAAGTAGCCCGTACATCTTATTGCCATTCTACTTCTTTAGAGAATATTATCTATAAGAAGAAAGGTATTTAATTTATCGGTGCGTGTAAACAGCGAACGATAATTCTAAATTCTGATTTCTTTCTTCAGCCTTCTCAACATTATTCAACTCATTTATTAAACTGTGTGTCTATGTGGTTTGATTTTATTTAACCACATAGACACATAGTCTTACGAAAACCCTTTTTGTTTTTTTATGTTCTCGTACGCTTGTTGCACTTTTTGAAATTTTTCTTTTGCAGCTTTCTGAACTTCTTCACCTAAATCCAACACTTTATCCGGATGAAACTTTACAGCCATTTTGCGGTATGCTTTTTTTATTTCTTCCGTTGTTGCAGATGATTCAATTTCAAGAATTTTATAATCGCCATCCACATCCTTGAAATACATTGCTTTCAATGAATTAAAATCATTTACATTAATCCCTAAATAATTGGCGATGGTATGAATTGCATCCAGTTCTTTTTCATGAACATGTCCATCAGCTTTTGAAATCCCAAACAAATAATGAATGATTTGCAAACGTTGAGCATGAGGCATGGAGTGTTTGATTTGAGTACATACATCATGTAAAGGAATATCTCGTTTCAAAATTTCTTTCAGCAATTGAATCTCTTCCAATGCTTTTTCCTCTCCGAATTGTGCAACAAGAAATTTTTTCACAAAATCCAATTCACTTTTCATTGTTTGCCCATCACTTTTCATCACCGCAGCTGATAGCACCAATAAGCTAGCTGCAAAATCACCAGCAGCTGTCGTTCTTCCGCCTGAGTAAACGGGATTACGTCCATCTGATTTTTGAATAGTAACATCAGTCGCATCTAATGCAGAACCCAATGTAAAACCTAGTACCGCCCCCATTGGTCCTCCAAGAACCCACCCTAAACCACCACCTAGCCATTTTCCGAATTTTATTTTTTCCATTTCATTAAAATATAGGTTGCAAAGATAATTAGAAGATTCTTTATGTTTAAAGTTCGATGTAGAAGGAATATAATTTCAATAAAAAAACTGTTATCGGATATAACTAAGAATTAATCTATAGATAAAATTATTTTATCGAATAAATCCTATCATTGTATTTCACTAACAAAAATAAAATCATGAAAAAAATTACCTTTATTTTGATTGCATTGAGTATGTCAATTGCATCATGTCAAAAAGAAAAGTTACAACCAACCGATGTTCAGCAAGAAACCAATACACCAGCAACACAAGAACAAGTCTTTAAATATTCCCAAACCGTAAGTATTTTTGATGAATCAGGAAAATATTCCCTTGAGCAATTAATTCGTTGTAATGATGAAAATACATTTTATGAGGAAATTGAACATCTGAAATCAATACAATTAAAGTTAACTTACTCAGCTCCTCGAAAAAATGAGACAGCCAATCTCACTCCAATTAACTCAGCGGATCCTTCAACCGAGAATTTTCCTTGGACAAAAGAAAAAAATGTTCTTTATATCACATTTAAAAATATTAAGATTGGTAATGCTAAAGGTTTTTACTTTGAATCCAAACATAAAGCTAAAAGTACTGCCGAAGAATGGTCTGGATACGTATTCGTTGGCCCCAGTTATCAAGTTTATGATTGGTCGGAATCCGTATACCAGGCTGATCTACAATTTATGTCTGGAACTTGGCCTGTGGATGTGAATTTTTTTTCATATCATAATGGATATCTTCAGACACAACTTAGCTCCTCTAATTCTTTTACCAGTCTTCCCGTAACATGGGGATACACATCTCACTTTTCTCTACGCCTTCTTGGGCCGTCACAGACCAATATGCGTAGTGTAATAAAAATCCATTGGGTTGCAGTTCCGTTATAAAAAGCAATCAAGTATTTTTTGTTGTTTAATGTTACTAAGTTTAAATCCACTAAACGTAAACACCTGATTATCAAACCAAAAAAACTTTTTCATGAATATTTTTTTATGATTAGTATTTTGGTATACCTTTACGCAAAATTTTAACTAACTAACAAACAAAAACAATGAAAAAATCAATCGTATTAGTAGCAGTTCTTGCTGCATTTTCTTTCGCATCATGTAAAAAAGACCGTGTTTGTACTTGTGTTGATTCAACAGGTACTTCAAGTGTAGTTACCTACACGAAATCAAAAAAGCGTGATGCAAGGTCACAGTGTTTGAGTAGCACTGCTACTTACAATAATGTGACGTATACAACAACTTGTACATTAAAATAATCTGAATAAAATGTTTAAGAAGGCGCTTTAATTAAAGCGCCTTCCTTTTTTATACCTATGCCAAAAAAATTATCTCTTATTCTGCTTAGCATTCTATTAGGAGCAGTCTTTATTTTTTCCGGTTACGCCAAGCTTGATCCTATAGAACCATTTGAATACACATTTGTTGATATAGGAATCGTTAACTGGCAATTAGCCCCGTTTGTATCCCGCTTATTGATTGGTTTTGAATTTTTAATTGGAGCATTGCTTGTTTTAAATCTCAATCCAAAAAAATTAACGTATAAACTTGGAATTGGGGTTCTTCTTATTTTTTGTGTTTACCTTATTCTTTTAATGGGGTTTAGTGGAAACAAAGGCAATTGTGGATGCTTTGGAAGCAAACTGGTAATGACTCCACTGCAAGCACTCATCAAGAATGTGATCATGCTTGCATTTTTCGTTCTCTTGTATAAATTTCATGCGGGTTGGGAGCTGAAGAATAAAATGAAATACTTCCTGCTTGTCCCAATTATAGCAGCCTTTGCTTTTCCTTTTATTTTAAACCCGGTTGAATTGGATTATTCAGAGGCTTACCTTAACAAACCCGAGAATAATTTCAAACTGGAGCTGGACTCTTTGTACAAAAGTGCTACACTTGCTCCACCACATTCCTTATCGCAAGGCAAACATCTTATTGCATTTTTAAGCTTAACCTGTAAACATTGTCGTATTGCCGCCAACAAGATGCGTGTTATACACGAAAGAAATCCAAACATTCCCATTTATTTTGTACTAAACGGTGAAGACAAATATTTAAAACCATTTTATGAAAATACACATACAGAGGCCATACCGCACTGCATGCTACTGGGACGTAATTTTATTTTTCTGGCAGGAACCAACTTACCTACCATCTTTTTAGTGAACAACAGCATCGTGGAGCACGACATTGATTACATGAGCATGGATCAAACCGAGATAGAAAACTGGTTAAAAAAATAGTCAGCCCAACTAATTTTCTGAAGGTATAACAAACTGATTTAGAACACAAAAACCTATTTTGTATATTATATTTTTCATATATTATTAATTTGATTTACATTTGCGCAACTTTAACAAACAAAACAAAACTAACTAACATGAAAAAATTAATCTTATCAATCGCTGTTCTTGCAGCAGCTTCTTTTACATCTTGTAAAAAAGATCGTACGTGTACTTGTACTGATACCGTAGTATCAACAACTACACTTACTTTTAATGGAAAATCAACAACTACTACAAGCACTGCAACAAATGCTGGCGTAATTACATATACGAAAGCAAGAAAAGGTGATGCAAAATCAGCTTGTTTAAGTTACAAAACAACCAGTTCTGATGATCCAAACTCATCAACACATATTGACTCTGAGGAAACTATGGAATGTTCTGTAAAATAAAAAAGCATCAAATAAAAAAGCGGTTTACAAATTAGTAAATCGCTTTTTTTTATTTCTTATTTCTGTATTTGTTATTTACCAACTACCTCCGGCGCCACCGCCACCAAAGCCACCGCCACCGAAGCCGCCAAAACCTCCTGAAGATCCTCCTCCACCACCACCAAAACCTCTACCGCCTCCACCAAGCATGGAGCCCAACAACCAACCCGTAGAACTCATTGTCATCCCACCACCACCTTTATTTCCTCTTGTCATTAAAATAATAACAACAATGATGATAATAATGATGGCATATGCCGGTAATCCTTTTTTCTTATGTTTGGCACCGTATGCATCGGAATTGTACTCCCCAACAGCCAACTTCATAATCACTGTAGTCGCTTCATCCAAGCCTTTATAATTGTCTCCGTTTTTAAAATTGGGAATCAATTCATTTTCAACAATCTGTTTGCTGGTAGCATCCGGTATTGCACCTCCTAAACCATATCCGGTAGCAATCCATGCTTGTCCTTTGCCAGAGCCAGTCTTTGGCTTGATAAGTACAACCACACCATTATCCATTTTTTCCTGCCCTACTTTCCATTTATGTCCCAAACGTGTTGCATAATCATACGGCTCGTATCCGGCCAGATCATCTACAATTACAATCACAATTTGATTGGATGTTTTATTTGCAAATGCTTGCAGTTTACTTTCCAATTGCTCTGCTTCACTTCCAGAAATAAAATTAGATTGGGAAAGATTATTTACCAAACGTGGAGGATTCGGAGGTTCAGGAATATTATCTCCTTGAGAGAATACTTGCGTTGAAAAAAGCAAGAAACCTGCAAGAAACAAAGCAATGCATTTAACAGCAAATGCCTTAAACAAAGATGTTGTTTTAACCTTCACAGGTTGTATAGTTGATCTCATTTCTCAAAACTCAGGTCATTACTTAACTCATTTGTGTCATTATCCTGACGTGGGAAATACATTTTTAATTTTTCGCCAGCCATTTTTATCCCTGTTGATAATCCTTCCGTAAACTCTTCTTTTTTGAAATGGTTTAAGATGGTCTCTTTAATGTTGTCCCAAAAATCAGTTGGTACTTTTTCATTGATTCCCTGATCGCCAAGGATTGCAAATTTTCGGTCTTTAATGGCCAAATAAAACAGGATACCATTGCGCAATACCGTCGCATCCATTTCTAGTTTATGAAATACGTTGGCTGCTTGATCTAATACATCCAACTTACAAACATCATCCACATGCACACGAATTTCTCCGGATGTATTGAATTCAGCATCCGCAATTGCTCGTTGAATCTGCTGTTTTTGTTCGTCTGTAAAAAATTTTCTTGCATCCATATGATAAAACTGAAACCGCCTCGTCCGCCGAAGCTTTTTTCAATCGTCCAAAGCCTTGGCGTAGGAGATAGCGAAGGTGGGTTAGTACCCGTCCTACGTAAAGCTTCGGCGGACGAAGCGGTTATTAACTATTATTTATTGTTTTTCTCTTTCTCTCATACTTCTGATATCGGGAGCGGTTTCAGCTCCCGTTTGAGATTCGAAGTATGCTTTCGGAGTAAATCCAAACATTCCTGCCCAAATTTTTCGTGGGAATTTAAGAATATAGACATTGTATTCTTTTGCAGCATCGTTAAAACGTCCGCGTTCTGTTGCGATACGATTTTCCATGCCTTCATACTGTGCTTGAAAATCGCGGAAAGCACCTGTTGTTTGCAGTTGTGGATAGTTCTCCGCAACAGCCATCAAGCGACCTAAAGAAGCACCAAATTGATTTTGGGCTTGTTCAAACTCAGCCATTTTTTCGGGAGTTAAATTATCTGCGTTGATTTGTATGCTGGTTGCTTTTGAGCGAGCTTCCATAACTTCTTTCAAGGTTCCTCTTTCAAAATCAGCAGAGCTCTGAACGATTTCAAACAAATTTTTCGTTTTGTCCATACGTGCCTGGTAAGCTACTTCAACTTGCTGCCATTGTGCAGTTACACCTTCACGCTTATCTACCATGGAGTTATAAGCGCCGCAGCCATTAAAGCCAATTAATAAAAATAAACCTGCAATGACAAGTAAGATAATTGTTCCTTTTTTCATTTTTTTGTTTTTTGTTTTGTTAAGTTTTATAAAAGTACGCTATTTTGTCAAAGCACATACCAGGAGAATCTCTATGACAAGCTGACTTTTTTTGTCACTTCGCCCGCCCGAAGCTATAGCGTAGGAGGGGTTTTAATCAATCAGCTCCAAACTACGCTTGATGAACTTGGTCATATCTTCCCCTTTTAGCAAGCCTTGTGAAAGCATTGCCAAATCAGCAGCTTGCTTTGTCAGTTGCTTTTGCTTCTCTGCTCCCTTCTCATTTACTATTTTTCCAATCAACGGATGATTTGTATTCACAATCAGGTTATACATCTCTGGCATCGATCCATAAAAATTCATTCCTCCGCCCCCCATTGCGCTCATGTCTTTCATCCTTCTCATAAATTCGGGCTTGGTTATAATCATCGGGGCGTCTTTTTCACTTAAACTTTCAAAAACAACCATGAATTTTTCCTTCGGAACAACTCCTTCAATCACTGGTTTTAATGTATTCTGCTCTGCCTCGCTTAGTTTTGAAGGTTGAGCATCTTCTTTTTTTATAATTTTTTCAATCGTATCTGCATCTACGCGGACAAATGAAGTATCTTTTAATTTCGACTCCAACTGATTAATATAATGTGAATCGATCGGGCTATCCATAACTAATACATCATATCCACGCTCTTTTGCTGTTTCAATAAAACTATGCTGCTCATCTACCTTTGTTGTATATAAATAAACAACTTTCTTGTCTTTATCCGTTTGAAGTGTTTTTACATGCTCCGCATATTCTTCCAATGTAAAATACTTTCCATCTACGTTCTTCAACAACGCAAATTTTTGTGCTTTCTCATAAAACTTATCTTCTGAAAGCATTCCATACTGAACAAATACTTTGATATCTTCCCATTTGCTTTCGAAATCCGCACGATCCTTTTTAAATAATTCTTCCAATTTATCTGCTACTTTTTTGGTGATGTGTGCAGATATTTTTTTTACGTTGCCGTCACTTTGTAAATAGCTTCGGCTTACATTCAATGGAATATCCGGCGAATCAATCACCCCACGCAATAACATTAAAAAATCAGGGACAATGTTTTCAACCGAATCGGTCACAAACACTTGATTAGAGTATAATTGAATTTTATCCTTTGGTGTTTCAAAGGTCTTGTTGAGTTTAGGAAAGTATAGAATCCCTGTTAAGTTAAACGGATAATCAACATTTAAATGAATATGAAACAAAGGGTCTTCAAAATTCATTGGATATAATTCACGGTAGAATTTTTTATAATCCTCATCCGTTAAATCCGATGGTTTCTTTGTCCAGGCAGGAATTGGGTTGTTAATGATATTGTCTATTTCTGTTTCAACATCTTTATCGCCTTCTTTCTTTGTTTCCTTTTTGGTACCAAATTTTATTTCAACAGGAAGGAATTTACAATATTTGGTAAGTAATTCCTGAATACGATATTGTTCTAAAAACTCTTCTGAATCATCCGCTATATGCAGGATGATCTCCGTTCCACGAGTTGTTTTTTTGCTATCATCAATTTTATAGTCGGGACTGCCATCGCATTCCCAATGAACAGCTTTTGATCCCTCTGTATGTGACAACGAGTTAATCTCCACTTTTTTTGCCACCATAAATGCAGAATAAAAACCCAATCCAAAGTGTCCAATAATGGCACTCGCTTCCGGAGTTTTATCTTTGTATTTATTTACGAATTCTTCAGCTCCGCTGAATGCAATCTGTGTGATGTATTTTTCAATCTCTTCAGCAGTCATACCAATCCCTTTATCAGATATGGTAAGTGTTTTAGCTGTTTTGTCAATCGCTACTTCAATTTTTAAATCGTCCAGGATAGCTTTGGATTCTCCTAAAGACACAAGGGTTTTTAGTTTTTGGGTGGCATCAACTGCATTTGAAACCAGTTCTCTTAAGAATATTTCATGATCCGAATACAGAAACTTTTTAATAATTGGGAAGATGTTTTCTGTTTGAACGTTAATTTTTCCTGTGCTCATAATAGATTTAAGAATTAATATGAATTTTAAAATGTCGGCAAACCGTTTTCAAACGATATGCCATCGCCTATTTGCTGACAAGTTGACAAAGCTGAAAAATAAAACCGTAATTTTACGAATTATATGAAGATAAACATAGAAAAAAAGACGGCATTTACAGGGCATAAAGGCTCCGTCTATACATTAGAGACAGGGGCTGAGAAGCACCTGATTTTTTCGGGTAGCAGCGATCGGGTCATTGCCGCCTGGGACATAGAATCATTGATACCACTGGATTTTACAGCTCGGCTTCCTGCAATTATTTATGCGCTGTGTTATGTACCAGAAAAAAACCTTCTATTTGCAGGCACTTCGGCGGGACAGATCCATGTACTGGATCTTACACAAATGAAGGAAATAAAGATATTAAAACACCATACCGGCCCTATTTTCAGTATCCGTTATTCCATCCAAACCAATTGTTTTTACAGCACAGGCGGTGATGGCCATTTTGCAATTGGTTCTCTGGAAAATCTCTCGGTATTAAAAATAAAAAAATTGTGTGATGAAAAAGTCAGAAGTATTGACTTTAATTACTCCAGCTCCGAAATAGCTGTTGCCAGTGGTGATTGTTACATTCGAATTTTTGATTTAAATACACTCGATGAAAAAAAAGTCATACTTGCGCATGGTTTGTCTGCAAATATTGCTCGCTATTCAGCAGATGGAAAAATACTGCTTACCGGTGGTAGAGATGCACATTTGAATGTATGGGAAACAAAAGATTATACGCAACTAGCGAGTATTCCTGCACACAATTATGCCATTTACGATATCGCATTTAGCCCCAACGGTAAATTTTTTGCAACCGCCAGCCGTGATAAAACCTTAAAAATATGGGATGCTTCTACTTTTGAGTTATTAAAGAGAATCAATAAAGACACGTATAATGGGCATCTTAACTCGGTAAATAAGTTAATTTGGAGTGATTTCAACAATTACCTCATTTCTACCGGTGATGATAGGGCTATCATTGTTTGGGAAATAACAGAAGTGAATGAATTATAATTCTTTCGCTTTGTTCCAATATACATCCATCTCCGCAAGGGTCATATCTGCCAGTTTTTTCCCTTGCTTTCCGGCTTCCTGTTCGAGATACTGAAAGCGTTTAATGAATTTTTTATTGGTTTTCTCCAACGCATCTTCCGGATTAATGTTCATAAAACGCGCATAATTAACCATAGAAAATAACACATCTCCAAATTCGCCTTCTATCTTATCCATGGGGGCCTTCACCTCTATTTCATGTTTCAATTCTGCAATTTCTTCTTCTACTTTTTCCCACACTTGTTCTGGTTTCTCCCAGTCAAAACCTACTGCCCGTGCCTTATCCTGAATACGGGAAGCCTTTACCAAAGAAGGCAATGACACCGGAACACCTCCAAGTACTGATTTGTTTCCTTCTTTCAATTTTAGCTTTTCCCAATTTTCTTTTACATCCTGTTCGTTTTCCACCTTCACATCTCCATAAATATGAGGGTGCCTGCTAATCATCTTATCACACAAGGCATTTATAACATCTGCGATATCAAATTCTTTTGTTTCAGAAGCAATACGGGCATAAAACACAATGTGTAATAAAATATCTCCCAATTCCTTTTTAATATTTGGCATATCCTTCTCGATAATAGCATCCGCCAATTCATACGTTTCTTCAATGGTTAAGTGGCGCAAACTCTCAATAGTTTGTTTTTTATCCCAGGGACATTTTTCACGTAATTCGTCCATCATGATCAATAATCGCTCAAATGCAGCCAGCTTTTCCTTCATAATCCTTTTTTTCTCAAATGTAACAACATAAGTATTAAATAACAACATGGCCAAAAGCTATATATTTTTATATTTTTGTATTTTATCTGTCAACGTATTGATGTTAACTAAAGTTTTTCGAGCAGTTGTTTTTTTTCTTTGTATGGTGTGTATACAAATGCCTGTTCTTTCGCAGAATAAACCTAACAAGGATTTTATCTTATCTGCACAAGGGCATTATGGCTTTATTATAAGTCACCGAAGCAGTATGGCAAGCCTTATCAAAGGCCATATTTATGGAGGGGAAGTAAGTTATCTATTCAGAACAAACGGCAACAAACCATGGCAGCAATTATACAAATATCCTGACTTTGGAGTTTGTCTGGTACATCTTGATTTGGCAAACCCCGAACAGCTTGGAACAGTAGAGGCACTATACCCTTATACGAACTTAAGATTAAATAAATTAAATAAAAAAGTAAATGTAAATCTTCGGTTAGGAGTGGGACTGGCATTTATAACCAAACCTTTTAATCGTCTTACAAATCATAAAAATATTGCAGTCGGTTCTCATTTAAATGGATTCGTAAACATTCGCCTTAGCACATCTTATATGCTTACGGATTCCTGGGCAATTAATGCTGGTGTCGGATTAAGCCATGCTTCAAATGGAGCTGTAAAAACACCAAACCTGGGGTTAAACGTAGCGACCATTAACCTGGGCGTTGGTTATGCTTTCGGAAATCGTTGTTTCGAATACAAAAAAGATTCCTTAGCCCCTTGCCCAAAAGTTTGGAAAATCTCGGTCATTGCAGTATCCGGCGTAAAAGAATTGGAACAACCGGGAGGACGAAAATACATGGCATTCGGATTACAAACGATGGCCTTCAGGAGATTAAATTACAAAAACAAATTGGGTGGTGGAATTGAATTTACATACAACAATGCTACAAAAACAGAGTGGTTACATGATAGTGTGGCACATCCAACATTTGACCAGATGATGCAAATCGGATCAAAAGTTTGTTATGCATTTGTGTTGGACAGAATATCATTTCCGGTTGAGTTTGGTGTATACATTTATAAAAAACAAGATACGAATGGAATGTTTTTTCATAGAATTGGTTTACGTTATATGTTAACCAAACATGTGATTGCAAATGTTACACTGTTGACACACTTTGCAAAAGCAGATTATTTTGAAGGAGGGCTTGGATATGAATTTTAGATGGATACATAGGTTTCGTGCTGGTTTATTTATTTTCCTAATCGGTTTTGTGCTGAGTTCTTGTAAAAAAGAAAACAGATGCGATTGTATTAAACGCACAGGTGATATAATTAAGGAAACACGGGATCTTTCAGGGTTTACACAACTATTAATCAGAGATGATGTGAATGTTTTTCTGATGCAAGACTCCGTATACCAGGTGATTGTAGAAGCCGGTGAAAACATAGCACCACTTATTACAACCGAAGTAGTTGACAGTACGCTGGTTTGTAGAAACCGGAATCGTTGCAAATGGACACGCAGTTATAAAAAACCATTGAATATATATATTCACATGCCTCACGTAACACAAATAAATGCGGAAGGTACTGGAGAGATCAAGGGTCTTAATACCATTAACACACAAGGGATTTATATTGCGGCGAACAATTCAGGAAATATGGAATTAACTATTCATGCGAATCAATTATCTACCTCTATGCATGGCAATGTTGATTTAACCCTACACGGCTATAGCTATCACCACGATTGTGATGTTCAGGGAACTGCTTACTTGTTGGCCGGTGATTTACACACCGACTATACCTATATACACAGTGCAACATTGGGTCAATGCTATGTAAATGTTGCTGGTTTGCTTATTTGTAAACTGGATCTAAAAGGAGATGTATTTTGCTATGGAAACCCGCATACAGTTGATTATAACTATTCGAATTCGGGAAGATTGTATTTACAATAGCATAATTTATTCTAAAAAATTTATTTATAGAAGATGAAAATCAATACCATTAAAGTTCATTACCTACTGAAGCTTTTTATTTTTTTGCTTCTCTTCTTTGCTGTTTTCAGGTTATTGTTTGTAATCTATCACCATACAAAGATTCCGGATAGCGAACATTCAGAAACGGTTCTTGCTTTTTTTTATGCCTTGCCCTTAGATATCTCTACTATCTGCGCTTGTTTAGTAATCCCTTATATCCTGTGGTCATTACAACAATTTCATAAGCGAAGATCCATTCACTTTATTAATTTAGGTTTCATTACTTTTTTAATAACACTCATTACACTTTTGAGTATTGCGAATATAAAAATGTACGGGGAATGGGGGACTTTATTAAGTTCAAGAGCATTTTATTATTTGCTTTACCCGAGCGAAATTGTTCATTTTATTTCAGGTTGGTCACTTTTTCTTTTACTCACCGGCTGTGTTTTAATCGCTTATATTGCCATTAAAACATACCGCAGAAACATCACCAATTTTTCCTATCCCATTGAAAACAAACTACTAAAAATCAGTATCATTGTTATCACACCATTTTTGCTGTTACTTGGGTTTAGAGGTGGTTTCCAGATGTCACCTATTAATGAAAGTAAATCGTATTATTCAACCATTCCTATAAATAATCACATTGCAACAAATAACATTTGGTATTTGGTGCATAGTTTTATTGACGCCAATAATACAGCGAATCCATATGAATTTATGGATAAAGAAGAAGCCCAAAAAATAGTAACGTCACTTTACACTTCAGTTCCTTCAAAAAAAATTACGCCTCTTGTAAAAACAACACGTCCCAATATTGTCATTATTGTTTTGGAAAGCTGGACAGCAGACATTATAAAAGCATTAGGTGGTGAACAAGACGTTACACCGCATTTTGATGAGTTGAGGAAGGAAGGTTTGTTATTCACGCAGATGTATAGCAGTGGATTTAGAACAGATCAAGGGTTGGTTTCTATCCTAAGTGGGTTTCCAGGGCAACCCAACAATTCCATTATTAACACGCCCAGTAAATCCGAAAAACTGCCTTCTATGATCACTGAATTGGTGGGTCAGGGTTATTCTTCTTCTTTTTATTATGGTGGGGAGATTGAATTTGCAAACATGAAAAGTTATTTATCCAATACACAATTTCAAAAAATTATTGATAAAAAAGATTTCCCTTCCGATGAATTAAATAGCAAATGGGGAGCGCATGATGAATTTGTTTTGAAAAAACAATTGCGTGATCTTTCTTCAGAAAAAGCACCCTTTGTTTCGGTGGTTCTGACCTTAAGCACACATGAACCTTTTGAAGTAACCATGAATACACCTTTTAATGGTGGGGAAGAAAAAGATAGATTTAAAAAGGCTGCCTTTTATACCGATAACTGTTTATTCAACTATTTTAATGAAGCACAAAAGCAAGCCTGGTATAAAAACACTTTATTTATATTAATTGCTGATCATGGACATTACCTTCCTAAAGACAGAGACATGAATTATCCAGAAGGAAGAAGAATAACCAATCTGGTGATTGGCGGTGCTTTAGTGGATAGTTTAAAAGGAAAAACCATTGATAAAATTGGCAATCAAAATGATTGGCCACTCATGCTTTTATCGCAATTGCATCTGCCGACAGCTAAATTTAACTGGAGTAAAAATTTGCTAAACCCCGAAACAAAAGGTTTTGCTTATTATTCAAATGAAAATTGTTTGGGTTGGATCAGTCCACAGAAAAATTATGTGTATGAATTTGTCTCGAAGACCACCAATGAACAGGTAAAAGCCGATAGTACCGCAGCTCCTTCTTCTTTGGATGATGCAAAAGCGTATCTTCAAACATTGTATCAAACTTACTTGGATTACTAAATGAAACGATTTTGCAAAACGTTTAGTTACCGATCACTTCTATTGTTAAGTGCATTGCATGGAGTCCGCGCATTCGGTCAACAAGCTTGTACTGATTCCATCTATAGAAAAAATATCAAAACCGTTGAACTGCGGAATCCTAGTTTTGAATTATCACAACCATTACTTCACCTCAATGCTAGCGAAACATTAAAGCTTGGCTTTGATGAGTTAACTGTTGAAATGCAGCGGTACAGCTATACATTTATTCATTGCAATGCTAATTGGGAACCATCCAATCTGTTAAATACAGAGTACATGGATGGTTTTGCAGAAAATACAATTAACGACTATCAATTTTCTGCAAATACGCTTCAGAAATACATACACTACAGTGTTGTATTTCCCTCTACTTCTTTCCAATTTACAAAATCAGGGAACTACATCTTAAAAGTATATCCTGAAGGGAGCCCGGATGAACCTGTTTTAACGAAACGTTTCCTGGTAGTTGATAATAAAATAGCAACTACGGGTCATATAAGGGTGGCCAGTGTTATTGAGGACAGAAATTACAAGCAGGAATTTGATTTCACAATTGAACATCCGGAATATCCAATTCAGAATATCTATTCCGATTTAAAAGTGGTGGTACTGCAAAATAATCAGTGGAGCACTGCAAAATCATCTTTAAAACCCTTGTATGTAAAGGATCAACAAATTGTTTATACCAATGATCGGGAAAATGTATTCCCCGGGGGTAATGAATTTAGAAATTTCAATATCAAGAGTATACGTTATCATTCGGAACGAATTGCGGATATTCGACTCGATTCTTTTGGAAATCATGTCACACTTTTACCCGATGAAAAGCGTTCTTTTAAACAATATGCTAGCGATATTGACATCAATGGCAATTTTGTCATTAAAGCAGAGGATGCAGTTAATAAAAATAGTGAAACGGAAGCAGATTATTGTACAGTTTCCTTTTTTCTTCCCTGCAATGAAGTATTTACGGACGGAACCCTATATATTTTTGGAGCATTTAACGATTGGAAATGCACTCCTGAAAATCAATTACATTATGATGTAAAGCGCATGGGCTATGCTGGTAATTTATATCTTAAACAGGGATATTATAACTATGAATATGCTTTTTTAAAAGACGATCCCAAAGAAATTGATGAAACATTAATTGAAGGCAGTCATTCTGCCACTGAAAATGAATATGCTATCCTGATTTACTATCGCTTTCCCGGCACGTTTTATGATCAACTGATCCATGTTAAGCGGCTTAATTCGTTAACAGATAAATGATAAAATTTATTAACAAATCAATCTGCATTTTAATAAAAGTCGTAACTTAACGTAGTATTTATTACAAAAGTTAGGGAATTAAGAAAGCGTTTTTCTCAATTTTGTGTAGAAGGGATAAATTAAATGTTTTAAATATGCATTTCATGGGAGCACAAGCAACAAAAGTTACACATGGGATTAAAATCAGTGTGGAAACAAAATTTCAGAGTGAACATTCAGTATCAGAACACCGTCACTTTCTTTTTTCTTATCACATTACTATTGAGAACAACAGTGAACACACTGTTCAATTACTTACCAGACACTGGGATATTTTTGATTCAGGAACAGAATACAGTGAGGTAGACGGTGAAGGTGTTATTGGTGAAAAACCGGTTTTAGAACCCGGTGAATCATTTGATTATGAGTCCGCATGCAGTCTAACAACAGATGTTGGAAAAATGAGTGGCTCTTATTTAATGGAACGAAAAATTGACAAACTTCAATTCCGTGTTACCATACCGGAATTTGAATTAATTGTTCCTTACAGATTAAACTAAAAAAATTTAGCATACAAAAAAAGCAAAGTTGAATAATCGACTTTGCTTTTTTTATTTATTGCCTTGAACAAGTAACGCTTTATTTTTCGTTGCTAACATATCTCCGACTATTTTATCAATAGGTAATGTAAAGTCGCTGCCAGAAATGTCCTTCAAAGGTATCCACCTGAAATGTTGTTCGTAATCTACCTGTTGTTTAAAATCAAATATTTTTTCTTTAATAGGAATGGTAAATTTCGAAACCGGTTTCACCAGATAATAAATACTAATGATTTGATGATCTTTATGGAAGGCAGATTGCTGAAAAAAATCAGTTGTATAAAAATGTTCTATCACCTCAATTGACATATTGGTTTCTTCTATAAATTCCCTTTTGATACAATCCAGCATACCTTCTCCGAACTCTAACCCGCCTCCTGGAAGTTTGGTTATTTGTTTACCCTTCACTAATTCATCTGTAACCAACACTTGATTTTTTTCATTTATCAAAATGCCATAAACGCGTATATTAAATTGCTTTATACTCATCTTTTTAATGGTTTTTTGTTGATTCAACAACAAATTAATGTGATGCAATTTTTGTCGCTCTGATCATTTCTCTTTTGCCTGGAGGGCCTGGCAAGGATTCTAGCTGAAATCCAATGGCTTTAAGAATTCGTTTTACACTTCCTTTTGCGCAATAGGTTACCAATATTCCATTTTCGGACATGGCATTCCATAGCTTAAAAAAAACAGGTTCCTCCCACATTTCAGGTTGAGCAGTTGGTCCAAAGGCATCATAATACACCAAATCAAATTGATCTTTTAGTTCTACCTGTTGAAGGGTACCATGGATTTTATGCAATTTAAATTTTGAAGTCAACCAAACCTTTGCATTCCACTCCGCAAGATGTATCATATTAAAAAGCAGCTGCAACGCCATTGCGGAGTTTGCCTGCTCTACCAATAAGGCTGAATAGTTAAGTGCAGTTATTACCTGCCCCGTTAAGGGAAATGCTTCTAGCGTGATGTAATCGATTGTATTCTCTAACTTCTGACTCTCCAACACAGTAAGAAACGTATTCAATCCGGTTCCGAATCCAACTTCAAGAATATTGATTTGCCTTGTTTTACTTTCAGGAAGGCATTTCATTTTGCTAACATGTTTCAAACCTGCTTCAATAAAAACATGCTTGCTTTCCCTTATAGCTCCATGAATGGAGTGATAATGCTCATTTAACTCTTCTACGAAAAGCGAATGGGAACCATCTTCTGTTATGATCAGCTTATGTTGCATTAAGCTTATTTTTAACGCACAAGGTAGTTATTTGCTGATAATTTTAAATTCTGTTCTTCTATTTAATTGACGTCCCTCATCTGTATCATTCGTTGCAATCGGTTGATCTTTACCATAACCTGCAAATGTTAGGCGATCAGCGGCAATACCAGCTTTGACCAAATAATCGACAACGGCTTTTGCGCGATTCTGTGATAATTTTTGATTATAATCAGCTGCACCTTTAGCATCTGTGTGTCCTGAAATTTCAATTTTCAATGTAGGAACTTCATTTAAGAGTGCAATTAAGCGTTGCAACTCGTTTGTAGATTCTGGTCGAAGTGTTGCTTTATCAAAATCAAAAAAGATATTTTTCAATATGATTTTTGTACCTACTTGAACATTGTTCAAAGCGATGTCTTTTGTTACCTCTTGAAATGCAGCAGCAGCAGGAATATCAAAATTTTCAGAATGGAATAAATAGCCTTCTTTTTTTACTGCAATACCATAATTTTTACCTGCTGGTAATGACACCAAATATTTTCCGCTAGCACTATTGGATGTAAATGTAGCAACAACTTCATTTTTCTGGTTATCAATAATATCAATAGTAGCTTCCAGTGGTTTAGTGGTCAATGCATCTGTAATAATTCCTTTTAAAATGGTAAGCGATGCATTTTTCACTTCCACTACAGGAGCGATAACTGTTTCCTTTATTGGTGCTGCAAGACTTGCTAATAAATTATCTTCGTTATTTAAAATCATTTTCTTTTCAGGACCCAGGAACGTTACCACATAAATATCTTTTTCTCCATATCCACTTGCACTGAAAGATGAATAGTATCCATGTTTTCCACTTGCAGAAACCACAAAAAACACATCATCATCAGGCGTGTTTATTGGATAACCTAAATTTTCAGGTTCACTCCACTTTCCATTTTCGTAAACGGATTTAAAAATATCATAACCGCCCATTGTTTTGTGTCCTTGCGAACTAAAATAAAGGGTCTTGCCATCCGGGTGCATAAAGCAACCTTCTTCACCATATTTGGTATTAATTACATTACCCAGATTCAGCGCTTTCCCCCATTTATCCTTCTTCTCCTTTACGGACACATAAATATCGCGATCACCAAGTCCACCATCCGGTTTATCCGAAACAAAGTATACCGATTTTCCATCCGGAGAGTAACAAGCAGATGATTCATGAAAATCAGTATTGATGTTTTTATTCATTTGTTCGGGTTTACTCCATGAACTTCCTTTTAATTCTGCTTCATAGAGGTCACCATTGTTTTTACCAATGTAAATTAAAAATTTTTGTCCATCCGCAGAGAGTCCTGAATTCGCATCGTGATCATCTGTATTAATAGGTGGTCCCATATTCACAGCGGTTGTCCATTTCCCTAGTCTTCGAGTGGAAACATAAATATCTTCAAACGGTTCATTGATTTGAGCATCAATTTTTCCGCCGGTTGTATTTGGTCTGCGGGAAGTAAATAACATAATGGACTCATCAGCAGAGATCACCGGACCATAATCCGGGTATTGCGAATTGATTTCGGGTCCGACATTATCAATTAATACACGAATGGGATGTTGCACCATTTCTTTTCCGGTATTGCATTCTTCGATATGCTTATTCGCTTCTTCTTTTAATTGCGCAAATTCTTCTCCTTTTCCAAGTGATTGCTGAAATGTTTTAAACTCTTGTATCGCCTTATCCCATTGCATATCCAAATGATACGCTTTTGCAAGCACATAATGAACTTGGGGATCAACTTTAGGATCCAAACTCAAAGCTTTCTCTAAGTAAGGAATCGATTTTAATTTATAGTTGGAATACAAATAACACTTTCCGATTTTATAATTCAACAGTGCATTATTGGGATTCAATTTATAAGCAGCCAAATAAGGGTCTATCGCCAGTTTATAAAACAGGGATCCGTTTTTAAAAAATTCATCTCCTTTTTCAATATTATTCTTGGCTTCTTTCAAGCCATCTTTATTGTCTTTAAAATTATCTTTTGTAAATTCTACATTCTGCGCAAAAGCAGTTGTTATTAGCAGAATAAAAAGAAGGGTTGTAAACTTTTTCATGTTCAATGGATTAATGATCATACATTCTTGTTCTCGACTGTCATCCTTCACTAAAGTTACGGATGACAAAGCGCTCGAACTGACACGCTATATTTGCTGCCATTACTGGCAATCACTTGCATAATTTTTAGCGCCTTCTGCGCCAAGCTGTGCTGCTTTTTTAAAGTCGGCACATGCACCATCCATATCTTTTAACATTTCTTTTGCAATACCGCGGTTCATATATGCATAACCATATTCGGGGTTAAGCTGAATTGCTTTTGTGCAATCATCCATGCTACCTTTATAATCCTTGAGTTTATATTTTGCAGCAGCGCGATTATTTAAACTAAACACATAATCCGATTTTAATTCCAGTGCCTTTGTAAAATCTGCAATGGCTCCCTGGTAATCCCCTGTTTCATATTTTGCAGTACCTCTGTTGTTGTACGCAACAAAGTAGTCCTTTTTTTCATTTATAGCTTCCGAGTAATTGGAGATCGCATCTTTATACTCGCCTTTTTTCCGTTTTAAACTTCCTAAATTGTTATAAGCAAAAGCCATTTCCGAATTGAGCACGAGGGCTTTGTTATAATCATCAATAGCTCCGTTTATATCATTCATTTCTTGTTTTGCACTTGCTCTGTCATTATATGCATAAGCATAATCTGGTTTCTGAGAGATGGCCATTGTATAGTCGTCGATTGCATTTTTGTACTCTTTATTTTCAAATGCAATTCCTCCTTTGTAATAATAGGCTTGAGGGTAATTGTTTTTAACTCCAATAGCTTTTTCATAATCTTCTACGGCTCCTTTTTTATCACCCAAGGCATATTTTGATTGTCCTCTGTTGAAATAGCAATCTTCCGTGCCTTTCAGCTCAATCGCTTTATCAAAATCACTGATAGCACCCTTGTAATCTTTCATTTCATGTTTTGTAATTCCTCTGTTAAACCAGGCTCTTTCGAAATCGGGTTTGAGTGTTAAGGCTTTATCAAAATCTTTGATTGCAGCTCCAAAGTTTTTACTGGAAAAATTGGAGATTCCACTGTTGTACGCTTTTTCTGCATCCTGGGAACCATCATCCAATATTTTAGCCTTTACCGTATCGGTTTGTGCTATGATCTGTAAAGGAAAAAATCCTATACAGAGGAGCGCGGCAATTAATTTAATTGTTCTCATGCAATCCGTTTTTAGATATTTGTGTATAAATATAATCGAGTTTCCTTCAGTTTCAAAATTGCCATTGAATTCCTTTAAAATAAGTTTTCCTTAAATCGAAGTAATTCATTACGTTTGCAAGCATTATTCGAAATACCTGTATACCGAATAATCAAAAAAAGGTTTGCGTCAATCGTTTAATTAATTAAACTTGAATGCATTAATTTTTATAACAAGGTTAATTCTAAACAAATAACGTGTAAAGTATGGCAAAGAAATCGGCAGCAACGAAAAAAGCTAAATCAAAAACAATACTTACGCAGCGATCCCATGATTTTTTGAAAGCTTATTTGAACAATGCCTCTCCAACCGGCTTTGAAAGCAAAGGACAACGGTTATGGTTAGATTATATTAAGCCTTACATTGACCATCATTTTGTTGACAATTATGGAACTGCTGTTGGAGTTATAAACCCTTCTGCTCCTTTTAAAGTAGTAATAGAGGCCCATGCTGACGAAATATCCTGGTTTGTTCATTATATTACCAATGATGGATTTATTTATTTAAGAAGAAATGGAGGCAGCGATCACCAGATTGCCCCTTCCAAACGTGTAAATATTCATACCGAAAAAGGCATAGTGAAAGCTGTTTTCGGATGGCCCGCTATACATGTCAGAGATGCGGCAAAAGAAGAGATCCCTTCTTTAAAAAATATTTTTCTGGATTGCGGTTGCAGTTCTAAGAAAGAAGTAGAAGAATTAGGTGTTCATGTTGGTTGTGTTATCACCTATGAGGACGAGTTTATGATTTTAAATGATAGATTTTATGTGGGCAGAGCGTTGGATAACAGAATTGGTGGTTTTATGATCGCTGAGGTTGCCCGGCTTATTAAGGAATCAAAGACCAAACTTCCATTTGGTTTATACATTACCAACTCCGTGCAGGAAGAAGTAGGTTTAAGAGGTGCTGAAATGATTACACAAACCATTAAACCCAACGTTGCCATCATTACCGATGTGTGTCATGATACCCAATCACCAATGATGAGCAAAGTAGCCAGTGGTGATTTAGCTTGTGGCAAGGGCCCTGTATTAACATATGGCCCTGCTGTACAAAATAATTTATTAAAATTAATCATTAATGCTTCTACTAAAAGTAAAATTCCATTTCAGCGAGCAGCGGCTTCCCGTGCTACCGGAACAGATACGGATGCATTTGCTTACTCAATAGGTGGCGTTCCCTCAGCCCTTATTTCTTTACCACTGCGTTACATGCATACAACAGTTGAAAGTGTGCATAAAGACGACGTGGAAAATGTCATCAAACTAATTTTTGAATCATTAAAGGCTATTAAAAACAATCACAATTTTAAATATATCTGATTTCAGAAGTATTGGATGGAGGATATATGCCCCAATTAACCAGTTGTAAGGTTGATAGCGCTTTTGGCATTAAATTAACAGTTTTTATTACCGAAATAAATTGTCAAAATAATTACTTTTACGTAAGTTGCATTCAACATCAATATTAGGATACAGAGACAATGGCATTATTAGGTTCGATTCTAAAAAGAACATTTGAGCTTCGTGAAAGCATACCTAAAATACGAAAGGTAAGTGCGTATGATCAGCAGGTAAATGTATTGAAGAAGCTGCTTACAAAAGCAGAATTTACTGCTTTTGGTGAGCATTATGGGTTTTCGAAAATGCTAAATGAGGCTGACGTTGTAGCCGCATTTCAAAAGCAAGTACAAACACATGATTACAATTCCATGTTTAAAAAATGGTGGTTTCGTGCGTTAAATGGGGAAGCTTTCGTTTGTTGGCCCAGAAGAATAAAATATTTTGCATTAAGTTCAGGCACCTCCGAAGCCTCCAGTAAGTATATTCCGATAACTTCGGATATGTTAAGGGCTATTAAAAAAACATCCATTCGTCAATTAGTTAGTCAGGCACGCTACAATTTTCCGAAAGAGCATTTCGAACGCGGCGCACTTATGCTGGGTGGCAGCACTCATTTAAATTATAATGGGACTTATTTTGAAGGTGATTTAAGTGGCATTCAAGCGAAGAATATTCCTTTTTACTTTCAACACTTTTATAAACCAGGAAAACGCATTTCAAAAGAACGTGATTGGGAGACGAAACTGGATGAGATTGTAAAAAATGCGAGAGATTGGGATATTGCAATAGTAGTTGGCGTTCCAGCCTGGGTACAAATTTTATTTGAACGAATTATTGCCGAATACAACGTAAATAACATACATGATATTTGGCCGCACCTGGAGATATATGTGCATGGAGGTGTTTCCATTGCTCCTTATAAAAAAGGCTTTGAAAAATTATTAGCACGACCTATTATTTTTTGTGATACCTATCTGGCCTCAGAAGGTTTTATTGCCTATCAGAATCGCCAGGAAGAAGGCTTAATGATGGTACTGGACAATGGTATTTTTTATGAATTTGTTCCTTTCAATGAAACAAATTTTGATGCGGATGGAACCATTGTTGAAAATCCAGAAACATTTCACATCGGCCAAGTACAAGAAGGCGTTGAATATGCTTTATTGCTTTCAACCTGTGCAGGGGCATGGCGATATTTGATCGGAGATGTTGTAAAGTTTACATCAGTTGAACATCATGAAATTATTATTACCGGTCGTACCAAACATTTCTTAAGTCTGTGTGGTGAACACCTTTCCCAAGACAATATGAACAGAGCCATTGAATTGGTTTCACTGGAATTAAATGTCACTATCAAAGAGTTTACAGTAGCTGGAATTCCTTATGATACGTTGTTTGCCCACCACTGGTATTTGGGATCAGATGACGTTGTGAATGTGGCGCAATTCAAAAAAAGATTGGATGAAACGTTGAAAGACCTGAACGATGACTACCGCGTTGAGCGCATTGCTGCTTTAAAAGAAGTAATTGTTGAAGTAATGCCAAGTCATGTATTTTATGATTACATGCATTCCATCGGAAAAATTGGAGCAGCTTTCAAGTTCCCTCGTGTTTTAAAAGGCAAAAAATTGGATGAGTGGGAAGCTTATTTGGAAAAAATAAAAAAATAATTCCATGATCTTAAGTCTTATCTACCAGGCACTAATCATAATTGTGTTGCTTACTTTTTCTTTCGGTCCAGCCTTCTTTTCATTAATTAATACAGGTATCAAATATGGCTATAGAACAGGATCTTTATTGGCAACAGGAATTGTATTAAGTGATCTCCTGTTGTGTATTGCTATCTGTTTAGTTGTTCATTTAGGTGCCATCAATTTACTACACTCTGAAAAGGCACAAACTTTTTCGTCTATTATTGGTGGTATTATATTAATTGTCTTCGGAGCTTTTTATTTCCGCAAACAAATTCCGATTACAAAAACCGATTCTTTTGATGTATGCATTACAAAACCTAAAGCATCCATGATGCTGCTAAAGGGCTTTGTCATCAATCTATTTAACCCTGCTGTTTGGTTTCTGTGGTTGGGCAACGTTACAGCCATTAGTAAGACCCTGGACTACTCTATGGTTAAAATGATTATTTTTTTTTCCATTGTACTTGGAGCAACATTAATTGTAGAATTAACAAAAGTTTATCTGGCAGGAAAAATTAAAAAATATTTAACGAACCGGTTGATGATAACCATAAACTATATTACCGGAACTGCACTTATTATTTTTGGTGTCGTCCTTATTTACAATCACTATTTCAATAAGGTATAATTATTTTAGTTGTTTTAAAACCGCCTTCTATTTTTTCCAATTTTCAATGTACTCCTTAACTCCTTTATAATATGCTTCGGCTGCTTGTTGGACACGAGCATTTTTTAGCTTATCCGGCTCAAGATTTAGCAAAACACACTCACTGATATTATCCTGATACAAGGTTTCACCATAAACAAGCGGCCCATGAATATACCGTGTCAATTGAAGGTTCCTGCAAAAAACACCTTTTTTGCCGGCATATAAACACCCCTTCGATAAATAAGTCGCATCAGCTGGTGAAGCTGCTTTTACATTCAGATTGCTCTCCAGGCTTTTCACAACCGATTCACTTAATTGCAGCGACAACTCAATATCTGTAGAAACAATCATACGTAAAAATTCAAATCGTTTTTCACGTGATGATAAATCACTTTTCATAAATGCACCTCCTATAAAAGCCATGCTGAAATTTTTTGTACCTGGTTTTGTCCAACCTGTATTGGTTTCATCCACATTGTAATGAATGATCACTGTAAAATCGGGATGATACGCATTGATAATCTCTGCACGTTTTTGCAGCTCCATATCTTTAAATATCAGTTTAAATTTATCCTTTTTAGTAGCTTTTGTTAAGTACCATTTTTTTTGTTCCGCAGTCGTATGTAAGTTTTGTACCTTGTTTTTATAAGCTGATGTTAACCAGTCGTCAAACGTAACACCATACGCTGTGCTTCCATTAAAAGGACGTGTTAAAAAAACCAGTGCACCCTCTTGCTCCAATTTTTCTTTTAGCAAGACTGCTGTAGCATAGGTTAACATCCCTTCGGCAAGTTGGATGGAATCGATAAGACCGTGATCTGGATTGGAATTAAATTTTAAAAATTTTTGTTCTACCTCTCCTTCTTCTATCGTTCCGGCTGTATGGCCTGCGTCAATCGCTATGCGGTACCCGTAAAATAGACCTGCTGGATTTTTTGATGGCGCTTCGGTTTTAACCTCACCTACGCTGCTGACACCATCATAGTGGCCGCTGTATCTATTCATCAGATCACTTGTTTCATACGTTTGAACATCTTTTCTAAATGCTTCCACCTCTTTCCATGATACTGTAAATTCAAATCTTCCGGCTGCTTTATCATTGGAAGAGGCAAATATTTTTATTCCATCTTTATTGATGGTATAAAAAGATGATAATGCATTTTCTTTATCCAAATAAATTTTCACTTTTCTTTGGTAATAGCTAATTTTCGTATTTACTACTGAATCCTGCGCATAGAGGGGTGTTTGGCCGATTAAAAAAATCGACCATATGCTTGTGAAACATACTTTAATAAAACGGTTCATACTTTAAATTTTTCTTTTCAAATATACACATCAAAAATGAATCTATGGATGTCGCTAATTATCCTTAATTTTATAGCATATTCATGAATGATGACACTTAAAGGTATTCGTTTAGATACAGAATTTAATTTTAAAACCAGTCGTAGCAGCGGTGCTGGCGGTCAAAATGTAAATAAAGTTTCCACCAAAGTAGAACTTGATTTTGATGTGGTGAATTCGGTGTTGTTAACAGCTGAGCAAAAGGAAATCATTTTAAATAAACTCGAAAATAGAATTACAAAGGATGGTGTTTTACAAATTATTGTTCAAGCGGAACGTTCTCAATTGGGTAACAAAGAAATTGCCATAAAAAAATGTTATGAGTTGTTGAATAAATGCTTTGTTGTTGTCAAAAAAAGAAGAGCAACAAAACCATCCAAAGGATCTAAAGAGAGAAGATTAAGTTCAAAGAAAAGAGATTCGGATATAAAAAAATCGAGAAAAAAGGATTGGTGATTACCTACGCAGCAACTATTCGTTTTGGTGGATTATATTTTAAATGGAATTACTTTCCTTCCACCATCTTCGTAAATACATTCCAGAGTTGCTCATTCGGAGGCGGTGCAACAATCACAACGGGTTCTTTTTTTACAGGATGAATGAATTCAACCTTACGGGCATGCAAATGAATGGATGCATCTTTATTACTTCTGTCAAATCCATATTTTAAATCGCCTTTAATCGGTGAGCCCATTACAGAAAGTTGAACACGGATTTGATGGTGACGTCCCGTTAAAGGACGAACTTCCAATAGACTATACGTATCCGACTGCGCAATAATTTCATAATCCAGTTCACAACGCAAGGCTCCATCTGTCTCTTTCTGATATGCTTTAGACATATTTTTTGCTTCATTCTTTTTTAAATAATGAATGAGCTTTCCGCTTTTATGTGGAGGCTTGTTTTTTACAACGGCCCAATATGTTTTTTGAATTTCTTTGGTTTGAAACATCTGATTGAGACGGGCCAATGCTTTACTTGTTTTTGCAAATAAAACGATGCCGCTTACAGGTCTGTCGATGCGATGTACTGTTCCAATAAATACCTCTCCTGGTTTATTGTATTTTTCTTTTATGTATTGCTTAACAAACTCACTTAAGGGGGTATCACCCGTTTTGTCGCCCTGAACAATATCAGAAGGGCGTTTATTAACTGCAATAATATGGTTATCCTCGTATAGTACTTCCAGCTGCATTAATACTGTTCATTTGCATTTGGAAAATCCTTTGACTTTACATCTTTGATATAATTCCCAACGGCACCTTTTATATCATTGTACAAGTTTAAATACCTTCTTAAAAAGCGCGGGCTAAATTCATAGGTAAGTCCGACCATATCGTGAAATACCAATACTTGTCCGTCTACACCTCCACCGGCACCGATTCCAATTACAGGGATTGTTAAATTTTTGGCAACTTGTAGGGCGAGTTTGGCCGGTATTTTTTCCAATACCAATGCAAAACAGCCGGAATCTTGCAATACCTGTGCATCTTCAATTAATTGTTGTGCTTCTTCCTCTTCTCTTGCACGTACAGTATAAGTTCCAAATTTATAAATACTTTGAGGTGTAAGTCCCAAATGTCCCATCACCGGGATTCCTGCCGTTAAAATCCGTTCCACTGATTCTTTCACTTCCCGGCCACCTTCTAATTTTACAGCATGTGCACCACTTTCCTTCATTATTTTGATGGATGAATTCAGGGCTTCTTTTGAATTCCCTTGATAAGAGCCAAATGGAAGGTCAACCACTACTAAAGCCCTATTCACTCCCCGAACAACAGAAGATGCATGATAGATCATTTGGTCCAATGTAATAGGCAATGTGGTTTCATGTCCCGCCATTACGTTGGAGGCCGAATCCCCAACCAGGATCACATCGATACCCGCATCATCTACAATTTTAGCCATTGTATAATCGTATGCGGTAAGCATGGAGATTTTTTCTCCACTACGTTTCATTTCCAGTAACACATTTGTAGTTACCTTTTTAACTTCTTTATGTATCGACATTTTATATGGGATTGTACACAAATTTACGAATACTTTTGCGATTAACCCGACAGGTTTGCCCTCTTTCACTAAAGTTACTGCGGACACAGAAAAACCTGTCGGGTTATTTAAAATTTATTGATATTTTTGTAAACCAAATATGTTAGCTCATTAAAATCAAGATATTGTGAAAAAATATTATTCATTGCTGTTGCTCACCTGTTGCATTTTATTTTCTGCTTGTAGTACTGACTTGGATGTTACCGGTGATTATAAGGAAACAATGATTGTGTATGGTTTGTTAGATCAAACACAAGCCAAGCAATACATAAGAGTTAATAAAGCCTTTTTAGGTGAAGGAAATGCTATGGTATTTGCGAAGGTAAAGGATTCTGCTCAATTTATAAATTCTCTGGACGTTCGTTTAAAACGCCTTTCTGATGGCAAAGAATACATTTTACAACCCGACAATTCTATTCTAAAACAAGATGGTGTTTTTTATTCGGGTGATCAAACAAATGCTATTTATTCGTTTGCATCGATAGGAAGTGATGTCTTGAATGCCAATAGCAAGTATGCTTTAACGGTTACCAATACCAGCAATGGTACGAAAGCAACAGCAACAACTTCATTGATATCCAATTTTGACATTACGCTTCCTTCTTCTTCAACTAATTCTTCTTCGTTTCAAATTACTCCAAAGAATGAAGCTTCACGTTTTTTTGTAGAATGGACGTCTGTAAAAAGTGCAAAAATGTACCAATTGGTCATTCGCTTTAATTATAAAGATTATGTAACCATAAACGGAGTAAAGGATTCAGTAATTAATCACCTGGATTGGGCCCTTCCGGCTCATACAACAGCTGGTGGAGATGGGGAAAAAATGGCAAACGATTTTAGTCGTGTGGAACTTCTACAATTTATAGGAAGCTACTTGAAAAATTATCCGGAGCTAACATCTCGGAAAGCGCTCAATATGAATTTAATTGTTGTTGCAGGTGGTGAAGAACTTACTACTTTCATTGAAGTTAATAAACCTTCAACAAGCATTGTTCAGGACAAGCCCATTTACACAAACATACAAGGGGGATATGGTGTTTTTTCGAGCCGTTATTATAAACCCCCGTTTCTATTGACAATTTTGAGTAATACTACACCTGCTAAGGACTTAGATTCCTTGACCTGTGGGCGATTCACCCGTAAATTGAAATTTTTGAATGGAGATGGCACAATACCACCTTGTTTTTAATTTAAAGCCTGTCGCTTTGTCATAATTTTTTTTAACCACACGCTTTTTGTGCCATAATTTCGGCCAAAACCCAATGGCATAATGATTGAAAAAGCATCGAAGAAAACTAAATAAACTTAAAAATATAAATATTATGAGTAAAATTATTGGTATCGATTTAGGAACAACCAACTCTTGTGTTTCTGTAATGGAAGGTAATGAACCGGTTGTTATTCCAAATAGTGAAGGTAAACGTACAACTCCGTCGATTGTAGCGTTTGTTGAAAATGGTGAACGTAAAGTAGGTGATCCCGCAAAACGTCAAGCTATTACCAATCCGACAAAAACAATCTATTCCATCAAACGTTTTATGGGGCATACATTCGATGAAGTGTCGAAAGAAGTAGCACGTGTCCCTTATAAAATTGTTAAAGGTGATAATAATACACCCCGTGTTCAAATTGATGACAGAAAATATACGCCTCAAGAAATATCCGCAATCATTCTTCAAAAAATGAAAAAAACTGCTGAAGATTATCTTGGACATGAGGTAACTGATGCTGTTATTACTGTACCTGCATATTTTAATGATGCACAACGTCAAGCTACAAAAGAAGCTGGAGAAATAGCAGGTTTAAAAGTAAAACGTATTATCAATGAGCCAACTGCTGCAGCGTTAGCATATGGTCTTGATAAAAGAGGTAAAGAAATGAAAATTGTGGTGTTTGACTGTGGTGGTGGAACACATGACGTTTCTGTACTTGAATTAGGTGATGGTGTGTTTGAAGTAAAATCCACAGATGGTGATACTCACTTAGGTGGTGATGATTTTGATCAAAAAATTATCGAATGGTTAGTTGCTGAATTTAAATCGGAAAATGGTGGCTTAGATCTTTCTAAAGATCCAATGGCTTTACAACGTTTAAAAGAAGCTGCTGAAAAAGCGAAAATTGAATTATCAAG